>BNJS01003654.1_pt1 | contig 69938 bp, 106 predicted proteins | sample 8540461 | NCBI WGS metagenome assembly BNJS01 (sample SAMD00202454, study PRJDB9452) | human saliva metagenome | isolation source: human saliva | place: Japan
AGGAGCTTTTTGGCTCAGTTGCTGAGTGAGACGCCTCTGATATGTGGGGGCATCAAAATGAGAACTTTGGTGATGTTTAAAAGCAAAATAAAAGCTTCGTGTATACGAAGCTAAAAATGAGGTGATTTCATACGTCAGGTTATACTTAGCGTTTTTCTTATATTTTAAATTCAGTAATAAAATTCTAGATTAGAAGGTATTGTTTTCCTGAAAATATATTAAAAATAATCTATTAATTTTTCAAAAATACCCGAAAAAGTCTTGACAAATTTTTCGGAGATAATGATGGATAACAAAATTGAAAGGGAGTAAATTATGATATTATTCACCAGTTGCTGTTACAACATTATCAGTAGCTTTATTGGGAACTGCTACTTCAACAGGTGCTTCCAATACGGTTAAAGCAGATTCAATTGAAGTTGCTACTTTAAATTCACCTAAAACTGTTACTTCATCTGGAAATTGGGAGATATCTCCATTTGGTGAACCATTCTATAAAATGTCAGGGACATTACCAGAAGGATTGACTTCTTCTGTACAAGGAGTGGCAACAGATAACCAAACAGGCGAAGAGGTCTCATATATTCCATTTAACGGTTATGAACAATCGAAAAGCTTTGATATTGAGGTTCGACCGGGAACACTACATGTTGAACATAACCCCACACACTCTTATACTTTGAAAATTTCTACTGAGGACGGTAGTTTCAGTCAGGATATTTACATCCCTCCATTTAATGGTAACAGTGACGAAAGCAAACAGTCAGAAGGCTCTTCGTCAACTGAGAGTTCATCAAGTTCAGTAAGGCCTAATCAGATTGCTCCAAGTGAGTCATCATCATCTCCATCTAGTGAAAGTAAAACTGAAGTAGAAAAAGATTATTCAAACTCAGAAACGAATAAATCTTCTAATAGCTCTTCGTCTTCAAATGATACTCGTGAAAGTACTCCTAAATTGCAAGCGAAGTCAAATGAGAAGGATTCTGAAACATTACATGAGGGACAAGTGTCTCCAAGCTCTACATTGGGTTCTTCATCTTCAGCAGTTAAAAAGAATACTGAAAAGAAAAGTCTTCTTCCAAATACTGGGGAAAAGGCTACAGGATTATTCATCAGTATTGGTGCAATTTTAGTTGTATTTGCGGTTGTCCTAGGATTTAAAAAAAAACAGATGAAAAAGGAAAATAAAAGTGAACAAAATTATTAAAATCGAAAATGGTATCGTTTCTATGGAGATTCGGTTGGGAACTTTGCAGAAATTCCTTTAGAAAATTTTGGATTTGAACCTCAAGTTGGAGATTTTGTAGAATACTATAAAAATAATGAGACATATATTGTTTCTAAGGTGAATCTAGGACAACAAGTTCAGCGACTTCACTCAAAAATCGAAAATAGTTTGCGGGTTTATTAGCATTCTTAAGAGCCCTTTTTACTTCTTCTATATTGGGAATAACGTAGGTACTGGTGTCTTACATCTTTTCATTGTGTGCATCAGGTATCTTCCTACCACTTTTTGTGGTCAATCTCATATGGAATATTGTTCTCGGTATTATGATATTTACTTCGAAACCAGGTACGAAATACCATCAAGATGCCTTAGGAAATGAATTGCTTGATTAATGGATTTTTGAATAATGTAGGTAATCAAAACAATTTTTGAATTCTTTTTAAAAGTTAGTTTCTCTACTTTATAAGTTTTATGTCAATGTGTACATTTTAATATTTCTGATATAATCTTATCTAAGACTAATTGATACTAAAATTATATTTAAGAAATGTGAATACTCTATGAAACTACTTCGTCATTTAAAAGAAAAACGTTACCTTATTTTGGCTTTTACCCTACCAGCTATCCTTTTGGCTTTGGCAATCGTCTTTTTGCAGCCCACGCACAATCATGCTGAGGTAGGGATGAGGGTCAGCACCAAACAGTCATCATCAAAAGCTAAGGCACCCTCTAAATCATCAAGTTCTACCTCGTCATCGTCGGCATCAACGTCTAGCGACTCATCAAGCTCTAGTACTGCACCAGTAGCAGCTAGCCAGGCACAGGCGAACTCTCCCACTGGGGTAGCGTCCGCCCCACTTCCTTCTTCAGCACATGAGTCTTATCAAGCTCCTCAGTATAACTATGAGCCACCAACAACTGATACCGACTCAAATAGCGAGGCCTCAAGTGATACAGCACCTACCTACAGCGCAGATGTTAGCTCTACTTTAGCCGAATAGAAAGATGTCAAGATCATCATGAAAAAGAAATTATTGTTATTAGCAACTGGATTATCCAGCCTAGCCCTTTTGGAAGTTTGTTAAGATCAGTCTAATCATTTTCTTCCTCATCAGTAGAGAAGTCACAATCAAGTAGTAGTGAAAGCTCTAGCACGAGTAATAGCTCAAGCTCTAGTCAGGAGAAAAAGGTAGATACCTCTGCTTATGATAGCATCATTAGTAAGTACCAAACGGCCGTGTCCAACAACCAAACAGATGCCTCACTTAATTCTCTCATTGTGAACTATGCTAATTCTCAAACAAGTCCTGCCTCAACGGTCTATACTTACCGTGATTTGGATGGTAATGGGGTTGACGAGTTGGTGTTTGCTTTTAAGCCTGGAAATGTCTTTAAAGACTATATGATTACAGATATCTACACTATCTCTAAGGATAGTGGTAAGGTCATTCGTCTGACAGAAGGTCAACAACTGGGTATGTTGGGTGAGCGTATGACATTGGCCTACCTCATGGATAACACCTTTAGCTACTATGGTAGTGCTGGTGCTATGGCTGGTGGAGGTTCTGGCTACCACTTTAGTGAGTGATGGCCAGTCTCTTGTCAAAAGATGACAGTGATTCAGGGCGCTGAATGAGGGTTGATCTCTCTAATTGGGATGGAAGGATTTTGAGCAGTGCCTCTAGCTAATAGTGGTTCTAGCACATCGTCACGAAGGTCAAAACAAGTTCATCAGCCCTCAAGCCTGATGAACTGAAAAATGCAAACTACAAATCAGCTGTAGGGACCTGGAAGTCTTCAAATGGACAGACTATCAAAATTACCTCGGATGGACAATTGGAACTCTGGGGGAATGCTTATCCAATTGATAAGGTCTCACAAAATCAATATGTGTCTGGGATATATAGTCTAACCTATTGATTCCATTCACAGGTAATACCCCGATTGAGCTTTGTCCTAAAGGGGTTAGCGATCGAAGTGATGCGGGAGATAACAGTAAGGACCGAATTTTAGCGACGCAAGGGATTCCTACAGAGGAAGATTATTATTACAGAGTAGATTAATTTTTTAGAAACAATCTATAAATCATAAAGTCGGGCCTAGGGTCTGGCTTTTGACATCTAACAACTTTCAAAGGCAGACAATTTCTCTGTTCTTATGCTATAATAAAAGTTATGACTAATGAATTTCACCATGTAACTGTTCTTTTGCACGAAACTGTTGATATGCTTGATATCAAGCCTGATGGCATCTATGTAGATGCGACTTTGGGTGGCGCAGGACATTCGTCTTATCTTTTGTCACAATTGTCTGAAAAGGGACATTTGTATTGCTTTGATCAAGACCAAAAGGCTATTGATAACGCTCAGGACGTCTCAGGGGACTATATTGACAAGGAATGAGTGACTTTTCATTAGGATAATTTCCATCCTCAGAGTCTAACCTTGAAGCCTCTGGGAGTGTCTGAAATTGATGGCATTCTCTATGACTTGGGTGTTTCTAGCCCACAGTTGGATGAGCGTGAGCGTGGTTTCTCCTAGAAACAGGATGCCAAGCTGGATATGCGTATGAATGAGGAAGCTAGTTTAACGGCTTATGAGGTGGTTAATACCTATCCTTACAACGATTTGGTGCGTATTTTCTTCAAGTATGGTGAAGACAAGTTCTCTAAACAAATTGCACGTAAAATTGAACAAGCTCGTCAGGTAAAACCTATCGAGACCACGACGGAACTGGCGGAAATCATTAAATCAGCTAAGCCTGCTAAGGAATTGAAGAAGAAGGGCCATCCAGCCAAACAAATTTTCCAAAGCTAGTTCGAATCGAAGTGAAATGATGAACTTGGTGCTGCGGATGAGTCGATTCAGGAGGCTTTGGATCTCCTAGCTGTGGATGGTCGTATTTCGGTGATTACCTTCCATTCTTTGGAGGATCGGTTGACTAAGCAGCTTTTCAAGGAAGCTAGCACGATAGATGTACCTAAAGGCTTACCTTTTATTCCCGAAGACTTACAACCGAAGGTAGCTCTGGTTAATCGCAAGCCTATCCTACCTAGTCAGGAAGAATTAGAAGCCAATAACCGCTCGCACTCTGCTAAGTTGCGTGTGGCTAAAAAAATCAGGAAGTAACTATGGAAAATCAGGAACGTCAGATTGTTAATAGGGCTATTAGAAACCATATTCGTTTTATGACACGTATGGAAAAGGCCTTCTATTCGGCAATTGTTTTGACAGCTATTGTGATGAGTATCGCAGTTGTATTTTTACAAGGGCGTAATCAGGCTATCAAGCAACAAATCACAGACCTTAATCGCAAGATTAGTGACGAAAAGACAGAGCTTAACAATGCTAAGCAGGCAGTAAATGGGTTAACTAACTCTGATCGTATCAAAGAGATTGCCACTAAGGCAGGACTGTCTATTAATAACGATAGTATTAAGAGTGTGAAATAGCCAATGAACAGACTTAAAAAACTTAAACATTTATTTCTAAACTATGTCGTAAGGGATAGGAAAAAGCCAGCCCAAAACCGACAGCATGTTGGTCAGAACCTGATGGTTCTCAGCATTTTTATCTTTTTTGTTTTTATTATCAACTTTGTGGTAATTATTGGGACCGATAGTAAGTTTGGTGTTGATTTGTCAACACAGGCTGCTAAGTCTTATAATACGAAAACCACAGTGGCGGCCAAGCGTGGGACGATTTATGACCGAAATGGGAATGTTTTGGCTGAGGATTCAACCAGTTATTCCATTTATGCTATTGTGTCAACCAGCTATGTGTCAGCAACTCGGGAAAAACTCTATGTCCAAGATAGTCAGTTTGATAAGGTTGCCGATATTTTGAAAGACAAGCTAGGGATTGAAAAGAGTGATGCTTTGGCTCAATTGCGTACCAAGGGTGCCTATCAAGTATCCTTTGGACTAAAAGGAAAAGGAATCACCTACTCTGTCAAAGAGGACCTGGAAAAGACTTTTAAGGATGCAGGTATTAAGGGGATGGCATTTGAAGCGACAACCTCCCGTATGTATCCTAATGGAACCTTTGCTTCAGAGTTTCTTGGCCGTGCCGAAGCTGTTGAAAATAAAAAAGACGGTTCGTATTCATTGGTCGGTCAAACAGGTTTAGAGCGTTCGCTGAATAGCCTTTTGACAGGTAAAGATGGCGAAGCTATCTACGAGAAGGATAAAGACGGTAATACCCTTCTTGGAACGGAAACGATTACCAAAGAAGCTATCGATGGTAAGAATATCTATACGACATTGTCGGCCCCTCTTCAGACCTTCCTAGAAACGCAGATGGATACGTTTATGGAGCAGACCAAAGGGTGTAAATGCTTCAGCAACAGTTGTCAATGCGAAAACAGGTGAAATCCTTGCAACGACACAACGTCCAACCTATAACTCGGATACGCTAGAAGGACAGACTAAAAAAGGTTACGACTGGGTCAACCGCCTCTATGAAGCTCAGTATGAGCCAGGGTCAACCATGAAAGTGATGCTCTTGTCAGCAGCTATCAATAATGGAAGTTTCAACCCGAATGCAACCTACAGTAACGCTAATGGTATTAAGGTTGATGATGTTGAAATCAATGACTGGTCAATCAATGAAGGTGTTTCAACAGGTCGAACGATGTCATTTGCACAAGGATTTTCATATTCAAGTAACGTTGGTATGACCATGCTGGAACAAGACATGGGAGACAAAGTCTGGTCTAACTACCTATCGCTATACAAATTTGGACTTCCAACCCGCTTTGGGATGGTTGGTGAGTCTTCAGGGATTGTCTCTCGAAACTCAGTTAATATTGCCCAATCATCTTTTGGACAAGGGATTTCAGTAACTCAAGTCCAAATGCTCCGAGCCTTTACCGCAATCTCTAACAATGGTATTATGTTAGAGCCTCAATTTATTAAACAAGTTGCCGATACTAATCAAGGTACTGTTCGTACAGCCAAGAAAGAAGTTATTGGTAAACCTGTTTCCAAGCAGACTGCATCTGAAACCCGTAACTATATGATTTCTGTCGGTACGGATCCAGAGTTCGGTACCCTATACAACAAGTCTGAAGGTTCGCCAATCATTCAGGTTGGTAACTATGATGTTGCGGTTAAGTCAGGAACAGCCCAAGTGGCTGATGAAAAGACAGGAACCTATAAAGTTGGGACCAACGAGACTCTCAACTCAGTTGTAGCCATGGTTCCTTCTGATGATCCAGAATACATCATGTATTTGACCATTCAAGAGCCTAAGACCTGGGATAATAATTTTTATGCGACTGTGGTGAACCCTGTTTTAGAAGAAGCCATGTCAATGGGTGCTACTTTGGAGACTTCTGTTTCTGAGGGGAGTGGAAATACTGAAGAGACTAGCTATCAAACTGGTGATATCATTGGTAAGACACCAGGAGAGACAGCTAATACTCTTCGCCAAAACCTAATTCATCCGGTTGTTCTGGGTGTTGGCAATAAGATTGAAAAGGTTTCTGTAGATGCAAAAGCTGATATTAAAGCTAATGAGCAGATCCTAATCATGACTAATGACTTCACAGAACTTCCAGACATGTATGGTTGGACCAAGAAGAATGTTGAAACATTTGCCAAATGGAAAGGCATTAAAATTACTTACAAAGGTGGCAAGTCAGGGACTGTGACCAAACAAAGTGTTGCGGCAGGAAAAGCCCTGTCTAAAACCAAAAAGATTACCATTACTTTAGGAGACTAAGATGACTATGAGTCTGATAGCAGGCGTGGCCGCCTTTGTGTTGACGGTGCTCGCCATGCCTCATTTTATTACTTACTACAAAATCAAAAAAATCGGTGGTCAACAGATGCATGAAGATGTGAAGCAGCACTTGGCCAAGGCTGGTACACCAACTATGGGAGGGACAGTATTCCTAGTGGTTGCCATCTTGGTTAGTTTGATTTTCAACTTCCATGTCTTTAGCAAGGGACACCAAGCCTATGGTGCCCCAGTAGGAATACTCTTTGTACTCTTGATTTATGGTATTATCGGCTTCCTTGATGATTTCCTTAAGATTTTCCATCAAATCAATGAGGGTCTTAAACCCTGGCAAAAGATGGCTTTGCAGATTATTGCAGGTTTGCTTTTCTATTTCATCCATGTACTCCCTAGTGGGACAAATAGCCTATCTATTGGAGGATTGACAATTCACCTTGGTGTCTTCTATGTTCTCTTTGTCCTTTTCTGGATCGTTGGTTTCTCAAATGCGGTCAACTTGACAGATGGTATTGATGGTTTAGCTTCTATCTCTGTGGTTATCAGCTTGATTGCTTATGGAATCATCGCTTTTGTCAAGGGTGAGTTCGCTATCTTAACTATCATTATTACTATGATTGGTGCCCCTTCTTGGCTTCTTCGTCTTTAACCACAAGCCAGCCAAGGTCTTTATGGGGGATGTTGGGTCTTTGTCACTTGGGGCTATGCTTGCGGTTATCTCTATTGCCCTACGTGTAGAGTGGACGCTACTCTTGATTGGTGTGGTTTATGTCTTTGAGACAGCTTCTGTCATGCTACAGGTCAGCTATTTCAAATACACTAAGCGTAAGTATGGAGAAGGTCGTCGTATTTTCCGTATGACACCATTCCACCACCACCTCGAATTGGGTGGTCTTTCAGGTAAGGGCGACAAATGGTCAGAGTGGAAGGTTGATGCTTTCCTTTGGGCAGTTGGAGCACTTGCAAGTGCCATTACCCTTTGGATGGTTCTTGGAAACGTTATGAAATAAATGAAAAGAGCAGAAATGCTCTTTTTTTGTTATAATGATAAGGATAGACTAGATAGAAAAGAAGTAAGAAAAAATGTCATTTAAAGATTTTAATTTTAAAGCCTATATTCAAAAGGCTCTCGACGAGATTAAATTTAAGGAGCCAACACCTGTTCAGCAAAAATTGATTCCAGTAGTCCGTTCTGGCCGTGATTTAGTGGGTGAATCCAAGACTGGTTCAGGGGAAGACACATACCTTCCTCTTGCCAATTTTTGAGAAGCTCAATCCAAAGAGTGGCGATGTTCAAGTTGTTATTACAGCGCCATCACGTGAATTGGCGACACAAATTTACCAAGCGACAAAACAAATTGCCAAACACTCTGAGACTGAAATTCGTGTAGTCAATTATGTGGGTGGTACAGACAAGCAACGTCAGATTGAGAAACTCAAGGTAGCCCAACCTCATATTGTTATCGGGACACCAGGGCGTATCTATGACCTAGTTAAATCTGGTGACTTGGCTATCCACAAGGCCCATACTTTTGTTGTTGACGAGGCTGACATGACCATGGATATGGGATTCTTGGATACTGTGGATAAGATTGCGGCAAGTCTTCCTAAGGAAGTTCAAATTTTGGTCTTCTCAGCAACCATTCCTCAAAAATTGCAACCATTCTTGAAGAAATACTTGACCAATCCTGTCATGGAACAAATCAAGACTTCAACTGTGATTGCAGATACCATTGATAACTGGTTGGTATCTACCAAGGGGCGCAACAAGAATGAACAGATTCTTGAGATGCTTAAGGGAATGCAACCATACTTGGCAATGATTTTCGTCAATACCAAGGAACGTGCGGATGATTTACATAGTTATTTGGTATCAAACGGTCTTAAAGTTGCGAAAATTCATGGCGGTATTCCACCGCGTGAACGTAAACGTATCATGAATCAAGTTAAGAAACTTGAGTTTGAGTATATTGTAGCGACTGACCTTGCAGCGCGTGGAATTGATATTGAAGGGGTTAGCCATGTTATCAATGACGCTATTCCTCAAGATTTGTCATTCTTTGTTCACCGTGTAGGACGTACTGGACGTAACGGCTTGTCAGGGACAACTATCACCTTTATCAACCAAGTGACGACTCAGATATTCGTGAGCTGGAAAAAATGGGTATTACCTTTGAACCTAAGGTATTTAAAGATGGTGAGTTTCAAGATACCTATGACCGCGACCGTCGTGCCAACCGAGAAAAAGCCTATCAAAAACTTGATACGGAAATGATTGGTCTGGTTAAGAAGAAAGATCAAGCCTGGCTACAAGAAGAAAAATTCAGTGGAAAGGTTGACGAAAAACGCAAACGTGAGCGTCAGTGCAGCTAATCGTGCGAAGGGACGTGCTGAACGTAAAGCTAAGAACAAAGTTTCTAGGCTCAGGCTTTTTAGGTAAAAAGCAAATTTAATTTAAAATTCAAGAGGTTGAAACCAAAGAGTGTTTCAACCTTTTGATTAATTATCAAACTTTTGGAAAGTCTCCAGTATATGCTGGAAAAAATTAAGTATTTCTTAAAAACTGGAAACTATGACAGATTTTAAATAGTTTTTATCACAGCTATTTTTAAGAAGCTTTCCGTTTAAAGTAAAATAATTTGTAAGTTTGAAGTTACTAGTTGAATCAACTCTCAAAAATCCAGTAGTGATATTTATGTCACTACTTTCTTGTTGGCTTCTGACATAATCAAGTCAAATCTTGAAATAAAAAGAGCTATGATTTGATTATTTTGAGGAGGTTGTTTTAATGACAATACAAACTATTGATAAGATTGACATGCTTGATTCCAAAGATCTTTCTACCATTGTGGGTGGAGCATGTAGTTTTTGGGGAGCTACAGCTGCCGTAGGTGTAGGGGCTGTTGGAGGAGCCGTTAAAGGTGGTATTCAAACAGGTGCTTGGCAGGGTGCAGCCTTAAAGGGTATTGGTTATGGTATTAAATGTGGGATTACTTATGGCCTTATTTGTCGTTATTAGGCGATCACTGAGTCAATTTTTTGGCCAAATAGTACTTGCTCTCCTAATTTATGGGCTTATATTCCTTGCTTGGCAACACTTTAGAGGAGAAGTTTTCTCAATTGTGTGCATCTATGTCAGTATATCCCTGGCAGATGACGTCTATCATCTGGCAGAAGAATATGTTAAAAAGAAAGTTAACTAGGAATACCTTCCTGTTTGAAAAATAGCATGTAATAACTTGGCAAAATGATTGTCAAGTTTTTTTATAGTAAAAGTGCTACAATAGGAGTCATGAAAGACACGATTCGAATTCTTCATATTAATGATTTGCACTCTCATTTTGAACAGTATCCACAACTCAAGCGGGCTGTGGATGATTTTAGTCAGACGGATAGGGAGTTGATTAAGGTAGATCTTGGGGATAATGTGGATAAGTCCCATCCCCTATCTGATGCGACCGCTGGGCGTTTTAATGTAGCCCTGATGAATGAGCTGGAGATAGACTATGCGACTATTGGAAATAATGAGGGGATAGGTCTGGCTAAGGATGAGCTAGACTGTCTTTATGAGCAGAGCTCAGTTTCAACCGATCATAGGAAATCTCAAGGATGAGGGGTGACAGCCTGAATGGGCCAAGTCCTATCTTGTTCACAAAACTAAAGCTGGTACAAAAATTGCTTTCTTGGCCTATACCTTTCCCTATTACCTTACCTATGCTCCCAACGGTTGGCAGGTGTTAGAGCCTATGGCTAAGTTGGAAGAGGATTTGGCTCGCCCTGAGGTAAAGGCTGCAGACTTGAGTCATAGTCCTTCAGCCATCCTGGGTGTACGTTATGATGAGCAGATTGCAGAAACTTATCCACAGGTGAAACCTTGTTATCAGGGAGCCATACTCATCACCTTTTTGAAGAGGGCAAATTGATTAATGAGACTTATTTGGCAGCTGCTGATAGATATGGCTATTATCTTGGCTGTATTGACCTTTGCTGTGGAAAAATGGACAATTGATAGAGTGTCAGATTGAGGCTATCCCCACCAAGTCCTATATCTTTGATTTAGACAAGGAGGACGAAACCTTTACTCAAAAGCCATGCGTGAGGAAGGAGCATCGTCGTTTAGCTCAGAGTAGCTAATCTGGGTCGAGAACTAGATTTTGATGAGACCTGTCAATTGGTTTTACAAGCTGTTTGTCAGGAGACAGATAGCCAGTTAACGCTTTTTAAATACGGGTCTTATCATGACAGATGGGTCCACAAGTGACCATGGCAGACCTAAGAAGCCCTTCCCCATCGGATACGGATGGCGCGTCTAGTCGTGACAGGACAAGAACTCAAGGAAATTTGTCGTGAAGTACCAAGGCTGAACTCACTTAAAAACCAAGCTATTAAAGGTATGGGATTTAGAGGAAGACATTTGGTGAAGTAATCTGCAGGAATTTTTGCTTACAAAAACAGTAATTTGTTGTATAATAGTAGGGTTGTAGATTCCAATGAGAAGTTTAGTTTGGTCCTTGTGGATCAATACTACTTTGCTCTTATTTCCCACAATCAAGGAAAAGGAGGTCACTCTTCTCCGGATTTGTTAAGGAACTTGTGGCTGAGTATTTAAGAAAAATGGTGCTGCAGTTGGGATAAGAGATAAGAGCATTATCACAGCATCAGAATAGAAAATAGTAGAGAACTAGAAAGGATGGCACATGCGTAAAGAAATCTTGCCAGAAATGTTTAATTATAATAAATATCCAGGGCCGGACTTTTGTGTATGTGGCCGACCTTCTGAAATCAGATACCTATCAGTTTACGGTTCTTGAAAATCACAAGGATGCTTTGGAGCCTTTACCCGCTTTTGGGCAACGTTTTTCTGAGATCATGCTCCAAAGTATGACTATATTGTTGGGGATTGGTCTAATGACCAGCTTCATGTAAGGGCTTTTTACGAGGATGAGCGCCCTATGCGCGTAGGAACAGATCGTATTAGCCGATTGTCAGAGTATTTACGTGAATACTGTGCCTTTATGGTTGTGCCTACTTTATTTTGAAAAATGAAGAGCCTCAGTTAATCGTCTTTGAAGAGGAGACAGAGCCTCGTCGCAAGCGTCGTCGTTCTAACAATCATCGTCATTCTTCTCAGGAATCTAGAGAGAAGGAGCGTAATGCTTCTCAAAAGAATAAGGGCCAAAAAGCTTCTGCTAAGCAAAAGAGGGATAAGTCCAAACGAAGAGACAGGGACCAAGAGGGGCCAAGCTTTGAGAAAATCAAGCGTCGTCCTAAGTTTAAATCTAGATCCGAGGACGGTGGCCGTGAGCGTAAGTCTAACTTCAAGAAGAGTCAGAAAAAGCTTCAAAAATCCAACAAATCAAACCCCTCACTGACAAAGTAATGCCAAGTCAGATGGTCAGCATTTTTACAATCAGAAAAAAAGGAAATTAAACTATGTCAGAAGTAACAACACAAGCAAAACCAGAACGTCGTAAACGTCAGAAATTGGAGGATATGGAGGGCTACAAACCTTCTATTTACGGTCTTACTCGTGATGAGTTAATCGACTGGGCTATGGAACACGGTGAAAAGAAATTCCGTGCGACTCAAATTTGGGATTGGCTCTACAAGAAGCGTGTGCAGTCTTTCGAAGAAATGACCAACATTTCTAAGGACTTTATTGCTAAATTAAACGAGAATTTCTGCGTAAAACCCATTAAAACAGCGTATCGTTCAAGAATCAAAAGATGGTACAGTTAAGTATCTTTTTGAATTGCCAGATGGTATGTTAATCGAGACGGTTTTGATGCGTCAACACTACGGCTTGTCTGTGTGTGTGACAACTCAGGTCGGATGTAACATCGGTTGTACTTTCTGTGCCAGTGGTTTGATTAAGAAACAACGTGACTTGACTGCTGGTGAGATTGTGGCACAAATCATGTTGGTACAAAAATATTTTGATGACCGTGGCGATGGTGAACGTGTCAGCCACGTGGTTGTTATGGGTATCGGTGAGCCATTTGATAACTATGACAATGTGCTCCGTTTCTTGCGTACTATTAACAATGACAATGGTCTTGCTATCGGAGCGCGTCACATTACCGTGTCAACATCTGGTTTTGGCACCAAAAATTGAAAATTTGCCAACGAAGGTGTTCAGGAGTTAACCTGCCGTATCACTTCACGCGCTAACAATGACCTTCGTTCAAGCATCATGCGTATCAACCGCTCGTTCCCACTTGAAAAACTATTTGAAGCGATCGAGTATTACGTCCAGACAACCAACCGTCGTGTAACTTTTGAGTACATCATGCTTAATGAGGTCAATGACCATCCTGAAAATGCTCAAGAGTTGGCTGAGTTGACTAAGGAAATCCGTAAGTTGTCATACATCAACTTGATTCCATATAACCCAGTATCAGAGCACGACCAATATAGCCGTTCAACTAAAGAACGTGTGGCGGCCTTCTACGATGTGCTCAAGAAAAATGGGGTTAACTGCGTGGTTCGTCAAGAGCACGGTACAGATATCGATGCAGCTTGTGGACAGTTGCGTTCAAACACTATGAAACGCGACCGTCAAAAGGCAGTGGCAGAAGCTTCTGGTAAATCAGAAGGTAAGTAAGATGTTTCAGCTTAAGACTTGGGTAGATAAGGATGGAGAACTAACACCAAAAGGAAGAAAGCTAAGCCGAGTTTTGGTCTGTGCTTATCTCCTTTGTTTAGTACTCCTATGTTGGACACCCCAGTATGGACTAGTTGAAGGTGTTGAAACTCCTGGAATTCAACATTTTGGTCGTGTGGTGGTCCTCTTGACCCCATTCAATAGTTTGACCAACTTTTATCAGTTGGATAGTCTTAAAGAGATTGTCTTTGTGATTGGGCAAAATGTGACCAACATTTTCTTGCTGAGTCCGCTGATTTTAGGGCTTTTAGCCTTGTACCCAGATTCAGGTCTTGGAAAAAGGTCCTTTTAGACACGTTTGTCATGTCTTTGACGATTGAGGTTGGACAAGTCATTCTAGACCTTCTCATTGATGCTAATCGTGTCTTTGAGTTAGATGATTTATGGACCAATACTTTGGGAGGTTTGGTGGCACTAGGTGTCTACCGCTTCCTTGTAAAACTGATTCAAACGCATTTTAAAGAGTAAAAAACCTGGGACACTTTTAGTCTCAGGTTTCACTTATTTTCTATCATACAAATACAACACATTCAAAAGAGGGAAAATGAATAAACACGTTTGGAATTATTCTGAGCTTAAGAGAGAGCCTCAATTAGCTAACTACAACACCGATGGTTGCTATCTCAGTGAGGCAACTAACTTCGAATTGTACAATTTTATCATAGAGTATAAGACTTCTGATGAAATCAGACACATTTGGAACCCTAAGAAAGATGAATTAGTTATCCATGATAAGGATAACTACTCTATGGATGGTGGAAACAAGGTCTATAATTTTGACTCCTTTGCTTATCAATTGCCAGAGCCTACTGATTTTGGGAAATTGACTTATATTGGTCACTTTTAGTTAGAAGATGGTACAACTTATCGCTATTGGAAATAACCTTTTGTTAGAATTATAATCACTCGTTTGTAAGGATAGGGAATAACTTGTTTTTAAAGATCAATCATTGTACAAACTTTTGGTGGTTTTTCAAGTTAGAAAAACGCCGGTATATTATTGGGATTTTAGCACTGAGTCTGGTTTCGGTTCTCAATCTGATTCCTCCTATGGTTATGGGGAGGGTCAGTGATGCTATCACATCGGGAAAATTGACCAATCAGATGATGCTTCTGAATCTCGTATATTTGCTATTGGCAGCTTTGGGGATGTACTATTTGCGTTATGTTGGCGCATGACACTCTTGGCGACTTCTTATCACTTAGGCCAGATTATGCGTTCATGCCTATTTGAGCATTTTACTAAGATGCTCGCTTCTTTTTACCAAAAAGTACCTACTGGTGATCTCATGGCTCATGCCGCAATGATATCAACTCTTTAACTCGCTTAGCTGGTGGGGTGTCATGTCAGCCGTGAGATGCCTCTATCACAGCTTTTGGATTACCTTAATCACCATGTTCTTCAGCATTTTCCCTGGCAGATGACACTGGTGGCTGTCTTACCCTCCCTCCCTCATGGCTTTTTGCGACCAGTCGTTTGGGCCGTAAGACTCGCATAAAAGCTTTTGGAGAATCCCAGGCAGCCTTTTCGAACTAAATAATAAGGTTCAAGAGTCGGTATCCAGGAATCAAAGGTAACCAAGTCTTTTTGGCTATCAGGAGGCCAGTTTCAGTCCTTCAAAGAGACCAATAAGATGACTTTCAAAAGAAAAGAAATGCATACCATGAAGTATGACAGCCTTTTTGATCCTTTAGTCTTACTCTTTGTTGGCTCATCTTATGTTTTGACCCTTCTTGTCGGTGCCTTTATGAGTTCAGGCCGGTCAGATAACGGTCGGAAATTTGGTAACCTTCATTACCTATTTGGACATGCTGGTTTGGCCTCGCAGTGTGCATTGGCTTCCTCTTTAATATCACACAGAGAAATGTGTCCTACCAACGTGTGAAAATCTTCTGGAACAGGAATCAGATGTTCAAGATCCTGTGCACCCTCTCCCATATATTGAAAATGGTAGCTTAGAATATGCGATTGACTGCTTTGATTTTGAGGATGAGGATGCTTTTGCGAGATATTCATTTCACCTTGGACAAGGCCAAACCCTTGGTTTTAGATTAAGACGAGACTGGTTCAGGAAAGAGCTCTTTGATCAAGATTTGCTCTTGCGGGAGCACGATGTCAATCAAGGAGCCATCTATTTGAATGGGCATGACATCCGAGACTATTGCTTATCGGACTTGCGTAGCTTGATGGGGTATGTTCCTCAAGACCAGTTTCTCTTTGCCAGTTCCATTTTAGACAATGTTCGTTTTGGTAATCCTGATCTCTCCATTGACAAGGTGGAAGAAGCGACTAAGTTGGCTCAAGTTTATGAGGATATCAAGGCTATGCCTGAAGGCTTTGAAACAATCATTGGTGAAAAGGGTGTCAGCCTATCAGGTGGTCAAAAACAACGTCTGGCCATGAGTCGTTACTCATGATTTTTGGATCCAGATATTTTGATTTTGGACGACTCCTTATCTGCGGTTGATGCCAAGACAGAACATGCCATTATTGATAATCTCAAGCATACTCGCAAGGACAAGACAACTATCATTACTGCCCACCGTCTGAGTGCGGTGGTGCACGCTGACCTCATCCTAGTCATGCAAGATGGTCGTATCATTGAACGTGGCCGTCATGATGACTTACTAGCTCAAGATGGTTGGTATGCCAAGACCTATGAGTCTCAACAGTTAGAAATGGAGAGGAGGCTCATGCCTAATCAAAACCAATGGTCTGTGTTTAAGCGTCTCTTGACTATCTCAGTACTACAAGTTCTTGACCTTTCTAGCTTTTTGACCTTCCTCTTGTCCCACAACAGTTATCAAAAGGTATTATTCCCTGGTGGCCTCTTATTTTTATTGACCACTATCTCCATGATATGAATCAAGCAGCTAGTATGATTCTGATTGGGTACTATGGTCTTTATCTTTTGCAGACACTGGTCCAGTATCTGGGAAATCTCTTCTTTGCGCGTGTGTCCTACAGTATTGTCAGAGGATATTCGTCGGATACTGCTTGCCAATATGGAAAAACTGGGCATGTCTTACTTTGACAAAACTCCAGCAGGCTCTATCGTTTCCCGCTTGACCAATGATACTGAAACCATTAGCGAGATGTTCTCAGGAATTCTCTCTAGCTTTATTTCGGCTATCTTTATCTTTGTCACGACCCTTTATACCATGATGATTTTGGACATTCGTCTGACTGGGCTTATTGTGCTCTTCTTCCTTTGATTGTCCTTTTTGGTTAGACCTCTACACGCAAAAATCAGTGGTCATCATTGAAAAGACCAGAGCCTTGCTTTCAGATATCAATGCCAGTGTCAGAGAGTATCGAGGGGATTCGCATCATTCAGGCCTTTAACCAGGAGAAGCGTCTCAAAAAAGGGTTTGATGACATCAATGAGGAGCACCTGATTTACGCTAGTCGTTCCATGTCACTGGATTCTCTCTTTCTACGCCCAGCCATGAGCTTACTGAAGCTCCTAGGCTATGCTGTTCTTATGGCCTATTTTGGCTATCGAGGTATCTATCTGGGCATCACAGCAGGGACCATGTATGCCTTTATCCAGTATATTAATCGCCTCTTTGATCCCTTGATTGAAGTGACACAAAACTTCTCAACCCTGCAAACCTCTATGGTCTCAGCAGGTCGGGTCTTTGCCTTGATTGACGAGCGCACCTATGAGCCTGAACAGAGAGACACAGACGCCAAGGTTACCGAGGAAATATTCGCTTTGAAAATGTCTCCTTCTCTTATGACGGTAAGCACCAGATTTTAGATAATATTTCCTTCTCTGTCAATAAAGGTGAAACCATCGCTTTTGTCGGTTCCACAGGTTCTGGAAAATCCTCTATTATCAACGTATTCATGCGTTTTTATGAGTTCCAATCAGGACGAGTTCTTCTTGACGGTGTAGATATTCGCGATTATAGTCAGGCAGAGCTGCGTAAGAACATTGGTCTTGTCCTTCAGGAACCCTTTCTCTATCATGGTACAATCAAATCCAATATTGCCATGTATCAGGATTTAACCGATGAAGAGATTAAAGCCGCTGCTGAGTTTGTGGATGCCAATCACTTTATTGATAAACTTCCAGAAGGCTATGATGCTCCAGTTTCTGAACGAGGTTCAAGTTTTTCAACCGGTCAACGCCAGCTTCTAGCCTTTGCTAGAACCGTTGCTAGCCAGCCTAAAATCTTGATTCTGGATGAAGCGACAGGCAATATTGATTCGGAGACAGAGGCTATTGCCAAAACTCTCTAGCAAAAATGCGTCAAGGACGCACAACCATTGCTATTGCCCACCGCCTATCAACGATTCAAGATGCCAACTGCATCTATGTCTTAGACAAGGGCTGCATCATCGAACACGGTAGCCATGAGGAGCTCCTAGACCTCGGCGGCACCTATCACAAGATGTACAGCCTACAAGCAGGCGTAATGGAAGGAGCCTAAGATAATCTAGACCATAGCTTCTATATTCGAAAAGATTTCTTAAAAATCAAAATCGAGTAGTGACATTTATGTCACTACTTTTTTGTTGTCTTGCAACCTATAATAAAACCATAGCTTGAGAAAAAGCTAAAAATAATATTTTAGGGAGGTTGTTGCTATGACAAGGCAAACAAATAACAATTTTGAACTCCTTGACCTTGAGTCACTTACAAACGTTGAAGGTGGTGGATGGGTTAAGTGTTATGCCGGCACAATTGGATCTGCTCTAGTAGGATCAGCAGGAGGCCCAGTAGGTTACTGGGGAGGAGCTTTAGTTGGTTACGCCACATTCTGCTAATATTTAGGTGACCCTATGTTTAAAAGATATGTATTTACTAGCCATTTTTCCTTTTAGGATTTGGAATTGCTAACCTTTTAGAAATTTAGATTTTGTACATCATATTATTAATTTGGTAGGGTTAACATTAATCACTTATAGTTTGATTTTTAGTAAATGGGAGCGACTCAAAAAATAGAAGTATTCGAAATGTAGAGTTCCTAAAAATCAAAATCGAGTAGTGACATCCATGTCACTACTTTTTTGTTGTCTTCCAGCCTATAATAAAATCATAGCTTGAGAGCAAACGCTAAAAAATAGTTTAGGAGGTTGTTGCTATGACAAGGCAAACAAATAACAATTTTGAACTCCTTGACCTTGAGGCACTTGCAAACGTTGAAGGTGGTGATGGATTATGTTTGATTTGAAAAGTTATATTTTAGGGATGGTTTGCATGGCCTTGATGACTTTTTTGGATAAGCCTATTATGTCATTTCTTGAAAAACACAAGGCTACCAATTCCGTTAAGAAGAAATCCTAACTGAGATGTCTTGTCAATTGCTAGTCTGTGACTACCATGCGAATTATAGTTGAAAACTTCGATATAAGAGAAGAGGTATTTGTAATCATGACCAAAAAACGCCTAGTGTCTCTAATGATGTCTATGGGCTTCGTCCTTGTTGCCTTACATAACTTGGGAGAAAAACTGAGTTTTGGACTTCAATGCCTAAATCTTATCGGGTTATGTCTTTTTATCTTTCATATGTGTACGATTATCAAGGATATAAGGTCAGACAAGTAGTGACATTTATGTCACTACTTTTTTATCGGCTTCCAATCTATAATAAAATTCATAGATTATGCACAGACTAGCTAAAAACACTTTAAGGAGAAAAGTATGTTTAAAAACTCAAAACCGTATTTACTGGCTACCATTCTCATCGGAATGGGCCTCGCTAATCTATTTAGAAGCTTAGATGCAGTCCACCATACCATTAACTTGCTAGGCTTAACCGTGCTTCTTTATAGTCTGCTTTTTAAAAAATGGGCACAGTTTCAAAAGTAACCTTTGGTCACTTTGAACGTAAGAGTGCTTTGCAAATGCTTATTTTTGATGTTCCCGAAGTAGATTATTCTGCTAATGATAGCGGGAGATTATAGTATATTTGATTGCATATCTTTGTAATAGAGAAAACAAAGATATGTATATTCATCCTGTTAAAAGTATCAGTACTGACTACTTTTCTGTATTACATCTCAGTAGAATTTAATCGTGCTAAGGGCTTACTTGAAATCTTACAGCTGTATAATAAAATACAGAGAGGAATAGAGTTAAATGTAATAGCTTATTAGGTTTGCAAGACTGACTGAGGTTATTCATAGTTTAGGTGTTTTATCATGAAGTTAAAGAATATTAGTTCGAGTGTATTGCGATCTTTTAGAACCATCACTGCTGCGTTGGCAGTTTTCCTTATAAGTATCAGCCTTTCTCTCTACAAAAGCAAGATCTCGCCAGGAACTTGGCTAGCAGTCAGAGCACTAGCTTTAGTAGTCATTTTTGTTAATGGACTGCTCTACCGTATGCTTAAGAAGCGTCCAGATTCAGTAAATCTGTTAACAATACGGCAGTCCTTCATTGTTTTTCTTGTCATCTCATTTCTTGTGCTTTGTGTAGAGTTTTACACATTACTTACATTTAGTGATACCACAGACCGCATAATGTTGGTCGTATTAATGCTTTTTGTTAATTCTCTGTGATTTTTCTAGCTTACTTGCAAGTCAAAAATATTTTAAAAATAGAAAATATAGTAACCATTTGTGACATTATTCGATTTACGTTGCATAAAAAGTGTTATAATAAGAAAGTGATTCAGTAAATATGTGAAAATTAGAGGAAGATTTCCAATGATTGAAGGATGTTCTTCAGGAATTACCATTCGGGACATATAGCCACTTTTTGGGACGCTAGCTCTGATAGAGACACTTGAATGCTATACTAAAGATGTGATTGAGAGATCACACGATAAAAATTTTAGGAGGTAGTTGCCATGGCAACTCAAACAATTGAAAACTTTAACACCCTCGACCTTGAAACACTTGCTAGTGTTGAAGGAGGTGGATGTAGTTGGAGAGGCGCAGGTGGTACTGTTGCCTATGGAGCAACCTGCTGGTGGAGCTAATCTATGGTATATTTTATTATAGGTTTTGTTGTTGCTTTGTTAGATATCTTTTTCAACAAGGTCAATAAAAATAAAACATAAAAATCATCTTGAACATATACAGGGTATTTTCATAACAATTTTTAATAATTTGTTTATAAGATAGTGTTATTTTCTTTGAACAAATAGTTTATTTTTATGTAGATGAGGAGTTAACCAATGATTACAGAACTAACATATAACGACCTTGAAACACTTGCTAGTGTTGAAGGAGGACGAGTCAATTGGGAACGATGGGGAATGTGTGGGGCCTCTGTCGCCGTAGGTGCTTCAGAAGGATTCTCTGCAGCTGCAGGTGGAACGGCTTTCTTCATTGGACCGTATACAATTGGAACTGGTGCAGTAGGTGCAGCTATTGGAGGTGGAGTAGCCTTACCTGGCTGTTAAGGAGAACAACAATGACACATAGAGTTTCAAAAAGGGATATAGTGCTATTTGTCATTGCCCAAGTAGTTAGCATATCCTTACTGGTACTTTTTTTTAGTCAATTACTTCATAACTTATCATCCGTATTCCAATTGGTCTACATCGTAGCAGCCCTCTTAGTGGTTGTGGTTGATATATTGCTCATTCGAAAAATAATGACAAGAAGAGAAGAACCAACTGTGTTAAATCAATTAAAAGCTTCCCTAGCTTGTTTCTTGTTACTGACACTTAGTTGCCTTCGTTTTTTGACAACAGATTTCTATTATCAAAAAGTTATCGCTATATTTGTAGGTTTTTTTTCATTATTGGGTTTCGTACTATTTTTATGGGGCATCAAGTATATCAACCATAATATAGAGAAGTAAGTAATTGACAAAATAAGGAGTATAAGCAATGTTTACAAAATTAACTCATAACGACGGTGCAGGAGCTGGATTTTGCAGGCGGTAGCACAGCATTTTTGTTATGGTACAGCTGAATAATCTTCATTTTGAGATAGGTGATACAAATGAAGAAATACCTAATCATTTTTCGACTATTGCGATGATATATTTATATAGCAAAGTACTATTGTCATCAGGAAATATCTATCAACTTTTTGTTAGCATCAATAGGATTCTTTTTCTTTTTATTTGGAGTCTATAGGCAGTATAGAAAGAATTAGTTAAAGCTTTTTCAATAAGACATGGAATGAATCAAAAATGATATTCAGTCTTTTTTTTTTTTTTTACTACTCGGGACATATAGCCACTTATTGGGACGCTAGCTCTGATAGAGACACTTGAATGCTATACTAAAGATGTGATTGAGAGATCACACGATAAAAATTTTAGGAGGTAGTTGCCATGGCAACTTAAACAATTGAAAACTTTAACACCCTCGACCTTGAAACACTTGCTAGTGTTGAAGGAGGAGGGAAAAGAACAGCAGATGTCTTTTTAAGTTCTGTTGGGGGGTGCTGCTGAAGGAGTTTACTATTGTGCTGGCGTTGGAGCTCTCACACCGTATACTGTTGTTGGTTGTGCTGGCATTGGAGCGGTGGTCGGAGCCTTCTTTCCACACTAGAGCAAGCTAAATTTATTTAAGGAGAAAAAATAATGAAAACTGAAGAACTTGAAAAATTCTTGAACTTGAACGATACAACTCTTTCTAATATTGAAGGAGGTAATCTTTCTGCAGGTGATGTAGGGACTGCATTTGGAATATATGCCACAGCAGGTGCTGTTATTGGAGGTGCCCTTAGGTTCTGTACCGGGAGCACTTGGTGGAGCAGTATTAGGTGCACAATATTGTGGGGGCACATGGGTGATTCTTAGAACTCACTAATAGTTATCGTGATTCTAGAAACGTATGATTGACTTTGAGGTATAATGAAATGTTGCATCTTAACCGACTTCGTTCAAGTACTTTACGTTATTTACGATTAATAATTGTCACTTTAGGATTACTAGGTGGGAATATTTGTCTTGAGTTATTTTCTAATGGTTATTCATTCCTTTTTTGGTTGCCGTTAGGTCTGGTTTCGTTACTTTTCCTGATTTATCTACCACTGCTTATTAAACGAGAACTGAGCATTCGTCCAGTAGAGGAACAAAACTTTACACCTAAACAGATTTATGCAGTGCTAGGACTGGTTAATTTAGGTGCTATTTTATACGCGATTTACAGTATTTGTATCAGTACTGATGAAGAATGGAATAACTATATGGTTATTTTACTTTTTCTTGACGTTTGTTACTCAGCTTATATAACTCCCAAAGTGTTAAAAATAATCAGAAAGGAAAAGTAATCTACAGGAATAATGGGGCCTAGAGTTAACTTAGTATCTCTAGTGACACCTTGAGGAATAAATTCTGCCCTTATAGCAATACACTTCTGTCATATACATAAGGAGGTAAAACTAATGCTTATAGAACTAACATATAAAGAACTTGAAGCTATTCAAGGTGGCGCTGTCTGTCGTATGCCAAATGTGAATAACAAGGAGGGTGACCCTTTTAAAGGAACCCTAGTGCCACTGCCTCGGCATCCACGAGACGAAGCCTATCCGATGGTATACTTACCTGTCTGTGCTAGTATGTAAGGCATTGAAAGTAATAACTCTCATTTGATAAGAAATTTAAAAAAGTCCCTGTTATTGCCAGACCTTCTGGTGATAGTGTGGTTTTTTATATTCTTACCATTCGGGACGTATAGTCACTTTTTGGGACGTTAGCTTCTATGAGAGTTGTAAATTGTTAAACTAGACTAAGTAATCGAAAGGAGTTTATGATGAAAAAACGGACATTAACGCTATGGCTGATGAGTTCAGCCTTGTTACTGAATCTATCGGTAGGAACTGCTTTAGCGGATGAGGTGGTAGAAACAGGGCTGATAATTCTCCAAAGGTTGAAGCAACCGAATCTACTCCAGTAGAACAACCATCAGATAGTCAGGAGCAGTCGCTTCCTGAAGATAAAGAGGCACCAGCAGCGACTGAATCAGTAACCTTGGCTGAGTCTGAGGAGGAGACTGCAAATGATATCCCAGCAGTATCTCGTGAGGAATACGACGCTAATGTTGCTGATTTACCTAAAATAAGTTTAGATGATGTGCGTAATGCCTTTACCGAGGATGGTCAGGCACATACGATTTATTTTGGACGTGGAACCTGTTACTATTGTCGTCAATTTTCACCAGAGTTGAAGGTCTTGAACCAACTGATGGATGGTCGTTTAGAGTATTACGATACAGATCGTGAGGATTTTGACCGAAACTATGTGTTTGGTGAGATTGGTATTCCAGGTACACCTACACTACTTTATCTGGAAAATGGTCAGCTATTATCAGGATGGGTTGGTGGTGGACCTGCTCAAACAGTTTATGACCATTTAGCCAGCTCTAGTCCACGTTTTATGACTTTGAATCAGGAACAAACAACCATCTCTGAACCTCAAACTAAAACTGTTCGTCCTACACGAGTAACCGAAGAGAGTACGAAAGAGAAATCTTTGCCAACTGTTCAACCACAGCCGATGTCAACGGTTCAGAAGGAACTGAACGCTCAAACAGGGCAAATGGCACCAATGACTGATAAAGTAGCAGACACAAAAGAATTCCCTAAAACAAATGACGGTGAGCAATCACTTGTCTCTTTTGTGGGGGCATTAGCAATCTTAGCTTCACTCATGTTAGCACTGAGATATTGTATTAAATAGGTAAAAAGATTGAGTATCTCCCTCAATTTTTTTCATTTTGTATATGAATGACCATTCAGGACGTATAGCCACTTTTTGGGACGCTGGCTTTTAAATGACTATCAGGGTGCTATACTAAAGATGTGATTGAAAAATTAGTTGAAAGAAATAAGGAGGTTTTCATAATGACAGGACTTAAATGGTTTGCAGGAGGCAAAGAGAGACGAGAACAAGCAGTAGCTATCATCGATGAGGTAATTGAAACTATTGGAGATTAGCCAGATTATGCTGATTTGAAGCAGGTCCTGCACTCCTACCGAACGGAACTTGCAGACTCTCGTTCAGCCACTCCCTATATCTTAAGCAGGATGTCACTGGAAATATCCGAAGTGGTCAGAAAAGACCAGCTAACCTTGTCTCCCTTTATCGAGGAGCGAATGGCAGAGTTGCGAAAATTGCTAGCGATTCGTTATGGCTATTGATGCCATTAGGGAGGATTTCTTGGTTTTAAGGTTGAGTTGTCCATTGAGAATTTGTGTTGTTCCACTGTCTTGGCTATATCATTTGTTTAAATGATATTAAAATCAATAGTAACAATTGAAACCTAAATCTTGTTTATTTCCACATAATGAAAAAATCCCATGGGAGTCCTCATCCTATGGGATTTTTGCGATAAAGACTAATAAGGCAATGTTATCTGACTTTGACTTAGGTCTACAGTCACTTCATAGTCACTATTGTCACGAATGGTGTGTTCAAAGTCTGTGGTATAGAGAACAAGTCGGAGTTTGTCGCCCTTGTTGAGTTTGTAGATGGTTGGTTGTAAGTCTAAACCGATAGTCATCCATTTATTTGGAGTGACATTCTCAATGCTAAGGAGGTTCTTGCGATTTTGCAGATTAAGGTGACCTTTGGTAATGACACGGTATTTTGCCTGCTTGAATGGCAATTCACGTAAGGCTTCCTCCTTGAAGAGACGGCCGTTATCTAAACTCATGCGTTTGGGTGCAGGGATAGGTGCTAAATACTTCTTGTCCCCCATTTCTAGAACTTGGGCCGAAATGAGACCACGGTTTGTGCTAGACTTAACCTTGAGCTCTAGGTGGACACGACCATTGATTTGGATGTCTTGATCCAGTTCAAAGTCTAGGGTGATGGCATTGGCTTTATCCATAAAGAGGTCGTCTTTGAAGCTTTGGTAAGCTTTACCGTATTTGGCAAAGTTTTCCTCTTCATAATGGTTAGCGATACTAGCTTCAGTCTCACCAAGCTGAATGTGTTTACTATTGTCGCGCCCAAAGTTATCGAGAACCTCCCAAGTCTGTTCAGACTGGTTGTTTTGCCAGATAACAGTAGGCAGTGTGTAGCCGTTATTCAAACCAAGGAGTTTCTGACAAATCAAGGCGTTCATGCTTTCTCGGAAGTCGATAGACTGCCAAGCATTCATGTAAACGTGGGCACCATTGTGGAAGAAGAGGTGTTTTTCAAGAGAGTCAGGAAGGGCTCTGAACATTTGATAAACATTAATCGGCTTGACATTCCAATCCTGGCTACCGTGTGTAAAGACTACAGTAGCTTTGACATGGTCTGCGAACTGCACATAGTTGCGGTCATGCCAGAACTGGTTATAGTCCCCATGCTTACGATCAATAGCTGTGCTTAGCTCCTTGAGGTAGGCCTCGTAGTCTTTTTGGTGGCGTAGGTATTCTCCAGCTAATAGGGCACGAGAATAAGTGAATTCAGTCAAGGTATCGAGATCCTCACCAGGGTAGCCACCAGGACTAACGAGAAGGCCATTTTCACGATAATAGTCGTACCAAGAAGAAATACCTGCTTCAGCGATTACCATCTCCAAACCGTCAACGCCAGTTGTAGCAAGGGCGTTGGACATGGTACCTAAGTATGAAAGTCCAGTAGTAGTCACCTTACCAGAAGCCCAATCAGCAGTGATTGTATGCTGTCTGCTACGGCTAGTAAAGGCGCGTGCACACGACCATTGAGCCAGTCAATGACAGCTTTATAGGCCAGAACCTGTTGATAGTTTCCAGAGGTCATGAAACCTTCTGAGTTGAAGGTACCGACACCGGATACATAGATAGAGGCCACACCACGAGCTAACATGTAATCGTTAAGTGTGTAGGTATCTGTGTGAGCAAAACGCTCCTGAGCCTTTGTGACAGGATTGATAGGCGTAAGGTCTGCCTCTGGTACCTTGATTTCAGGTTGTCTAAGAGAGATTTTACCTGCTGCTTTGACGAGCAAGTCTCCCTCCATCTTGTGGGTGAGCTTATCTGAAGCAGGCTCATTAGTCCCTTGTTGATAAGGGCTTGCTGTCATCATGGCTGGAACTGGGAAGTCCACATCAGGACGTAAGATAGTCACCTTGACCAAGTCTAACTGCCCGTCTTTATCAGTATCTACAGGTGTTTCGACATAAACCACTTCACGGTGAAGCTGATTAGTGTCAAATGTGGCCAAGCTCTTACCATTAAAGAAGACGTAGTCATTACTTATTGGGATTAAATTTTGGGCTACTAACTGATCAATTAAGGTGTTGCCAGATTGTGTGCGTGTTGCTAACAACTGGTGGAGGTTATTAAGGCTACCATCAAAAGTGATTGGGAAGGCCATTTTCTCAAGGAAAGCAACACTGTCGGTAAAGTCCACGTTAGGGACAAATCCTAGCAGTTGAAGGGCTACCAAGCCAAAGACTTCAGCAGTTAAAGGACGATCTGATTGGAAAAAGGCCAGGAGGTCTGTCTCTGGATCGGAAATCCAATTTTTCAAAGCCAAATCAGTATCTTCAAAGAAAAGGAAGTGCTTGCGAACAAATAATTCAAAATTGGCTTTGGCACTAGCATCTAGAGAAACTTCAAACCCCAAAGAACGGAGCTCTTGACAAGCAATTTCAGGACTAACAGGGATGTAACTAAACTGGTTAAATTTCATATTCAAAAACCTCAAAAATAATACGTAAACATTCCAGAAATATCTTTACATCAGACATTATACTTGATAAAATGATAGATGTCTAAATTATTGTAAAATCGAAAGGAAATAAAAGAGACAAATGAATGATTTTCTAAAGAAGCGTTCACCAGTGAATGGCTATTGAAGTACCTCACTGAGTTTATCGCGACTGCTTTTCTTGTAGCGCTTGGTAATGGTGCTGTTGCCAACGTTGAGCTTAAGGGAACAAAAGGTAACAAATCTGGTTGGATTGTAATCGCCTTTGGTTATGGTTTTGGTGTTATGATGCCAGCTCTTATGTTTGGTGATGTTTCTGGTAACCACATCAACCCTGCTATCACCCTTGGACTTGCTGTATCTGGCTTGTTCTCATGGGTAGGCGTTCCTGGATACCTTGTTGCACAACTTCTCGGTGCTTTCTTAGGTCAAGCTATTGTGGTTTGGGTTCACCAACCTTACTATGTACAAACTGAGAACCCTAACAATATTCTTGGTACCTTCTCAACGTTCTCAGCAGTTGACGATCATGATGATACTCCAGAAAATCGTAATCGTGCATGGGCTAACGGTTTTGCCAATGAGTTTGCAGGTTCATTCCTTCTCTTCTTTGGTGCCCTTGCCTTGACGAATAATTACTTTGGTCACAAATTGGTTTCTACAAGCGGTTCAATATGGATACGATAAAGCAGCTGTAACAGGCCAAATGGCGAATGGATCTCTCGCTGTAGCTCACATCGGTGTTGGTTTCTTGGTTGCTGCTTTGGTTCTTTCATTCGGTGGACCTACTGGACCAGCCCTTAATCCAGCTCGTGACTTGATGCCACGTCTTCTTCACCACATCTTGCCGACATCAGTTCTTGGTGAGCATAAAGGTGATTCTAAATGGTGGTATGCTTGGGTTCCAGTTGTAGCGCCAATCCTTGCAGGACTTTTGGCAGTATACTTGTTCAAAGCTCTCTACCTTTAATCAATAACCAAAACTCTGAAGCATTGTCTTCAGAGTTTTTATGCTTAAAATTTGAAAGTAGCAAAAACTGAGAAAGTTTTCTCAGTCACATCGTAATAGTCATTACTAGAATGGTAGCACCTAAGGTGTAAAGATTCCATAAAACATGAAGTGTGATACTTGCAGATAAGTTTTCTCTTTTTTGGTAGACCATAGAGAGAGCCAAGCCCATTCCAATATAGAGGAAGAGGTGGGCAAGGTTGATAGGCATATGAAATAGGAAAAAGAGACTGGTACTCACTAAAGCAGTAACTATCGAATAAGGAGCCAACTAAGGGCAAACCGACTTACGAAAGAGTAGTTCTTGCAAGAAGGCAGTAATCATCATGCTAATGGCTACTGGGAGGATAGACGTTGTCGTAAGAGTTCTTTGAAGTTCCGCATGGTAGTTGGTGTGGGTCGGTAGCATAAGATTGCTCCCAATAACTCTCATCAAAAAATAAGAACAAAACCCCAAGTAGTAAAAAGAATCCCTGATAGGTATGTCTAAACGCCAAATGATTGACGAAAGTTTTCAGAGTCTTTATTATATTCTAAAATGAGGAATAGCTAGTCCTAAGGTAAAGATAATATAATGATTTTCATAATTTATGCGAAAGAAAGTGAAAAAATTACAATCCTGTTTTTTCTTAGGAAAATTCTTGTCACACAGACTCTTTTTGGATAAAATAGAAAAGAATGGAGGGTGTCATGACGCAATCAAGGGAATTTTAAGTTTCACACTCAATTTTTCGTGTGAATAATAGACAAGAAAAATATCGATTTTTACCAAAATACGTTAGGATTTAAGCTTTTGACTGAGGAAAATGCTCTTGCTGTCTTCACTGACTGGACAGAACGTAACTCACTTTTTGTAATTGAGGAGTCTCCAGCTTACCGTTGTCGTGCAGTTGAAGGTCCTAAGAAAATTAATAAAGTGGTCATTAAGGTTTCAAATCCACTTGAGATTGAGTACCTTTTGGCGCGTGATGTTCATCAAGCTAAAGGCTATTTTCCAAGGGAAAATGGTTACGCTTTTGAGACTATCTCACCAGAAAATGGTCTTATTTTGGTGCATGCTGAAGATGATTTATCAACTTTAAAGACAGTCGAGTACGCAGATGTTGAAGAAAAAGAAGATTTCAAAGGAGTTTTCAGACTTTACTGTTCAGTCTTTGACTTTGAATGTTGTTGATACGGTTCAAGCGGCTTTTTTCTACGATAATCTGTTTGGCGAAGAATTGCCTTTATCTATCCACTTTGAAAAGGCAGAAGGTCCTGACCTTCAAGTAAGTCCAGACCAAACTTGGGATTTGGAAATTCTAGAATTTAAGGTAGCTGAGGACTATGATTTGGCTGTCTTGCATGAGAAACTTGACAAGGAACAGTTCTCAAGTTATTTAGATCCTAAAGGAAGTCTACTTGCACTGACTGATATGAGTAATATTGAGGTTTGGTTAACAAAATAATGACTAATTTCAAACAAACATTGTTAACAATTACAGACTATATCAAGGCTGACATCTTCCCGGGTGCCAGCCTTGCACTTTATGATGGAAAGAATTGGCAAGAGTACTATTGTGGTACTCAGGATGGCAAGAATCCAGTAACTCCAGATTTAACCTATGATCTAGCTAGTGTCTCTAAGGTGGTGGGAGTTGGGACTCTTTGTATCTTCTACTTACAGTCAGGAAAACTGGATTTGGATGAGAAGTTGTCCACCTATTATCCTGAAGTAGCAGACAAGACGCTAACCCTTCGTCAGCTTCTTTCTCATAGTAGCGGAATTGATCCTTTTATTCCAAATCGTGATGAATTAGACCAAAAGGGCTTGATTGCTGCAATAAATGCCATCAAAGTTAAGTCTGATAAACCATTCTTGTATACAGATATTAACTTTATTCTCCTGGGGTTGATGCTTGAGAAATTATCTGGACAAACTCTGGATAAGCTCTTTGACATAGAGATTTTTCAACAGTTTGGTATGTTTGAAACACGGTTTGGGCCAGTTGAGCTTGCTGTTCCAACTGTTGAGGGAGTTCCGGGAGGAACTGTTCACGATCCCAAGGCTCGAGTGCTCAAAGAGCATACAGGTTCAGCAGGCCTCTTTTTCAACCCTAAAGGACTTGGAAATCTTTGTTAACCATTATTTGAAGGATGATTTTGCTAAAAATCTGACGCAAAATATCAGTCAATCCAAGAAGGAGCGTAGTGTCGCGTGGGACCTTCAAGGCGATTGGCTTATTCATACTGGTTATACAGGTACCTTTGTGCTTATCAATATCCCTCGTCAATGTGCGGGGATTTTCCTCAGTAATCGTACCTATTACAAGGATGAGAGGGCTCAATGGATCAAGGACAGAGATACTTTGATTGAGATAATGAAGAAGGAGTTGGTTTGTGAAACGGTCGAGTAGACACTCTAAGAAAAGAAAGCTTGTCTCTTACTTTTTGGTCTACATGGAAATTTTGCTCCTTCTTTTTATAGGGGTGAAATACTGGAAAAAATAACAGAAATATTAAAAGCAGGAGAAAATGTGGCAGTTCTTGCTATCGAGCATGGCTATTCTATATTTTCAACAAAAGAAGAAGCTTAAGCAGTTGACCTACTGCTTAAGCTTTTTTACTTATTAAGGATTTTTCAACCGTGATGTGTTGGATACCAGCTTCTTCGAAGATTTGGCCGACTTCTTGATAGCCATTATTGAGATAGAACTTAAGTGCCCCTAGTTGAGCATGGAGAGAAATAGATTTGAAGCTCTGCTCTTGAGCGAAATCTTCAGCCTCTTTTAGGAGGATGCTACCCAGACCTTGACCTTGGTAGTCATCAAGCACGGCCATACGTTGGAGTGTAACTTGTGTCCAGTCTATGTTAGGAAGTAGGCGTACGGTTGCTGTAGCCTGGCCCTTGGCATCAATCTCGATGGAGCGAGGAATTCCTTGTCCCTTAACGAAAACGGTGTTTCGAATAGCCACAGCATCTAGATAAGTCTCTGAAAGTGTATCTCTTGTGTGCTTGATAATCATAGGAATAGTGTAGCAAAGATTATAGTCTATCGTCAATGAGAAAAAGCTTGATGAGAGGAGTAGTCACCAAGCTTTTGATAGGTTTTATTCTTTAATTTTTTTGCCGTTTGCATCTTGGATAGGACGGTTGTTTTCAAATCCAAGAGCTTGGGTGAATTCTTCCACCTGTTCCTTACTAACAGTTTCTTGGCTTTTGAAGACAATCCAGTAAACGCCTTCAGTACAAGGCGGTGTTGTCAATGAGCCTTCAAAGTTGCAATAGACCTTGTTTTCAGGATAGAAATCATCAAGTGAGATAGCCTGAGATAAATCCGTTTCAGTATTAGTGGCCTGAGGCATTTTATCCCAGCTTAATTGCAAGGCTTGGTTTTTATCTCCATAGTTATAGAGAACTGAGACAACTGCGATTTTTCCATTATACGTCTTGTAGACGAAATGCCCTACAAGAGTATAGGTTTTGCCATCTAGTTCATTCTCAACTTGGCCTTCTGATTCTTGATTATTAAGGTTTAGTTCTGGGAGATCAACGTTCTCAGCTCCGGTGATATTAATGTGAGATTGTTCCTTATCCGCCTTGCTGAGTTTATAATCTTTAGAAAGGTCACCCCAATGTTCAGGACCAGTTATACCCGCATAGCTCCATTGGACTTCTTGAGGCTTAGAGGTTTTACTTTGAGTTTCAGACTGGCAGGCTACGAGTAGGATGGTACCGGCTATAAGAGACAATAATCCAATTAGCTTAAAACTTTTCTTAGTTATCCTCCCTATATGCTTTTATTTTTTGACATGTATGCTAGTTAACACGTTATTTGTAAACTAGCAGTCAGATGGTGACAGAGTCTTAGTTCTTTGAGCTACTTCTGAGAATGAAGTGTCTGGAGAAACCAAACAGAAACGCTTTTATTTTATAGCTAATATGAAAGAAAGTAAATTATAGTTTTAGAAAATTATAATTAAAAATAAGTGTTTTTACAAAAAGAAAAGAACTCACTATTGCGAGCTCTTTATTCATTTTATCCCAAAGCATCATCCATTGAAAGAACTTCGTGGAAGACACGTTGTGTCAATTCAGTTTTTGTTCTGGAGTGAGGTATTTAGTGTTTACATAGTATCAGAGATACGTACGATAACATCTTCACCACTCATGATCTTTTCGTAAACGTCTGACAAGTCCATTACGTTCAAATTAACGTGTTGTCCACCGTTTTCGAAGTAACCATCAAGGATTGTTACCAAGTTGTCAACTTGTTCGTCACGAGTTTTTACCAAGAGCACGAGGTGACACTGAGTAGTCAATGAGATACCGTCAGCTGCATAACCGAAGTCAAGGCTAGCAAGTGAGTTCAAGTTTTGCAACCAACCACCTTTAGCTTTGTTAGATGGGTTAGCACCTGGTGAGAAGAATTCCAATTTAGACAAGTTCACTGAACCATCTTCGTTGAGATATACCCTTTGTGAACAGGAGAGTTACCCAGTTTGTTTAGAGTAAGCAACGTTAGAAGTGATTGTAGAAGTGAAACCGTAGCTTCGAGCATCTTTGTAGAGTTTGTGGCTACGAGACAGAGTAGTGTATAGCTTCAATCAACCATTCTGCCAATTCGTTTGAACGTGGGTCATCTTCACCCCAACGTGGGTATTCACCGATTGTTTCGTAGTCGTAGATGTAGCCATCTTCGTCACGGATTGGTTTAACTGTAGCGTACTTGATAGCTGACAATGTATCAACAGTATTTGCGAAACCACAGATACCGAATCCCATGTTAGCACGTTGTTTAGTTGGCAAGAAGGCCATTTGAACAGCTTCGTAGTTGTACTTATCAGTCATGTAGTGGATGATGTTCAAAGCATCTACGTAAGTGTCAGTCAACCAGTCAAGAGATTTTTCAAAGTTAGCTTTAACAGTGTCAAAGTCAAGAACTTCATCACGGACTGGCTCGATGTCAAATACTTTGTAGTCTTTATGAACATCGTCGTAACCACCGTTCAAACCAGTAAGGAGGGCTTTAAGCACGTTAACACGAGCACCAAAGTACTGGATGTTGTGGCGTTGTTCTTCATTTTCTGGGTCAAGTGGTGATACACAGCATGAAATACAGCTCATTTCACCGTATCCGTCTTTAGCCATAGTAGTCACACCTTCGTATTGAATAGAAGAGTGTTTGTGAGACATTGACATACAATAACGACGGAAAGCGTATGGCAATTTATCAGTCCAAAGAACAGTCAAGTTTGGTTCTGGAGAGTTACCGATGTTGTCAAGAGTGTTCAAGAAACGGTAGTCCATCTTAGTAACACGGTGACGACCGTCAGCACCCATACCAGCCATAGATGTTGTGATGAATGTTGGGTCACCTGAGTACAATTGGTCGTAAGCTTTTGTACGAGCAAACTTAACTGTACGCAATTTCATAACGAAATCGTCAACGAATTCTTGGATTTCTGATTCAGTGTAAGTACCACGAGCAAGGTCACGTTCCGCATATACGTCAAGGACGATTGGCACACGACCAAGTGAAGTAGCCGCACCGTTGATAACACGACATACAGCCATGAAAGCAATGTTTGTCCATTGGATAGCTTCTTTAGTATCGAAAGCTGGACGACGAACATCTACTCCGTAAAGGTCACCAAGAGCAACGACTTGTTGAAGTGCTTGATATTGAAGGTTAACTTCTTCACGAAGACGGATAGTTTCTTCGTCGATTTCTTTGATAGCATTCCAGTCGTTAACTTTTTCTTGCATCAAGTAGTCAGCACCGTAAAGAGCAAGACGAGCGTAAACCCCGATGATACGTCCACGTGAGTAAGCATCTGGAAGACCAGTAACTGTGTGAGCGTGACGAGCACGGCGGATGTTTGAAGTGTAAGCACGGAAGATACCGTCATTAACTGTAGTTACGTATTTAGTGAAAATTTCGTGTACAGCTGGATCTGGTTCATAACCGTGTTCTTTCAAAGCAGTTTCCGCCATACGGATACCACCTTTAGGCATAAAGTTCAATTTGAAGAGTTCATCATTTTGGATACCATATATAAGTTCATCTTCTTTTGAAATGTAACCTGCAGGGATGTCAGCGATTGAAGTTGGACGAGTATCCATTGGGAAGCGTCCTTCAGCTTCATATCCTGCTTTAGTTTCGTCTACGATTTTTTTAATTTTTAGTGAGCGTTCAGTTGGTCCTGCAAGGAAGCTTTCATCACCATCATATGGTGTGTAGTTCGCTTGTACAGAAGCGAGACACGCTTGCTTTTTCTTTCCAATCAGTTCCCTTGAAGCCTTCCCACGCTTTTTCGAAAACATCAGTATTAGTTTTAACGGTTGCCATAGTTTGTTCTCCTATAATTCTAGTAACAAATAATCTGTTACATTCTCTAAAAGTATTTTATCATACAGTAACCGCTTACACAACTTTAAAACTGTGATTTTGGAGACATTCTTTTATAATACAGTTTATAAAACTGAAAATCTAGTAGTATAAATTTCTGTTTTTGATAGATTTTTGGTATCATAGGGGAGAATGCTTTGTAGGTCCCAAAGTTTTATGTGAAAAGCTTTACAATGAAACAAATTTGAGAAAGGAGGCAAGAAGCCATGCTAGAGTTCCCTCTAATTAATGATACCAGTCGGAAGATTATTCATATTGATATGGATGCCTTTTTTGCTCAGGTTGAGATGAGAGATGATCCTAGTCTTAAAGACAAACCTGTCATCATCGGTCATGATCCCAGAAAGACGGGAGGTCGTGGCGTGGTGTCTACTTGTAATTACGAGGCTAGAAAATACGGCGTCCACTCAGCCATGTCTTCTAAGGAAGCCTATGAACGTTGTCCTAATGCTGTCTTTATCTCAGGAAATTATAGTCATTACCGTGAGGTAGGGATGCAGATTCGTGAGATTTTTAAACGCTACACGGACTTGGTTGAGCCTATGTCTATTGACGAGGCCTATCTTGATGTGACGATAAATAAGCTTGGTATCAAATCGGCGGTTAAGGTAGCTAAGCTTATCCAGTATGATATTTGGCAGGAGCTTCACCTGACTTGTTCAGCAGGCGTTTCCTATAATAAATTTATTGCCAAACTAGCCTCTGATTTTCAAAAGCCTGCTGGTTTGACGGTGGTACTTCCAGAGGAGGCTCAGGAATTTTTGGAAAAGCTACCTATTGAAAAGTTTCATGGTGTTGGTAAAAAGTCAGTTGAGCGTCTTCATGACATGGATATATACATCGGTGCCGATCTTTTGAAAATTCCTGAGGTAACCTTAATAGACCGCTTTGGACGTTTTGGATTCGATCTCTTTCGAAAGGTTAGAGGCATTTCCAATAGCCCAGTAAAGCCTAACCGTGTCCGTAAATCTATTGGAAGTGAGCGAACCTATGGTAAGCTCTTGTATAATGAAGATGACATCAAGGCTGAGTTGACTAAGAATGCTAGACGGGTAGCGGAAAGTGCCCAGAAAAATAAAAAAGTCGGTCGTATCATTGTTATCAAGGTTCGTTATTCGGACTTTTCAACCCTAACCAAACGGATGACCTTGGACAAATCGACCCAGGACTTTGACACCATCGAAAGGATTACCCATAGCATTTTTGATCAGCTAGACGAAAATAGCAGTGGTGTCCGACTGTTGGGTGTTACGCTGACAGGTTTGGAAGATCTAGAAGGTAGACAGTTAGACTTAGACGATTTGGCGTGATTATATTATATATAGTAGAGTTTTGACTTGTTACGTTGCCAGTTGACCTTAAAGCATCATCAGACTTATGCTATCTTAATTAGTAAGTAATAGAAATGAGGGAATAAAAGTAATGAAAAAATTTTTACTTACCTGTGCTTGACTTTAACAACCTTCTTGGTTCTTGTAGTCTGTGCTTCAAATAAGCCAGCTAAAAAGAAAAAACGAATCAACTTCGACATAACGTGTCAAGGCGGATGCGACGATTTTTATTGATATCATGCTTGGAAAATCAAGTAATGGTTTTTCAAAACTATACAGAACAAATTACGAAACATGGACCGAAACGAATGTCTTTAAAAAACAGGTTGCAGATACTATTGAAGAGAAGGGATTCACGCCTGAAGAAAATTACACCTATAAGTATATCGAAGGCTATAATGCTAAGGCACCAACTCAAGTGTTTTCAAAGTTTCTCAGAGTACGCCGTAATATGATTGGCAAGATTCAGGACTATAAATTGAAAAATGTTAAAGTCAAGGAAAATGAAGCAACAGTGATTTTTACTTAACGCTCTGTTAGTGTCCATGGAGCTGAAGCTGATATTCGTACTCTCCTCATGAGTCTCTATGGTATTAATATTGACAAGTTGAAGCACTGGAACCAATCTGATAAGAGTAATGATGAAAAGGGTAAGGTCAAAGATCTCACAACGAAGTTCCTTTAGGGTGAAAACTTTAACGGTGATTTAACGCAATTTAAGGATACTGATAAAGAATTGTTCTATATAGCTTTAACAGGTGCAGATAATTTGGAAAGGAACTTCAATTTATCGAAGATAATGGGGGTAACTGGAATATCTCTACAAAAGATTATAAAGAATCTGTCGAGGTTCTGGTTGGCCATGATGAATCAGGAAGTAAAGCTGTTTACGCCGAACGTATCCATGATAATTTGTCAGACTACCAACCTGAAGATAGTAGCGACTCAAGTAATAAGTTATCAGATAAGGACAAGTAGTGTGGATAATAGATTATTTTTAGCTGTTTTCCCTCTTAGGATTATATAGGAGTGATAGGTTGATAGTATTTCACATGAATACTAGACAATCAATATAATGTAATAAGTTAAAGATGAAAAGAGTTGTCACTGATGAGGCAGCTCTTTTCTATCTTGTTATTTCTATCCTTATCCCTATAACCTTTATCTATCACCTCTTAGATTTTTATTATTAGACGAGTTTGGATGAAGATGGTAAACTGTTATCACTAACTATTAATGAAAGTATCGAGGATTATAGATATGAAAAAATGGCTTGCAGGCATAGGGATTCTTGGCTTGTCGGTTTTGACTTTGGCAGCTTGTGGAAACAAAAGTGACAGTAAGGTATCTGGTGAAAAGCAGACGATTACTGTTGCGACAGACTCTGATACGGCGCCTTTCACTTTCAAAAAAGGTGACGACTTCAAGGGGTATGATATTGATTTGGTAAAGGCTGTTTTCAAGGATTCGGACAAGTATGAGGTCAAGTTTGTGACGACGCCTTTTGATTCCATCTTGACAGGGGTGGATTCTGGACGTTATCAGATTGCAGCTAATGATTTCAACTACAATGAAGAGCGTGCACAGAAATATAGTTTTTCAGATCCGATTTCACGTTCTAACTATGCAATCACCAGTGTTGAGGGTACCAAGTATACTAGCCTAGACGATTTGTCTGGTAAGACGACAGAGGTGCTTCCTGGCTCTAACTACGCTCAGTTGCTTGAAAATTGGAACCACGCCAATGCGGACAAGACACCAATTACAATCAACTACGCTTCTAGCTCAACTGGTCTTTCAACGCGTGTTCAACACATTCAAGAAGGAAAAATTGATTTTATCCTTTACGATGCCATTTCTTCTGAGTACATTGTTAAAGATCAAGGCTATAAGCTAGCTGTGAACAAGATTAAAGACGATATCGGTATGAAGACTGATGGTCTTGAATATCTTCTTTTCTCAAATGATAAGCAAGGTAAGGAACTCAAGACTTTTGTTAATAAGCGTATCAAAGAGCTTAAGAAGGATGGAACCCTTACCAAACTCAGTAAGGAATACTTCGGTGGCGACTACGTCAGTCATTTGAAATAAGACTGTTAAAAGCTGAGACTGTTGTCTCAGTTTTTAGATCGAAACTCAAAGTTTTCTTTTGAGGATTTTTCTTAGGTAACAACAGACGTCAGTGACCTTCTTCGAAGTTCCATGACTAAGTTTTAAGCCTAAGGACTCAAAACTTCCGAACACCTGAAACGTTAAAATGTCAGGTGTTTTTCTCACGGCGGAAAGCCTTGGTTTATGCTCACTTTGTTCCTAAAATAAGGATTCGTTTAGAGAAATTCTCAAAAATCTGTTTAAACCTCAACAAGATAGTGTTATCAGTGATATGATTTCCTTATCACTATGATAAGAAAAGACTATTTCACAGACTTTCCGAGTCGTGCTAAAATGAATATTATAAAATTTATGATAAGATAATTAGGACGGTTAGCACTAGGCTAGCCGACTTTTTTAGAAAGAAAGGGCAACATTGTGAAAAAGAGTATCGAAGCATTTAATCGGTCACCTTGGTATCTCCAAGTTATCATTGGTTTAATTGGTTTGGCAGTAGTTGTTGCTTTGGCTATTCCCGTATCATGGTTAGTGGAGACTCTTTGGAGTTATATTTTGCAATTGGTTACAATTGTCTTCAAATGGATTTCATCTTGGATGCCAGCTGGTAAGCTCTTCTCATGGAAGGCTGTCTTTGATGCGGTTCCTCAGATTGTAGAACGCTTGCCTTTAACCTTGGGCTTGACCATTGCAGGTGCTTTCTTCGGTTTGATTTTAGCCCTTGTTTTTGCGGTTGTTAAGATCAATCGAGTACGTATCCTTTATCCGATCCAAGCTGTTTTTGTGAGTTTCTTGCGCGGGACACCAATTCTTGTCCAACTCATGTTGACCTACTATGGTATTCCACTCTTCCTTCGTTACTTGAATGGTGAGTTTGGCTTGGATTGGAACATTAATGATATTCCGCCGGCTATCTTCGCTATTACAGCCTTGCCTTTAACGAAGCGGCTTACATGAGTGAAACCATCCGTGCGGCGATTCAAGCCGTTGATTCTGGGGAAATTGAAGCTGCTCGTTCTCTTGGGATGACATCAGCACAGGTTTATCGTCGAGTCATTATTCCAAATGCGGCTGTTATTGCGACACCAAGTTTGATTAACAGTTTGATTGGTTTGACTAAGGGAACATCGCTTGCCTTTAGTGCTGGTATCGTCGAAATGTATGCACAGGCTCAGATCCTAGGTGGTGCTGACTATCGTTACTTTGAACGTTATATCTCAGTAGCTCTTGTATACTGGGTAATCTCAATCTTGATTGAAAACATTGGTCGTTCAGTTGAAAATCATATGGCTATTAAAGTTCCTGAAGCGACTGACATTTCTGGCATTGGAGGTGACCGCTAATGATTAGTATCAAAAATTTGACCAAAGAATTTTCAGGACAAAAGGTTCTCGATGGTATTGATATTGACATTGAAAAAGGTGAAGTTGTCGCTCTGGTTGGTGCCTCTGGTGCAGGGAAGTCGACTATCCTTCGTAGCTTGAACTATTTGGAACAGCCTGATTCTGGTACAATTATCATTGATGATTTTAAGGTGGATTTCGAAACAATTACCAAAGAGCAAATCCTTACCCTTCGTCGTAAGTTGGCCATGGTTTTCCAGCAGTTTAACCTTTTTGAACGTCGTACAGCCTTGGACAATGTTAAGGAAGGACTTAAAATTGTTAAGAAACTTTCTGACGAAGAGGCTACTAGGATTGCGAAAGAAGAGCTCGCTAAGGTTGGTTTGTCTAATCGTGAAAATCACTACCCACGTCACTTGTCGGGTGGCCAAAAGCAACGTGTGGCCTTGGCCCGTGCCCTTGCCATGAAGCCTGATGTGCTCTTGCTTGACGAACCAACATCTGCTCTTGACCCTGAGTTGGTTGGTGAGGTTGAAAAATCAATCGCTGATGCGGCTAAGTCAGGTCAAACCATGATTTTGGTCAGTCACGACATGAACTTTGTTTATCAAGTGGCTGATAAGGTACTTTTCCTTGAAAAAGGTCATATCCTTGAACAAGGAACACCCGATGAAATCTTTAACCATCCAAAAGAAGAGCGAACAAAAGAATTTTTCGCTTCTTATTCAAAACAATACCTTTAAGATGGGATTTTTGTTACAATAGAAAAGGTGATGGGATAGGACTACATTTTAGTCTATAGTCAGAGTCCCACAAGGATGATTAGGAACTTTTGAATGTTTCAAAGGCGACTATAGTCCAATCAGAGGCTGCATCGTGCAGTTTTTACTAGTCGAATTTAGAGGTTGGAGAATGTTATCTCAGCCTTTTCTATTTTTACTTTAGGATGATTTATGTTATTAAATATTTTTAAATTTTATCTCTTAGGCCTTGTGATTGCTTTCTTTGTTTGCTTGGTGCTTGGTGCCCTTTGGCTTGGATGGCGTGCCCTACGTCGTGCAGACAAAACCGTTAAGGAGCGCCAAGGTGCCCTCTATGATGCTATTATGATGTCGATGGTTTCGATTCCAGTATTGGCATTTGCTTTTATGGCGATTCTTATCGTACTGAATGCATAATTCTAGCTTTGTTGGCACATTAGGTGTAAGATATCTCTACAAGAAAATCATATAAGGAGTTAATCATGTACGATACAATTGTTATTGGAGCTGGTCCTGCGGGGATGACTGCAGCACTTTATGCAGCCCGTGCCAACCTTAAAGTGGCAACTTTGGAGCAAGGTGCTCCTGGTGGACAGATGAATAACACATCTGATATTGAGAATTATCCTGGTTTTGAAAGTATCTCTGGTCCAGAATTGTCCATGAAGATGTTTGAACCCTTGGAAAAATTGGGCGTTGAAAATCTTTATGGTATTGTGTCTGGTATCGAAGACAAGGGTGCCTATAAAGTTGTTAAAACTGGTGATGAGGAGTACCAAACCAAGACAGTTATCATTGCGACTGGTGCCAAACACCGTCATATTGGTGTTGCTGGTGAAGAAGAGTACAACAGCCGTGGTGTGTCTTACTGTGCGGTGTGTGATGGTGCCTTCTTCCGTAATCAAGACCTCTTGGTTGTTGGTGGTGGAGACTCTGCTGTTGAAGAAGGAATTTATTTGACACGCTTTGCTAATAGCGTGACCATTGTTCACCGTCGTGACGAATTGCGTGCCCAAAAGGTTCTTCAAGACCGTGCCTTTGCCAATGAAAAAGTTAACTTTATCTGGGACTCAGTCGTTGAAAAAATCAAGGGTGATGACATCAAGGTTCGCAGTGTTGATATCAAGAATGTCAAAACTGGTGAGGTGACTAACCACGAATTTGGCGGTGTCTTTGTTTATGTCGGACTTGATCCTGTTTCAGATTACTTGACAGGTCTCGATATTACTGACCAAGACGGTTGGGTAATTACAAATGATAAGATGGCGACAAGTATTCCAGGTATCTTTGCTATTGGGGATGTCCGCCAGAAAGACCTTCGCCAAATCACAACAGCCGTAGGGGATGGTGCCATAGCTGGCATCGAAGCCTACAACTACGTGACTGCTTTAGAAGATAAATAACAAAAAAACCACCCTAAGGGGTGGCTTTTTTATATTATTTTGTCTAGGAGAGTTTTGAACGTTTCAACTTCATTTGATAGGGTGTTCCTTTTTAGGTAGGCGTAGCTTACATGAAAATAGAGTTGCTCGTCGTCCTCTAAAGGAATTTTTAAAATCCAATTTATCCATGGATTCAAATTGTGTGACATCAGTGATGAGACTGATGCCGAGATTTTTTTCAACTAACTGACCGATTGTAGGCAGATCACTTAATTCTAAGAAGGAAACGGCCTGATTTTGATAACCTTCATTCAGTATATTGAAGGCTTCCATATGCACATGTCCCTCGTTGAGTAGAATAAAGCGTTCTTCAAGAACATCTTTGAAACAGATGACTTCTTTATCCGCAAATTTATGGCTTTCAGAGACTAGAATATAAAACGGTGATTTATAGAGTTCGTGAGTTGTTAATTTAGGATGCTCTAGGGGATGAAGGCTAGCTACTAAACTGAAATCTAAGTCTCCAGAGATTAATTGCTGTAGCAATTCTAAAGAACCTTCTGTACTAAATTCCATTTCGGATAAGATTGATAAATCTTGATTTTTTTCGAGCAGTTGCGCAAGAACTCTGGCTCTGATAATTGGAGGAAACCCAATTTTTGTTTTTGCATGAATAGAGCGATGGATTTCTTTGGAGAGTACGGATAGCTCAGTTAGGATGGCTTTAGCATGTTTAGCTACAATATCGCCTTGGTGTGTAAAGGCAACATTACGATGAGATGGGTCCTTAACAAAAAGGTGACAAGCAAAATGGTCTTCTAAACGCTTGATAGCGTAGCTAACAGTAGGTTGGCTGACCCGACAATGTTTAGCGACTGCGGTGAAGGAATGGAGTCTGTAAAGATGATAAAAATATTCTAAATCTCGGATATTCATGTTTTTATCATAAAACCCTATTTGTTATAAATAATTTTTATGATAACAGAGCTTGTTGACTATAAGATTTTTGAGGAATATAATGTCTAGCAGACAGTTGAATAGATTAGTCACTAAATTATTTATGAGGAGTATTTCGCAATGAAATCACATGAAATTATAAACAATCCATTCCTTAATAAAGGAACTGCTTTCACAATGGAAGAACGTAAAGAACTTGGCCTAATTGGTCTTCTTCCTCCATATGTTCAAACTATCGAAGAACAGGCTGAACAAGCTTACCAACATTTCTTGCGCAAACCATCTGACCTTGAAACAGCGTCTTTTTCTTGATGGAGATTTTCAATACAAACCGTACTCTTTTCTACTACCTCTTTAATCAACACATCGTTGAGTTCAACCCAATCGTCTATGATCCAGTGATCGCGGACACCATTGAACAATATTCTGAACTCTTTGTAGATCCACAATATGCGGCTTACCTTGATATTAACCACCCAGAAAATATCGAAGAAACCTTGAAAAATGCGGCTGGCGATCGCGATATCCGCTTGATCGTTGCAACTGACGCAGAAGGGAATTCTCGGTATTGGTGACTGGGGTGTCCAAGGTGTTGACATTTCTGTCGGAAAACTCATGGTCTACACTGCTGCAGCCGGAATTGATCCAGCTTGTGTTATGCCTCTTGTCATCGATGCTGGTACCAACCGTGAAGAATTGTTGAACAATCCAATGTATCTTGGAAACCGTCATGAACGTGTTCGTGGTGAAAAATACGATGCCTTTATCGATCAATTTGTTCAAACAGCTGGAAAACTTTTCCCTAAATTGTACCTTCACTGGGAAGACTTCGGTCGTTCAAATGCAGCTGATATCTTGAACCGTTACAAGAAAGAAATTCCAACTTTCAACGATGATATTCAAGGTACTGGTATCGTTGTCTTGGGTGGTATCTTTGGAGCTATGGACATCACTGGTGAAAAATTGACAGACCAAGTTTACCTTTGCTATGGTGGTGGTTCTGCTGGTGCTGGTATCGCAGATCGTGTTCACGCTGAAATGGTTGCGGAAGGCCTTTCTCCAGAAGAAGCCTACAAACGTTTCTTCATGATCGATAAACAAGGTCTTTTGTTTGATGATATGGAAGATTTGACACCAGCTCAAAAACCATTTGCTAAAAAACGTTCTGACTTCGAAGGCAAAGGCGATATGACCAGTCTTCTTGAAGTGATCAAAACAGTAAAACCAACCATCTTGGTCGGAACTTCTACAAAACCAGGTGCCTTCACTAAAGAAGTGGTTGAAGCAATGTGTGAAAACACTGAACGCCCTGTTATCTTCCCAATTTCTAACCCAACCAAGAAATTGGAAGCAACAGCCCAACAAGTCATTGAATGGTCAGACGGGAAAGCCTTTGTAGCTACCGGTGTACCTTCAGGAACAATTAGCTATAAAGGTGTGGACTACGAAATCGGTCAAGCCAATAACGCTTTGATCTACCCAGGTCTTGGTCTCGGTATGTTGGCATCTGAAGCTAAATTGTTGACAGATGAAATGATTGGGGCAGCAGCTCACTCATTGTCAGGTATCGTCAATCCAGGTCAACCAAGTGCGCCAGTCCTCCCACCATTCCAATATGTAGCTGACGTGTCTATCAAGGTAGCAGAAGCTGTTGCCAAGAAAGCTCAAGAACAAGGGCTTGCTCAAGCTGAAGAAACAGATATGGCCAAAGCTGTACGTGACCTTAAATGGTATCCTAAATACTAATAAGGAGCTGACTGAACAACCATGAAAAAATTGAATGAAATCAAAATTTCCGGTGTCAGTCTTCCTCTATATGCATTCATCGTCTTCGTTCTCGCGGTGACGATTGCTATGGGGAAACTCCCACTCAATATGCTTGGACTGACCCTCCTTTTGGTCGTCATGGGGCACGTTCTCTACTTTATTGGTGAGAAACTGCCAATTATGAACTCTTACCTAGGTGGTGGTTCAGTATTTAGTCTGCTTGGTGCAACTCTTCTTGCTACATTTCATATCATTCCAAAAGATATTATTGTAGCAACAAAAGGATTTTTGGGAGATTCCTTTGGCTTTCTTGATTTTTATATTGCAGCCTTGATTTGTGGTGCTATCCTTGGTATGAATCGTAAGCTTTTGGTGAAAGCCTCTGCACGCTTTATCCCCGTGTCTCTTGTTACCATGGTTATTGGTGCCTTTAGCGTTGGTCTTGTGGGGATGCTTCTTGGTCAAGGGTTCGGGCACTCTATCCTTATGTTTCCTTCCCTCAAATGGTTGGAGGAATGGGAGCGGGTATTTTGCCACTTTCTAAAATTTATGCCTCTAACTTACATGGTGATCAAGTGGCTATCTTCTCTCAATTAGCACCTGCGACTACTTTAGGAAATATTCTGGCTATTATCGGTGCTATTCTTATTTTCAAAAGTTTTTATTAATAGTAAGTCAAATGGACATGGTGTCTTGATTCCTGTTAATAAGGATGAGTTGAAAAAGGAAAAACTAAATTTGAATCCGACTGATATTGAGGTTGGAATGATGTTTGCTTTTACAATCTTTTTGCTTGGTGTGATTTGCAATGCCTTTGTTCCAAAAATTCACAGCTATGCCTTCATGATTATCATTGTGTTTATCTTGAAAGCCTTGGATGTGGTACCAAAAACTTTGGAAAATTGTGTTGTAATGTTTAACCAAGTCATCATGTCAAATCTGACCCATGCAGTACTTGCAGGTATTGGCCTTTCTTTGATTGATTTGGCAACATTAGCAAAAGCGATGAATGTTCAATTTATTATTCTAAGTTTGACATCAGTTGTTGCAATGGGACTTGCTGCTGCTATTATTGGTGAGTTTGTAGGTTTATTCCCAGTTGAAACGGCAATTGGTGCCGGTATGATTAATAACTCTATGGGTGGTACGGGTAATATTGCTGTACTTTCTGCATCAGATCGTATGGAAATGATTGCTTTTGCTCAAATGGCAAATCGTTTAAGTGGAGCTATTATTTTAATTCTAGGTGGCCTATTAGCATCTATGTTGAATTAGTTAAGAAAATACTATTTGTGTGAGAAACACTTTGAGGACTGTTATGTCCTCTTTTTTTGGTGTAATCAATACAGATTATATGTGCTCAATATACTATACAATTGGTTTTTGCTATAATAGGTACATTGATAAAAAACTAGGGTTTCTTTTTTTCAATAAAATAATGAAACGAGGTGACCGACTTGCGTGTTGTAGCAGGTGATTTTGGCGGACGTCCGCTTAAAACGTTAGAAGGCAAAACGACTCGTCCAACAACGGACAAGGTCAAAGGGTGCCATTTTCAATATGATTGGTCCTTTCTTTGATGGGGGACGTGTTTTGGATCTTTTTTCTGGGAGTGGAAGTCTAGCCATTGAGGCTATTAGTCGTGGCATGTCGTCTGCTGTCCTCGTGGAAAAAGACCGTCGGGCACAAGCCATTATTCAGGAAAATATCAAAATAACCAAGAGTGAGAAGCAGTTCCAGCTTTGAAGATGGATGCAGCGCGTGCACTGACCCAATTGACAGGTCAATTTGACTTGGTGCTTTTAGATCCGCCTTATGCCAAAGAACAGATTGTGGCTAATATTACTCAGTTAGAGGATCAAGGGCTCTTGGCTGAAGAAGTTATGTTGGTTTGTGAGACGGATAAGGCTGTGGACCTGCCTGAAGAAATTTCAAACTTTGGGATTTGGAAGCAGAAAACCTATGGTATCAGTAAGGTGACTGTTTACGTGCGTTAGCCTTTGATAGGGAAGTTGTAGAAAGGAATGCTATGACAAAGATTGCTATGTTTACGGGGTCTTTTGATCCAATTACCAATGGGCATATGGATATTATTGCCAGAGCCAGCAAGCTCTTTGATGAGCTCTATATTGGACTATTTTATAATAAAAATAAGCAGGGCTTCTGGGACATTGAGACTCGCAAGCGTATCTTGGAAGAGGTTGTAGCAGATTTTCCCAATGTCAAGGTTATAACGGCTCACGATAGTCTGGCTGTAGATGTCGCCAGAGATCTTGGGGTGACTTATCTGGTTAGAGGCCTTCGCAATGCGACAGATTTTGATTATGAGGCTAATATGGATTATTTCAATAAGGGGCTGGCGCCTGAGCTTGAAACGGTTTATTTGATTGCTAGTCATGAGGTGACACCAGTGTCCTCGAGTCGTGTACGTGAGTTGATTTATTTTGAGGGGAACATTAGCTCTTATGTTCCGCAAGCAGTTGTTAAGGAAGTGGAGGCCAAGCGTGGCAAACAAGACAAAATCTAAAGCACTATTAGAGAAAATGTGGCGTATTAAGTGGTGGTTATTAAGTATTTTTATGGTACTTTTCCTCCTTTTTGCCCTCTTTTTCCCGCTTAATAATTACTATGTGGAGCTTCCAGGTGGTGCTTTTGATACCAAGGAAGTCTTGACAGTGGATAAGAAAGCTGATGATTCTAAGGGATCCTATAATTTTGTGGCGGTGGCTCAAACCAAGGCGACTTTGGCCTTGATGCTCTATGCTCAGTTTAATGATTTTGCAAAGCTTCAAACGGCTGAAGAAGCAACCGGAAATTACTCTGATGAAGATTTCATGCGTATCAACCAATTTTACATGGAGACTTCTCAAAACCAAGCGATTTATCAGGGCTTGACTCTGGCTGGTAAGGAGGCTAGTTTGGAGTATATGGGTGTCTATGTGCTTCAGGTTGCTGATGATTCGAGCTTCAAGGGGTGTCCTCAATATCGCTGATACGGTGACGGCTGTTAATGGCAAGACCTTTGATAATTCTACTGACTTGATTAAATACGTTCAAGGACTTAAGCTGGGATCAAAGGTCAAGGTTACTTATACGACAGATGACAAAGAAAAGACTGCTACTGGTAAAATTATTAAGATTGCTAATGGCAAAAATGGTATTGGTATCGGCCTAACGGACCATACCGAGGTCAAGAGTCCTGAGAATGTTAAGTTTAAACTAGATGGTGTTGGCGGACCGAGCGCTGGTCTTATGTTTACCTTAGCTATTTACGATCAGGTGTCTGGTCAAGATCTTAAGGCTGGCCGTAAGATTGCTGGAACAGGAACCATTGAAAAGGATGGTTCGGTTGGTGATATCGGTGGTGCCTACCTCAAGGTGAAATCAGCGGCTGATAGTGGTGCAGACATTTTCTTCGTACCAAATAATCCAGTAACCAAGGAAATGAAAAAGGCTGATCCGGATGCCAAGACTAATTATCAAGAGGCCAAGGAAGCTGCCAAGAAACTGGGGACCAAGATGAAAATCGTCCCTGTTAAAACAGCTCAAGAAGCCATTGATTATTTGAAAAAGACTAAATAAGAAGGGGGAGTAGGACAGGCAGAAATCCATGATTTTTGTCCTAGTCTTACTCTCTTTTTAAGGTCAAAGTGTTATAATAGTTTTTATGAAAAAACGTTATAGAACAGTCAATGATTACTATCGTGAGATTTTTGGCGAAAAGATTTTCAAACTTCCTATAGATGCGGGCTTTGATTGTCCCAACCGTGATGGAACAGTGGCTCACGGTGGCTGTACCTTTTGCACAGTATCGGGGTCTGGTGATGCTATTGTAGCTCCTGAAGCACCGATTCGTGAGCAGTTTTACCATGAGATTGACTTCATGCACCGCAAGTGGCCAGAAGTTCAGAAATATCTGGTTTATTTTCAAAATTTTACCAATACCCACGCGCCACTTGAGGTTATCAAGGAACGCTACGAACAGGCTATCAATGAGCCTGGTGTTGTTGGAATCAATATAGGTACCCGTCCAGACTGTTTGCCAGACGATGTGATTGATTATCTGGCAGAACTCACAGAACGTATGCATGTGACCGTTGAACTTGGCTTGCAAACGACTTATGAAGAGACGTCGGAGCTTATTAACCGAGCACACAGTTATGATCTCTATGTGGAGACGGTTAAGCGCGTGCGTGAGCGTGCGCCAAAGGCTGAGATTGTATCGCATCTGATTAATGGGCTGCCAGGGGAAACTCACGAGATGATGGTGGAGAATGTTCGCCGTTGTGTGACTGATAATGACATTCAAGGAATTAAGCTTCATTTGCTCCACTTGATGACTAATACCCGTATGCAAAGAGACTACCACGAGGGACGTCTTAAATTACTGAGTCAGGAAGAGTATGTGTCCATCATCTGTGACCAGTTGGAAATCATCCCTGAGGATATCGTTATTCATCGAATCACTGGTGATGCGCCGCGAGATATGTTGATTGGTCCTATGTGGAGTCTCAATAAGTGGGAAGTCCTTAATGCCATTGACAAAGAGATGGAACGTCGTGACTCATGGCAAGGGTGCAAAGCAGCTAGCGAGAAGGAGGAAAAAGCATGATTAAACGACCCATTCATCTATCTCATGACTTTTTAGCAGAAGTACTGGACGATGAGAGTATAGCTGTCGATGCGACCATGGGAAATGGTAATGACACAGCCTTTCTGGCTGGCCTTGCCAAGAAGGTCTATGCTTTTGACGTGCAGGAGCAGGCGCTCGAAAAGACTCGTCAACGCTTGTCGGACTTGGAAATTGAAAATGCGCAGCTCATTTTAGATGGCCATGAAAATCTGGACCGTTATGTCACGGAACCTATTCGTGCAGCTATTTTCAATCTGGGCTACCTGCCATCTGCAGATAAGAGTGTTATTACCAAACCCCACACGACTCTTGAGGCCATTGAGAAGATTCTTGACCGTCTAGAGGTGGGTGGTCGTTTAGCTATTATGATTTACTATGGTCATGATGGCGGCGATATGGAGAAGGATGCTGTGCTCGAGTACGTTATCGGTTTGGACCAGCGTGATTTTACAGCCATGCTTTATCAACCCCTTAATCAAATTAATACCCCACCATTTTTGGTGATGTTGGAGAAATTACAATGATTACAGATATTAAAGAAAAGCTTGCAGATATGCAGGTCAAATATATAGATAAGCAAAGTGCCGAAGATACTTTGAAAAAGGTTGATAATCGTAAAACGGCTAAAATTAAGAAAAAGTTAGCTAGTCTTGAGGTCGAACGTTGCCATAAACTTTTAGCAAAAGAAGACGTGACTGCCATTGATAAAAAAATTCGCAAGCAAAAAGAACTATTTACTAACTGTTGTCATAAGGAAGGTTAGGAAGAACTATGCATTTATCATTAGCTTTGCTTGTTCTTCTTTTTAGCTTAATATTATCAAACGTTATCAACCGTGTCTTTCCACGTCTTCCCCTACCTTTGATTCAAATTATTTTTGGAGTGGGTATTGGTTTTCTTCTTAAGGGGGAAGTTTTTGAGCTTGAAACTGAACTTTTTCTAGCGTTTATTATTGCTCCCTTACTTTTTTCGTGAGGGCGAAGAGTGACATTACCAGTATTCTACGTAACTGGAAACTCATTTTGTTTTTGATTTTTCCAGTCATCTTCGTGTCTACGCTGGGAATCGGCTATCTTGCTAAGGCCGTCTTGCCTGCTTCGGTACCCTTGTCTGCCTGTCTGGCCATCGGTGCTGCTCTTGGTCCAACGGATTTGGTTGCCTATTCCGCTATTTCCAAACGCTTCAGTTTTCCAAAGTGGATTAGCTATATTTTGCAGGGAGAGGGTCTGCTAAATGATGCCTCTGGCTTGGTTGCCTTTCAGGTGGCAGTGACTGCTTTGACAACAGGAGCCTTCTCCCTCCTGGATGCGAGCTGGCATTTGGTTATCTCTGTGCTTGGTGGTTTTTTGGTTGGCTTAATTACAGCCCTATTGAATCGTCTCTTTTTGACCATTTTAGATAATATGGATGCAGCAGATGTCACAGGTGCACTCTTACTAGAGTTAGTGCTACCGATTTCCTCTTACTTTGTAGCTGAGGAAATACATGCCTCTGGAATTATTGCTGTTGTCGTAGCAGGAATTTCGCTTGCTAGTCGTTTCAAAAAAATCACTGTATTTGATGCCAAACTGGATAGTGTTTCCCATACGATTTGGGGAACCATTACCTTCATGCTTAATGGTATGGTCTTTTTCCTTCTTGGGACGGAACTACCAACCTTAGCAACCCCAGTACTGTCTAGCAGTACGTGCGATACGCTTTGGATGCTTCTTGCCATAGTCTTGTTAACAGCGATCATGTTTGGAATTCGTTTTGTCATGATTAGTGCAGTGTTTGCCCAAAGAGCTTGTCGGACCAAACGCTCACTGAAAAAAATATGGAAGGGTGCTATGCTTTTGACCTTTTTCTGGCGTAAAAGGAACGGTTTCGATTGCAACAATCCTTTTGCTTCCGATTGCCAATATGACTGCTCTGGAACATAGTCTTTTGCTCTTTACGGTAGCGGGTGTGACATTACTGAGCTTCTTGATAGGTATTTTAGTTCTACCTAGGTTAGCCACTGGACCAGCGCATACGACCAACCATTATATGCAGATTGCTATTCTTAATGATGTGGTAAGAGAGCTAGACAATGACCTAAAGCAGTCTGTAAATCAAGGAGCTGTTTATGCTACCATTGACAACTATAACCAACGTTTGGAAGATTTAATCTTGGAGCAGGAATCAAATGATGTTAAGAAAGAATTGGCTAATATCCGTGTCATGATAATGGAAATCGAGAGTGAGGGTCTGGAATACGCCTACAAGAAGGGGAAGATTTCAGAACTCGAATACAATCTCTACCAGCGTTATATTAAAGGTTTGGAGCGCCGAATCAACCGTGGTTTTGTTTCTAGTCTCTCTTATGCCTTTGCTGTCTTTCTTCGTGGGCTGCGTAGAATTTTGCACTTAGCTCTTACCTTCAGTTTCGAATTGAACAAGAGGAGAATAGGCGAGGTCCCTCGATTGACCGAGGAAAATCGTGACCATATGACTGAGCTTTATTTAACAAATACTGAGCAGATTTTGGAAGCCTTGAGTAATCTGGAAGGTGTTTATCATTCAGATCTTTTGTCTTATTTGAAACGCAGTCGACTTCGAGAGGCTGAAATTATCCAATCAGGAGCCTTTGTCGAGAGGGTTATCACCCACTTAAATCCAGACAATGTTGACGAAATGTTGCGAGGCTATTATTTGGAACGTAAGGTTATCAACGAATATGAACAGGCTGAGCTTATTTCTAGTCGTTATGCCAAACAGCTTCGTAAGGAAGTCAATACTTTGGAGGATTATTCTCTCAAAGAAACAAGCAATACTTTGACCTATGATATGATTAATCTGGCCCGAAGGGGAGCTTAAGAAAAGAATTTAGAGTAGAAAAAGAAGCCAAGTTATTAATTTGGCTTCTTTTAATGTTTGTTTTTCTCATTATCGTGGTCAGGAAAGAGACAGCCCAATTCTAGGCCTACTAGGATACCGGCAACAATCAGAGTTTCGGTAGGAATAGGGAGTAGGTCATAGATTGCATTAGCAATCATCAGCCCAATCAAGGCACTAATGAGGCTAGACTTATAATCTTTTTTCATGAAATTCTCAATTGTAAAGAAGATTAAAAAGGCAACTGGAAAGAGCAGCCATAGGACAATATCATATGTCTATGTGGTTAATCTTAGAATTTATTCGGTCAAAAAAGAACTGTTTTGTTATTAAATTGGTAAAAGTCAAAAGATTTTCTCACACAGTAAAATCTCTGACAAAAGCCGCTTATATATAGTCGCTGCACTATTTATTTTATTCAAGAACGTCTATAGAACACCTTGTCCTTCCAGCTTTAATTTTGTATGGCGTATCTCAAATAAAAGAGAAGTAATGATGAAAGAACAAATCCCCCAGACTTATAGTCTAAGGGACTTGTTTCTTTAATGTTGTTCGTAAATTAGCCCTAAATCAAGCTAATATTGATCGGTTTTTAGAGAAGTGGGTTAATGTAAAAACGATGGTCATCAATTGGAATAATTTGAACAGGGTTTTGGTAGAAGTCAGCTAAAACTTCTGGTGTGATGACATCATTTTTGGGTCCTTGTGCTACGATTTTTCCTTGACGGAGTAGGAGAATATGGTCCATGTTTTCAGTGATTTCCTCAGCGTGATGAGTGACGTAAAGAACCAGTGGAGCATGAGGAAGCGAGGTGATACGATCAATCTGACGCAAGAGCTTTTCACGAGCAAATAAGTCCAAGCCAACAGTCGCTTCATCAAGGATAATGATGTCAGGATCTTCCATGAGACTGCGAGCAATCAAACAAATTTGTTTTTCTCCTTGAGAGAGAGCCATGGTATTTACGACCCATCAAATCCCCAGCACCAAGTGAGGTCAGCATGTCCTTAGCTTCTTGCAACTCCTTATCCCCATATGCCTTGTAGAGGATTGAGCTCTTGTATTTACCAGTAAGGACGATTTTTCAGCGGTCATATGCTTTAGGGCAAACGCTCAGTGATGAAGGAACTGACAATACCGATATGTTTGCGAAGACCCGTGATGTCCCCGTTACCAAAGGCTGATAGCCAAGTATTTCAGCATGACCTTCAGAAGGAAAGAATTCAGCTGTCAATAAGCTGTAGAAGTGTTGATTTCCCACTCATTAAGTCCAAGGACAGCCTCAGGTCTGGCCTTTTTCAACTGTCCAGTTAAGATCGGACAAGAGTGTTTTTCCTTGAGCGAACCAAGCTGACATTTTTCTAAGCGTATAAGTGACATAAGTCTCTCCTTCGATGATAAATTACTCTAATTATAGCATAAAATAGGAACCTATATTGGAAAAATTGTGATATAATGGAAGTCAGAATTTTTTTTAGAGGAGAAGATAAAATGGAAGACTCTAGTGGTCAGTCCTTATTATTTCAATTTATTTTATTACTAATTTTAACCTTGCTTACGGCCTTTTTCTCAGCGTCTGAGATGGCTTTTAGTATCACTAAACCGTTCACGTGTGGAACAAAAAGGCTGAAGAAGGCGATAAAGAAATTTATTCGCCTGCTCAAGGTTCTTGAAAAATCAATAACTTCTTATCGACTATTCAGGTTGGTATTACTTTTATCAGTCTTTTGCAAGGGGCCAGTCTCTCTGCTTCGCTAGGAGCAGTCATAGCGACCTGGTTTGGCCACGTAGCCTGGGCTAAAACAGCAGGTAGCGTGGTATCTTTGGTGATCTTGACTTACATTTCTATCGTTTTTGGTGAGCTTTATCCTAAGCGTATTGCCATGAATCTTAAAGAAAATCTAGCCATCTACTCAGCGCCTGTCATTATTGTTACTGGTAAGATTGTTAGTCCCTTTGTTTGGATTCTTTCAGCATCGACAAATCTTGTGTCTCGTTTAACGCCTATGACTTTTGATGATGCGGATGAGCAGATGACTCGTGATGAGATCGAGTACATGTTGACCAAGAGCGAAGATACACTTGAGGCTGAAGAAATCGAAATGCTTCAAGGTGTCTTTTCTCTTGATGAATTAATGGCGCGTGAAGTCATGGTTCCTCGTACAGATGCCTTCATGATTGATATTGAAGACAACACTCAGGAAAAATATCCAAAGCCATTCTAAAGCAAAGCTTCTCTCGTATCCCTGTTCTACGAAGATGATAGGATAAAATTATCGGTGTAATCCATACCAAAAACCTCCTTCAAGCGGGTTTATGAGCTTGGTTTTGAGAATGTTAAGCTTCGCCGCATCATGAATGACCCCTCTTTGTTCCTGAAACAATCTTTCGTTGATGACCTCTTGGCAGCCTTTCGTAACACCAATAATCAAATGGCCATTTTGCTTGATGAATATGGTGGTGTGGCTGGTCTGGTGACCTTCGAGGATCTTTTGGAAGAAATCGTAGGTGAAATTGATGACGAAACAGATAAAAGCTAGTGTGGAAGTTCGTGAAATAGGAGAGAATACCTATATTGTTGAGGGGGCTATGACTCTTAATGACTTCAATGAACACTTTGACACAGAGCTTGAAAGTGATGATGTTGATACTATCGCAGGCTATTATTTGACTGGTGTAGGAGCAATTCCTACTCAAGAAGTCAAGGAACATTACGAAGTTATCAACAAGGACAAACATCTTGAATTTATTAACGATAAGGTTAAGGATGGTCGCGTAACCAAACTTAAAGTAATTATCACAGCAGCTCCAGAAGAAGCAGGAGAATAGAATTTACCAGCTTTAGATTAGAAAAGACTAGAGCTAAAAAGTAAGATAATGATAATTGAGCGCCTTCTTTCCTTTGAATAGGAAGCGCTTTTTATTATCTTTTTGATAAATATTTTTAATAGATGTAATTAGATTAGAAAATGTATGAAAATCGCTATGCTTTTTATATTTCAATAAAAACATCTAGTTATTATTGGCCTACGACCTTGTTTTTGAAGTAATTTAAACAGGTTTTGAAATGATGGTAGATTAAGAATAAAAATAAATAAGATTTTGATTAAAACGCTTCTCTATTTCTTTTTATGACAGAATATAAATTAACTGATAAATGAAAAAGGAGAATCTTAATAACTTCTAAAAATCTCTATATTCTATACATAGTAGCTTACTTTTTACTCACCCTTACTCTAGGAGATTTTCTACCAGTAACTTCTTTTGCAGATGCCGGCATTGCGACAAATGATACTGTTCTTATGCAGCCAAAAACTGATACAGATATAAATACAAGTGAGGCCCCTTAATCACCTGAAGTTCCTTCAGTCAACCTTAATGGTCAACCTGTTGTTACTGTAACACCAGCAGTACCAGTTATCACAGTAGCTGGTCAAACAATCGTTTTTACACAAAATAGTTAACTTGTTGTTGCCCGATAATGACGGTACAAAAAGTCTTGTTGCTCCTGAAGTACAGGATTCAAAGTGAATGCTGACGGTACATTGACTGGTAAAGATGCCAAAGGCAAAGAAGTCATTCTTCCCAAGACTGGTGAAGCATCAACTGTAATCTTGATATTTGTAGGAACATTCTTCCTTGCTCTTGCAGTTTTATTGGGATTTAAGAAACGTGCCTAATCGTATAGATAATAAAAAAACTGGATTCTTCCAGCTTTTTACTTTTTCTTCTGGTATAGTATAGATATCATTTAATTTTTAGATGTATTATAGTATAACCTTTGCTTGAATTCAGGCAGATATGGAGCATGTTTCCGATAAAAGAGGTATAATAAAAATCATGTAAAAGCGTTTTATCAAGGAGGCTGCCATGGCAGAAATTGATTACAGTCAGGTGACTGGACTTGTTCATTCAACCGAAAGTTTTGGATCTGTAGATGGTCCTGGTATCCGTTTTATTGTTTTTCATGCAAGGCTGTAAGATGCGTTGCTCAATATTGCCATCAACCCAGACACGTGGGCAATGGAGTCAAACAAGGCTGTTGAGCGTACAGTTGAAGATGTCTTGATGAAGCTCTTCGTTTCCGTCATCTTCTGGGGTGAGCATGGTGGTATCACTGTATCAGGTGGTGAGGCCATGCTTCAGATTGATTTTTGTCACTGCCCTCTTTACGAGAAGCTAAGAAACTAGGAATTCATTGTACGCTTGATACTTGTGGGTTTGTTTACCGCAATACTCCTGAGTATCATGAGTTGTTGACAAACTTTGGCTGTGACAGACTTGGTCCCTACTCTGACATCAAAGAGATTGACCCCGAACAACACAAGTTCGTGACTCGTCAACCTAATAAGAATATTTTGGAATTTGCTCAATATCTGTCTGATAAACAAGTTCCAGTCTGGATTCGCCATGTCTTGGTACCTGGTTTGACAGACTTTGACGAACACTTGGTTAAGCTTGGTGAGTTTGTAAAGACCTTGAAAAATGTCGATAAATTTGAAATTCTTCCCTATCATACAATGGGTGAGTTTAAATGGCGTGAGCTCGGTATTCCATATCCTTTGGAAGGGGTTAAACCACCAACTGCAGATCGGGTTAAAAATGCTAAGGCTCTTATGCATACGGAAACCTATCAAGAGTATAAGAATCGTATCGGGGTTAAAACCTTGGATTAAAGAATGAGCTCTTGACAAGGGCTTTTTAAGTTTGCTATTATTTAGGGAGTAATAAAGAGCAGGTAAATTATGTTTCGTATTTTAAAGTTTGATGATGACTTTGTTTATCTCAGTCATCCTGACGGGCGACTTAAGAAAATAGATCGCACGCTTTTTGATTTTGATATAAAATTAGGAGACCGTATTGACGTCTACCAAGATGGTGACTTGACCGTTGTTACTCCGGCAGAAGTCCAAACGGATTTGAGCTTAGAGGGAGATAAATCTGTTAAATCACACCTCTTGCAAGGAATTTTAGATCTTTTCCTTGAGACTCTTAATATTCACAACAATCATTTGGGTGACTTGAAGAAGATTTTCACGCAATTATTGATTACACTCTTCATGGCTTGGAGCTTGCTAGGTGTTATTCTGGTTGAGATTCTTCTTTTCGCAGAATCGATTATTGTTTTCCTATGGAGACTCTTAGTTCGTCTTATTAAGTGGATGCATATTAAAGACAATACTAAGGTCTTGATTGATGAGACGCAAAAACGCCATGCTAAGCGTGAACGTCAGAAAGCTCAAAGACGTGAGCAAGAAAGACGACGTCAGGAAGAACAAGAAGAACGTGAGTATCTTCGTGAAACAGAACGTCAAAAGGAACTGATGATTGTTGAAGCAGCCTTTAGTCAGGAAGCAGAACGCGAGAGCCTTTTCAACTAGTCTTGCTTTGGAAACAATCAAGTGCCTCTAGTCAATCTGTTAGCGAAGCCTTGGTAGAAGAAAGCAAAGTCAACTTCAGAGTCAGAAGCTGTGTCTGAATCAGCAAAGTCTGAAAAATAGAACAAGAGAACCGAGATTAATAACTCAGTTCTTTTTATATGAGAAAAAGCACCGTAGGTGCTTGTGAGAGAGTGACTATAGCGTTTTTCAGAATCACGAACAATGAGCAAGTCAACTTTTTGCGTGACGGAGAATGTACTCAGAAGATGAACCGATAAGCAAACGCTCAGTATTGAGACCAGTGGCACCAACCATAATAAGGTCAATCATTTTTCCTTATCAGGGATATCAACAGCCAAAAGGCTCTTAGGATTACCGAACTCAATAACTTTTGCAGAATCTTAGTTAAACCAGCTTCTCTGGCTTGACGTTCAAAAGTCAGCCAATACAGCTTTCATTTCGTCTTCTAGTTTTTCATAGATACTAAGAGTCGAAAGTCGCAACGCTTTGAAGGGCGCGTGTATCGATAACGTGTACCAATAGTAACTGAGCATTATTACGTTTTGCAACGTGCACACCTTTAATAAAGGCCAGTTCTGATTCGTAAGAACCATCGATAGCTACCATAATACGTTCATATTGTTGAGACATAAGCTCTACCTCCTATCTTTAGCTTTATTATACTCCTTTAATCTAAAAATGAAAGCGTTGTTATAGATTTTCGAAATCTTGACTGCTTACTTTTAGGATGCTCTTGGTCAATGTGAAGATTTCAGTATTATCTAAAATTGAAGATTGCTTGAAAAAGAGAGTGTAATACAATCTGTTATTAGCTTCGTAAGAAAACATGATAATTAAAAAGAGGAAGACAAGTCTTCAGAAATGATACTAAAATGAAATGGCTGAGCCTAAAGTTGGTGTCAATAAAAGTAGAAATCTCCATCAGGTGTTGAATTTTTATTTTCTACTAGATGTATCTGCTTTTAGTATCTTTTGAAAGGATTAACTCATGAAAACATTTGATAAATCATCAAAGTTGGAACACGTTGCCTATGATATTCGTGGTCCAGTTTTGGATGAGGCCAACCGTATGATTGCCAACGGTGAAAAATTCTCCGTCTTAATACAGGAAATCCTGCGGAATTTGGTTTTACAGCACCAGATGAAGTCATTCGTGATTTAATTATGAATGTTCGTAACAGTGAAGGGTATTCGGATAGTAAAGGGATTTTCTCAGCTCGTAAGGCGATTATGCAGTATTGCCAGCTAGGGATTCCCAAATGTGAGATATTGATGATATTTATATTGGTAATGGTGTTTCAGAAATGATTTCCATGTCTATGCAGGCCTTGCTTGATGATGGAGATGAGGTTTTGGTCCCAATGCCAGACTATCCTCTTTGGACTGCCTGTGTTAGTCTAGCTGGCGGTAACGCTGTGCACTATGTCTGTGATGAAAAATCTAACTGGTATCCAGACATTGATGATATCAAATCAAAGATTACATCAAATACAAAGGCTATTGTTATCATCAATCCGAATAACCCTACAGGTGCTCTTTACCCTAAAGATGTTCTTGAACAGATTGTTGATATTGCACGCCAAAATGACTTGATTATCTTTGCGGATGAGATTTATGACCGCTTGGTTATGGATGGTAAGAAACACATTGCTATTGCAAGTCTTGCACCAGACGTTTTCTGCGTATCTATGAATGGTCTTTCTAAATCTCACCGTATTTGTGGTTTCCGTGTGGGTTGGATGGTTCTTTCTGGGCCTAAGAAGAATGTTCGGGGCTATATTGAAGGGCTTAATATGTTGTCCAATATGCGCCTTTGTTCTAATGTGCTCTCTCAACACGTAATCCAGACCTCACTTGGGGGTTACCAATCTGTTGATGAGCCCTGATTCCTGGTGGTCGTATTTATGAACAACGTGAGTTTATTACAAACACAGTAAACGATATTCCAGGACTTACAGCTGTTGCCAGATGCAGGTCTTTAGATTTTCCCTAAGATTGACCGCACATACGTATGATATTGACGATGATGAAGAGTTCTGTCTTCGTCTCTTGAAGAAGGAAAAGGTCCTCTTGGTTCCAGGAAAAGGCTTTAACTGGAATGAACCGGACCACTTCCGTATTGTCTACCTTCCTCGTGTGGAAGAATTGGCTGATCTTGGAAATAAAATCGAACGTGTTTTGTCATATTACAAGCGCTAAATTCGTGAAAACTGGACAAAAAGGCTTGTCCGGTTTTTATCTTGCTAAAAAGGAGTCGTTTTTACCTAAAAGTCGAACGTTTTCCTTGAAAAAGACATAATATAATGAATAGTAGAATAATAAATAATTTTCAGACAATTATTTGCAATTTTTAGGTCAGGTGTGCTATAAATGATAGGGGCTAGCGAGGGTCTTAACGGATATGCTTGGTACAGGACCTGAGATTATTAAGATTATAAATAGAAAGTGAAGATAATAAAAATGGCGAATTTGCTGGCTAAAAACACGTAAAATTACTTTCTATCTTGCAACGCTCAGTAGATAGCTTGAAGGAGATCTTCCATACAACAACATGGCTGCTCAGTTGGCAGATATTATTGATTGTAATGCTGCTATCGTAAATGGTGGTGGTGCTCTCCTCGGTTTTGCTATGAAATACAAAACCAACACTGACCGTGTGGAAGAGTTTTTTGAAGCGAAACAACTTCCAGAGGAATACACACGTGGTATCAGCCGTGTTTATGATACTCAAGAAAATATCGGTATTGACAGTGACTTGACCATCTTCCCAGTGGAATCAAAAGATGATTTTTCCAGACGGTTTAACGACAATTGCACCAATCTATGGTGGTGGTATGCGTCTTAGTTCTTTCATTATTTGGCGTAACGACCATGATTTTGTGGACGACGACCTTATCTTGGTTGAGATTGCATCTACAGTAGTTGGTTTACAATTGTTGAATCTTCAAACAGAAAACTTGGAAGAAACGATTCGTAAACAAACAGCTATTAATATGGCTATTAACACCTTGTCTTACTCAGAAATCAAGGCAGTTTCAGCTATTTTGAATGAGTTGGACGGTTTTAGAAGGTCGTTTGACAGCCTCTGTTATCGCGGACCGTATCAGAATCACTCGTTCTGTTATTGTTAATGCTCTTCGTAAAATTAGAATCAGCTGGTATTATTGAAAGTCGTTCGCTTGGTATGAAAGGAACTTATCTTAAAAGTCCTTAACGAAGGTATCTATGACAAATTGAAAGAATACGAATAAAACATTGAATAGAAGTGAGGTAGGCTGAGGTAGCCGCACTTTTTTAAAAGGAGAAGGTTTTATGACCAAGGCATTGATTTCAATTGATTACTCTTATGATTTTGTGGCAGATGATGGGAAGTTGACGGCTGGTAAGCCTGCCCAAGCCATTGAAGATCGTATTGCTCAGGTAACGCAAGAAGCTTATGACAATGGAGATTATATCTTTGTTGCCATGGACCGACATGATGAGGGGGATGCTTTCCATCCTGAGACTAAACTATTTCCGCCTCACAATATTGCAGGGACAGACGGACGAGAACTTTATGGTAAGTTAGCTGGTGTATATGATGCCATCAAGGATGACAATCGTGTCTTTTGGATGGACAAACGTCACTATTCGGCTTTTTCAGGAACAGATTTGGATATTCGTTTGCGTGAGCGTCGTGTGACGACAGTTGTTTTGACGGGAGTTTTAACGGATATTTGTGTGTTACATACGGCTATTGATGCTTATAATTTGGGCTATGATATCGAGGTGGTAGAGAGTGCAACAGCCTCCTTGACACCTGAAGCACATGACTTTGCTATTGGGCATTTAAAAAATGTTCTTGGAGCAACAATTGTAGAGTAAGAGTTGGTTCTTACTCTTTTTGATAATTGTAATAATGGTAGGAGGATTGAAATTCAGTTCTTATCGGATGTAGGAGTAAGTCCTACTCTCAATTCTTTGTCTAAAATCATAGGATAGTATCAGTTTTCCGTAGTTTACTACAAGAAAACGATTACATGCTATTGTATACTATTACCATATTAAGTCGAAATATATAGGAGATAGAATAATGACTAAAAAATTAACTTTTCCTGACGGATTTTTGTGGGGTGGTGCGACAGCAGCCAACCAATGTGAAGGTGCCTATGATACTGATGGGCGTGGTTTAGCCAATATTGATGTGGTGCCAATTGGTGAGGATCGCCTTTCCATTATCACTGGACGTCGCAAGATGTTTGATTTTGAGGATGGTTATTTCTATCCGGCCAAGGAAAGTATCGATATGTACCATCGTTACAAGGAAGATATTGCTCTCTTTGGTGAAATGGGCTTTAAGACCTATCGTCTTTCTATTGCTTGGTCACGTATTTTTCCTAAGGGTGATGAGGCTGAGCCAAATGAAGCTGGGCTAGCTTTTTACGAGGACCTCTTCAAGGAATGTCACAAACATGGCATTGAACCCTTAGTAACTATTACTCACTTTGATTGTCCAATGTACTTGATTACAGAGTATGGTGGATGGCGTAATCGTAAGATGATTGATTTCTATGAAAATCTTTGCCGTACTCTTTTCACACGTTATAAAGGTTTGGTTAAGTACTGGCTCACTTTCAATGAAATCAACATGATTCTCCATGCACCATTTATGGAGCAGGGACTCTGCTTTGAAGAGGGTGAGAATGAGGAGCAGGTTAAATACCAAGCCAGCTCACCATAGAGTTGGTAGCTTCAGCTATGGCGACTAAGTTGGCTCACGAGATTGATCCTGAAAATAAGGTCGGTTGTATGTTGGCAGCCGGGCAATATTATCCAAATACAGCCCACCCACGTGACTACTGGGCAGCCATGCAAGAAGATCGTAGTAGCTATTTCTTTATTGATGTTCAAGCTCGTGGAGAGTATCCAAATTATGCTAGAAGCAGTGGGAACGTGATGGTATTAAGCTTGAGATGACGGAAGAAGATTTGGCCCTTCTTAAAGAGCATACTGTAGATTTCATTTCCTTCTCTTATTATGCAAGTCGTGTGGCTTCAGGTGATCCAGAAGTTAATGAAAAGACTGCCGGCAATATCTTTGCCTCTATTAAAAACCCATATTTGGAAGCTTCAGATGGGGTTGGCAAATTGACCCACTAGGTCTCTGTATTACCCTCAATGCTATTTGGGATCGTTACCAGAAACCGATGTTTATCGTTGAGAATGGGCTTGGTGCTGTGGATACACCAGATAAAAATGGTTATGTTGAAGACGATTATCGTATCGACTACTTTGCAGCCCACATCAAGGCTATGCGTGATGCAATCAATGAAGATGGTGTAGAGCTTTGGGGCTACACAACTTGAGTTGTATCGACCTTGTTTCTGCCGGAACTGGTGAAATGAAGAAACGTTATGGCTTCATCTATGTGGATCGAGATAACGATGGTAATGGTAGTCTTAAACGCTCTAAGAAGAAATCATTTAACTGGTACAAAGAAGTTATCGCAAGTAACGGTGCCTCTGTAGAATAGGGTGTGAGTTCTCACCCCATGGCACTATGAGTTGAGAGGTGTTCGGTGTTTTAAGCCATATGTTAGTCTGAATCCTATTTTTATGCAATTAACGAGCACTAAGAGAAAATTGATCTCCATTTAAAGTCAGCCTTAGGGTTGACTTTTTTGTAAGGATAGAAATTGTAATGTTTTCTAAAAATGATATTTTTTATTAGAGCTTGAGAGGAAGAAAACATTGGTAAAAATCAGTTGTATTTGTATCTGAGCTTATCCTATATGGAAAAGTTAGAGGTAGCTCTTAAATATTTGTGGCTCTTTGTCAACTGTAGTGGGTGACGAAAAGCTAACATCTAGAGAGGACCTGATAGGTCTTCTCTTTTTTTATGTTTAGAGTGATGAAGACACGTTTCTTAAAGTTGATGAAGTTTCTAAAACCGAAGCCCAACCGTTTGATGTCTTTAATCAACTTGTTAGTCGCTTCTAGTTTCGCGTTTGAATAGTCTGTTTCTAGCGCATTCTGGATGTATTGCTTGTGTCTAAGAAAAGTTCTAAAGACCGTTTGAAAATAGTGATTGACTTTGCTTCTATTTTCCTCTATCAGCTCAAAGAACTCATCTACTCTCTTCTCCTGAAAGTGAAAAAGCAAAAGCTGATAAAGTGTATAGTAGTCAGTAAGCTCTTTTGAAAAGCCTAGTGTCTTTTCAACAACTTCATGTGGTGCTAAAGTTTGGCGGAAAGTCTTTGAATAAAAAGAGTTGAGAGATAGTTTACGGCTGTCCTTTTGGAAGAGTCGCCAGTGATTCTTCAAGGCTCGATAGGGTAGTGACTTCTTATCGAACTGGTTCATAATGGCAATTCTTGTCTTTAAAAAAGCTCGACCAAGATGCTGGATAATGTGGAAACGATCAAGAACGATTTTAGCGTTTGGAAAAAGTTTTTTGGCTAGTGGAATATAAGCTCCTGACATATCCATTGTAATAAACTGCACCTTTTGTCGAGCTTTCAATGGATACTTCAAAAAGTGGTTTCGAATCGTGGTTTGACGGCGATTATCAAGGATAGTTATGAGTTTGTTGGTCTCAAAGTTTTGCGCCACAAAAGCGAGTTCACCTTTCTTGAACCCAAACTCATCCCAAGACATAACAGTTGGGAGCTTGCCATAATGCTCCTTGAAAGTAAACTGGTCAAGCTTACGATAGACAGTGGATGTCGACACACGAAGTCTTCTGGCAATATCAGTTAGTGCCATCTTCTCAGTTAGGAGTTGTGTAACCTTTTGTCGGACTAGATTGGAGATTTGGCAGTTTTTCTCAACGATTGATGTCTCAGCTACCGTGACTCGTCTACAATTTTTACACTGGAAGCGACGCTTCTTCAGACGTAGTAGTGTCGGCGTTCCCGCTTGTTCGAGAAGAGGAATTTTAGAAGTTTTTTGAAAGTCGTACTTGATCATCTTTCCATGGCAATGAGGACATGATGGTGCAGGGTAATCAAGTTTTGCTTGAATCTCGATATGAGTGTCAGTTTTCAAAAACAAGTGAAATCTTGATATTTTGGTCTTTAATTCCGATTAATTCTGTGGTATTCTTAATAAGTCTCATAAGTTCTTCCTAATGATGGTTTTGTCGCTTTTCATTATAGTTCTTATGGGACTTTTTGTGTACACTCAAAAAGATCTATAATTTCTACAGTGGTTTTACCCACTACAGAAATTATAGAGCCATATTTGTGTGCACATAAAGGGCAGTGGAAAATTTATGTGCTAAATGAGAATTTACTAACAGAATGGTTTACGCTGATAAATCGTCGTTTAGAGGCTACTGATTCTGAAATTCTTAATTGTCGTGTGTCTGCAGAAAGCTTTAAACATGTTTCGCTTCCAAGTACGTCATTATGCGACTTTTTTTACGTTATGCGATTCCTGAGTTTGTTCAAGAAGATCGTGTTCTCTATTTGGATTGTGATATGATTTTTACGCAGGATTTGTCACCACTTTTTGAAGTGGATCTGGGCGGATTTAGCTATAAGAGCCGTTGCCCTTGCCCATCAAAAAGAGCCTAATCTTCGCTTTGACATCTACGGTAAAAGTGGGGAGCAAGAGAATCTACAAGATCTGATTGATACTCTTGGGGCAAATGATTACATTCAACTTAGAGGACATGCGGATTTGCGTGACGTCTACCCACAGTATTAACTTTATGTCACTACCTCTCAGTGGGAGACCTTTGGTTTGACTCTGATGGAAGCGGTAGGAGCAGCTTTAGCCCTGGTTGGTTTTGATGCCCGTTACGGTAATCCAACCTTCATCAAAGATGGTGAGAATGGCTATCTGGTTCCTTATAGCGAGACTATGGATGAAGACCTACTTGTTTCTCAGATGGCGGACAAAATTGTATTTGCCTTAGAGAGTGATCTTGAGTCTATGCACCAAGTCTCATATGACCTGGCAAAACAGTATTTGAAACTAGAAATCCTAGAGGCTTGGAGAAAGCTCTATCTCTGTAAACTGTAGTGATAAAAAGTTACTACAGTTTTGTTATCCTCCAAGCAAAATAGGCTAAATTATGGTAAAATAGAACGTATTGAAAAATCATCATTTCACGAAAGGAAGCAAGATGAAAATTACGCAAGAAGAGGTAACCCACGTTGCCAATCTTTCAAAATTGAAATTCTCTCCAGAAGAGACAGCTGAGTTTGCTGACAACCTTGTCTCAAAATTGTCGACATGGTGGAATTGTTGGAAGAAGTGGACACAACAGGTGTTGCCCCAACAACGACCATGGCTGACCGCAAGACCGTATTGCGTTCGGATGTTGCTGAAAAAGGGACAGACCGTGACCGCTTGTTTAAAAATGTACCTGAAAAAGATAACTACTACATCAAGGTACCAGCTATCCTAGAAGATGGAGGAGATGCTCAATGTCATTCAACAATAAAACCATTGAAGAGTTGCACGACCTCCTTGTCTCTAAGGAAATTTCGGCAACTGAATTGACACAAGCGACGCTTGATGATATCAAGGCGCGTGAAGAAGCAGTCAATGCCTTTGTGACGGTGGCTGAAGAAGCAGCACTTGCCCAAGCTAAGGCCATTGATGAAAAAGGGATCGATGCAGATAACCTTCTGTCAGGGATTCCACTCGCTGTCAAAGACAATATCTCAACAGATGGCATTTTGACAACTGCGGCTTCAAAAATGCTCTATAACTACGAGCCAATCTTTGATGCGACAGCTGTTGCCAATGCAAAAGCCAAAGATATGATTGTCATTGGGAAGACCAACATGGATGAATTTGCCATGGGTGGATCTGGTGAAACATCTTACTATGGCGCGACTAAAAACGCTTGGAACCACAGCAAAGTGCCTGGTGGATCTTCTAGTGGTTCAGCAGCTTCTGTAGCTTCAGGGCAAGTCCGTTTGTCCCTTGGTTCAGATACAGGTGGTTCCATCCGTCAACCGGCTGCTTTTAACGGGATTGTTGGTCTCAAACCAACTTATGGAACGGTTTCACGTTTTGGTCTCATTGCCTTTGGTAGCTCACTTGACCAAATTGGTACGTTCTCACAAACTGTTAAGGAAAAATGCCCAATTGCTCAATGTGATTGCCAGTGAAGATGCTAAGGATTCAACTTCTGCGCCAGTACGCGTAGCAGATTTTACTTCTAAGATTGGTCAAGACATCAAAGGCATGAAGATTGCCCTTCCTAAGGAATACCTCGGTGAAGGGATTGACCCAGAAGTCAAAGAAACCATCCTCAATGCGGCTAAACATTTTGAAAAATTGGGAGCAACTGTCGAAGAAGTCAGCCTGCCACACTCTAAATACGGTGTTGCCGTTTACTATATCATCGCTTCTTCAGAAGCGTCTTCAAACTTGCAACGTTTCGACGGTATTCGCTATGGTTTCCGTGCAGAGGATGCCAAGAACTTGGATGATATCTACGTGAACACTCGTAGTCAAGGCTTTGGCGATGAGGTCAAACGCCGTATCATGCTTGGTACCTTTAGTTTGTCATCTGGTTACTACGATGCTTACTACAAGAAAGCTGGTCAAGTTCGTACCCTCATTATCCAAGACTTCGAAAAAGTCTTTGCGAATTACGACCTCATCCTTGGTCCTACAGCTCCAAGTGTGGCCTTTGATTTGGATTCGCTCAATCATGATCCGGTTGCCATGTACTTGGCTGACCTCTTGACAATCCCAGTCAACTTGGCAGGTCTTCCAGGAATTTCGATTCCTGCAGGTTTTGCGCAAGGTCTTCCAGTTGGTTTGCAGTTGATTGGTCCGAAGTATTCTGAAGAAACCATCTACCAAGCTGCAGCTGCCTTTGAAGCAACAACGGATTACCACAAGCAACAACCCCTAATTTTCGGAGGTGACAATTAATGAACTTTGAAACAGTCATCGGACTTGAAGTCCACGTTGAATTGAATACAAACTCAAAAATTTTCTCACCAACCTCTGCTCACTTTGGGAACGAGCAAAATGCCAACACTAATGTGATTGACTGGTCTTTCCCAGGGGTGCTTCCTGTCTTGAATAAGGGTGTTGTGGATGCTGGTATCAAGGCTGCTTTGGCGCTGAATATGGATATCCACCACACTACGCACTTTGACCGTAAGAACTATTTCTACCCTGATAATCCAAAGGCCTACCAAATTTCGCAATTTGACGAGCCAATCGGTTACACATGGCTGGATTGAGGTGCAATTGGAAGACGGCTCAACTAAGAAAAATCGGGATTGAACGTGCCCATTTGGAAGAAGATGCTGGTAAGAACACCCACGGAACAGACGGTTTCTCTTATGTAGATCTTAACCGTCAAGGGTGCCATTGATTGAGATTGTATCTGAAGCCGATATGCGTTCTCCAGAAGAAGCTCTACGCCTATGTTGACAGCCCTCAAAGAAGTCATCCAATATACTGGTATTTCAGATGTCAAGATGGAAGAAGGATCTATGCGTGTGGATAGCTAACATTTCCCTTCGCCCATACGGTCAAGAGGAATTTGGTACCAAGACTGAGTTGAAAAACTTGAACTCTTTCTCAAACGTCCGTAAAGGTCTTGAATACGAAGTGCAACGCCAAGCGAAAATCTTGCGTTCAGGTGGTGTCATTCGTCAAGAAACACGCCGTTATGATGAAGCTAATAAGAGCACTATCCTTATGCGTGTCAAAGAAGGGGCAGCGGATTACCGTTACTTCCCAGAACCAGACCTTCCATTGTTTAAAATCTCAGATGACTGGATTGAGGAAATGCGTACTGAGTTGCCAGAGTTTCCAAAAGACCGTCGTGCTCGCTATGTGGCAGAGCTTGGTTTGTCTGACTACGATGCCAACCAATTGAGCAGCTACGAAAGTTACTTCGACTTCTTTGAAGCAGCTGTAGCCCTTGGCGGCGATGCTAAACAAGTGTCTAACTGGCTCCAAGGTGAAGTCGCACAATTCTTGAATGCAGAAGGCAAGACATTGGAAGAAATCCAATTGACACCGGAAAACTTGGTCGAAATGATTGCCATCATCGAAGATGGAACAATTTCATCTAAGATTGCCAAGAAAGTCTTCGTTCATTTGGCGAAAAACGGTGGCGGTGCGCGTGAATACGTTGAAAAAGCTGGATTGGTACAAATTTCAGACCCTGAAATCTTAATCCCAATTATCTACCAAGTCTTTTTGCAGACAATGAAGCAGCTGTAGCCGACTTCAAGTCAGGTAAACGGAATGCAGACAAGGCCTTCACCGGCTTCCTCATGAAAGCAACCAAAGGCCAAGCCAACCCACAAGTAGCCCTCAAGTTACTTGCCCAAGAATTGGCGAAGTTGAAAGAAGAGTAATAGAGAAAAAACGGCTCCTTGTCAACTGTAGTGGGTTGAAGAAAAGCTAACATCTAGAGAGAACCTGATAGGTTTTCTCTTTTTGTATGTTCAGAGTGATGAAGACACGTTTCTTAAAGTTGATGAAGTTTCTAAAACCGAAGCCCAACCGTTTGATGTCTTTAATCAACTTGTTAGTAGCTTCCAGTTTTGCGTTTGAATAGTCTGTTTCTAGTGCGTTTTTGATGTATGGTTTATGTCTAAGGAAGGTCCTAAAGACAGTTTTGAAGTAATGATTGACCTTGCTTATATTTTCCTCTATCAGCTCAAAGAACTCATCTACTCTCTTCTCCTGAAAGTGAAAAAGCAAAAGCTGATAAAGTGTATAGTAGTCAGTAAGCTCTTTTGAAAAGCCTAGTGTCTTCTCAACAACTTCATGTGGTGCTAAAGTTTGGCGGAAAGTCTTTGAATAAAAAGAGTTGAGAGATAGTTTACGGCTGTCCTTTTGGAAAAGTCGCCAATGATTTTTCAAGGCTCGATAGGGTAGTGACTTCTTATCGAACTGGTTCATGGTTGCAATTCTTGTCTTTAAAAAGGCTCGACCAAGGTGCTGGATGATGTGGAAACGATCAATAATGATTTCGGCGTTTGGAAAAAGTCTGCGAGCTAGTGGGATATAGGCTCCTGACATATCCATTGTAATAAACTGCACCTTTTGTCGAGCTTTCAATGGATACTTCAAAAAGTAGTTTCGTATAGTGGTTTTCAGGACGATTATCAAGGATGGTTATGAGCTCGTTGGTCTCATAGTTTTGAGCGATAAAAGCCAAGTCACCTTTCTTGAACCCAAACTCATCCCAAGACATAACAGTTGGGAGCTTGTCATAATGCTCCTTGAAAGTAAACTGGTCCAGCTTACGATAGACAGTGGATGTCGATACACGAAGTCTTCTGGCAATATCCGTTAGTGCCATCTTCTCAGTTAGGAGTTGTGTAACCTTTTGTCGGACTAGATTGGAGATTTGGCAGTTTTTCTCAACGATTGAGGTTTCAGCCACCGTGACTCGTCTACAATTTTTACACTGGAAGCGACGCTTCTTCAGACGTAGTAGTGTCAGCGTTCCCGCTTGTTCGAGAAGAGGAATTTTAGAAGGCTTTTGATAGTCATATTTGATCATTTTTCCTTGGCAGTGAGGACATGATGGTGCAGGGTAATCGAGTTTTGCTTGAATCTCGATATGAGTGTTAGTTTCAAAAACAAGTGAAATCTTGATATTTTGGTCTTTAATTCCGATTAGTTCTGTGGTATTCTTAATAAGTCTCATAAGTTCTTCCTAATGATGGTTTTTGTCGCTTTTCATTATAGTTCTTATGGGACTTTTTGTGTATCATTAAAAAGCTCTATAATCTCTACAGTGGTTTTACCCACTACAGAAATTATAGAGCCGAAAACTCAGCCGAGAGGTTGGTTTTTATTTTTAGAGTATATAAAAACCCTAACGAGTGGAGTTCGT
>BNJS01000713.1_pt1 | contig 69906 bp, 85 predicted proteins | sample 8540461 | NCBI WGS metagenome assembly BNJS01 (sample SAMD00202454, study PRJDB9452) | human saliva metagenome | isolation source: human saliva | place: Japan
TCTTGGTTTAAAGTACGGATATATGATGCCAGAATTGCTTCTGAAGGCTTTACTATTATTTGCGTCTCCTTTGTAAGAATCATATTATATTTCCTCAAAGTCTCTGTATAACATCCTGGCTAGCTGGCGAATGGTGTAAATTCGTGGTTCAGTACCCTAAATGTGCGATATACGTATGATCGCCCATGGCCTGCTGGGAGGGTGCCGCCTGCAGCAATTCCAGGCATCAGGTGATTATTACAGTCACAATCCTCAGCCTTTTCGGCTTCTGTGTTCATCTTTCACCAATGAATCGAGATCTTTCCTTCTTGGATAAGTTTTACGACGATAATCTAAATCCGTATATTCCTCAGCCGATGTAAAGAACAGTGTAACTTTTCCTTTCTGTTCTAATAAACCAGACTTTTTAATGCAATCATTGCATTTACCATAATCGCAACTTGTGTACTATGTCCGCATGCATGTGCTGCATGGTCCTTTGGATTTGAGCATGGATGTCCTTCTACAGGAATCGCATCCAATTCCGCAATCAACCCGATATGAGGTTATCCATGTCCGATACTGACTTGAAATCCTGTCTCAAAGTATTCTGCCTCTACTAATTCCGTGCTTTTGCAAGTTCTTTTGCTTGAACAAGCTTCTTTGTTTCAAATTCTTTATAACCAAGTTCTGGATGCATAAACAACTCTTTGCCGAATGCAATCATCTCATCTTGTTGTGCATCAATCATTTTATTAATCTCTGTCTTCATATAATCTCATTCCTAATCCATCGCATTCCAATGTTCAATCTCATCAATCCAGGCAAATTCTTCGTTCTTCACTCGATTGCGAACATCCTTGGATAATTTATTTTTTTCAAAGAAACCTGCTTTGCGTAAGATAAACTCTGGCTTAATATTAGTTTTCTTTATCTTACGAGAAACTTGTACAACCATTGCAGGCACTTCATTTCCATGCAAAGAAATCATCACAATATCTTTTGGTTTTATAGATATATCTTCACTTTGAAATAGCAGTGCATCTTTACAATTATTTGCATATACCTTTAGATAAATCAGTTTCTGATTAAACATGTTTTTTATCCCTCATATAAAAAGCTACATTCATTATAATTCATGTAGCTGATATTTATCAAAAACAGTATATTCATCTGCGTCATGTGTTACCCAGAAGACTGTCTTACCTTTTGATTCGTTCCTTGATGAACAGCATGACTTTTTCTTTCGTAGTATCATCTAATCCTTTGAGAGGTTCATCAAAGAATATGATATCTGCATCTGCGTACATTGCGCGTAGAATTGCGACTCTACGCTTCATACCACCGGATAATGTGGATACCTTTTGGTAGATATCATCAAGACCTACTTGCTTAAAATCTTCTTTTAACTGATCTAATAAATCATTCTTAGAATGATTATGAACGACCATCAAAACATTCTGCATGGCACTCAAATTTTCACAGAGTCTATCTTCTTGAAATACAGCTGCTTTACGATAGTTTTGTAGTGATGTTATGGTTCCAGAATCAGGTGTTTCTAATCCCATTAACATTCTTAACAATGTTGTCTTACCACAACCAGATTGAGCCCTTTGAGTACATGTACCATACCAGTTTCAAAGTTATGATTCCAACTCACAAAAACCGGATGTTCATCAAATGTTTTAGAAATATCATGTAATTGAATTGTATCCATTATAGACACTCCGTTTCTATGTATTTGATAATCATACGTATCAAAGCCATCACCAGTTTTTCTAATACTGTACTTAAGAGAATAATCACTAATGTCCACGCAAATAAGTCCGCTGTATCAAAATATACTTTGGCTTGTTGTAAATGTTCTCCAATTGAAAACTTTGGTAGACCAATGACTTCTGCCGCAATTCCAGATTTCCATGCAAGACCTAAGGCCAATGAACAGGCACTCTGAAAGTATGGAAGAATACTAGATGTATAGATATATCGAATACGTGTAAAACTAGATAGTTCGAACACATCAGCCATCTCTAATAATTGTTGATCACACATCTCAATACCCTTTCGTACATTCTCATAGAAAATTGGAAAGACCATTAAGAAAGAAATCACGATAGATAATTGTGCAGAACGTACCCAAATCAACACAAGGATAATAAATGACGCGACAGGAATCGATTTAACTGTAAAGATAAGTGGTGCTAGCAATTGTTTAAACCAGTTGTACTTTGCGGCAAATACAGCCATTAAAATTCCTACGACCATCGCAATGAGAAAGCCAAAACTAATATTCAATAAGGAACGCAAAATCGATTGATAGAAATCTACTGTCTTTAGTAATTCCATCAATCGAAGAACAACGGTAAAAGGAGATACCAGTAGTATCTCCTGATTTAATATCATACTAATGGCTTGCCATACGAGTAGTCAAAACAGTATTGTCCAAATTTTAATCTTTGATTTAGTTAGCTCCATAATAGAAATCATCTTCCGGTAAGCTGCCACCGACTGACTTAGGATTCTGCTCATTTAATACACTGAGGTAACCTGACAGTTTTTCTTTCATATCCTTACCATCGATATATGTAATGTTGCAGAATGGTAATGCTTTTTTAGCGACTGCTGCCGCAATGATATCATAGGATTCAATCATTTTCGCTGCTTCATCGTTATTTTCATTTACATACTTGATAGAAGCTGCATACTTCTCTAAAAAATCCATTACAGCTTCTGGGTGTGCTTCTACGAAATCTTTGCGAGCCACTACAACACCAGTGATTAATGAACTCTTATTCTTTTCGTTTGCTTGAATTGCATCCCATTCTTTTGTTAAGTCTAATGCTGAGTGAATCTTATCATTCTTAGCTGCAGCTGCAGTTACAAATGGCTGTGGTAACATTGCTATAGCGTTAGGATCTTGTGCTAAAGCCTGAACACATTCTGCATGCTCACTCTTCCACTCAATCGTTACATCTGTACCAACCTGAAGTCCATTCTTTTCTAAAATATAGTTGAGTACATACTCTGGAGTTGCACCCTTACCACTAGCGTAAATTGTCTTACCCTTTAAGTCTGCTACTGAATGGATAGAATCTCCTGTTTCACAGATATATAGAACACCTAATGTATTAATCGCTAATACCTGTAAGTTCTTTCTCCATCTTGTTATAAAGTACGGATGAAAGATTTGCTGGAACAGCCGCAATATCTACTTCACCCTTTACAATCTTTGGAGTTACTTCATCAACTGCAGATAGGATTTCAAACTTATAATTGTTTGAAGTAATCTTACCTTCATCATTTTCCTTCATCATTTGAACCATACCCATAGATGTAGGACCCTTTAAAGCCGCTACATTTACATCAACTGGTTCGACTACCTTTGGAGTTTCAGCTGGTGCTGAGGACTCTTTCTTTGTTGTTGGCGCACATCCTGCCAAAAGTGCTACAGATAAGACAGTAGCAAATAATTTCTTTGCGATATTTTTCATATTCTCTCCCTATGCAAATCAAATATCAATCACACTATCTGTGTAATTTTGCTTATGTAAGTAGAATCATTTATCTTGATTCTCTATACTATTTTCCAATTGTAACGCGAATGTTATAAACATACCACTAATGTGTTCACACCATCCTTTTCACAATGAAAAACATGCAAATTACATACAGATAAATTACCTAGTTAGTCTATACTAACAAACAAATTATATCATAGCCTCATTTGAATACAACTAAAAGCAATTATAACTACTAATTATCACGAAAAATACCGATGCATATCAGATATACATCGGTATGAACTATCTATTTGATTAAGAAGCTCTTGTGCCATTTGGTAATGAATGCTCTGGGAATAATAATGTATCCGCAATACCATCATCGTAACCAAGTGTCACTAACATACCATGGGATTCAATTCCCATGATTTTTCTTGGTGCAAGATTCACTAGGAATAATGCCTGCTTTCCTTCAACCGTCTTATAATCTTCACGTACTTCACGAAGGCTACATACGATTGTACGAGGCTTATCCTCGACAAGATCAACTGTTAACTTCGTTAACTTTGTAGATTTTTCTACATCTTCTACTGTTAAGATTGTACCTGCACGAAAATCTAATTGTCCAAATACATCAAATGAAACTTCCTTTTTTACTTCTGCTGCCATGTTTTCTCCTTCTTCTTTATCTTTGGTACTGTAATTCCAATCATCATCCCTATTAACATGCCTAGTCCAATTCCTAAAGTAACTGAACGAATCATATATATACCACATGGTATACCAATCACAGCACCAATCCCGCAACCTACAAGCATATACGTTTTTTCTGCATCAATTCGGTTTCCCATTGGATCATGATTGTGTTTATCATAGTACAGCAACCAACCACTCACAAATACAATCAGCAGGATTGCAATACCATGTATAATTACTTTCATACTTCACCATCTTTCTAATCTTATTATATGGTATTGATTATCCCTTTTTTATGAGTATTTCATGAAAGATACCATAATGATAAAGTGCTTTTTCAATTCCATCCTCATCAATATCATCTGTTATATAATCTGCAACAGCTTTTACATTAGCGTTTCCATTTCCCATCGCAACAGAAACTCCCGCAATCTCTAACATTTTTACATCGTTATCTCCATCACCAAAAGCCATAATCTCTGATAGTTCTAAATTGTAGTACTCTAATATTTCTTTGATACCAATATCTTTACCACCATTTTTAACGATGATATCCCTAGCACGCTCGTGCCATGATGTTGCTTTACAATGTGGCATACTTTTTAGCACTTCATTTATCTGCATATCATCTAATCCATATGGTATTACTTGTAAGATTTCTTCTTGTAATACATTTGAAATATCTTTTATTTTGGCAACATCAGAACTAATATCACGTTGCACCTCTACTACTAAATCATTTGCATAATTCATATACATTTCTTCCTGTGTAATGAATGTACATGGAAAAGCTGTTTTATCTAATAATTGTAGCAGTCCTTTCATATCCTCTTTCGGAATTGGTTTAGTACTAATGACTTCATTTTCATTAAAACAATACATACCATTGAGACAAAGATATGCATCAAACTCTAGGTTATCTGGTAATAATTTTTTTAATTCAATTGGATGTCTACCTGTAGCCACAAATATCAGTATCCCGTGTTTACGCAAACGTGAAATTGCATGAATTGTAGAAGTTGGTACTGCATGTTTGCGATGTGAAATTAACGTACCATCCACATCGAAGAAAATTGCTTTGATATCACATTGTGTCATAGAAAAGTTCCTTTGTTTCTTCTATCTTAACATAGAAAAAGAGCTCGAGAGCTCTTTGGTTTATTTGGTATTTTGTGCAGCGTAATATCCTGCTAAACGTCCAGAGGTTAATGCATAACCCTGTGCTGCACCACCATAGGTAACACATGCTTTCCCAGACGCAAATAATACACCCATGGAATCATTTCCAACCGCATAGACATTTGGGATTGGTTTTTGATCTGCTGTTAATACATTAAAGTTTGTATCCACATCTAAACCACCGCTTGTGGAATATGCGTACGCCGCACCTTTAATCGCATAGAATTTACCATCCGTTTTGCCATGTACATCAGATATCGCTAATTTGATACCTAGTTTATCACCTAGTTCAGAAATTGACTCTGCAGTAATCACATTGTCATATTTTTCTCCAATCGCCAATATACTTTCAATATTAGGAATTGGTGTATTTGGTTCGTAATTACCACCTTGTGATAAGAATGTTGGTTTATTGAATGTAGGTATTCCACTCGTCTTCATCTTGGTGATTTCTTCTGCACTATAGATAGTATAAAATTCCTTTCCGGCTAACCATGCATTAAAGGCAAGATTCTTTCCTGCTTTTTCATTAAATAGATTTCCAGATGAGTCTACCATGACAGCACTAGTATCAAGTAGTAATGATGTAAGAATTGCTTTTTCGTCTGCACTGACTTCATCAGAGCGAATAATATTGGAAACCTGCGCAATATGTGTTGAAACTCCTACATCAGGATTCATTAACGTACCACCTAGTGCTTGAGCCATTTGAATACCAGCACCATTACACTGGGTCATACCATACGTATGCCATACACTTCCTGTGTACTTTTGACACATCTCTTCATTTCCGATAAATCCACCAGTTGCTAAGATAACTGACTTTCCATATATCTCATATGTTGTGCCATCATAGGAAACAGCTTTTACACCAATGACTTTGCCATCGTTATCTTTTAATAACTCTTGTGCAGTTAGTTCAGTCATATACTCATTTTTTTCATTTAAAGCAGTTGCCTGATTCATTGAATTTATATATGCAGTATCTTTATCCGTTCCTGATTTATCTGTATAGGTTGTCCATAGCGGCCATAACTTTGCATGGTAGAAAGCAAACATCTTTTCACCAAAGTGAAAATCAAAATTTGATTCTAACCAATCAAATGTTTTTCCTGATTCCTTAACATACTTATGAATGATTTCTTCTTTCGCATCACCTTCTGTATAGGCTAACCAGTCTTGTATTAACTCCTCTTCATTTACAAACGGAGTCCCATCATTTAGTGCAACCTGTCTGGTAGGATTTACTGCCATCGCACCCGCTGCCATGGCACCGTTTCCGCCAATCTTAGCAGCCGAGTCCATCCCAAATACAGTAGCGCCATTACTAGCAGCACTTAGATAGGATGTGATACCAGATGTTCCAAGACCAACAACTATGACATCATAGCCTTCTTTCTTTACAACATCCGTCGATTTAGGAAGTTCAATTCTCCACTCATCTGCATTACCACCATTTTCGTTGATGATGTTTTGAAGGATATATTTTACGGCAATACTGGATTCAGTAGCACCTGTAATATTATCAACATGAATAGACTGACTATCAATGATACGTGGAAATAGTTTATCTTCGATTGCCCTATAGATACTTGCAGTACTTCCTGCATTCATTGTTTCAATAGATACAATCTTATTATCTTGAAATGTAACACTCAGTTTCATCTCACCATCAACTGCATACGCTGCTGCTTTACCTTCATATGTTCCATCAGCTACTTTTGCATTTTTAACTCCAGGTTTTACAGCCGACTTTAAATAAGCAGTACAGCCACTCAACAAAAACATCCCAGTAACTAGTATGTTCGATATTTTATGATTCATATATCCTCCGGGTGAGATAAATATCTCACTCTTACATCAATACATCACTCTTGTAATTACTATATTACCAATATGAATATTAAACATGCAAGTATGTATTCTATATCATTAGATAAAAATATGTAGAATGTCAGACATGCGGCTAATCCAGCATGTCTTTTGTCTCTTCTTGTGATGATTGTGAGTTGTAGCAATGATCATATCACGATAAATAAATTTTACTGTACAAAGTATTGAATCCTTAAAACTTTGATATATATACCCAGCTGAATGTGTACCCTTCGCAACACTACTGACTGAATTTGCGACATGTCCAATTGGGATTTCATTCTTGTTTTCTACCATAATCGATTCCATATCGTATGCGTTGTCTGGTTCTTTCTTTAAGTGTAGCACTTCACTATTTTTATCATCCCTATCTCGATATACTCTTTGATATTTGTAATCGTTATAAAATCATTTTCTTTCATATTTTTATTCCTTCCATCGATGATTCTAGTATAGATCAGTGGTGGTACAAAAAAACTGCCTTGAAAGAAAAACTCCATACCATGTTAGGATATGGAGCAAGCATTATTTCATTCCGTACTGACCTTTACCAGTTGCGTAACCATCTTTAAACGTAATATCAAAGTTAGCTCCAAAGCTACCATTCGCATTGTACCAAGACACATTATTTGAGTATGAACCATAGAAAAGAGATTCAGACTCACTATCAGGTTGGCCAAACTGTGCGATTGCTTGATCATAAGAGAATGAACCATCTGTAACAATCGCATTGAATTCATCTAACGTAACTTTCTCATTATGATTTACAAAACTAAATCCCGAATATCCTTTACTAGTTGCTAAATTATTCGTAAAGGATACTGTAAAGCTAGCCATCCCTTTCAAAGAGGAATCATGCCATGTCGCAAATAGAGATTGTGAATCACCATAGCTATTTTGGCTAACGGAATCTGGTTCTCCAAGGATTGCTTTAACATCTTCAAAAGATGTTCCACCTTCACCATCATACATAGGATCTCCTAATACAATCTGTTGATACTTTGCACGTGCTTCTGATACTTTTTCTTCTTTTGCATCTTCCTTAGTGCTAGTTTCTTCTTTTGTTTCTTGTTCAGGTTTTGGAGTTGTTGTAGAAGTTGTTTCTGCTGTAGTTGTAACGGTTGTTGTTTCTTCGGTTTGTTTTTGATCATCATGTTTACCAATGACTTTTGTGATACCAAATAATACGAATACTACTAAAAAGAATTTTATGATTTTCTTCATCTTCTTTTAGGATTATACCCTCTGATACAATCCACCTCCTATGACTATAGATTAAATTTGACAGTGTACAAAAAACATGCCACTTATGATAAAATTTATAAAACAGGAGAAATTTTATGGCAGAAAAGAAATTTTTACCATTTATTGTGCTACAAATTCTCGAAGAACTATCCGATGAATCTCATATTCTTTCAACAAACGAACTCATCGATCATATCGAAAGACGTTCAGGCATTAGTATTGAACGTCGCACCCTCTACTCAAATATAGAGATTTTAGAGCAAGCTGGTTATATCATTAGTAAGTTTGCGGATAATGGAAAAGGATATTATCTAGAAAAGCGACAGTTTAGTAAAGGTGAAGTCTTACTATTATGTAATGCAATTCACGCCTCTCATTTTATTTCCAGCAAACAAAGTAACGCATTGATTGCGAGTCTTTTAAAAACACTCAATAAGTATGATCAAAAAGATTATCACGATGCAGTATATATGCCTAATATGCAAAAAACTTCAAATGATCTTTTATTTGATAATATTGCAAAACTTTCTGAAGCCATTCAAAAGAAAAAGGTAATTCATTTTGTATACATGCATTATGATTCTAATAAGAAGTTAGTACCAAAACGTGAAACACTATATACTGTAGAACCACGCTTTATTGTTTACCAAGATAGTAGACCCTATCTCATCACAACCAGCAAAACACATCCTGGCTTTGCTCACTATCGTATTGATAAAATCTGTAAACTTTCTATTACGACAGAAAAAGTAAATCCATTTATGAAGGAAAGTGAACAAGATGCATACCACTATGCAAAGAATAAACTCTTTATGTATTCTAGCAAACAAATTCATGTTCGTTTACGATGTGAGAATCGTATCATGGATCAGATGATTGATATCTTCGGTACAGAGATGAAGATTTTAAAACAAGATGAGGAAATCATTTATCGCTAGTGTTCATGTAAATAAACAAGGTGTATTATTCCTTGCTCAACAATTTATGGAAGCTATCGAAATTATTGAACCAGACGACTTACGTAAAGCCATGAAAGAACAGCTCAAACTTACACTTAAAAAATACAGCAGATAAACTACTCTGCTGTATTTTACATAACCTCTAAAATGCTGTTTAAATATCTCTATCATCCATGGTTATACAAGGATATAATTTTTTAATATTCTGATAGCATGGACAGTTTTCATCGTGGTCATTAATCATGCCACAAGCTTGTAAATAGGAATATATAATGACAGGTCCTACGTACTTGAATCCTCGCTTTTTTCAAATCATTACTGATTAATTCGGACAAAGCATTCTTAGATACATCTATTCCCTTCTCATGTCCTCTGTAGCAAATGGTCTTATAGTTACTATAAGACCAAATATATTTATCAAAACTACCAAATTCTTGTTGAACGTTCATGAATGCTTTCGCATTGGAAATCATTGCAGTAACTTTACGTAAGGATTTAATCATATCGTCTGTACGCATGATACGGTCAATATCTTCAGTATTTAAAGATGCTACTTTTTCTACGTTAAAGTCACAAAAGCACTTTCGTATCGTTTCTCTTTTGCGAATAATTAATTCCCAACTCAATCCTGCTTGCATAGATTCCAATACAAGGTACTCAAATAGTTTTTGATCATCGTGCGTAGGAACACCCCATTCTGTTTCATGGTATGCTTGCATTTCTTTACTACTATCTTTCCAATTACATGTCATACATAAACCTCAATCTATTTATATCATACATTCAAACTGATTTAATAAATCAAAGAAAAACCGAAACAGTTTATATATACTGCTTCGGCTTGTTTTTATAGAAGTCCAATTGCAGAACAGATAATTGAAATGGCGATTGTTGCCACAATCAATATTACTGGTGATACCTGCTTCTTCTTTAAGAAGTAAAGCATGAGTAATGTATATGCCATTGGTAAAAGTTTAGGGAAGATTGTATCGAAGAAGGCTTCTTGTACTCCTACTGAAATATCTCCACTAACCGTAATAACAGGTAATAATTCAATATTTACATAACTAGCGATTAATGCACCAACAACTGTAATACCTAGGATTGTAGCTGAGTTAGCAATAATCGATGAATTCTCCTGTAGCTTTTCAAATGACTTAATACCTAAGTTATATCCCATATGTGTCCAAACAATACGTAGTAACCAGATAATGAGATAACATGCAAAGAAGATAATTGGACCCAGGATTAATCCCTGTGAAGCAAATGAACAGGAGATACCAGCGATAATTGGTAATAGTGTAAACCAGAAAATCGCATCACCAATACCAGCGATAGGACCAAATAATGCAAGTTTTAAACCCTTGATTGTATTACGATCTTCATGTTGTTCTTCTAATGAAATTAATAATCCCATTAAAAATCCTACAAGATTTGGATGCGTATTGATAAATTCCATATTATCTACCATCGCAGCAGATAAACCGGCTTTATCATTCTTATAAATCTTTTCTAACGCTGGAAGTTGTGAATATAACCAACCTGCAGCTTGCATTCTTTCGTAGCTGAAACCAGCTTGTAATAATGATGAGCGAATCGCAAGATTTGTAATATCCTTCTTTGTTAGTACACGTTTAGATTCCGACATGCTCGTCACCTCCATCTACCTTCAAATTCTTAACTGCTTCTTTAATCTCTTCCTGACGTTGCTTTGCATTGAAGAAATCAAATAACGCAAATGCTGTACCCATTAATGCGACTGGAAGTAAATTCTTCATGTCGATAAAGCATACTGCTAAGAAACCTGCAATAAAGTATGGAATGTACTTTGGTTTCATCATGACGTTCAATAACATACCAAAACCGATAGCTGGTAAGATGCCACCTGCAACAGTTAAGCCATGTGTTAAGAATTCAGGCATATGATTTACTAATGCATTCATCGCATCCTGTGCTAAGAATGTACATGCAAATACAACTACACCATAGAGTAATGCTACGATGCCTGTCATCAGAAGGTTCATCTGTGCAATCTTCTTTGTATCGCCATTTTCTGCAGCCTTATCACATACTCCCATAAAGAATGAGAATGAAGAATAGCAGAATAATACAACATATTGCATTAAGAATGAGAATGGTAAGCAAAGTCCGAGTGCAGCTTGTCCATCAACATTTGTTGTATAGGCAATTACTGTACACATTACACCTGCTAGAATTGGGTTTGGTGGCTGTGTTCCACCTGCAGGTGTTAATCCAGCAAATGCTAGTTCAGTTAAAGCACCAGTTGTTAAACCTAGCTTTACATCTCCAAGAATCATACCTGTAATTGTAGAAACGATTAGTGGTCGGAAGATAAAGAATGATTCCAACCAGAAATCGATGCCGAAGATCATTGCAGCGATTGATAATAACAATCCCTGTATAAATGTAATTTCCATATTGATTTCCTCTATTATTTAATCATTTCTTTTTGTGTTCCTGGAACATCCTGTATGAATACATTCGTTCCTGTTGAGACTATAAATTTCAAATCATCCATGTCTGTATCATCAACATATACTTTCTTAGAAAGTTCTCTCTTACCTGGTGCAAAGTGCATATTTCCGACATTTAAATCTTTTAAATGCACGCCTTTCTCTACCAAAGCACGAGCACTCTGTGGATTGCGCACAACTAAGAAAATACGTTGATCAGGAGATGCTTTATCAATCACATCAGCAGTTTTTTGGATAGTGAAAAAGCGAATCCCGACATTACTTGATTTCGCAGTTACTGTCATCAATGATTTCTGTAATTCATCTTCTGCAACCACATCATCTGCAACTACAATTAGATTTGCATTTAATGTTTGTGTCCAAGTAACTCCTACTTGTCCATGTACAAGACGATTATCAATTCTAGTCAATAAAATATTATCCCCCTTCATGTCATTTCATCTCCTTTCTATTTCGGATAAATTATTGAACATGCATTATGGTGAAATATTTTATGATGCATGAGATTGATTCTCTTAATGTATTACTAATTTCATTATGTTCTTTATAAACCCTAAAAGCAATACCATTTCATGACAACAAATTTCATACATAAGAGTTCAAAGTATTGTAGTATATAGATATGAAAAATATTCAATTAATTGCGAGTGATATCGATGGAACGCTTCTATTAAATGGCTCACAGGCTTTAGATCCTGAGATTTTTAACCTCATACACCAGCTGAAACAAAAAGGCATTCTCTTTATGGCAGCTTCTGGTAGAGAGTATACAAATCTGCGGGATTTATTCTCTCCTGTAGCAGATGATATCGCTTATCTTTGCTTAAATGGTTGTATAACCTTTTATAAAGGTGAATGTATATCAAAAGAAGTGATGGATACTGAACTCGCAAGAAAACTTATTACAACTATACAAAATGATTCGAATGCGGAAGTTCTAGTTTCTGGCGAAAAGACATGCTATATTACTCCGAAGAATCAAAGTTATTATGAGCATTTAACAAACACTGTCAAAAACCATGTAACTATTGTCGATAATTTACTCAATATTCCTGAACCATACACAAAAATATCTGCTTATTTTAAAGATGGTGTAAACGAACACTATCAATATTATGCAGATATGTTTGATAAGGATATTACAGTACAGATTGGTGGTAAATGTTGGTTAGATTGCACACCAAAGGATGTAAATAAGAGTACAGGTTTCCTTAAGCTACTTGCTCATTTAAACATCTCTGCAGAGAATAGTGTGATGTTTGGTGATAATGAAAATGACAGACAAATCTTACAAGCATGTGGATATCCAATCTCAATGGAAACTGCAGCACCATCTATTTATAGAAGTTATTTCTAACTCATGCATACAGTCAATGAAGGTATTCTCACTATTTTAGATAAAACTAAAATACATATTATAAGTGATTATGAAAGGTGGTATATATCACCTTTTCATTTTAAAAGGAGCGTTTTTTTACGCTCCTTGTTCAAATACTTGATCTAATTTTTCTCTTAGAAAACTTCCTGCATGTTTACAGATGTCTTTCCAGTTCTCTTCACCTGTATACCAGAATTCACCAGTAAACATACGTACACCCATATCCTTTAAGCATCTGATATCTTCTACAAACTCTGTATGTCCACTTCCAAATGGTATCTCACGATACTTACCTGGTACAGTTTCTTTTAGGTGAGCTGCTACGATATGGCCCTTTCCCTTTTGAATATCGTCGATGACTGAGGTTTTATATATCTTCTCAGCGTTGGTTAGGTTTCCAATATCTGGATAGATTTGTAAGTACGGACTATTTACAATACGTACATACTCCATTGCTTTTTCAACTGTATCCATAAATGGTGTTTCCATTGTTTCAAAGCCCATGACGATACCATACTTGGCTGCCATCTTAGTAGCGATATGAAGGTTTTTGATGAATTGTTTCTTGGTTTCTTCACTACCTTCCCGTAGTAAACATCATATCCAGCTAATTGGATGATACGAATACCCAAATCTTGTGCAAGATAAATAGCTTTTTCCATAATCTCTAGACTTCTTTCTTCAATCTTAGCGTCTAGATCACCGAATGGATATTTACGATGTCCACTTAGACACATCGTATGGATAGGAACACCAGTCTTTACGATTGCTTGTTTAATCGCGTCTCTTTCTTCTTGACTCCAATCCAATCGTGCTAGTTTATCATCTGTTTCATCGATAGAAATCTCTAACCAATCAAAGCCAGATTCTTTACAAATAGTTAGTTTCTCTTGCCAAGATAATTCTTTAGGCATGGATTTTTCATACATGCCTAAACGATATGCCTTATTGTCCATAGTATGCATTCTTTCCATGTTTACGTAGATAGTGTTTATCTAAGAGTTCCTGCTGCATATTTCCCTTTTGTGGGTTTAACATGTGTGCATGGAAGTTCATAAAGCAGATCTCTTCTAATACAACTGCATTATGTACTGCATTGAATGGATCACTACCCCAAGTAAATGGTCCATGACTATGTACTAGTACTGCAGGAACATCATCTGGTTCTTTATCCTTGAATGTTTCAACGATGACATTTCCTGTTTCTAGTTCATACTGTCCAGCGATTTCTTCTTCGCTCATCTTTCGTGTACATGGTATCTCACCATAGAAGTAGTCTCCATGTGTCGTTCCCATCGGTTGAACACCCACTCCTGCTTGGGCAAAGCTAACTGCCCACTTACTATGGGTATGTACGATACCACCAATATGAGGAAAGTTACGATATAACACTAGATGTGTATCTGTATCGGAAGATGGTTTGTATTTACCTTCACCTTTTCACCTGTTTTTACGTCTACGACAACCATATCCTCTGGGTTTAATTCATCATATTCAACACCAGATGGTTTAATAACCATTAAACCCTTTTCACGGTCGATACCAGAAACGTTACCCCAAGTAAAGACTACAAGTCCATTCTTAGGCAACATCATATTTGCCTCATATACTTTTTGTTTTAATTCTTCTAACATAGCTATTCCTCAATCGTGTACAGTGCAATCTCATCTGTTTCGCGATTTGATACAAAGATCTTCTGCACATCTCCATCCTTAAACGCTAACGCATTTGTAGGACCTGCATTACGATCTAAGTTTTCACTGACATATGTATTCGTTTCTTTGTCGTAAGATAAAAGATTTAACTCTAGTTCATTTCTACGATATCCATAGATACCATATACCTTGCCATTCATCTCTAATGGATAGATTGCATGCAGAATGGCATCTTTCTTCATCTTCCCACACCTTTCTGATATGAGCCATCTACTAGTTTATAGATAGCTAACGTATCACCATGAAATGGTGCAAAGGTCATGAGTTCCTTTTGTCCATCACCATCAAAGTCTAGATACAACATATCTGAAGCAGGATCAGTTGTAAGTTGTTCGTATGTCCATTCACCATTTTCATCAGCTGGTGGAACAACCTTGAAGATACCGTTCTTTGTGCCAACTACTGCAATCTGATAATCCTCTTCTTCTGTCTTAAAGAAGCCATGATTTTGTGTCAGACCACTGATTAACGGTGTCAGTTCTAACTGATGATCTTCATCAAAGATAGAGATATCTTCTGGAAGCTTGGCCACCCACACTCTTCCAGGGACAAGTCCAGTCATCTTTGAATGCATGTGCACTCTTCAATGTACAAGCCACAAGATACTTCTGATGATTTCTTTCAATCACACCAAAGCGATGTACGAATGGAAGTTTGCATAGTGTATGAATCTGCCATTCACCATCTTTTCTGAGGTAGTATACAATCTTGGAATCTGCACCATTATTTGGAGAATAGAACTTCCAAGTTGCAAGAAGTGTAGGATATGTCTGGTTTGGATACTGTTCTAGTGACATAACACCACCAGGTCCATCCCACAACTTCTCTATAAAGTTTCCCTCATAATCATATAAGTAACATGGGTCTTCTTTTTCAGCAGCACATGCTAGATAGTTTTTCCATCAAATTCTACCTGTGCTAGTGCATAACACTTATTCAAAGTACCCAATACTTTCTTATTTACTTTCATTCAGTAAACCTTTCTAAAAAGCTACTGCTTAGCAGTAGCTTTCGTTGTTATTCTGCAAAGCCTGCTTCTTTTAAAAGTGCTTGCGCTTCTTTATCTGATAGTACGTTCTTCATACCGCAGATCTTAACGCCTTTTTTCTCTGCATCTGTAAACATGTTCTTAAAGTTTAGTGGGCAAAATACAACATCATATTGAGTTGCCGCACTCTTACCTTCTGATAAAGAACAGTGATGAATTGTAGATACCTCTACACCTAAATCCTTACATGCCTTTTCCACTCTCATCTTCATCATCAAAGATGTTCCGGCTCCGTTTGCACATGCGACTAAAACTTTAATCATTTGTTGTTCACTCCTTCTTTACTTTTTCTTTATAAGCTTCGTAATCCTCTACACATAAGAAATATGTGTCTGGATGACTACGATATTGTAACTGTGGAATCAAGATTAATACTACTAAAATGATTGCTAAACCGATAAATCCTGCATACTTCATGATTACTGTGAAGATTGGCCATACAACTGCCCAGTCCCACATACCTAAGTAACCACCGTTAGCCGCAAGTCCTACCATACCAGCGATGAATGCACTACCGAATACCTGGCATAATCCTGAGATGAATGGGAATAACATAGCAGCCTTTATGCCACCCTTGTTATTAGCGTATACAGCGATTGTAGCGTTATCGAAGAATACTGGAACGAAACCTGCAATAACAATTGTTGGAGACTTCAATAGTAGTAATGCGATGATAGCGATAAACTGACCCAAGCACCGAATAAGAAACCGATAGTTACTGCATTAGGACTACCAAATCCATATGTAGCTGCACAGTCGATACCAGGAACTGCACCAGGTAAGAATGTATTGGAAATACCCTGGAATGAGTTTGTTAATTCTGTTACGAATGTACGTACACCAAGTTGTAAGATTGCAAGATAAACAGCAAACTTGAGTGATGTATCTACTACATACATAAAGAAGCTTGCGCCTTCCTTAAGAACCTTTGTTTCAATGAAGTAATCCTTACCTAATACAGCCATGATACTCCAAAGAAGATCATCATTAAGATAGCTGTAGAAACCATGTTCTCATTGAAGATTGACATGAAACCAGGTAATTGGATATCTTCAATTCTCTTAGAATTCTTCTTATTACCAAATAACTTCTTGGATAAGTATGAGAAGAATGCGATACCAAACATCTGTTGGTGAGCTACACAGAATCCACCACCATCTGTTAAGTCCTGAGAAATTTCAACTGTGAGGTTAGAACCAACTGCCCAATATAAACCAAGAATGAGTGACATAACAATTAACATTGGTGTATCACCCAACTGTGGGAAGCAGAATAGAATTAACCAGAATGCTGTAGCGGCCTGTTGCATTTGAACGTGGCCTGTTGTAAATACTGCACGTAATTTTGTAATCTTGTTAAACTTAACAAGAACTAAGTTAAAGATAAACGCAATTAACAATAGGAACATGACTTGTGAGAAGCTACGTCCAATTCCCTCCATTGCTGACTGCACTGCATTTTGTCCGAAGTATGGATCGATAACCATCGCATCTAAGTTAAAGCGATCTTTTAATCCAACAAGAATTGGTCTGAAGTTACTTACTAATCCACCAGAACCTACACTTAAGATTAAGAAACCAACTGTTGCCTTAATAAAACCTGCTAGTGAATCGTACCAAGTCTTTTTCTGAAGAATGTAACCAATTAAAACGATTAAACCGATAAAGTATGCTGGTTTGGTTAAGATATTACTTGCGAACCATACCCAAATGTCATATAAAATGCTCATATTTCCCCCTAATTATATTATTTGTATTTTTCGATGACCTTTCTTAAGTCATCATCGTTGTGAACTTCTAGTAAGTCATTTACGACCTCTTCGTTCATTAATAGTTCAGATAGCTGCATCATATTATTTAGATGTTGATCATGATTAACAGCAGCGAGTGTAAAGAAAAGTCTTGCGTCTTTTTCTCTATCATTATCGTCGAACGCAACTGGCTTCTCTACCTTCATAAAGCTAATACCAGTTTTGCATACACCCTCTGCACCTAGCGTAGAATGCGGCATTGCTACATTAGGACAAATCACGATGTATGGTCCATATTCTGTAACACATTTGATAATTGCTTTTACGATAACGATTATCGATGAACTTGTCCGATCAACGTTTCACCACAACCTTTGATGGCATCCTGCCAGCTGTAAATTCTTGATGGTAGCTCAGTCAGATGATTATCTAGTATTTCTGTAATAACATTTCATTTTTCTCCAATTATAGAATACTTGGGAATGGAACATACGCTCCTTTGTAAAGCAGTCTTCGAATCCACTGGGCGATAATGGAACTTCAATAAGTCCTTATCTAATGGCCATGTATACTATCACACCATATCCCAAATAAATGGATGGAACTTATACTTCAGTGTATCCTTCTTGAAGTTATATACTAACATAATTTCTTCAGGATCTGCCTTCATATTTGTCCATACATCATGGTGTAAAGGAATAATTACCTTTGCGTTAGTTGCTTCACCCATTCTGCACATATCAACAGATGTCATCTTATCTTGGCATCCCAGCAGGGTTTTCACCATACGCACCGAAGGCAATATCAATATTGTACTTTCACCGATGTCCGCATAGCAGATACTATAGTGTGAGTCACCAGTATGATATACAGTTCCTGCAGGCATCTCACCTAAGTAATTGACTGCTTTTTGATCCATGTTTGTAGGACAAATACCTGCAATGTCTTCGCCGACTTCGTTGTGACTAGACATGTACTGATCATAGGACTCTAATACATGAATCTTTTGTATCCTTGATTGTAATGATATCCCCTGGTTTAACAACTTTACAACGTTCCTCTGGAACACCCCAGCCAATCCACTTTTTCACACACTCTAATGGCCCAATAAATGGCACATCATCGGCGCAGTTCTTTAATACAGCTGCCGCAAAGAATGGGTCGATATGATCGTTGTGATAATGAGTTGCTAATACTGCATCACACTTTGTTACACCAAATGGATCATAAACAATTGGTGCTGCACGCAGATTAGGTTGTAGATTTTCAACGCCCATCATATTTCTCATTTGATGGTATGGGGCCATGGATGATACTTTTTGTGTTCTCTTTCCATTACCAAACCATAAGTCGATTGCGATGTTTGTGTCATTTTCTGTCTTAAACCATACACCTACACATCCCAACCACCACATTGAAAATGTACCAGGTTCAACAACTGTGTTGTCAATCTCTTCATTTAGCCATGTTCCCCATTCTGGGAAAGCACCTAAAATCCAAGACTCCCTTGTAATTTCATTTACTTTTGGCATGATAACCTCCTTTGTGATGGTTTTATCATATCAACTCATTTTTTGATTATCAAAGAATTATATGTTCATTTATCTATTTTTACGACTTATTGATTATATTTAATCATTTTTATATATTTGTATAATACTATATTTAAAAGAAATAATAATTTATATGATTATTCATTCATTAAAATGCTATAATCATTTTAAAGATGGAGAACAGAATATGAAAGTAGATTATAAGATTGTTCAACAGCGTCGTGACGATATTATGATGATCATTCAGAAATTAGGTAACGTTAGCAGTCAAGCAGTTAATGAATGACTTCAACGTTTCTGAGATTACAATACGTCGACTTACAATACTGGGAAGACCATGGCGCCATCATCCGCGTACCATGGAGGTGCAAAGATTGTGCTGTTACTATGGTAAATCATGATAACAGTGACTTTTCACCAATGAACGCTACAAACACGCTTATCGCAAAATGGCGCTAGTTACATTGAAGATGGCGATACTGTATTCATTAATACTAGTTCTACAGCCCTGCTCATCCCGCAGTATATTATGAATAAGCGCTGTACGATTATAACGAATAACGCAAAAATGGTATTGGTAAAGCATAGTCCGCTAATTAGTATCGTATTAACTGGCGGAGAATTACGCTATCCAAAGGAAGCGATGGTCGGCGACTTTGCATTAAACAATCTTACATAAGATTCGTGCTAAGTGTTTCTTTAGGTTGCAGTGGTATGAGTAGTACCAGGGTATTACAACTGCAATCTTCTCTGAAACTGCAATTAACGAAACTATGGTTAGAAATACTTGGAAGTATCTTTTATCGTCTGTGACTATACAAAGATTGGGCAGACACATAACTATATATCCGCAAGTGTGAATAAACTGAATTACTTGATTACTGATATTAACGCTTCTGACGAAGAACTATCCAAGATTCAAGATGCAAACCCTAAGATTATCATTCATAAAGTAGAGCCTCTAGTTCAGCCGCAGATCAATCAGAATAAATAAAAATTATTTGAGTAAAATCAAATATATATTCTGAGCGTATTTTTATGTACACCTCGCCATATAGTACTTATAGACAAGCAAGGAGGGATTTACCCATGAAAGAAGCTTATATTACAGTTACAGGAACATTCTACCGCTACGGTACAGAAATGCTTGAAAAAGGAGATATTCTTTATCTCAAGAAAGATACAAATAACGAATACGATAACGAATCCATTCAGGTGAAATCACATCCCTTTGGTAAAATCGGTTATGTCGCAAATAGCGTTCGAACTGTGATTGGAGAATGCATGAGTGCTGGTAGACTCTATGACAAAATTGGACAAACTGCTGAAGCAGTCGTAACCTTCAAATCACAGGATTATATTATTTGTAAAGTTGTTTTAGATCCTTCTTTTTCTGAAGTCCAAGTTTACCAGCAGGATGCATGTAACGAAAAATAGCCTTATCGCTATTTTTTTATTGTCTTCGATAATACCAAACCAATGATGAATCCAACCACAGAGAAGATAACCCACGCAAATCCAATCTCATACATTGGTAATTTCTGATATAGACTTACTAATCCATCCGTAAATGCAGTATGCATGAATGTGTAGGATGGTTTAGAGAATGTATCCATAAACGCAGCGATAATTGTTGCGATAATGGTTGATTGATAGATAATCTTATTTTCCCCTACAAAGCTACCAACTAGTAGTAAGAAGATAAATACGATTGTAATTGGATATAGGAATAGTAATGCAGGTAAAGAATACTTGAGTATACGATCTAATCCAAAGTTTGATAAAAGGAATGAAACAAGTGTAAATCCAATTGCATAGATTCGATAGGATACTGTCTTTGGGAATACCTCAACAAATGTTTCAGCACATGATGTAACAAGACCAATCGCTGTCTTTCAACATGCAAAGATCATGATTCCTGCAAGCAATCATTATCCCAACAGCAGCCATAATAATGTTTTGCTAGGAGTGCCAAGGTAACACCACCATTTTCACTAGCACCCTGTAATAGTACAGATTGAGCACCTAAGATTGTTAATCCCAAAATAGATAATCGCTATTAACGCAACTGCCAGTACCCACTTTCTAAGTGTACCTTTGCGATTTCTTTTGCGTCCTTGATTTTGAAACTCTTTAATTGCGTTAATTAGGACAATCGCAAATGCAAGAGATGCTAAGGCATCCATCGTGTTATAGCCTTCTAAAAGACCTGTAAAGAATGGTTGAGATATATATCCACCTGTTGGTTGCACTTCAGCAAAGGAACCAATCGGTTTAATAACTGCCATCACTAATAAGCAGAATAATAATACTAAGAAAATAGAGTTAATATATTTTCCAATCCAAGTCATAATCTTCGATGGACGCAAAGAGAATAATAATACTAGCGCAAAGAAGATTACTGTATAGATGAATAATCCAAGTTGTGTTTGATCAGCAGAAATAAATGGTGTAATACCAGTGGTAAAACTGACTGTCGCTGTTCTTGGAATTGCAAATAATGGACCAATACTCAAGTATAGGATAACTGTAAAGAAGTAACTAAACCATGTGGCTACCTTCTTTGAGGCATCAAAGAGTCCTTTACTCTTTGAAATGCCTATTGCAGCGATTCCTAAAAGTGGTAATCCTACACCTGTCATACAGAAACCAATGATTGCAGGAATACTATTGGCACCAGATAACTGTCCCATATATACTGGGAAAATCAAATTACCTGCTCCAAAGAACATTCCAAATAACATTGATCCAAGTAATAGATATTCTTTTATTGTTAATTTTTTCATAGAACTCCTTAAATAATACGTGTTGTCCATTCAGTACAATCCACAACACGAGTTGCTAAACCTTCATAGAAATCTGGCTCATGACAAACCATTAGCACAGTTCCTTGATAATCTAATAATGCTTGTTTTAATGAATCTTTCGCATCCGCATCCAAGTGGTTTGTAGGTTCGTCTAATACGAGTATATTCGCATCACGATTCATTAACTTACAAAGTCTGACCTTTGCCTGCTCACCACCCGAAAGTACTTGAATACGACTTTCAATATGTTTTGTTGTTAAACCACACTTTGCAAGTGCTGCACGACACTCATATTGTGTCCATGGTGGGAATGTATCCCAAATTTCCTGCAAGCATGTTTTATCATTATCACCGAATACTTCTTGTTCAAAGTATCCAATCTCTAAGTATTGGTCTTTTTCAATCTCACCAGATAATGGTGGAATGATACCAAGTAAACTCTTTAAAAGTGTTGTCTTACCAATACCATTGGCACCACTGAGAATCACCTTCTCTTTTCTTTCCACAAGAAAATCAAGCGGTTTGGAAAGTGGTGTATCATAACCAATCACAAGTTGTTTTGTCTCAAAGATGACGCGACCTGGCGTACGTGCAGTACGGAATGAAAATTCTGGCTTTGGTTTTTCGATTGTCTTTTCAATCATCTCCATCTTATCCAGTTTCTTCTGTCGAGACATCGCCATATTACGTGTAGAGACTCGTGCTTTATTTCTAGCCACAAAGTCCTTTAACTCCGCAATTTTTTTCGTTGGCGATTATAGGCAGCTTCTTTTTGTGCCTTACGGACTTCGTAGACTTCATAAACTTATCGTAGTCACTCACATATCTTGTAAGTGCACTATTATCCATGTGATAGATAATATTGACGACACTATTTAGAATGGAATATCATGTGAAATTAAAATAAACGCATTCTCATATTCTTGTAAGTATTTCTGTAGCCATGTGATATGTTCTACATCAAGATAGTTTGTAGGTTCATCTAGAGTAAAGATATCTGGCTTTTGTAGTAAGAGTTTGGCTAGTAAGACCTTTGTACGTTGTCCGCCTGATAAATCCACAACATCTCTATCCAAGCCTAAATCATATAGACCTAAAGCACGTGATACTTCATCAATCTTCGCATCAATCATATAGAAATCATGTGCGTTGAGTACATCAGCCAACGAACCTGCTTCACTCATCATTTCATCCATCTGTGCTTCACTGATAGACTCATCTGCCATATCCATATAGAGTTGGTTCATACGACTTTCCATTTCAAAAAGTTCATCGAATGCAGTCTGTAAGACCATACGTATCGTACTACCCTTTGTTAAGATAGCTGTCTGATCCATATAGCCTGTAATGACATGTTTCGCCCACTCCACTTTACCTTCTTCCGGAATGAGTTGCCCTGTCACAATTTTCATGAACGTTGATTTACCTTCACCATTTGCACCAATCAAACCAATATGTTCACCTTTTAGAAGACGAAAAGACACGTCATCAAAGATGACACGATCTCCAAAGCTATGTGATAAATGTTCAACGTTTAATATACTCATGACTACCTCTTTACTTTAAAATGTTAAAACTTTTCCCCAGTGATGTTTCATTGCTAGTTTCATTGCAATATACCCAATGATGATTCCTGCTGGAATATCAATGAAATAATGTTGTTTACATAAAACTGTACTTGCAAAAATTAATACGCAGAATACTGCGGAGAAGATACGATAGGACTTTGCATACTCAAGCGTTTTGCGACACCCATATAACAACAAGTACTAATCAAACAATGGTAACTTGGCGCTAGGTTTGTACCATAGCGACCACCATCCATATTGTAAATCCACTGTAGTGCTTGATTTAGCACACCAGGATTATCATTGAGAAGGTTCTCTGCAACACGGTCCATACGTGTAGGATAGACTGTAAATACAATCGCACCAATCAAGTATGCAACAAACATTCCAACTAAGAAATCTTTAAAATGTTCCTTCGTTCCATTCTTTGCAACGGCCATTGGACCATAAATCCAGAATAGATAAGATAGGATATACACCGTAATAAATGGAAGATATAGTGGAATGAAATCATCTAACCATGCAATCTTGGTTGTATGCCACCCTATCCCTAAGGCAAGACTAATATCATTTGCCCATAGATACATATATCTCTGCAAAATAAACATGCCGATACCAGCGATGTATCCATATACCGGAATCTTGAAAAATCTCTTATTCAAACAGTCTTTTAACCATTTCATAATCATCCTCTTTCACATCGCTTATTATATCGTAGTCAATGTAATTCTCCTATCGTTATCATCAAAAAAGGAGGTAAATTACCTCCTATGCTTGCGTAAGGATGTATCGATATAATAATTCAACTGTATCAACGACATCTCGTACATCGACTACTTCATAGCTATGTACATAACGCATTGGAATCTGAACACCACCAGCGATGATACCACCGTTTAATGTCTGCATAAAGCTAGCATCTGTCGCACCAGCCGCATACGCTTCAATTGCGTATGGAATCTGATTATCCTTCGCAACTTTCTTTAAGTCGCGTACAAGCTGTGGATGTGCAATCAAACCACCAATACAAGTTGAAAGTTTATCCATCACCTTGATAGATGTTCCCTTACCTAATACGTTGATATATTCTGATTCTGGAACACCTGGAATATCTGTCGCTAGACTCATATCTAAAGCAATCGCAATATCAGGCTTGATATTTGTTGCGGCTACAATAGCACCACGAGCACCTACTTCTTCTTGTGTCGTAAATACTGCATATAAATCAGGAATGTCTTCTCTACCTTGTAGTAAGCGTACAACTTCTTCCAAGATAAACACGAGTGCACGATCATCAAGTGCCTTACCACCTAACTTATACTTACCTAGTTCAATAACAGGATAATCGATAGAAACCGCATTACCCTCTTCAATACCAAGGTCTAATACCTCTTGGCGAGATTCACAACCAACTTCAATAAAGAATTCATGTACGGAAGATGGCATTGTTGTACAACGATCTGGTCTTCCAGGATGAAGTGAATTAATAATACCATTGATATGCTTACCCTCATCTGTCTTGATGATGACACGCTTACCAAAGAACTGTTGAGGCGCGAAAATCCTCCAAGTGTATCTACCCAAATAAATCCTTTACTATCGATATGACGAATAATCAAACCAATTTCATCCATATGTGCTGCAATCAAAATCTTCTTATCACCAGTTCCCTTACGATGATAAATTAAATTACCAAGTACATCTGTAGAATGTGTGAAGTCTGAATCAGCTAAGTTTTGCTTGATGAGTTCTGCGACTTCTTCTTCAAAACCGCTAGGTCCAAATACGGATGACAATCCTTTGATACGCTCGCGGAAATTCTTTTCAATTTGTTCACGATTAAATTCCATAAGTTTACTCACTTTCATTTTCTGCATTTAGTATGCATGCATATTGATGACCATTTCCTAGGTCTTTTACTTCTGGTTGTTTGAGTGCACATTCCTCTTTCGCAAATGGACATCTTGTGTGGAATACACAGCCCTTTGGTGGGTTTGATGGAGATGGAAGATCACCATCAATGAGTGAACTCTCATTCATCTCTACACCAATTGTAGGAATTGCATTTAATAATGTTCGCGTATAAGGGTGTGAAGGATGATTGAAGATATCTTCACTAGTACCCTCTTCAACAACATGTCCTAAATACATTACTAGAATACGATCTGCGATATGTTTTACTACACCTAGATCGTGAGAAATAAAGATATAAGAAATGTTTAATTCTTCTTGTAGTTGTTTTAATAGATTAATAATTTTTGCCTGGATAGAAACGTCTAGCGCAGATACTGGTTCATCACAGATAACGATATCTGGTTTTAAGATAATTGCACGAGCAATTCCAATACGTTGTCTTTGACCACCAGAGAATTCATGTGGATAGCGATTAATCCACGTTGGATCAAGTCCAACTAGCTTCATGGTTTCTAATACCATCTCTTCTCGCTCACTACGTGTTTTCCAAGTCTTTTCAATATCAATTGGCTCCGCAATGATATCACGTACTGTCATACGTGGATTTAAAGAAGAATATGGATCTTGGAAAATAATCTTTAACTTCTTTCTCGCTTCACGAAGTGCTTTTCCTTTTAAACTTGTAAAATCTTCTCCATGTAGGATAACTTTCCCTGAAGTTGGTTCTGTTAAACGGATAATTGATTTTACTGTTGTTGATTTACCACATCCACTTTCACCAACAATCGCTAATGTCTCCTTACGATGTAGTACAAAACTTACATCATCAACTGCTTTTACACTTTCCTTTTTTTGAAATAGTGAACCTTGTTGGTAGTATTTCTTTAGATTTTGAACCTCAAGAATGATTTCACTCATTGTGCCATCCTCCTTCATCTACCAACAAGCAACGAACATCATGATCATCATAGTGCTTGAGTGGAACTTTCTTTGTAAAACATTCAGCTCTTCGCAAATGGACATCTAGGTGCAAATAAACATCCTTCTGGCAAGTTATCCAACATCGGTACTGAACCAGGGATATCTTGTAAAGAAGATTGTTGTTTATTAATTTGTGGAATTGCATTCTGTAATCCAATCGTGTAAGGATGTAATGGCTTTTCAAACAACTTCTTACATGGAGCACTTTCCACAAATTGACCTGCATACATGACAACAACACGATCAACCATCTGATAGATAACACCCATATCATGAGAGATAAAGATAACTGCTGTATTTGTTTCATCACGTAGCTTCTTAATTAAACGAAGAATCTGTGCTTGAATCGTTACGTCCAAAGCTGTTGTAGGCTCATCACAAATCAGTAGCTTTGGATGACACACAAGTGCCATCGCAATCATAATACGCTGTCGCATACCACCAGATAATCTAGATGGAATATCATGATAAACCTTTTCCGGTTGCGGAATACCTACATCACGAATCGCAGCGATTGCACGTTCTTTTAATTCAGCATTTGAAACTTTCTCATGTGCTTTGATAGCTTCTTCAATTTGCTTACCAACTTTCATCAATGGATTTAATGAAGTCATTGGCTCTTGGAAAATCATTGAAATTTCATTTCCACGGATTTTTTGAAATTCTTTAGTACTAAGTGTGGTCATATCCTGACCCTCATAGAAGATAGTACCAGCCGCAATCTGTGCTGGTGAATTTAATAGATTCATAATCGCAGATGCTAGCATGGATTTACCACAACCACTTTCACCTACAATACCTACAATTTCGCCCTCTTTGATAGATAGATTTACTTTATCGATGACTGGAAGTGGACCCTTTTCTGAATAGAGTTCTACTTCTAAGTCTTTGATCTCAATACTGTGTTCTGGCTCATAGTTCACCTCTTGAAATACGTAATTTAGGATCTAAGGCATCACGTAAGCCATCACCCATCATATTAAAGGCCATTACTGTAACAATAATGCATAAACCTGGGAATAAACTGTAATACGTATTACTGCGGATAAAATCCTGTGATTCCGCAATCATGGATCCCCAGCTTGGCTTTGGTGATGGAACACCTAAACCTAAATAACTTAAACTAGCTTCCGATAAGATTGCGCTAGGAATGCCTAATGTAATCGATACAATTAACATTGGAATACAGTTTGGCAATAAGTGCTTTAAGATAATGCGTAATGTTGAACCACCATCCACCTTACATGCTTGAATGTATTCTTGACCCTTTAACTGCATCACTTGCCCACGGATGAGCTTTGCTGTACTTGCCCAACTTAATAAGCCAAGTGAGATATATAAATTTGTAATACCAGGACCTAATGCATACATCAGAGCCATCGCAAATAATAGGAATGGAAATGAGGAGAATACCTGCATTACAAATGAAATCGCATCATCTGTTTTACCACCAACATAGCCTGCGGTAACACCCATAAAGTAACCGATAATTGTCGCAATCAATTGCGAAATAATTCCAACAGATAACGAAACGCGACAACCATACACACAGCGCGTAAAGATATCTCTACCATATTGGTCTGTACCCCACCAGTGCTTTAGACTTGGTGATAATAAACGCTCTGATAACACCTGCTTTTCAGGATCATAACTAGTGATTAGTGGAGCGATAAAACAAATAATAATTAAACTGATTAGAATGAGTGCTGATACGACAGCCACTTTATTTTTGCAGAAACGTTGGAAGGATTCACTATAGAAATTTTTCCTTTTCATTAGTTAACCTCCTTCGTTAAACGTATGTTTGGATTTACGACTGCATATAATATATCCACAACAAAATACACTAATACGCATATCGCTGCTACATAGATTACTCCACCCTGTACAAGTGGAATATCACGACGATTAATCGCATCAATTAACAACTTACCAATACCCTGGTATATTAAATACATTCTCGGTAATCATCGATCCTGTTAACAGCAATCCAAAGTCATTTCCAAGAATTGTCATAATTGGAATCAATGCATTTCTGAATGCATGGAAGAAGATGATTCTTGGATAACTAATACCCTTTGCAAATGCTGTACGGATATAATCCTGTTTCATCACTTCTAACATCGATGTACGTGTAACACGTGCAATCGATGCGGCAGATCGAATGCCTAGCGAAAATGACGGTAACACCCACCATACTGCAGATTTCACAGCCTGATACTGGAAACCAGCCAAGTTTCAAACCTACAAAAATCTGTAAGATAATCGCTATCCAAAACGATGGCGCTGAGATACCGAAAATAGAAAGCGACATCAAGATACGATCAATAATACGATTGTGGTATACCGCTGCTAATACACCAAATAATAATCCGATTACGATTGCGATAATGTATGCCGCAATCGCCATCACAAATGTATATTTAAATGCTTGTAAGATTAAAGTTAATACTGCTTTACGTTGGAAGTAACTAGTACCTAGATTTCCTGTAACCAAGCCCTGTAACCAACGCAAATATTGGAGTGGCAAAGGCACATCAAGACCTAGTTGGTGTCTAGCAGTTTCAATCGCGTCTTTACTTGCGAATTCACCTAGCATTGCGGCTACGACATCTCCTGGAATTACATTCAATACGATAAATGTAAGTAAGGAAATCGCAAAGATAATCATCACTGCCAACACTGCTCTTTTTAAAATATATTTACCCATGCCTATATCCTTTCATCAATAGAAATACAGTCTGTGTATGTAACCACACACAGACTGCTATCCTAATGTTTGTTACTTTTGTTCTTTGCTGCTGCTTGTGCATCAACGTCTACGTTCCAGAAGTGGTAGATTAAGTTACCTACTGTGAAGTTCTTAACGTATGACTTCGCAATGAATTGGCTCTGTGGATAGTATAGAGGTATGCATGCATAGTCATCGAATGTAAGAATCTTATCTGCTTCTTTGTATAATTCTGCACGTTCTTTTTCATCTGTTGAAGCTCTACCCTTATCTAACGCTGCATCATATGCTGGGTTGTCATAGAACACACCACGGTTTACAGAGTTCTTTGAGTAGAAGTAGTTGTACATTTGGAGTCACCATCTGGGTATAATGCATTCCAAGTCATGCCTGTTAATGCAAGGTTACCTGCAGCACGATCAGAGTTCCAAGTAGCGTTATCAACGATATTTAATGTTAACTGGATACCTACTTCAGCTAAGTAACCTTGTAATGCATCAAATACTGTCTTATCCGCTTCACGAATTTCAGCTGTGAGTGAGATACCATTGCTATAACCTGCTTCAGCTAATAACTTCTTAGCAGCTTCAGGATTGTATTCTAATACTTTTCTTGAATCATCATGACCAGGAATCTGGTTGTTCAAAAATGATGTTGCAGGAATACCCGCACCTGCAAGAATTGTCTTAACTAATTCTTCACGATTGATAGCAAGTGAGATTGCCTTACGTACATTTACATCGGAGATGTATTCACTCTTAAGATTTAATGAGATGAATGATGTTCCTAATGGATGGTATGACTGAATTTCATCACCATGTGAAGACTGATACTGTTCTAATAAACTTGCTGGTAAATCAGCTAAATCAATATCACCATTTTCATAAGCGATTAACTTTGTCTGTGCATCATCGTAGTAAAGGAAATGTAATTCATCAAGATTGACATCACCACCGTGATAGTTCTCATTCTTAACAAGTACTACTTCAGTTGTATCATCATTTGATTGGATCTTATATGGTCCTGTACCGATGAGGTTTGTTCCTGTTCCCCAAGCAGCACCAGCTTCTTTTGTTGCCTTTTCAGGGAAGATGTTTGCATAAGATGTTCCTAAGTTCTTAACGAATGGAGCGAATGCATAATCAAGTGTAATGTTGAAGTGGTAGTCATCAACGATTTCAAATCCAGAAAGCTCTGTAGCATTTCCTGCAAGCATGTCCTTTGCACCTGCAATCATTGAGAAGTATGTTGTTGACTTAGCACCTGTAGCAGGTGTAAACATACGTTCAAATGTATATTTAACATCTGATGAATGTAACTCTGTACCATCTGTGAAGTAAACACCCTTCTTTAATGTAAAGGAATATACTTTACCATCCTCAGATACCTTTGGGAAATCTTCAATTAATACTGGTTCTTCTTCGTTATTGTCATTGAAGCGTAAGAGTGACTCTGTTACTTCATCCGCAATTGAAGCTGCACCAGAAGATGTACTAATCTGCATGTCTAAGCCTGTACCTGCATTTGCTTGACCGAAGCGTAATACCTTCTTCTCTGTTGTTGTCTCAGCTGTTGAGCTAGACTTTCCTGCGCTGCATCCTGCAAGCAAGGAAATTGTTGTTGCAATTACTGCAAACTTTTTAATAAATGTATTCATCTTTTCCTCCCGTACCTTTATCGTGTTGGCGTAAAGTACTATACTAAAAATCCCGTCATCACAATATACAATCGTATACTGCAAGGACGGGATATATCATCACGTGTTACCACCTTGTTTTATTACTTCATCACTGAAGTAACCTCATCGAGTACCAACATACTCTAATCCTGTAACGGGAATACCCGGTCATGCCTACTTATCGACACAACAGCTCCAAGACCATTTTCATTACTTATTAACTTATCCGCTTTCACCTATCCGGACTCTCTAAGAAGTGTTAAAGCAATTACTTTTCTCTTCACAGCTTTTGTATGTGTTACACTTTTAAAGCATATATTGAATCTGTCAAACAAAAATAATTTTTCATTTGCTAAAATTTTTCTTTTCATTTTCTATAATTTAGTTGAAAATATCAATATATAAACAGCGCATTTTAATGTTTAGAATAATAAGCAAGTATTTCATGTTTTCTAGAAATACTTGCTTATTTGTTATAGATTTTACTCAAGATTTTTTTCTTATCTTGCAAACTTTTTTTCTTTTTCAATCATTGTCATGATTGCTGCTATGAGTGAGATTACAAAGATGCTTGCATATGCCATCGGATTAACGTGGTCTGTTGTCTTGGTGTCTCCTTGAGTTTGTAATTGTAGCCTGTTTGCAGCATCACCCAGTATCTTTCGTCTTATATCCAGGGATTAATACTTCATCAACTGTATATACGATTTCACGTCCATTTTCATACTTGTCTAGATTAGCGAATGTATGTTTCCACTGGTTAGCAGCTGTTAGTTGTACTGTATCAACCTTAACGCCATCCGCGTATAGATTTACTGTAACGCTATCTGTTGCTGGTCCTACCCATACCTTAGTAACTGGGATATCTACCTTACCAGTGATCGTATTTGTGACTGTAAAGCCTGTTGTAGATGTTCCCTCGATTGCTTTAACGTAACTTGGTACGTCATATTCATCAACTGTATAAACAATCTCATGTCCATCTGCAGCGTACTTTAGGTAGATTGCTGAATGTGTGCATCCAGTTTTCAGTAGCGGTTAATACTGCACTTTCAACTCTGCTCCATCTGCTAGTAACTTGATTGTTACAGAGTCTGTTGCTGGCCCTACCCAATTCTTTGTCACATCTACTGCTACCTTTTCAGTATTTGTATTTGTGACTGTAAAGCCTGTAGCTACATCTCCTGTAATTGCAGAATCATAGTTAGCGATTGGCTCTTCTGTAATCTGTATAAACGATTTCTGTACCGTTATTATACTTATCGAGGTTAGAGAATACATGTACCCAGTTATTTGCAGCGTTATGTTGACGGAGTCCTTTTCAACTCCATCTGCGTGAAAAGTGTTACCTTTGCAGAAGAAGTTTTCTGGTCCTACCTATACCTTAGTAACTGGAATATTCACCTTACCAGTGACTGTATTTGTGATTGTAAAGCCATTTGCTGCATCTCCCTGAGATTGCCTTTTGTGTAATCTGTAACAGGAGTCTCATCAACTGTATAAACAATCTCCCATGACCATCTGCCGCATACTTAGTTAAGTTAGCAACGGGACGTGTCCAGTTATCTGCTGCTGTTAATGTAACAGCTTTCTTCATACCATCTCAGAATAACTTGATTGTTACAGGAAGCTGGGTGTTCCTCACCCCATGTCTTTGCACATCTACAGACTGTTCTTTTCTGTATTTGTATTTCCGTGACTGTAAAGCCATTGCTGCTCACTGTAACTGACTGAATCATAGTTGACGATTAGGCTCTTCTGTAACTGGTATAAACAACTTGTGCCGTTATTGTACTTATCTAAGTTTGTAAATGTATGTGCCCAACCATTTGCAGTTGAGTGTTACAGAATCTTTTTCAACACCATCCGCAACAAAGTTACCTTAGCTAGAAGAAGGCTTGTGGTCCTACCCATACTTTTAGTGACTGGTTACAGATATTTTACCTGTGATTGTATTTGTAATCAGAATCCTGTAGTCGCTGTTCCAGAAATACCCTTTTGTATAATTTGGAACATCAACTTCATTCACTGTATATATATCCGTGACCATCCGTTGTATCAAACTTAGAAGATTACTGAATGTATGTGTCCAGTTATCTGCAGCAGTTAATGTAACTGCTCTTCTTCTGCACCATCTAGCCAATAGCTTTGATTGTCTGCGGATGTTCCCGGTGTACCTACCCATGTCTTTGTGACTGGGATATTGATTGCTGTGTGTGTGCATTCTTAATAGTAAATCCAGTAGCTGCTGTTCCAGAAATATCTTTTGCATATCCAGCAACTGGTGTTTCATCAACTGTATAAACAATCTCATGACCGTCATTCGCATACTTATCTAAGTTAGTGAATGTATGTGTCCAGTTGTCTGTTGCTAGTTAATGTAACTGTTTCCTCTCTGTTCCATCTGGGAATAACTTGATCGTTACAGAAGCAGCTGTGTACCCAACCATGTCCTCAGTAACTGGAAATACCAGCTATCAGTGATTGTGTTTGTTAAGACAAATCCTGTGGGCTGCACTATCAATGTGCCATGACGTAGTAGTATCATTCACTTCATCAATTAGCACACAATTTCACGACCATCATTTTGCATCATACTGTAGGTAAGCTGCTAAATGTATGTGTCCAGTTTGGTATCAAATGCTGCAGTTAATGTAACAGTGTTTTCCTGTTCCACCATGCCACTAACTCAACAGCTGCAGCATGTTCGCCGGTGTTCCATACCTTCCATGCCTTTCGCAACTTTAACAGACGTCTTTCTCTGCATTGTGTTTGTTACCTTACAGCCATCAGGTAGTGCAGGTCTCCAGTAACTGCTGAATCATAGTTTGCATCTGGTGTTTCCTTGCACTGTATAAAACAATTTCTGCACCATTGTCTGTATTTGTTCAGATTTGTAAATGCATGTGCCCATCCATTTGCGGCATTTAATGTTACAGAATCCTTTTCTACACCGTCTGCGCGCAATCTCGACTGTTACAGAAGGTGCTGGCCGGTCCTACCCATACCTGTGACTGGCATGCAGATACCTTCGCAGTGATCGTACTTTGGTGATTGTAGTCGCGTCGCTGTTGCTGAGATTGCGTTTTGCGCATCCAGCAACTGGTGTTTCATCAACTGTAAACAATCTCACGGCCATCTGCTCGCATACTGCACTGCTAAGTTAGAGAATGTATGTGTCCAGTTGTCTGTCTGCTGTCAATGTAACTGTTTCCTTTCTCTGCTCCATTCATGCCAATAACTTGACATGCTACAGAAGCTGCTGGTGTTCCCACCCAAGCCTTTTCGTAACTGACAGTAGTCTTTCTGTATTTGTATTTTGTAATTGTAAAGCCTGTTGCATATCACCACTAACTACTCCATTATAGTTTGCTACAGCATCTTCCTTTACAGTGTACTTAATTTCAGTAGTTGTTCCTGGCTTGTACTTTCTCAAGTTAGTGAATGTATCTTCCCAGTTGTTTGCAGCATTTAATGTAACTGTCTTACCTGTATCTACATCATCTGCATAAAGATGTACTGTAACAGCTGATCCAATTGACCCCACCCATTGTTTTGTGGCCTTTGACGAAGTTCTAATTGGTTCATCCTTAACAGTTTGAATTGCATTACTTGTAGGACTTACAACCAATGTATATTCATCAGTATTTAATTGATAGCCAGCCGGAGCTGTCTTTTCTTTAATTTTATATGTTCCAGACACGAGTGGTGAAGAAGTGATTGTTCCATCTGCACCTGTTGTAAGTTCAAACTTACTTCCATCTGGTTTTGTAACTTCAAATACTGCATTCTTTAAGACAATAGAGTTATCATCCGCGTCAACTTTGATCAACTTGATCTCATTCGCCATGTTACCTGTTCCAGTTCCGCCTGAATCTTCAGATTGGTGGCTTCCATGGGTTGTAGCATCATAGTTATTAGCAGTAATTCTAACGTTATTAATTAACTTTGTACCTGGTGTATAAGTTGTCTTATAAATAAGACGATACTGTGTACCGTTTACTTCACCAAGATTCAGTGTAAATGTCTTCTTGTCTGGTGCAATCGTAAGCTTATTAGATATGTCAACTAGAATTCTAGGTTCATCAATATCACCAGTATTGCTATATCTAACTTGGTATAACTTAAAACTACCAGGAACATATGTTTCATTTCCTGCACCACCTGTTAGATGGTCTGTAATCACAGCATTAACTAAATGAGCTTGACGGTAGTTAACACGAACATACCATTCAGCCTGATCTTCAATAACAACATTCTGACCATTTTCCCATTTAATTGCTTTTGTACCATATTTTGCTAGAAGTTCATCATCACTACAAACATGAGGACCTATCATTTTAACAGTTACGGATTTAACTTGACCATTTACAACGATGTCATATGTGTTATTTTTATCATATTGTTCACTAGAATATTGGAATTTAGACGCAAGGAAAATATTACCCTTCACATTTTCTCTTCCTTCAACCCAATTCGTAAATGTAACGCGTACCTTACCACCAATATTATTATTAGGACCTGGCGTTACATGCGCTTTTGCAATGACTGTAGTTCCATCTTCTCCAAGAATATCAAAGTCCCTCTTTGTTGTATCACTTGAAACTTCATCTTATCTGGCAATGTAATATCGAAATAGTCACCTTCTTTCAAGTTTGTTCCATTTCCACTCGCATCCCAATCCATTGATAGATAGAAAGAGTCAGTAAACCAAATAGGTACTCCTTCTCGTTTATCTTTATCCAAGATCTTAAATGATGTTACTCTAGCACTCACCTCTCTAGGCGTACCTGCAGCATAAATATTAAGACCTGCCTTTGGAATCAGGATAGTGAACATCATCACTACAGATAGAATAATTCTACTAATCATCAGCATGTTATTGGCTCCCTTATTTGATTCTATGGAAGTAATATCGATCCAACAACGCTTTTCGCACTAAAAAGTGCCAGTTGTCATTTGCACTGTTGTTGTAAAAATCTACATCAATATCAACTCATCCTATTTATTGATATCGACAAAAATATAATCCAGTGTCATATTTATATTGTATTCCTTCAGTTGGACATAAAACAAATTAAGAAACTATTAATATCCTTGATCCTTATTAAATTATTAAAAATTGTATTTTGACACTACAATTTTACATGCTTTATTAATTGACGATATGTATTTATATTATCTCATAAATTCTAAGGGTAATTAGAATCATGTCACATGACTACATGTTCTTTTCTTTCATTATAGATGTAATACACGTTCTTTTGATTTCTTGCGTTCTTCCTTGATTCCAGAACTGTGCCAATAAAGCCACAAGTACGAGCGCTACATTCATCTTTGTTTGATCTACTACCACAACATGGGCACTTCCAAATTAACTTTATGGTTGTCATCTTCACAATGCTAATTTCACCATCAAATCCACAACTTGGCAATAATCACTTTTGTATTCAATTCAGCGTATGTAATTGTATTGTAGATATGCTTCATTAATGCAAGTACTGCAGGAATGTTATTTTTGCATATTAGGAACTTCTACATAGCTGGATTGCTCCACCTGGAGATAACTGCTGGAAAGTCAGATTCCTAATGTTAACTTTGTCGAAATGCATTAATATCTTCTGCAACATGCACATGATAACTATTTGTAATATAAGCACGGTCAGTAACACCTTCGATAATACCAAAGCGTTCTTGTAGACACTTGGCAAACTTATATGTTGTAGATTCCATTGGTGTTCCATATACGGAGAAGTCGATATTTGTATCAGCCTTCCACTTGTTACAAGCATCATTCATATGCTGCATAACACGCATACCAAATCTTTACCCTTTTTCTGTTGTATAGGAGAAGCACCTGTCATATAGTGAACACACTCATATAAACCACCATAGCCTAATGAAATTGTGCTATATCCATTAAACAATAGATTTATCGATTACTTCACCCTTCTTTAAGCGAGCAATCGCACCATATTGCCAAAGGATAGGTGCAACATCAGATGGTGTTCCAAGTAGTCTCTTATGACGAATCATGAGCGCTCTATAGCAAAGGTCTAATCGTTCATCAAATATCTTCCAGAACTCTTCTTCATTACCCTTTGAGGAACAAGCAATATCTACTAAGTTGATTGTAACAACACCCTGGTTGAATCTTCCATAGTATTTATGGTGATTACGATCATAGTTTTGCGCTTCTGCAATATTGCCTAAATCATTATCGGTAAAACGGTCTGCAGTTAAGAAAGAACGACATCCCATACATGGATATACATCCCCATTCTTCAAGTGCTTCATTACCTTAGCAGAAATGTAGTCAGGAACCATTCTCTTAGCAGTACATTCAGCCGCAAGTTTTGTTAAGTAATAATACTTACTTCCTTCATATACATTATCTTCATCTAATGCATAGATAAGTTTAGGGAATGCTGGTGTAATATAGATACCCTTTTCATTCTTAACACCTGTCATTCTCTGCTTGAGCATTTCTTCAATGATAAGCGCAAGGTCATCTCTTGTCTGTCCATCTTCCACTTCATCAAGATACATAAACACTGTTACGAATGGAGCTTGTCCATTTGTAGTCATCAGTGTGATGATCTGATACTGGATTGTCTGTACACCTGTTGTGATTTCTTTACGGACACGTAATTCCGCAAGTGCATTAATTTTGTCGTTATCAACTCAATCCTGCAACTAGCTAATTCTTCCGCAACGTTTCGACGGTGCTTTTGACGAGATACTTCAACAAATGGCGCAAGATGAGATAGTGTAATTGTCTGTCCACCATACTGGTTAGAAGCTACCTGTGCAATAATCTGAGTTGGTGATATTGCAAGCAGTCGCAAAAGCTATGTGGCTTTTTCAATTGCTGTACCTGAAATAACTGTACCATTTTTGCAACATGTCCTCTAGATTGACTAAGCAGCAGTTGTACATTGGCTGTGCAAAAGTAGTCTGAATCATGGAAAATGAATAACTACCCTTTTTCATGAGCTTCATAGATATCTTGTGGTAATAAGAAACGCTTTGTAATATCTTTGAAACTTCACTCGCCATGCGTAGTCACGTTGTGTACTATTTACAGTTGACTATTGGAGTTTTCTTGTTTTGCTTCTTCATTGTTTCTTTTCCCAAAAGAGAGAGAATCTTTTGGTCAGTGTATTTGCCTTTACGAACCAAAGCACGCTCATATAGCGATATGTATATAGTTATGAGCAACTTGGAAAAACTCTGTGCCTTCATTAGTCTGTTTTTTCAACCATATCTTGAATTTCTTCAACAGATACAGATCTTTTTAGAGACTGTACACTTTGCTAGAAACACGTTCTGTTATATCGCGGATTACTTCTGCTGTTGCACTGGTGCGATGGATCTGTTGCTTTTATTTGCCTTTTGTAATCGCATTTTCAATCTTCGACATATCAAAAAGCTAATTCTTCACCACTACGCTTAATTACGTCTCATTTTTACTCCTCCATATAAAATAGTTGCATTTCCAACTATTATTTCGTATACAAGAATAATACCCTCTCACCTGATGAAAAACAAGCATCATTATCATGAAAATTTGTATTCAAAAATTAGATCTAAAATTTTACATTTTTAAAAAGTCCAGTCTAGATGCGAAGTTTTTAAAATGTACAGATTTTTCATTTCATTTTTATTTTATAGTATTTATCTCAATCATATCTATCCCTTCAAAAATGGATAGATTGAATTAGCTTATTCCCAACCCTTTAGATGAATGAATTCTAAGTTGGTAATTTGTTGATTTGCATCAATATCACAAAGGATATAGCAGAAACGATATTGTGCTGTCAGAGCGATGATTTGCTGCGTAATAACTCATACGCACAAAGTAGCGATAAACATCATCTTAATGGATACAAGTTGCACATCCTGCTTCAAGTACTTCATGTCTGATAGACCTTCGAATGTAGGATTTGATCCATCAGTAATTGTAGCTGGATCTTTCATCCCTTCACGGAAAAACTGTGTTTCTGTATTTAAGTTGTATGTAGAGATGATACTGATCTTAGTCTGTATATTCTTCTTGTGAATTCCAAACAAATGCTGATGTCCATAATTGATCCATCATCGTAGTATCTGTGGATACTCGCTTTGTGGAAGTATAAATTGTATCACTTTCCCCAAAACCATTTACGTATCCCGTTGGTATCTCTGCTAATTGATTCTCTAACCCTTCAATCTCACGTATTTGAGATAGTGATTGAGAATTATTACGATTACTCCACTTTTGACTCAGCAGGAAAGTAGCTACCATGATAAGCGCACATACAATAAACAAATCACAAAACTAACTCGTTTCTTCATATTAGTACCAAGCCTCCACAGAGCTACCTTTAACCTCTTCCATTTGAATCTCCTGCTATTGACTATAATTTAGCACGAGATTTGAGAAACGATTTTGCACTAGCATCATAATATCCTTTTGTACCCATGCAAGCATGTTAGTTCCATCACTCAAAGTCCAAAATTACTTTTTGATTAGTACCGGAGAATACAAACGTTGGTCAAAAGACCATGCATATGAGCCATCTACTGGATACCATACAGATAAGAAATTGCATTATCACTTGCAGTAACATATATGTCTGCATGAGTGTCTGCAACCTGAACTCACTAGTGTCCGATTGATCCTGCAAATGCCTGTGTTTGCAGCCTGTGCTATCCCATTTCAGCATTGAAACATTATCTCTAATCGAATATTCTTCTGAAGATGTTTCTTGTTGTAAAGCTTGTATCTGCTATCTGCTGTGATAATTCATTTCGCTCTATGAGCGCGTTGAATAGAATCCTGTTCAAACTTTTTGTGCAGATTGAAAAGTCCCATATGCGATATACATAGTAGCTGCTATGAATAATACTGATAGAAATGTAAATATTTTGCGCATAATCATACCCTTCTAAGCGATTATACCATGAATAGAGGATAAAAGAAAGAGGTAATTCACACCTCTTTCCTAAGCATGTTTTACTTGTTGTCAGCAACGATAGTATCAGCAGCTGTACGACCAGAAACGAAGATTTCAACAATCGCATTACCACCTTCAAACGGTTACCACCATGGATACCACCAGTTACTTCACCAGCAGCGTATAGACCCTTGATAATCTTACCATCTTTATCTAATACGTGACGCTGTGCATCAACTGTTACACCACCCATTGTATGGTGTGTAGATGGAGCTAGTATTCTAATCTTTAACTTAACGCCATCGCTTATAAGTATCAACGATGTACTTACTGTTTTCATCCTTTTCAGCATGTACCACCAACGTTGTCCAAACCTGTCTTGTTGGGTTTAATGTGTTTTCTGTACCTGTCATCAATGCCATGTCGTATTCCTTTGATTGTATTGATAACTTCTTCTTGTGTGCATTCAAAGCCTCAGTTCCTTGAATAAGTCACCTAACTGATCAACAGTTCTTGTGTACCGTCTGTTCTTAACATCACTTTCCCAAAGTGTTAGATCTTCATCCTTTGGTGTTCCATAAGGATATGGACCAGGAACTAATTGGTTGGAGTTTGCAATATCCATAATTGTTCCATTTGTACCATTGAAACTTACACCGTTTTCAAACTCAGCAAGTGATAATATCGTCACGTTCACCTAGTTCTCGTTAACAAAACGCTTACCTGTTGTAGGGTTGATATAGATTGCATAGTGTCCACCACCGAATCGCAAGGTTACCATTATCTCACCCATGAGATAGGCATCATCTGAGCAAAGCCCATACCAGTTGTAGCAGCACCACTGCTCGCCATATCAATACCAGAACCTACCAATGAAGAACGGTTTGTTGTACCTGTATGTGTTGTGATATCACCATCAGGCCAGTAGTCGTTTGTTTCCATAACGCGCTTGATATCTGCAGCGTATCCACCAGTTGCAAGAACTACACCCTTCTTAGCATGAACTGTTACTGGAGTTCCATCATATTGAACACCCTTAACACCAACAACTTTTCCATCCTTATCTGTGATAAGTTCTGTTACTTTAGTACGTAACATGATTTCGTTGTCTGCATGGTTAGCAACTGTTTCAAGCAGTGTCTTTCTTGTTGTTGCAAAAGTATGTATTGTAAACTGTCTTACCTTTACATTCTTTCTTTCCATCTGGATCTGGTGTTCCATCACCATTAAGATCAGCTCTCCTTGAAGTCGTTCTCACGATTCCATAAAGCACCTCACTGATGATTGGTTGAATAGAGTTATCAAAGATAGCACCCTTGATCTTTCCAACCAACCCTTAAGGTCTTGTCCTCCTCAACAAAACTGCTTTAACAAGACTATCATAGGAACCATAAATCCATGATGTCTTTTCTAGTGTTTTGTCTTAATCCACCATAATATGTCTGGAAGATGTGTAGATTTGGAGTTGAGAATAATGTAATTTCACCTTCAGCCTTACCTGCATCTAACTGTGGTTGTGCCCAGTTTAAGTAAGCCTGAATTTCACTCTTAAGTTCCTTTAAAGTTCCTAAGTATTCTGCATGTACACCTGCATGAGATAATGTTTTCGATATCACCTGCTACAAATGGTGTACTGTCAAAGTACTTGCTATCAAATTCATTTTCATTCCAGTTAAGGATTTCCTTTAATACTTTAATGTTACCAGTAGCGTTATGTACCTTATTGTATGTAACACCCTTGTAAACACCTGTTGTCGCATCTGGATCAGCCGATCCCCAAAACTAAGTAAGACTGTGCAGACTGAACTGTCCACCAGAAGCGACTGTATTACCACCGATCTCAGAGTTAACTTCTAATACAACTACTGAGTTACCATTCTGTGCAGACTGTACTGCTGTAGCCTACCTGCACCACCAGCACTCTACTACAACAACGTCAGTTGTCTTTTTCGATTGCTTCACCCGTGCAGTATGAACTACAGTATTTTTCTTTGAAGCCATCTAAATCACTAGCTTCTGCTTGCTTTGCAGCATCAATTAACGCATTCTTGAAACCAACAGAAGTAAATGTTGCACCAGAAATAACATCGATACCTGCACCATTTGCTTCCTTAGCATCTGCTACTAATAAATCAAATGCTGGTGTTCCGATATGATTTGTTTCTATTATCACTATAATCAATCTCGGAAATACCATCCTTGTAAATGTAACTTTAAGTTGATTGGTCCATTATAACCACGTACCTGTACCATTGTATATGTACCCTCCTTATACGTTACTTTTACGTTTTCTGTTTCTTTGCACTATCTTCTTTATTGCCTGGTGAGCATGCAACAAGTGAAACAGCCATCAAAGAACTGAGTCCTAACTTCACGTAATTCTTCATTTTTCCCTCCATGTGTATTTGTTAACAAATACCTTAATCATATAGTATCGTAGTCCTATTTTTGCTAATGAATATAAAAACTGTCGATTGGCAGTTTAAATTTTTATAATTCTTTAACAACATCTTCTGCATGGTTTGTAGCTTTTGACTTTTTGGAAACGTTTTGATGATAATACCCCTTTTCATCAATTAAGCATGTAGAACGCTCAATCCTATATACTTACGACCATACATAGACTTTTTTCTACCCAAACATCATATGCCTGAATGGTCTCTGTACTTCGTCAGAAAGTAACGTGAATGGTAAAGTCATAATTACTTTCAAACTTCTTATGAGACTTTACACTATCCTTAGAAATACCTAATACAATCTGCTTCTTTTCTTGAATCTGAGGAAGACGATCACGGAAGTTACAGCTTCTGCTGTACAACCGGATGTATTATCCTTTGGATAAAAATAGAGGATTACCTTCTTTCCTTTATACTCAGAAAGTGAATGTTCTACACCATTTTGATCTGGTAATTTAAACTCCGGTGCCTTTACTCCTACATTTAACATTTTTAATATCTCCAATTCTATAATCAATGATAATACATAATGGTTTTCAAAACCTTGAATATGCCTATTGATACTGTTTTAGCAAAATCCAAAATATCACTTGGTTTTTGAATTGTTGGATACTCTCCTATTTCAATACCTTCATGATAAATAATCTGTACTGGATGAATACCTAATGATTTTGCGGCTTCAAGATTTTTAACCTGATCATCAATGAAAATACATTCTTCAGGTTTAAGTCCAGATTTTTCTAATGCATCTTGAAACATCATGTACATCCGGTTTTAATACACCCAATTCATAACTGTATGTATATTGGTCAACATATTCTATCTAATTTGAATGCATGGATACGTTGTTCAATATATGGCCACGTATCAGAAATAATTCCAATACGATAACCTTCATCCTTTAACGTTTTCAGTGTTTCCAAGGAACTTGGTATCAAACTCATTGTCGCAAGATTTTCCACCATATCAACTGCAAGTTTTACTGCATGTTGAAATGTACCATCTAACTTTGCTTGATCAAATAGCGTTAGATAGAAACGAGTAAATCTTTCAATCTGTTCCTGTTCGCTTGTCATTTTTGGATTTTCAATAAATGGTAAATACGCTGTGTTGTATGCATGTTGCCATACATTTTGGTCGAGTCTCGAAATTTTCTCTCGAGGAAATAGTTCATAGAATTTTTGATTCAAATTCCAATCACCGCTGCATGGTTCTAGAAGGGTCCAGCCTAAATCAAAAAATATACATTTTATCTGATTCATTATACCTACCTCTTGTTAGTACTATTATACCACTTATCATACTAACAGAGGAATATATCTTGTAGTTTTCCTTACAAATTATTACATGCATCTCAAACCAGCGATAGCGCCATCACTGGCAGCCGTCGTTAACTGACGAACACTCTTTACACGTGCAACTCTCCTGCAGCGTAACATACCTTTAACAGATGTACGACATTCTTCATCAGCCTTAATGAATCCATATTCATCCAATTCAACAATCTCAGAGAAAATCTGGTCTCATAGGAATTTCTGTCCAATTGTGACAACAACGCATCAACATTTAATGTCTCTTTGTTTCTCCCTGTATTTTATCTGTAACATCAATTGATTGTAATCGTTCTTCGCCATTTAATTTTGTAACTGTGCTATTCATTACCTTCACAAGGTTTTCTTTACCATTAAGTTTACAACTCTCAGCTTCATCAGCACTGGAACCTCATCACGACGATGGATGATATATACACGATTGCAGAAACGTGTTAAGTATTCTGCATCTTCAACTGCTACATTACCACCGCCATTTACAGCTACATCTTTTTCCTCTAAAGAACATTCCATCACAAGTTGCACAATAAGATACACCCTTTCCCGTTAGTTCCTTTTCACGGTCAATCTCCTGAGTTCTCTACGCTTCATGCCAGTCGCAATGATAATAGCCTTTGCATGATATTCATTCTTTAGCAGTATAGACAACCTTTTTCATCCTCACGATTTTCAATCCTTTACTACACCTTCAAAATGCAAAAAGTTGTACCTAAGTCTTTTGCTTGGTTATATAAATCTGTCGCAAAAATCAAACCAGAAATATGTTTGATACCTGATAGTTTCTCAATATCTGCAGTATTAATGATCTGTCCACCATATGTAGACTCCTCCAAGTACTAAAAGCTTTTCTTCCTCGCTCTTTGTACATAAATGGCTGCTGATAAAGCCAGCTGTAAACTGCACTCTATAATAATTACATCAATCATAATTTGACTCCTTTTATATTTTATACAACTAAACTTTATACCTATGCACAAAATAACACAAAGTATATGCCCTAACCTCTTATATGTAAACTGTTTTCATTTACTGTAAAACTATTGTGTAAATTTTACATTTCATTATCATAATTTAACTATTTTATAATCTTTTGAAGATAATTTTTCTGTTAGTTTTATTTTTCTTTTATATTATTATTGAGTAGCATGATAAAAACATATCTATAGAATATATGTTATATTCATATGTATGTTTCTTATCAGTATATTTGAGGGATTAAGATGAAAAAGACATTAGGCACAATCGTATTAGCTGGTTTATTATTCTTAGCCGGCTGTGGTGCAAGCGCATTATCTACTAAGAGCATTTCGAAAAAGTTAACAAAGGACCCACTAAAGGTTTCTAGTTATCTATGTTGATCCAGCTTCTGAATTCAACGCGAAACAATTACAGACCAGAAAAGGATCTTAGTTAAAGCAATCGCCGATGAATTAAAGACACTTTCAACAAAAAGTTGTTAAAGACAAGGTTTCTTTTCAACCAAAAGGAAACAGCATTCGGTGTTGAAGTAGTTGACAAGGAAGGTATCATATAGCGTTACTTTCTTTACTACAATGGCTACATGAAAGTTCAAAAAGTTAGGTGAAGATGTAGTTTACTCTGTAACAGAAGAGCAGATTGATAGTTAAATGAAATCTGGTCTGAAGCTATGTCTAAATAACAATCGCTTAAATCTATTTTTCATTAGAGATGATAAATTCTATCATCTCTTTTCTTATATTCGATAAAAATGCGACCCAATCTGAATGAGTCGCATCGTATATTTATTCTTGAATCATTGTTTTCGTAAAGGAATATTGATAATCTGTTTGTTAATGACTTCTGCACCCAACATACTGTGTTAAAAGACTTGCAAGTTCATCAACTGCTTCTTGTAACTCTCCTCACACGGTTTGGTTCTATACATTCCATTGCGATAAACTCAACAGTATCATCTGTGACTTCTGTACGCTTTCCATCACGCCAGTTCCAACAACGACAGATAACACCTTCTTCATCATAGTATGCGATTTCGCCAAGTGGTGGGCCTCTGGTTTATCTGAACCAATTCGGCCAGAAGTCCTCCACCTTTCATAATCACCTAAGTGTAAAGTCACTCCTTGAAAAGGCTCTCCATATTCTCTGCCCCAATTGGGAATGCATACTAAATGAAATTGCATTTGGTAATATCTACTGTTGGAGCTGATAGAGCCAACTCGAGTTCCATGCAGTACACGCTTAATAACGCTTCTGATAGAACAACGAGCACCCTTCTTTGTAGGAAATTTAGAATATGCCTCACGCCATGTCTTTACAACTGCATTTTCAGAAATAACATCACTCGTTAAGTACTTCTTAGCGCCTTCATTTGCACTATCCAAGAGTGCTTTGATTTCTGCTGCCTTTTCATCATCCAAATGAATGGACTCCTGAACATTCTTTACAGCTAATACTGCAATACTCGCTTCTGGGAAAATCTCCCAAAATCCTTCATCAACGATAAATTTCTTCATGCATATCACCTCTATGGTACTAGTATATCACTTTAAAGTATCGATAATAATAGGGAGTACTTGCTTTTTGCGAGATACAATACCCTTTCCAAAATGATCTTTGTTGAGAAGATCACCAAAAGCTTCTGTAACGATACTAGACTTCTTACCCGCTGCTAGGGTAAGAGCCTGATCCCATATGATCAGTAAATAGTGTTAATACTAAATCATAATGTTGTGCTTGCTGTCTCCTCCATGAATGCATGGAAGTGATCTTTTGATTGCAAAGTAATCATCTTTCTTGCATTGTACCTGTGCACTCGCAATTCTTGTACCACTGATTCTAAACTCTTTAAAGTCATTATAGAGCAACTCCACATCTGTCTTATTTGTAATAGAATCAGAGGCATCTAACATCTCTTGGTATAAGTCGACTGCTTTTGTACCAGATACTTCTTCCAAGTACTTCACCATTTCATGATCAAATGGTGTCGTCGTTGGTGACTGCAAGCACATATCGTATCGTTAATAGCAGCACCAAGAAGAATACCTGCTAGATTCTTTTGTGCAATTTATCATGAGATGACTTATATAAGCCTGTAATGATTGCAGCAGTACTCTCCTACCGTGCGTGCAACGATATTGATAGTGTCACTGTTTCAATACCACCCATACGATGGTGGTCTTATAATCTCAACCACCTCACCAAACTCTAAATCACGTACGGATTGCATTGCTTCATTATGGTCGACGAGAATAAACTTCTTCTTTTCATAATGGAATAAGTGATAGCGTGAAATAGCACCTACAACTCTACCCTCTTTATCTAATACTGGATATGTACGATACCGCGTCTTAGCGATATGATCACTTACCTCATCAACATACTCTGTTTCTTGGAACGTCATGACATCTGTTGTCATCACTGATTTGACAGATGGTGTTTGATAAATCAATCGTGAACATTCAATTACAGAGTAATCCGTATGCAACATAGGTATGCCCTTTTCTTTTGCATAGGATAAAGTAACTGCATCAATCCAATCTTCACCAGATACAACCACAAGTGCTGCACCTGCATCAATCACGAATCGTTGAATATCCGGATTATTACGTACAATTACTAATAGAATTCTTATATACTTCTGGCTTTATCAGACATGGAAGGCATGATTTGCACAATACCACTTGGATGATACTGTTTTGATTCGCAATAATACTTTCACCTTTTAGTACTCTTTTATGATATTGGTTAATGTAGTTGTACTGATTAAGTCTTTTAATGACTTTACCACTTTCGCCCCAGATCTTTGTTAAGTCAGAAACAGATAACAATCCTAAAAGTCTTTCTTTTCATCAACGATGAAAAATACCTTTATTTTTACGAGATAAAATAAGGTCTAATGCTTCTTCATTGTTAAATCTGGGCCATGCAAGTAATGGATCATCCTTCTCTATCTCTGATAACATAGCATCTAGCTGCAGTGGATTAGCTTTGGATGTTCAAAAACCAAACTTCTGTAATAAATACTGTGTTTCACTCTTTGTCCTTTGCCTTTAAAGCACATGCGATAGCATCCTGCTCCTAGTTGTTGTTTCAGATGAGCATACGCGATTGCGGATACGATCGCATCACAATCAGGATTCATATGCCCTGTCACATAGAATGGTTTCATTATTTACCCAACTTTCAATTATAGTTATCCAGCAAAGCCACCAGAACGGTCCACTTTTTGCAGTGTAATTCTCGTACGGAACTCTGTTGGTGTCATGGCTTTGAATTTGTAAAAGTTAAGATTGAATGTCTTGATATTGTTATAACCTCACTGCTACCGCAATATCTAAGACAGAATATGTTGTAGATATCAATAACTCACTAGCTTTTGTTAATACGAATAAAAGCTTTAATAATGTTTCAAAGTTCTTCTCAGAATAATATAGTAAACGATCGATTTAATTCTGAAACACTAACACTGTATTTCTCAGCCATCGTACTTGCAAGTAACTTCTCTGTATCATAGTGCTTGTAGAGATAGTTTAGTTACTCAGAAGGCAACGTTCTTATCTAGCACGATTATATCCAGATTTTACTTTGCTGTAGATTTTACGGTATTTATTTGGTGTAATACCCACCTTTTCTCCACAAAGTGTTTAGATAGGATGTGATGCATCCGCAAAACCAAGGAGAACGGTATTTCTTCTAATGTCATATCCGTATAAATCAGATAGTCTGATGTTTTTCAATACGAATATTATTCAGTAATTTTGTAAAATGTAGTACCTGTTAAATCGGTTAACTTCTTTGACAATGTTGATTCTGATATAAAGAATACTTCCGCAACTTTTTCGAGTGTTAAACGTTCTGAAGAATGGGAATAAATATAACTCAATATCGAATTCTCGCATGACTGATGCATTTTCTTCGTTTTACCACTTCTTCACTCGCTTTTAAAGTAGCGACGATACGCCACCATCAACTCAATGATTTTCAACGAGGAATAGAGGGAAGGACAATGGTTTTGTAGGTTGCCTGACTAATGCGGAATCAACACCAAGTTCCTTCTGCAAGTGGGACATGATACCATCTCACATACTTTTGTCTGTTCCTCGTTTAACATACACTACTGGCTCTACTGCAAGGAAATTTAGAAGGTCTACACTTTCTTCTTTCCAAACTCGGGTGTTACCTTTGAGCATTGTATTTATAAACTGATAATCATAAATTACAAGATTTAAATGCAAAGTATCTCTACATCAATAATATTCGTAATCTTCCATGGTGGTAATTGCACATAGTGTATGTGGTTTAATGTCATACTCTACACCATCCACTTTGATCTTACTGACACCTTTTATTAAAGTACATAAAACGGGCAGCCTGATGCATCAAAGCTTTGGTTGGTTTTCTCAATTGCTTCAAAGTCAAATGAGCAAAATGAGATGGGATTAGTTTCCGACGTCCAGCTATCTTGAATAGTTGCTGTTTTTGGCATAATTTTTGTACCTCTGTTGCACATATCATAGCATATTTGTATAGCAGGAAAGTCTCCGACCGTGCCTCACACAGCCGGAACTCTATCCTAAATATATTTGAGTTTTAATTATTTGATTAACATCATTGCTAATGATAGAACAACGATATTTTGCGATAGCAATCGCTACAACAACTTCATACCCCCACTTCATGTATGTCTTTAGTTCAACCTTAGCTGCACCTAGACCACCCAGTCACTACACCAGATGTTGGTGAAGAGGTTGATTAATCCGGCAACCAGCGCAGAAGATATCGATCATAATTGAAGCGTTGAATCCTAGTCGTATTTGCTAAACCACCCATTACTGGCATTGAGAATCCAGCAAGTCCAGATGTTGAAGGAACTAAGAAACTCAATACTAAGTAAATTACATATGATAATGGAGCAAATACGAATCCTGGAACACCCATCAACATACCTGCTGCCTTGTCCAAGATCCAGAGGTCCATATGAGTAGACTTCATAACGACTGTAATACCACGTGCAAGTGCGATAACGATAGCTACAGATATAGATCCTTAGCACCGTCTAAGAATGTATCAATGAATTCTCTTTCAGACATTCTAGCCATGATAGCGATAAGAATACTTGAGAATGTAAACCAAGCAGCTAATTGAGAGAAATACCATAGGCCTAAAGGCTCACCTGTTAAGACTGAAGTCCATCCGAATGCTGCTAAATAAGCTTCTTCATTACCTGCATAGATAATATCTATATAGGAAATCAAACTGATAATCATAACTGCAAATGAAATTGCGAATACAACTAATACAGCCTTATGCTTGCCAGTAAATTCTAACTTGTCGCCATCATCCTTTGTAAAGTGTTCACGCATATCTTCCTGCTCTTGTAGAGAAAGAATTGTTGAGCCTTTATCAGCCTTAACCTTCTTAGCGTATGCTAATACAAAGAAAATAGCGATTGCAAGTGATGTAAACCACAATGCAAAACCAAGAATCATAACTAATGTGTTGTCATAAGGAACGTTAACACTCTGCAATGCAGCCATAGCTGCACCAGTAGCAAATGGGTTAATTGTTGAACCTAATACACCACATCCTGCACCGAGCAATACAGTTGCAACTGCTACCATTGTATCAAAGCCAGCTGCTACTAATGCTGTAGTAATCAAAGCGTAGAAACCGATTGTCTCTTCAGCCATTCCATATGTGGAACCACCAATAGAGAATAAGATCATTAAGATAACGATTAGACTTCTTTCCTTACCGTGCATCTTCTTAACTAAGTGATAAACACCAGCTTCAAGAGCACCAGTCTTCATTACAACACCGATGAATCCACCGATAGCCATAATAAATACAATCAAGTCTGCAGCATCCACAAATCCTCTTGGGAATGCCATGAAGAAATCACTAAACTTTGCGCCGACAACGGTAACTGTTTCACCGTTAGCAACCATGTTAACCAAGTCACCATACTTCTCAGGGTTTAAACCACTGATTAAGCTATCGCTAATTGGTTGTCCATCTAATAATACGAAATTACACAGTACTGCTAAATGATAAATAAAATTGTAAACGCTGCTAATGAGCGTCTCTTGGCTTTCACAGACATACTATCCCCCTTCTAATTATTTAGTAATAATGGTGCCTGTTTCACCTTTGTAAAGCAACTTTGCTTTTTGTAATGATGTACTTAATGCAGTTCCACCATGTGTGTTATTCTTAACAAATTCCATGCATGATTGAACCTTTGGAAGCATACTTCCAGGAGCAAATTGCTTCTCTTCGATATACTTCTCTGCTTCTTCCAATGTCATTGTTGGAAGTTCCTTTTGATCAGGCTTGTTACTAGTTAATGCATACTCTGTCGACTGCAGCTAAGATAATCAACATATCTGCACCAATGGACTGTGCTAGTAATGCACTAGAACGATCCCTTATCGATAACAGCTGCAACGCTTTAATCCTTGCTCTGTTTCAACCACAGGGATTCCTCCGCCACCAACTGTACTAACGATGTCGCCAGCCTTAACAAGTTGTTCAACAACCTTTAATTCAACGATACGTTGTGGAATTGGTGAAGGTACAACACGACGATATCCACGTCCTGCATCTTCTACAAATGTAAAGCCCTTTTCAGCAGCAATCTTATCTGCTTCTTCCTTAGTATAGAAGCTTTCCTACTGGTTTTGTAGGTTTAGCAAATCCTCGGATCGTTTGCATCAACAACGACCTGTGTAACAATACTGCACATTCCCTTGTCAACACCACGAGCCTTAATTCATGCTGAATTGCTTGTTGTAAATGATATACCGATATAGCCCTGAGACATCGCACCACATTCTGGGAATGGCATATAAGGTGTATTGCCACCCTTTGTGCATGAGAATTCCATTGCTAGGTCGATTATTCCAACCTGTGGTCCATTGCCATGGCCAACGATTACCTACAGCCGTCCTGTGCTAAATCAACGATAGTCTTAGCAGTATGACGAACTCATTCAAGTTGCTCTTCAGGGTATTGCCCAGCATTACCCCAAGAGCTACTCACTATACGCTTTTGCCATGTGATTACTTCAGAGTAGCATACATAACAGCCTTAATTGTATGCATGCGGTTCTCTGCCTCATCAAATTGTCTCAGCTGTGCCTAAGAATACATCATCTCGTAACTCCATAGCCTCTAAGCCATACTCTGGTAAATGTTCTCACCAACTGTTGTGTTACTGATCATGGAATGACTGGTAAGCAGTGTAAGAAGATAGCAGTTAGCTGCTTAGCCATAGCTATCAATTCCTTATTAACCCGTAAGGACGTAAGAGTTGATTTCTTGGTCCCATAATCTTTCTGGTTCACCCATTGATAACCAAATATCTGTGTAAAGAACGTCTGCGTCCTTAGCACCGATCTTGATATCATCTGTTAATTCGATTTCAGCACCTGTCTTGCTAGCTACTTCTGCACTTAGCAACGAGTTCACTCTGAAGGCATTAATTCCTTTAGGTCCGCATGCGCAGAAGTGCATACCTAACTTAGCACAAAACAATCATCACCGAGTTAGCAACGTTGTTACGAGCATCACCGAAGAATGTTAACTACGGCCCTAACATCGCCGAATTTCTTCCTTAACTGTTAAGATATCAGCCAACATTCTGTGTTGGGTGATATAAGTCTGTTAAACCATTCCATACAGGAACACCAGAATACTAGCAAGTTCTTCAACTACTTCCTGCTTGAATCCACTGGTATTCGATACTGTCGTACATAGCGACCTAATACTCTAGCTGTATCTTCTAATGATTCCTTCTACCCATCTGTGATGATCCAGAATCTAGGAACGTAACACCCATAGGGCCTAAGTCACGCGCACCAACTTCGAATGCACAACGTGTTCTTGTAGATGTCTTTTTCGAACAAGAGAACAACCTTGCTTGCCTCTTTAAATAACTGTGGTCAACCACTGTTAGCCTTTAATCTTTGAATTCAGCAGATAATTCCAAGAAATATCTGATTTCATCAGATGTAAAAATCCAATAGTGTTAAAAACTTTCTCCTCTAACATTTACGCCCATAATAGCTCCTTTTCTTATTTACTTTTCTATTTTATGGTTATTTAATTTTTAACTTAGTCTTCACGAACTAATGGCATGGACATACATCTTGGTCCACCACGTCCTACGCATAAGTTGGATGCTTCTAATTCTAATACTTCAAATCCATTATCCTTTAGATATTGGTTTGTAACATAGTTACGCTTGTAAACGATAATCTTACCTGGAGCGATTGTTAATGTATTAGAACCATCGTTCCACTGTTCACGTTCAGCTGCTAATGGATCGCCAGCTCCGCAAGGGAATAAACGAACCTTATCTAAGCCCATGAACTTAGCAAGAATATCTTCTAACTTACCTGTATGTTCTTCGATATGAACATCATGATTTGCACGATCAGCTGTTAATGCAAATACCTGTAATGTTCCCATGATACCTGGGTGAATTGTAAATGCATCAGTATCAATCTGTGTAAATACTGTATCTAAGTGCATGAATGCACGTGAATTAGGAATATTGAAAGCTAAAATTGTCTCAATCTTATTTCCTTCGTTTTCATAGAACATCTTCATAGCTAAGTCCTGAATAGCTTCAGCCTGTGTTCTCTGTGAAATACCGATGAATAAGAGTTTTTCATTAACGTTTAATACGTCTCCACCTTCGATATGGAAGTGGTTGTTACGTCCATATAAGTCTGGAAACATTTCAGCGTATTCTGGATGGAATCTGAAGATGTAATCTGCATAGATTGTTTCACGGTTTCTTGTTACAGAGTACATTCTGTTAATAACTGCACCATTACCTACAGAAGCGAATGGGTCGCGTGTAAAGTATAGGTTTGGCATTGGGTTTACTAATAAGTGTGAGTTAGTCTCAAGACGGTCAACTAAGAAGTTTGTGTGAATCTCACCGATTTCTCTGAATGTGATTCCAGCCATAGTCTTTAGAACTAATTCCTTATTGTTTGTAAACTTAGCTAAGTAATCCTTAATAATCTTATGATATTCAGTTGTATGAACACCTGATTCAACTAACCACCTGATCAAGGAACTGTTCCTTAATTTCTGGGTGAGCATCTAATGTTTCAGCCATTAAATCTTCAAGATAAACAACTTCAACGCCATTGTCACTTAAGATCTTAGCAAAACGGTCATGTTCAACCTGTGCTTCGTAAAGATCAGGAATATCATCAAATAATAATTCTCCTAATGTTTCAGGTGTAAGATTTAATAATTCTTCTCCTGCCTGTGTAATAAAAACCTTTTTGAGTGTTTTAATTTCACTCGTTACATGAATGTTAGACATTTGCTTTCCTCCTATTGTCTTTTCATTTGGGCTACATATCGCGCGCATGATATGTAAACTGGTTTCAAATCTATACTATATTGTAAACATATTTTTTCTATAATTGGAAAACATAATGCCCAAAATTTTGTATTTGTAAACATCATCTCATTGCTTTTTTGTCAAGAAATGCCTAAACTACGTAGAAGAAAAGACCCCTATATCACCATAGGGCCCTGTTTATCGTTCTTATTGTGGAATTACATTGATTCAGGTGCTTTCAACACCAACAAGGTTTAGAGCGTTCTTCAATGTTACCATTGTAGCCTCTCACTCAAGCCCAAACGTTGGTTTGTTAACCCAGCGATCTTCTGCTATTTACACGAACTGTTGTAGTAGCTGTGGTAAACCTTTTACAAGAGAAATGATATATCTCAGTAATCTTGTTTGCTTTCTGCTTGCTGCTGCATTTGCAACTTCAATTGGGAATTCACTGATGAGTTTCATCAACTGTAATTCCCTCTCATCGCTTAGACGCATCATAAGTGGCTACCCTGTGTGAATGCAGGAATCTTTAGGATTGTCTCATAATGGAATGCATACGGGAATATGCATACTGTGCATAGAATACAGGGTTGTTGTTGTCCTAGAACGAGCTAACTCATATCGAACCATATGAGTCGCAAACGTCCTTGGAAACGAAGAACCAACGAGCGGCGTCAACGCCTTTCACGTCTTCGCAAAGTTCACGAATTGTACATTGCGTTACCTGTACGCTTGGACATCTTCACTTCCTACCATCCTCAGCCATACGTACCATCTGGATGATATCTACCTTAAGTACATCTGGATAACCCAATGCTGTTAAAGCAGACTGCATACGTGTTACGTAAGAATGGTGGTCAGCACCCCATAAGTTGATTAAGTGGTCATAGCCTCTTTCAATCTTATAGATGTGGTTAGCGATATCTGGTGTTAAGTAAGACAATGTTCCATCGCTCTTACGTAATACACGGTCCTTGTCATCGCCATATTCAGTACTCTTAAACCATAGAGCACCATCCTTTTCATATGTTAGACCCATATCAGCCATCTTTGTTAAGCAATCATTGATACGCTTACGATTGTTTTCATAGAAGAATGTTTCATGCTGGAAGTTTTGGAAATCACAACGATATAGTTTTAAGTCATCCTCAATCTTCTTTAATTCTAACTCAACACCTGTCTTCTTGAAGTATTCAAGACGTTCTGCAGGATCAGCATTTAACCACTTATCACCATCTTTTTCAGCAATCTGATTTGCAATGTCAATGATATCCTGTGCATGATATCCATCTTCTGGAAGTGGATACTCTTTTCCAAAAGTGTTCAAAAGTAACGAGAAATTATGATTCACCTAACATCACAATCTGGTTACCAGCATCGTCATATAGAACCTCTATAGTTGTTATAACCACTCGCTTCGTAAAGACGTGAGATACAGTCACCCCAAGCAGCGTTACGAGCATGTCCACAGTGTAAGTCACCTGTAGGGTTAGCAGATACCCACTCAACCAATACATTCACACCTGCACCAGTGTTATTCTTACCATAATCATCACCTGCGTTGATAACAGTATTAATCACTTCAGCCAAAGCATCCTTCTTCAAACGGAAATTGATAAAACCTGGCTTTACAACTTCAATAGAAGAAGCTTCTGTGTAGATTTCCTTTAACTTTTCAACGATAGGTCCGGCAATATCTAATGGACCTCTATGCAATGTTCGGGAAAGGCGCATAGCTACACTAGTTGAATAGTCTCCCATCTTGGATCACGTGGGGTCTCAACAATCATATTGAATCATCTGCGTCAATATCGTACACTGCTCACTGCCTCACGGACAGCTGAACTAATTTTTGCTTTCAAAATCACTCATCTTTTTGTCCTCCCTCATTTGATAGCATAAATATCCTAATAAAAACCGCTGTAGCGGGCTTTTTTAAATGGCGCGCTGAGCATGAGTCGAACCCTGCAACCTTTGATTCGTAGTCAAATGCTCTATCCAGTTGAGCTATCGGCGCATTCGGTGTTATCACCTTTGCTTTTTAATAGTATTCCATTCACCCACAAAATACAACCCTTTTTCAGAGTCATGTAAAATCAATGAAAAATAGTACTTGTGAAATACATGCAAGCACTATCTAATTATCACTTGAACATACGTACTGCGAGTTGGGAATAATTTCATCATCAAACGCATAGGAATCATGATGTAGCGAAGGACAAGTCCCTATCTCCAAACAAAGACAAACATACATGGTGCAAATTCTTATAATAGCCAAAATCTCTTCGTAGCATGAATTGGTTCTAGGTAATTCTCTAGCTCTAAACCGCAGACTTTTAATTTTCAACAGTTTCTATCTACTAGACGATGGATCTGCGTAATTTTCATCAAAGCGATCAAAACTCTTCAATCTTTCACTTTCACTGTTCCTTTAATCTCTCAAAAGTAAGAGCGAACATATCTCTTCTAATATTGCTAGTTCATTTTCTAGCTGCACGTAGTGTCAAACACAGATTTCCCCATTTGCAGGATGAGATTCCAAAGTTTCAAAACTACCCACATTCATATGAATGATCGTAATCATCGCAAGTGAACTGAAAGTGATAGTGTCTCAAATGTAAATGGTTTAAATCTCGTCTGCTTTTACTGAGGTTCGATTGACTTTTAGCAAATGCAGATAAATGTATATACTGGATTTTTGTCCTTTTCAGGTTCTGAGGCATGGCTCTGTACTCAACAAAGAAATACGATAACCCATGCAGCACACATCACTGTCTCTGGTCGATAGTAAATCATATTCTTTCTTAGGTTTGGCATATTATGCAAACCAAAAGATTTTATCTACATGATACTTTTCGAATAATGGTTTGCAATAGCTGCACCACTACCATTTTCTTCCGCCGGTTGGAAAAGATAGATGACATTGTACTCACTTCTCTTCTCTTTCTTCTAGCATTACACCCAGCAAAATTGCAGGTATGTCCATCATGGCCACAGCCATGAAATAGTGTATTTGAAGAATTCATATCGCATCATGATCATGCACGTAAAACGATTGTCTTTGTCAGGTTGATATGGTTTCATGCAATACAACCAATCCCTTCATCAAAACACGAGATAACTAGACATATTTTGTGCAATAAATCTTTAATTAATTTTCTTGTATATACTTCAGTGATTAGATATTCTGGATGTCTCATGTAACACATGGCGAAACACAATGATCTTTTCGAGATTTTTCCTGTTTCATACGATACCTTTTATGTACTTCTATGATTTGATTCTATGCCTAAATATTGATTACAAACCTGTCGCTACGGTACTTATCTCTTGAAAGCTTATTGACTACTTTTGCATATCATCTGGTAGTTTACATTCTATCGTAATCTCTTTGTTTTTAGGATGGACAAACTCCACTCTTCCAACAATGTAGTGCCGGTCGTCATTGCATGCATACTACCACCATAGAGATTTCGATCACCACCAGTGGATGTCCAGTGCGCATATCTCCTGCACGAATCTGATGCAACCTTCCTGTCTCAATATGGACTTTAATCAGTGAAAAAGAAATCTTCTGTAATCACTTCTATACATTGGTAATACATTGACCATCACAAGGTACACTTCTTCCACGTATTCCCTTTTCTTTTCCTAATGTATACGTTAAAGTACCTTGTTGTTCTTCAAACTTTCCCTTTACGATTGCCAAGTATTCTTTATGTAATAATTGTCCTTCACGAGCAGATGCTAGCATTCCAGCCATTTGTTTTTGTCTTTGCATAAACAACAATTCCTGAAACACCTTTATCCAAACGTCCTACAGTTCTAACTGTAAAGTTATCATCTTGATAGTAACGTTTCAGAATAGAACCCCATATCATCATCAAAGTGTTCTGCACCTGCATGACTTGGAATTCCAGCAGGTTTATTCACCACAACAATATCAGTCATCTTCATAGAGAATGATTGGTTTTGATTCTAACTGTGGTGCTCTTCTGGTACGCACAGTCACTATATCGTTTGTATGCCTCTTGTGTCAGTCTTGCACCTTTTCATCATTAAGATAAACCGAACCATGACACATGAAATCTACTGTCTACACGACGAAAAACCCATCTGTTTAGATAAAATATTCTTTACAAGAAGACCATCTTCACTTGATTTAATTTTCTTTTGTTTTGTGATTTTCATGTACAAATTATATCGCAAATCAATCTCTCAATCAAAAGAGAGAATGGCATTGGTATAATCATTATCGAGGAGGTGGCTGTTATGCTAAAATCAACCAGATACGTTGTAAGTTGGAGAAACACTTTTCGGTTCTATCATATTGCAAAGAAACCACATTGTCTCTGCTAGCCAGATATTTATTCCTATGAAACTGCATCGCGAATCCATCGATGCTAGAGGATGACCTGGCTACTATTCCCATAGCGCATATACGTTCATATATATGTGAAGATAAATATCTCAAGAATCGTGATGCAGAAACAAAAAGAAGTATATGTTCTTCCCAACAAACTGACAAAGATTCCAAATCAAAGACCAATTATCGCTTTGATTTGGTCCAAGTGGTATGCTGGACTTATCTCAGCAGAAGCTGGCTGAACCAATTATCATTGAACGTGGTCAAGCCGTTGAGCAACGTACCAAAGATATCAATGCATTCTTTACGAAAGGTAAACTCTTTAGAATCATCCAACGTACAGTCGCAGGAAGGAGGTGCTGGAACTTTCTCAGGATGGGAAACCTACAAACTACGCATGAAGAATGTACGTGTTTCAAAAGTAGTATGATGGAGTTTGTAGAAGCAGGTGCTAACCCTGCGATTTCTATACAACAACAACGGTCCTCATATCTAGGGCACCGATGTATTACAGCTCAATCGTCAAAAGATACGTGGAAAAGATTATCCGTCTTGGTGGTGAAGTACACTGACACCAAGCTAAAAAGCCTGGCTATTAAAGCGCACCGTGATTAATTAGTGCCCATATGTAAAGCAAGTGACTTTACAACCGATAGTGTGTCATTACATTTCATGCACTGCGTGCAGTAGTAAGTGATACAGAAACACTCTGCACATATGGAGTTGAGATTACACAAAAAGATTTCGCAATTGGTGTACGTGCCGTAAGTGAGTATCCACAGAGTTTTATCGATCAGTACCTAGCGGTAAATTATGGCTCATCCTGTACTGTGCCATCATCCCTACCAATTAACTGCCAAGACATCTCGTCAATCGTGGTGTATATTCGTTCTGCATGTGTCCAGGTGGCGTGGTTATTCCTGCATCTACTGAACAAAATTGTCTTTGCGTAAACGGATGTCCTACAGCATGCGCAGGTAAGAATGCAACAGTGCTATCCTCGTCCAAATTCCACACATAACAGACTGCATCAAGGACATCCACTGATGGTTTCCTGGCTTTCAAAGCAGAAATTAGAACAATTAGGTTTTTATGGAAGGCTTTATGGTAATTCCAGTACGTGCAACATCAAAGACTACTTAGCACATACACCTTCTGATAAACTTGTGATTGAAACCTCTTATCCACGTAACACAATTATGAAAGACATGCATGCATTCTTCTCAGATGAAGTGAATCACGCAATGGAAGAAGGCATGAAACAATTTCGACAAGAAAATACACGGTTGGATTGACAAACGGCATCATGGTAGGCCTTGAAACACGCCCTCTCCCCTATCAAAATGATTCTGCAATGAGGATGGAAGCAGTTCTACAATTAAAGGACTTTATCCGTGTGGTGAAGGGCGCTGGATATGTGTGGTATCGTTCTCAGTGCAGTAGATGGCATAAACAAGCTGAAAAACTATACGTACATTTAATCATTATAATATAAAAATGCAGAGTTGAACTGCATTTTTCTTTATCTACCACTATTCTTTTTCTCGTTTGTAATTCTTTGATTGGTGATGGCTTTTCACTATTTGTTTACGTGATTTATTCATTTTAGACTCTATGCATCGATTTATTAGATGCGACTGAGTTACGTTTCTTGCCACTATTTTCGCGCTTTACTACTCACGTTTATTTGTATATCACGCTTTATTCTCATCACCATATATGAGTATCCGTTTTCTTTCAAACTGGCGACGTCCATTTGATTTCAGCTGCACTTGCCTTCTTACGTTTTTAATTCAATGAGTATTCTGTCTTCATTAGCGGAATCTCTTTCTTTAACATCTTTTCAATAGACGCAGCAATCCCAATTCTTCATGACAACACAGAGAGATAGAAATACCCTCTTTTCCTGCTCTACCTGCTCGTCCTATACGATGGATTTATAAGATTCATCTTCTTCTGGTAAATCATAGTTAAATACATGAGAAATATTTGAAATATCAATACCACGTGCTGCAACGTCTGTGGCAACCAAAACATTTACCTGATTTGTTCTAAATCGTTGCAGTGCATTTTGACGTTGACCTTGTGTCTTATCACCATGGATTGTAAGAACTTTAATACCATCTTCGATTAACTTTCAGTTAAAACGATCGGCACCAATCTTTAGTTCTTGTAAATATAATTGCCTTTGTAACTTCAGGACTAACCAGCATATCCTTTAGCACACGCTTTTTATCTGCCTTTTCGCAGTATACAAGATACTGTGTAATTGTTTCAGCTGGACTTGCTGGTGGAGCCACACGAATATCCACTGGATCATGTAATAATTCATTTGCTAATTTCTTTGATTTCTTTTGCATTGTTGCAGAGTAGACATAACAGTTTGATGAACTTCAGGATTCTGACTTTGATATAGCACATCACCGATAAATCCCCATATCTAACATACGATCAGCTTCTATCAAGTACGAATACTCAATATCACTTAAGATAATCCCACCTTTTGAACCATAAAGTCATTTAAAACGACCAGGAGTCGCAATTAAAATATCACAACCACCATGTAGTGCTTTTCTTTGCGGGGCCAGATGAGCACCACCATATACGCAACATGCACGTAACTTCAGATATCTACCAAACTTTTTAAAGTTCTCGAAAATTTGAATGGCTAGCTCACGGTAGGTGTTAATACTAACTGCACGATCTATGCTCCTCTTTATTCAAATATTGGTAATGCTGAAAGGTGGCTGTTTTGACCTGTACCAGTTTGGGCACAGGCAATGATATCTCACCTTCCAACATATACAGGGATTGCTTGTTCTTGGATTGGTGATGGTGTCTCGTACTTTGCCCTACTAACTGCACCAGTATCGGCCCTTAAGTTCTAAATCTGTAAAATCTATAAATCTCTGCTTTTCATTCTAATCAAAGAAAAACCCGATCGAGCTTTTGTATTCGGACCAGTATAATCTAGTTTCTATAAAAGACTCATAGATATTACTGTATATTCTTTATTAACGCAACCATAATACAGTTTGTGATGGTATTTCGTGCTATAATCTCCAATGGAGTACTATGAGTTTGAATCTAAGAATATCTCCTCAATTGCTACAATTTCACTTCTTTCACACGAATAATATGATTTATCCCATCTGGAAAATATCAATTTCATCTTTCACCAGACTCAGTACTTATAGCAGGATAGTAGTCACATGACATTCCAATAATGATTAAATCGTTGCAAGTAAACACTCTTACATATTTCTCAAAGAAATCACTTTAGTTTCATAAAATATATGTCCTTTATAAAGTTTCCCAAAAGATAAAGGAAAAATGCTACGTGTTATCTATAATATATGTTAAAGCAACACGCTTTCTCCAACATTTTCATTTCTAAGAGCGAGCAACGGAATCGAACTCCGCACATCAACCTTGGGATAGGTATTCTACTATTAAATTATGCCGCATATGTCAATTATATTGTATCTAAAATGACTAACCCATACAACATCTGCTAAAATATATCAGATGAAAAATACAGATATCAAAAAGTTAATACAATGGTATGACCAAAACAAGCGTAGTATGCCATGGCGTGATACAGGTAATCCTTATGATGTTTGGTTAAGCGAGATTATGCTACAACAAACACGTATTGAAGCCGTGAAACCAAAGTATATTGCATTTAAAAAGGAACTCCCTGATATATCTAGTCTAGCCAACTGTGACGACGATCGTTTAATGAGACTTTGGGAAGGCCTTGGATATTATAGTCGTGCAAGAAACTTAAAAAAATGTGCTATATTTGATGGAACATGTGATGGTAAGCTACCAGATAACTCTTTGAACTACTGAAGAAACTTCCAGGAATTGGTCCTTATACAGCGGGTGCGATTGCTTCCAGATTGCATATAATCTTCCAACACCTGCAATTGATGGAAATGCACTACGGCACTCACAAGATATTATGGTAAATTAGCTGAATGGTCTGTTTGTCAGCAGTTATGCAAAAGAAATCACTGAAGACAAAACCTCAATGATTTCTACCGTTCTAAAAACTCCGACCCTAGTTACTCCCTCATTTAATCAAGGTATCATGGAACTGGGGTGAAACAGTTTGTGTAACCAAACGTGCCCCAGTGCATAGAAAATGTCCACTCACTACTGCTTTGCCTATCGTAAACAAAATGACAGCATAGCATTCCATATCGCTCCTCTCTAAAAAGAGAGAAAGATAGTAGAACGTACTACTCTTTGTCATCTCGCGACGACCAATCATTCTTGGATCTCTAGCGGCTGCACAAAGGACCACTAGCAGGATTGCGCTGAATTCCCTGGGCTGATGCACATCCAACAAAATCCGAGATGATCTGTCACGTTGAATCGTTAGGTTTTACTCTATCAAGATTACACCCTACCTGATGCACATATCTTTACATTATCTAGAGGGCACATGCGCGCATATGAAATAGGCCAGGTGGCTGGAAGATTGTTGCAATATTAGGAGTTGAAGACATTAATCTTGTAGGAATAAAAGGAACTGCAATCACTTGCAATCCCTTCTAGCATTTAGAAAATATACTGATTGGTATTCTCTCAGAGACTAACTCATTCCCAGTGAATGGGTCTTTTAGTCAGCACTGCCATCTTGTTCAATCAAGTACTCACTGCTTCAATCGCAGCCTTGATTGCTGTGGTTCTGTATCGTGAATCTCTGTAGCCTGGTAAACCTGCTCTTGGACGTTCTTGCAGTGACTGATCAAGAAGCACAGTTCCACAACGAACATGTACAGCACTAGGCTACAACAGATAGCAGCAGTGATCTCATTTGCGAAAGCTCTTCGCACCCATCTTGAGCCAAGCATCCCATCTATTACGAATTAAATTCGGTCCATTTGAAGTGTTTCTGGACGATGTTGCCCATAGAAAGCATCTACACTCTACAAACACCGGTATGATATGGATAAGTCAACGCGACGAGCACCTTTCTACTTCAGTGGCATCACACTATTCTGTATCTCGAAACAGCGGGATATTCAATTGGAGAGTATTCCTTGAAGTTCCTTCCTATACGGATAGCACCAGTTGCGATAACTAAATCACCACTTTTAACACTTAAATCCATACCAGCCCGTTATGTACCCCACACGGATAAATGTATCTGCACCAACTGTAGTTAACTCCTTCCATTGCAATCGACGCGCTAGGTCCACTGATACCCAAGTTGAAGTAACAGATAATCTTTACACCATTTAACCATCCTGCACACGTTTGATATTCACGAGTCCGCCATGAGTTCGGCATCTTGAAATACTTGCACCTTTAGCACAGCGCTTTGTTCACCTGGCAAGAAGACACATATCTACCTTACATCACCCTTTACCAACACCAGTACAAAGGATACTGTTTCTCCGCTTCCTTCTGCTGGTAATCAATCATAAAAACCCTCTTTCTACATATTATTGTACACAACTTTTTAGTGATTCTTTGATGCACTACATCAGACCACTATATGACAGGCCAAATAAAATTGGTCGCTTAGATACGCTTTAAAACAAGCACTCTATTTTAACGCAAGTAAAAAAAAATTGTATTTTTTTGAATAAAAATGATTGGCAAAGAAATCTCCAGACATGCTATATTATACATTCATGTGCGTTGGTGTATGGTTTAACACACCGCCCTTTCCACGTATGGGCATTCACGGGGTTCGAACCTGCACGCGCCACTTTTATTTTAGGCACTGTACACGGTAGCACATCGTCCCAAAAAACCGCTGACAACTGATTCTCTGTCTGCCACAGTGGATATATGTTTCATACACGCATGATTTTTTCTTTCTATAATAAAAAGCAAGAACTTAATCTGCTTTACGTAATGTATTTTATTGATTGCAATTGTTGCTAAATCCACACAAACCTGTTGAATAGATATTAGTAAGAAATAACACAACGATAAATGCTGGTCGCGAAGAATGAATAACCAATACCTGTCCTAAAGAGGTCCAATCGAACTTTAATACTGAAGCGTCAAATATCAAGGATGACTTTAAGGATCCATGAGGAATCTAAAATCAAACTGGATACTTCACACCAGATAAACTAATCCAGAAATACACTCTCCGAAGATTGTTCCAGCTAAAAGATTACAATCAATACACGCATCGCATTGACAATCAACATCTCCTTCACCCTAGTATACGTAAGTAACCAATGCCATCATATTTGCTAGACTCAACACGGAAGACACCGCCATCGGTGGTATCATTGTAGTTTCTAAAAATATTTAACGTAATAGCGATGGCAGCTAAGAGCAATACCAAAACGGCTTTGTGTTAGATATACCTACTACACCTAGATATTCAGATAATAGACTTCGCCGAACCAATAAAACATCATTCAGCAGACAAGTGATGGGATAATACTTTCGTCTGCCCAACCCATCTTACGCATATTGAAACAGACAATTACTTCACGTATTATGCTATTTATCTTTTACTTCAACGTGTATTTCACCCATATTACCGTAAATAACATTATACTTCCATCAATACCTGAATTGAACCATTGTGGCCAACTTTTTCCACGATGTACACACCTACCCAGATTCCAACTGGTTTTTCAGTTCCGGAACCTGCATTAGTACTAGGGTTCTGTACCAGGTGTTGGAGTTGTTTCAAGTAGTTGGCCCATCCTCTTTTGTAGGTTGTTTTTGTTTTTATGATATTTAATTCAACAATACCTCCTAATAATTTTAAATTGTGATAATGCCATCAAGATATATATTTTCTTTCTTCTTCATATAAAGGTAAAATTAGCGTAACATGATTAGACCGTCAATGCACCTAAGTTTGTTATAATAACGACATGAATATGAGTAATAAAGTATTTTCAATATCTAATATTTCATTATTCCAATCGCATTTACTTTACTATTAATTTTTATAAGTGAACAATATTAGTGTCTTTACTATCAAACTTAATATTCGTATTCCCACTATTACTAGCTGGGATTTCTCTGTTTTATCTTTTTGAAAGTCGCAAAGAATACACCAACAAATATATATTAAATGTACTTTCATTATGATTGGTGTTACTATTCCTTTACATTGAATTCCACTATTATCAAAAACATGTATCTAATCTTTGTATACGCTTACGTGTTGTCTCTGTATACCTGATGTGATAAGGCTCTAGTTTTTTTCCAGTATTGAAATGTTACTTTTTGTGCGTATCTTTCTGTTTTGATTAGCCCACAGATGAAGATTACTGGTCATCTGAATAAATTTTCGTGAATGTATTACAGGCTTACAAAGTCTGAACTGTTGGGATTCGGGCTTTTTATATACTATTGATTTACTTCAGAAACTTTTACAATTCCTGGACTTAAGCTATTCATAGAAACGCAGCAACTGCAATTTGGCCATGTTATCTTCGTAGGTTCACCGATATAATAGTCACCTTCAAGCATGCAGTTTGTGTATAATGTCGGCAAACTGTCTTAAGTTATCTCTATCGTCGAAACTGATACATAATGCGTCAGCACTTAACTCAATATAGAGCCAATCTAAAGCTTTCTTCCAGCTATCACTGTAATCTTAACTGCTTTTAAATCTAAATCTTCCAATTTAGCCTTAGCTGTCTTCTTAACTACCTTCCTCTTTGTAGTTTTCTTTAATGTCTTAGCAGCTGTGCCTTCTAACTTTGTAGTTGTAGCTTTTCGTAGCTTCCTCTTTTCAGCCTTGTTGGTGCAAGTTTCTTCTTTGTAGTTTTCAACTACTTTCCATTTTAACAGTTTTGTTGGCATGTTAGCAACCCTCCTTTTCTACTGCTTATGAATTATATCATACCCATTATAATTTTCACAATAGATTTCTCAGGCGTTGAACAGTATGATTGTAAAGTTACGCCAAACCACGACCAAGTCGCAAAGAAAGCTACTGAGATTGAACAAAAATCTGGGCTTTCATCATTTGATTTAATCAATCTTGTCGGCAAAAATTGCCACTCCATCTGCTGGTACCTTATTAGATGTTAACGCATTATTTTGCATTACTGGAAGCGGTACAATGTGGTGCCGATTGTTTCCTGCGCTTATCGAATAATTCTAAAATAATTTCATATTGTTGATATTGCAATGGTCTGCCAAATTAACCCTTGATGTAAATGAAGGTACATAAACAAGTTCTACCTTCAACTATTCAACCTTTTTGCCATCCTTAGATACACAAGTTAGTTGGAATGTGATGTTATCATTGATGGTATTTTTGGTTTTGATATCATGGTAAATTATCAGAAGATATATGTGTACTATTTCAAGAAAAAATACAGATGCGAATAAACCAATCTATAGTATCGATATAAATTCTGTGCTGAATGCGATTCAGGCTGGCGCATGATTCATTCGCACATATTCTACAGTAACGTTTACAGTGATAGATTGTTAAACCTTTCCATGTACCACAAAAGTATCATCATCATCTATTTGAAAAGTTAGAACTTGTCTCCACTCGATATACAATTCAAAACAAAGTAGTTTTTAGAGATGAATCAAACACTCTTTCTTCCAAAATCTTATGAATGAAAAGAAACTGCACATAAAGGCAGTAGGAAAGCATCTACTTGTTGGAGGTGTTCTTATGAAATGGCTGGAGCAATCAGCCTGGAAGACACCGGCGTGCTTCATGGGTTTTCCACATATTAGAAGTTGGACAGCTGATGGTATCTACCTTATTGCTGCTGGCCAAAGCACATAACACCAGTAGTATTCCATCCATTCTCGGCACATATTGAACAAATACCGCTTCAACAATTGAACATGTGAATGCAGCTGCTTTTGGTAGTAATATACAAATGTTTGAGAAAGAATTATGTCTTACCCGATGATCTAAAAAGTCATGCCTTTGATATTAGATGCTGAAGGTATACGCATTGTTAAAAGATTATAACATATGGAAATTACGTTTTGCAAAGTCACCAATTATCCTAATACTGCATATCGGAGAATTTGCAGACTTATTCCACTTAGAAAAGAAGAAGTCAGTGCAATCCTTTGCACTATGCCTTAAAGTAAAAGAATTAAAAGTATATATTGTATTAAAATCAGCACATACAATTATTAAGTACCCAAACGGTCAATGTTATATTAACTAAACAGGTAATGAAGCCTTGGCTCAAGTTGGTAGTGGGTGATTTATTGATCAGTATGTTAACTTACCATTTATGGCTACTTCAATAAGATATCTTTACTAGCTCCATGTATGTATGTATGGCTCCATGGCTATATATATTGGGTGATAGGCTTGTTGAATATCACCTAAGATGCATATGAATCTAGAAGATTATCCTGGCAGAAGCTTCCATCACTTTCTATGAAAATGGTATTAAAAACGAGGACACCTCGTTTTTTATCCTTTAAACCTCTTTCTGACGTTGCATATTCCTCTACAACAACATCGTAGATGTCACTGATAGATTGTGCATATTCAAGCACCTTCCATGTTCATTTAGGCGTGGAAATGCGATCTAATCAGTATCACTGCCAACAAATCAATACAGTCATCTTTGGAAATTCTCTGTAATATGAAATAATGACATCTTCATCTAAATCATGTCTATCAATTAATAACTGTGTGATCAAATTTAAATTCTAACTGTTCCATTTACAATTTCCATTGGGAGTTAAGATATCACGCTTTCAAGAAAACAAGTAGATATCAACATATCAGGGCTTTCACTTAGACAAGTTTTGTATAGTCTTGAGGTACGAATCATAAGAAAATCATGAAATTTAAAAAATAGTGAGATTTAAAAATCCAGATGAATCTCAAAAGACCTTTGGAAATTTAATAGAGTAATAGTTAAATAAATTCACATTTGTAGCCTGACTATGGAATGATTATTGGTGGTCAGATAAATCACCACGGAATGATTGGATCATAGAGAGAGTTTATACCAAGTAGTCGTATATCACACGGAGAAGTCAGCACACGGCCTTTGGGTACATCTGTGAGATTTTCCTATCACGTTTTTAGCATAAATAGTCATGGAAGGTCGGAGAATATTTCATACAGTGAATAATGGCTTGATACAATGCCTCATATATCTGAACTGTGCTTGGATATAGTGCCATGCAGCGTCATATTTAAGGACTGGTATATACAAGCGTATCCATTCCTGCAAAAGATATCAAATTTCCAGTTCTGAAATTGATTGATATCTCCTGATTTCCGCAAGAATCGTCATTCCTGAAATATGAGAAACGCCAGGGATGGGAATGATAGAGAGTTTTCTAGCTTCAGACCGAATTTTCTAGTTTTCTTTTCCAGTAAATATACGAATCTGCTCTCTCTGGTATTGATGATAAAGGATGATAGATGTTACTTCCAAATCATCGAGGGATGTTATCTCAAGCATTAGAATTTGGCAAGCCTCTGATTTTCCTGCGGCCACTTTTACATTGTCTGCCCTTCCTTCTGTTTTGAGTGACTTGGTAAGAATACGGAATATCTTCGAAGGCAATTGATGAAGGCTAGATAAGTTGATAGGAATTTCACATACGCTTTTGAATAGTGTGTCCCAAGGAAAGTTAGAATTTACTTCTGGAAATACGATATCTAGTGCCTCTGCAGCCGATTCATATCTTTTGATTCTGCTGTTCCTGGATTGATGATAAAGACGATGATATCACGGAATTTCATTTTATTTTCACAGAACGTAAGCAGGAAATGGAACGCCAGAATCTCTTCCTCACTTAACATTTCTGGCATAGAAGCGCATCTTTCATCGCTCTGGCAGATATACCAGTCCTCTTACGACGCAGCTGCAGCCCTCGGATCGATGTATTGACAGTGGCAACTTTGTCGAGTAGGTAATCGGTAGCATCGATCATAACGACCAGTATCTTCCATAAATTTACAGAATGCTTTCGGTGAATAAATTGTTCGCTCAGAACAGAGACCAAACTCTTCGACTGGTTTCCAGGAGTATATGGGTTTGATGAGAACTCGCCGGTAGAATCGTCGAGCAATGTAGCACAGGCTTGAACTTCACCGACATCGATACCAATGTCGATCATGTAACGACTCCTTTCTAAAATTGAACATGATGAATACCAGTAATCACCGTTTCAGAAGCATCAAAGAATACAAAGAAATGTGAACTCATTCAACAGCGGGAAGGCTCATCTAACTAATAACAATTTCTATACAACGAAGGGTCAGATAATACTCACGTAGTCAAGCTACAAACCCATAAGATTCCAGTACGCATTCACGATCTTAATTACACGGTTTCAGACCGATACTAATCTGGGTAAGAAAGGAGATGTATACAGATTTGTTTAGCTGGATGAGCTTAATTTGTATATACCAACCTATGAAAACATCTAATAAAAAAATACAACTCCTACATATGATTCA
>BNJS01002448.1_pt1 | contig 69882 bp, 100 predicted proteins | sample 8540461 | NCBI WGS metagenome assembly BNJS01 (sample SAMD00202454, study PRJDB9452) | human saliva metagenome | isolation source: human saliva | place: Japan
TTTTCTTCAATCAACCTTTTTCAGAAAATAAAAACCACCGACTCACAGCCGGTGGAAAAAGGATTAGAAATATTTATTTGGGAGGATAAAAAACTGCCTGGTTATATTGTAAACGAAAAAGGTCAGAAAACGTTGATATAACGATAATTTCATTTTGTAAAATTAGAAAACTATGTATTATTTTAGACGGTTAGAAGTCATGATAGTCAAAAGCAAGAGCATTGACTATCCTTTTGACTGTGTCCCCTTTAAAGTCATCTTTCATAAGTCTTTCTGCGCACTGATTTAATTTTGCTTTGCTGTTTCAAACGAAACGTTTTTCAATTCTCTAGTTCCATTGATTAGCCTTTGCAATGAGCGGTTGTGAAACACCACTTTCTTTAGCAATTCGATATCCTGAGTAATTCTCAAATAACCATTTTATTTTGTGTTCGTCCGCTCTTAACATAGTGTTCTCCCTAATCTTCTAGTATTTAATCCTTTCAATTTAATTGTCATTCTTTGCTTCCTCCTGAATACCATACAATCAAAGCGACTACGATAATAATAATTATATGTTTCATCTTGATTTCCTTTTCTACTTAATATATAATCGAGGGGAGGGAAGTTATCCTTCCCTCTTGAAAAACGTCATATCCTTCTTTTGCGGTGTTGGGTTTTGTCGTTTTTTTCTTTTTGTGGCTTTGTACCACTCTCTAGCTTCTTTTGATATTGCAACCGCAATCCCAAATCGATCGCTACTAGAGTTGTGATTTTTCTTCCATTCCCTCACCCTCCTTACAATTATATTATATATACCATGTGGCATATATTTTCAACACTTTTTAAAAATCAATTTTTAGAAAAATGTAAAAATAAGCCTACTCGATTGAGTAGGCTTTTATTGTTATTTAGATTTAACTGTAATTAATCCCTTCTGGCTCGACTGTGAAATCTGGCTTTTCTGCCATCGTTCCGTCTTCGCTAATATAGTACCATCCATCCTTGCCTTTAACAAAAGCATTCGATTCCATGAAACCATTAGTTGTGTTTAAATAGTACCACTTATCGTAATATTTAACCCAGCCGGTAGCCATGCTTCCGTCCGATTTAAAATAGTACCATGAGCCTGCAATTTTCTTCCAACCTGTAACCATAGCGCCACTGCTGTCTAACCAGTACCATTGGTTGTTATATTTGAGCCAGCGTTCGATATAACAATATCCACTATTATCGAACCAATACCAAACATTGCCGATTTTCTGCCATTTATTAGCTGGATAGCTTCCGTCTGCATTTTGATACCACCAACCATTGGAGTTTTGCCAGCCTTCAACGTTTGAAGATGCAGCGCTTAACATTTCATCCACAGTACTTCCTAGAGATTGATAGTATTTAATCTTACCGATCACGTAATCTCTTAGACTGTCGTTATCTCCTCCGTGTAGCTCTAGCGAACGAGCTGGGCAACTTCGTTGATGAAAAATTCATTATGGAACTTAATGTTGTCATAGTTCGGAGTATCTCCATAGTAAGTCATATCTTCTGCCATTTGCATAAGTACCATATTTTCATTTTCTAAGAACTCGCTATCAGACGTTCCGAATTGTTGGCACACTTCATAGCTTAATGAATTCATGTTTGCATCGTAATTAGCTGCACTCCACGTTTTCCGCTATACGTATTCTCTACTCTTACGATTGAATTTCTATCAATATAGTAGTGCGCAAACCCTAATTCCGATTGTCCGCTGTCATAACGTGATTGCAACCAGTTAATGTATGAAGTAGCACTCATACTTCCTGCATCGTTATGCATAATATAGTGTTAGGCCTTTCAGTCGGGCGTGCACCCACAATCCCGTTAAAATTTCATTATTGATAATTTGAACCATATTATAATCTCCTTTTTATGTTTTATGTGGTAATGTTGTTTGACCATGGCTCACTTATTATACTGTCGGCCATGGGTCATCGGTATGATAAACAGATACATTAGACACAATAATGTCAGTGATATTATTATCGGTTGGTACTGATTCTGTAAAATGGAACATAAAAATAATTTCCGTTATTTATTCCACCAAAGCCATGTTCCGTATGGATTGCCCGTACCATCAAATATTTGACCGAGATAATCGACATTGCTGAACGGTATCCCGTTGGTATTCTATTGTTATATAGAATGTAAAGGTGTCACGTCTGGTTGGTCTGATATGCGTGTGCAAGTGACAGCCAAGGGCCGCCGTACGACGTTTCGTCACTGCGTCTATCTTTGGTGATAATCCATCGAGTTTATAAGTGACCATATTATTAATTCTACGCACACGTAGTGTTAGATTGTTCGATACCCAGAACGATACTACTTAATCGTTTCCAACCTGCCTCACCCGTTAAGTGACTTCTACCCATCCTTGATTGTTATCTCCTTTGCGTTTTATCCACTTTTAAAGCACCATTTGCTTAACCGCCAGTCAACGTATGTTGTTCCAACAGGTAGCGGTAACTTTACCATTCGGAAAGCCTGTTCCACGGATTTCATATTCGTCCCGATTGACCAGTATTCCCCACTAGGCGTTGTTGCAGTCGCACGAGTGTGATACTTCCACCACTATCAGACAGAGTTACCACGTTTCCGTTAATACTTAACTGTTGCGATGGTGTACCTCACCTATTAGTTTCGTCTTTGGTTGCTAGCGTTCCGCTTTAGTTTCACTTTGTCTGGATACGTGCTGCTTCCGTATCGTTGTACGGGTTGTGGTAGCTCTGATAGCGTATTCTGTTAATGATTGGTGTTCAGTTAAATAGCCCTTTTGTTTGCTAGTTCTTGTTTAGTTACTAGCCGCTAGTATCCGCTTCTGGTTTTACTCTCTAAACGTGCTACGCGGTCTTTAAGTTCCGTATCGTTATACGGCTGTTGGCAATTCTGACTTCTTTTGCATACTCGGTTAGTGGTTGGTGTTCCGTTAAAATATCTCTTACTAGATAACTCTTGTTTTGTAACCAATGAACTTGTATCAAATTCAGGTTTGCTTTTCTAAAAGCCGATACACGCATTTTTAAAGACTTATCATCATAGATAGTGTCTTTATCTGTCTTTTGCTCTAAAACTGAAATTTTCCCCGAAATTCGTTCGATTTCGGTGCGGTCTGCATTGTTACTTAACTCTGCACGTAAACTGCTGTCATCATAAGCTCCGCCTTGCACTTTGATTTTATTAGTGCGTCTAATTCTTGTTTAGTTACAATGTTTTCCAACATCACGATATACGCCCCGTTGTTCGTTCGATTAGTGGTGTGGCTTTATCGATAGCACTGACCCACACGTTAAATGCAAATGCGTAAACGTCAGTAGATTGTTCTACTTTCTCAAAATACACGTAACCAATCACAGGTTCGTCAGTAATGATTGATGTGCTATCGAACGGAACAGTAATAGTATTTTCTGAGATTGTAGCCTCCACCGTTCTGTAACGCTTTGTTTCTTTTAAAATGCAGAATAAACATAGGACTTTTGACGCTGTTAATTCGTCAGTAGTGAATTTGAACACCGCTGTTCCTTTTGTCGTGACTATAAATCTCATGATTTAATTTTTCAATGCCTCGATTAGCTGAAGTAATACTTAAATGTTTTTCGATTACTTTTTCCATACGTTCCTCCTTCCTTCAAATAAAAGAGGACTCGAAATGAGTCCTCTGTGGATCGTATTCTTACCCTTCAATTTTCTTCAATTCGTTGAATCCATTAACGACAGATTCAATGAGTACTCGTTTGCTTTCCTCATCTAATACGATGCCGTTTTTAGCTAACTCATCCGTTAATGCTTTGCTAGCTTGTTCGAATTTATCTGCACTTGCATTGTATACATCTTTTAAAAATCTGTTCCAGTTGCACCAACTCACCGTGCCTCGCAATAGACTTAGCCAATTCATAGTTTTTAGCATCCGTTTTTGGCTTTTAATTCAGCAACTTTCGTTTCGATGAATCCTTTCAGCCTGTGAATGCTAAACCTACTAAGACTACTAAAATGCTCACGATTCCATTGAGATTGTTGCTTGTAATTGTTCCATAATTATTCATCCTCTTCCTTGTTTGTCACTAAATTTATTTTTCTTGTTGCTTCCGCATCGTTTTAAGATACAGTTTAAGTGATTCTGGGAATGGCAATCCTAGTGCCTCCCCAATTTTCAGCAGTGATACTGCATAACTGAAGATAAAAATAAGCATGTAGTTACACCGATTTCACGATGCCCTCAATGCTCTTGCATACATAGAAGTCACAATGACTACAGCGCAAAACCAGCGCGTATCTTAATAATCCGTTTGTGCTGGTCTTACTATCAAATCTTTTCAATTTAAAAGCCTTGATGTAGCCAGAAACTACATCAAAGCAAAGTCAACAAAACAGAATTTGAATATGCAGTTTACGCATTGGTCCTTGCAAATGCATGGTTAATACGTTAAATTCTACATCGAAATTTATCATCTACTACAGCTCCATAATTTCTACGACAGTTTTGTATGATTTCATCTCGTTTATTCGCATTGTCTCTGCTCTAAACATTGGATATCTTCTGAAAGATTTTGAATGTTCATATTGCGCTTTTTCTTCGTTCATGCATTAATATCTGCTTGCTTAGTAGTCACTCGCTTCTAACGTAGTAATTCTATTTTTTAATTTGTTCTAATTCCATAATGTTACCTCCTAAATCTTAAAACTAGCTATCAAATCCCAGCCACTTCGAAATCTACATTCTTCTTAATAATAACTCTTCCATCGGTTGCGATACTTAACGACGCCGTATCGAAACTGTCGTTCATCCCAAAAACATAACATTGAGTTTTAGGCCTATAACCTTCGGGCAATGTTAGTATTACTGCCTCTTTTGAGGTGTTTCCCCCTGTTGCAACGCCTTTAAAATTGCACATTCCATCAACGCTTTTTGAAAATTGCACTGAACCATAATCCGCTCGATGTTGCCATCCGTTCTGAAGGCTCGCAGTTCTCCATCCAGTATCAACGCCTGTTGTTACAACTCTAATCCAATCGCTCCAACGATTTGAGTCGCATCTTCGCATATATAATTGGTCAGAGTTGAACGGGACATAGAATTGTACACAATATCCATTATCTGTGCTGTGCGTTATTACAGATACATAACCATAATTGTTAGCTCCTGTAGGATTATGCTGCACTCCAAAAGCGTGATAACTCCCAGCTGTTTTTAGATTGTTTAAATCGCCAGTAAATTTATTTGATTTTCCTTCTCTAGATGTCAGAGCGAACTCTTGTACTGGTTTCCCTCGAGACATAAGGCCATTTTCAACATTTAAGCTGCTATGGAATGCAACTGGAAGGAATGACTCAAAATGTCCATCTAACTCTGGGAATCCTCCCACTGCTGCACGATTGTCACCCCATGCCCAAAGCACTCTGGATGAGCGCACAAGTAACACAGAGTCTACTAAATCACTCAGCTTATCTTGAATCACTAATCGAATGTTGTACGCCTTAGATATCTCGTAAAATGCGCCACAGTCGATTTGACGATTGATTTTTTCTGTACTCTCATTCGTGAGACTAACAGCATCAATCCATCTATTAGCCTTCTTAGCTGAATATTGAATTTTAAGTGTGTACGGATTTCTATTCACTCCATCAATTACTAATGGACTCACGTTTGCAGCAACAGTAGCAATAATGGTCTTGATTGGTTCCATTTCCCGCGTTCTGTTGGCAAGAAAAGCAATAATTTTTAGGAGCGTAATAATCCCATACTTTAATTGTCTTAGATTTAGTAGCCGTTCTGCCTCTCAGTGAGTCAGTGATTTTAGCTGTAACCTCTCAAATTACCAGCTTTATTAGCAGGAAATCACCAGTGGTTGCTCTCACAACTAAGTTATCCACAGTTAGCCTCAGTAGCTACGATAGTTGAACCGTGAGAGCCTGCGCGTTGATTGTTTCAACCCTCATTACAGATTTATCTTTAGCGAGTTCCCCAACAGGGATGAATTTCTCTAATTGCGCTGTTCTTTCAGAAACTGTTACATCTTCAAGTGCAGGGACGATAGATGCAGGAACTCCGTATAGGTTACATTGAATTTATATACATCTTCTCCAATTTTGAATATCACCATTAAATGTTCTTACAGATACATCTAAATTTCCAGTATCACTATCAGTAATTCTGTTAGCATATTCAACCGAAGGAGTTATATTTAGGCTTGTGTATCATGATTGCTGCCTTCATCCACCCACTCGCTACTATTAATTTCCTCCACCAAATTTGATGAGTGAAACTACTAACCTTCTTATCTATCTGAATAGTGACTGGTTGGCCTAGTTCTGTTGCCGATACTGAAGAAATAGCACTAGCTCTTGGAATATTTGATGATTAACAGTTCCGCTGAACAATTAATATCCCCGTAATCTCGAAACGTTGGTTAATCTAGCCCATATAACAATCGATTTAGTTCCATCTTCATTATGAGGTTGTTAATTGCCCACTTGCAAATGTAGCGTATGTTGAATTGCTTAAATCAAAGCTAACATACTTACTAAGCGTTTTGTTTCCATTGAGTTCTACTTCTGCTAAGGATTCATTGTATAAGTCATAAGCCCAAGAGCTAGCACGTTCTAACCATAGCTGCCAAGAAACTGCAGAAGTGTTGTTTGCGATGTTAGTGCTAATCTCTTTTACTTCAGAACTAACCGTACATATCCGTTAGATGTCGTTTTTGAGATTCTAACCATTTACAGCACCTCCTACATACGAAATTACAGTGAATTCATTGTTATATCGCTCAAATATATGATTGGCGATCGTCACGCTATTCAGAATGTCGCGCTTACAATGTTCATTTGCTGCCCAGACACGTAAGCAAACAACGCGACCAGAGTCGATAAATTCCATGCGTTCGTTGGTATAGCGTGTTTGGAGTTTTTCTCGTTTTTACCAATTAACGCCATCCTCAGAGACGTTGAAACATGTTGAGATTGCATTGGCAGAACGCTGGATTGCTCCATATTAAGCTCTACTGCTTTGGTTCTCTGTCCAAGCCCCTTAATCTCTTCTGCAGTCTCTTGGATTCGCTTATAAGACTCTTCAAGATTGCTAAACTTACCCGTCAAATCTCTAAGCGTGTCTTCTGTGACTTGGGACTTGTTGATAATCTCCATGACATTGGCAAACTGGTTTTGCATGCTCTCTGTTACGCTCTTCGAATTCTTTTTGAAGGCGTTCCAGTTCTTTGTCGTTTTTCTTCAATACAGGTTCCCATTTACCATTTGTGTAAATCTTTGGCACATCCTTATCAGGTGTACTTGTATCAGTCCTCAAATCTCCAACGCTCGGATTAGCTGGAGGAGTTGGACCTATGACTATATTAACGATGAAATCTTTAATACAATCGAGTTGCTTTGCAACAGATTAGCTTCAATGGCCTCACAAATAAATGTGGCTTCTCTATCAACGTCACTGACAGTCACAGATAATTCATTACTTCCATTTGCGTGTTGTTCGTTTCCCACGCTGTGTCCTCATCCGTTCCATATTTTACTTACTCGTTTCCATCTATATGTGAAACGACTGTTCATTGAATATCCATCTTGCTGACGTTAGCAATTAATTTAGTAGAATATTACTATTTTGAAAAACTACACCGTCAGTTGATTGAATAGTCATACAAATAGCACGCGCTTGTGAAATCAAAAGACGTTCTTGCACCAACGATGCTTTAAACGTCTCACTCACTGATCGTATCCTCTCTAGATTCAATATTCGTTATTTTAATTTCGCCGTTCTCTCTAGTAGCAGAGAGATTTCTCAAATACTTGATACTCTTTCCTGATACAATTAGAGCAGGTTCATAATGACGATCGACAATAACTACTGTATCTCCGATGTTGATTTCTTCTGGCAACAAGCTAATCGATACATCATACGTCACTTCTGGATGGTTCCACTGTTTCAACTAATAACAGCTTCTCATTAAAGCTTCTGAGTCTTAGCTTCACTCTCTATCGTTTAACAATTCCTCCACCACCAGGAGCATATCCTGCTCGTTCCATCTTGCTACTGCATCATAATCGATTAAGTAAATCGAGTTTTTCGGAGAACGAGTATTTCCTTCGTTGTATTCAGCTCCTGCTAATGTAATCCCATCAGCACCAGTTGCCACAATCGTAGTCGCTAAATTCTCAATCGAGATAGTTCGCTAACGTTTGAAACTCCATTTCCAACTCAAGCGGACTTTCTTGTCTTCTCCAATCTTCTTGTATATATGAATTAGTTTTCCGGTGTATCTTTCATGAACAAATTCGAAGTCATAAGCTACTTCAGCATCGAATCTTCTTACTAGCTGTCTAAGTCTCTTAGTAGCAGTATCAGTCCCTTCCATTCTAGCTTTTCTGGTAGTTGTATTTGAATTTCATTAATCGACTTTCATCCAAGTCAGTGTGAACTCTGCAACTATAATGAGTAATTGGATAACTCTTATCCGCTTTGTAAGGTGGCACTTGTTCGCCTAGAAGGGTCAAGTCCAGCACTCTTCAGCGTAAATAGTCTTAGAATCTTTATCCTCCTCGATTCGCATAATTTCGAATGAACGTAGTTTACTGCCATCTTTTAACCATCAAGTAACAACCCACGTTAATCAATTTCAGGATTGCCAGTTTTTGTCTCACATTAAATTCATAAGTTCCGATTCCAGTATCTCAAGTCTTGCTCGAACCAATCGTTGTATGCAATTAATCCCCACCAGAGAGCCAAAAATGAAGCTGGCAAAGCTTGTTATATTCTCTATCCGTTAACGTGATCAGTGCCAAGCCTCCTGAATTTAGCATCTAAATGAATATCCGTGTTTGGTTCAGATTAATACAGCTATTTCAGTTTGCCCAACGTCAACATTGAACCATGAACTGCTCTATATAACATAGTGTGTTTTTACCAGTCATTGTCAGAGTTCGATTTTCTAAAATCAAACTCTACTACATCATTTGGTTTTAATGACTACATCTCCAGTTTCATAGCCACAGCCGGGACGTATTGTCCCGCTCGGATGGATGAAGCTAATCATTTTGTCATTTTTCGCCCGGATGTGAAACTAAAAAGAGGCGCTGTTGAAGCTTACCCTCTGTTATCAAACATCGTATAGGCAATCTTTCCTGTATTCGTTCCTCTAGCAGCATTCTTTTCTGTCAGATAATCCTTCAAACGAGAATGTTACTTGTAATTGCACGATATATATATTTTTCGTGTTTAGTAATCGAAGTTACATTGAATTTGTAAGCCGTATACACGATTTAGTGATGTATCTGGTTCAAACTCAACATTCTCTTCTCATAATCCATCCTACTGAAATGGTCTAAATCTGTCTCGCTTAGTCGTATGAATATGAATTTCAAAACGTCTTCACTTGTGTTCTTTGCGTTCGTAACTTTTTCTTAAAATACGAACTTCCGTTTTTCACGTCTTTGAATCGAATTATTGCTTTCAGAGAAAAAGAGGCGCTCATATTCTGCCACTATTACTTGAATCGGCAAATCCGTATTCTTAACATGATTAATACTCATTTCAAATCCAATCACAGAATCACTCCTCTCGATCTCTCAGCCTGTCTTTCTTTCATCTTCATTTTTCTTATAATTTCTTCAGCTAATCGGTAGCTAATTCCATTACATCATTGTCATTTCTTACTATTAATTCATGAGGATAGATACTAACATTCACTCCTCCAAATCCGTCTATGTGCGAGGCTATTCCTCGACCAATTCCAGATAATGTTTTGTCGTTTAATGGAAGGATGGCTTCGTTTCCAGCCTCTCCACCAATCATCACATTATTTCCATTTTGCCCGAAAATAGTAGGCTTAGTCATAATCCCGCCTTTTGCGTACCATTCAATGCCAATACTAGGTAATCCACCACTGAGCCAGTCTAGTGGATTTGCTGAACCGCTGATACTGAAGTGAGGAAGTGGGATGTGTGGCCAGCTAATCTGAAAGTTGAAGAATCCCTTGATTGCATCGATAGCTGAACCAACTGCGTTAGATGCTCCTTCAATTGCCCCTGAGATAGCGCCCTTAATTCCTTCCCAAATACTAGAAGTCGTTGATAGGATTCCATCCCATATTCCGGAGATGATAGAAGCAATTCCGCCCATTATTGAACTCAATCGTAGATGAGATAGTTTCAAGAACAGTTGATACAACATTTGATAACGTATCCCATGCTCCCGACCAGTCGCCAGTCAGTACTTGTAATACTGCTTGAACGATTCCTAAAATTACATCAAGTGCGCCTTGAATCACAGTTGTAATTACATTCCAGACTGTTTCGATTGTAATTAAATTCCATCGAATACTCCTTGGATGAATGGAGCTAAGAACGTTAGAACTGTTTGAATAATCGTTGAGATAACATTCCAAACAGTCTCAACTACTTGTTGAATACGTTCGTGGTTAGCTTCCCACCAAGATATTAATGTTCCAAATATGTTTTGGATGAACTCTGATACGGCTCCTACAACCGTCTCAATGACTGATTGAACTCCGTTCCACACAGATTCAACTGTTGAGCCAAATCACTGAAATACTCCTTCAAGCCATTCGACAATCGAACCGAAATTGGTCACTATTGCAGTAGCTACTGCAATTCCTCCAGCTACAGCTACGATAATAGCAATAATTGGAAGTAAGCTAGCCCCTAATGCGGTCACTGCTATTCCAAGCGCTACAATTACGGGAGATAGTATAGCAACTGCTGCTAATACTCCACCTAGAACTACAATGAATTGCTTCACTGGTTCAGGAAGATTCTTGAACCAATCAGCCAATTGTTTAATTGCTGGAATAGCCACATTTAGTATTGGTTCCATCGCCTCTGCGATAGTCGCTCCAACTTCTGCTAGTGCTAACTGAACTGCATTAAATTTTTGCTGTTGCTATCAATGGGATACATAGTAGCCTCGAACGTTTGAGCAACTGTCCCTCCAGCGTCTTCCGCTGTTCCTGCTAAATTTTTTAACGAAAACTTGCCACGCTTGATAGCGTCTACCATTCGAGTGGCTCCCTTAGTACCGAACACCCTAGATGCTTCTGTTAATGCTTCAGTTGAGCTGGATGCATTTTTGATTTTATCAATCGTTTCTTGTAATCCCTCAGATAATGTCTTACCTTCCTTAGCATATCCAACGGCCGCCTTACTCATTGATGAGAGAGCAGCGCTTGAATCTACACCAGCTTGTTCCATTCCACCAATTAATGTCGTTGCTTCATCAAATGACAATCCAAGTTCAGTGATTTGAGGTGCTCCAGCGACAACCTTAGAGAATAATTCATCAGTAGAAACTCCAGTAGTTTGGCTAACATAAGACATCGTATCTAATACTGAAGTTAAATCTGTAACTGATAACCCGTAAGCTTCAATAGTCTTCTTTTGCGTTAATCGTGCTGTTAGTAATATCTGTTCCGTTAATTTCAGAGAATTGGATAATACTTTTTCGAAGCGTCTTTCAACGCTCTCCATTCAATTCAAATTGCGTGTTTACTTCAGCAATCGCAGAACCGACTTTCTCAAACGAATCCACAGGTAAATCAACAGATAATTGATCATAGATTTTTTAAATCCTCTAATAGCTTCGATCTGTAGTTGTACCTGTCTTGGTACTGATAATATCAAATCCAGCGTCTACATTCTTGAACGCTTCTTGAGTGCTTCTTCCAAACTCAACCATGGATTGTCCAGCTTGAGAAGCAACTTGAGAAGCTTGTTGAAGATTGCTTTGAGTAAGTAATTATTTGTTTTATCAGTTGCACCCTTAGATGCATCTCCTACTGATTCAAGTTCCTTCTTAACATTCTGGATGCTTCCACCGTCATCAAGTTTATCGAGAGCATCTCTTAACTCGTTAATATTAGCCTTGCCATTCGATGCTTCTTTAGCCATAAGCTCTAATGCGCGTTCCATGTCTTTACTCGAGGCTTTACCATTTTTGATAGAATCCGTCAGCTTATCGCCTAGAACGTGTCTATACGCTTCAACATCTTTTCCAGTAGCTGTGAAGAATCGAGATAATCTTTCTGTGGATTTTCCGAGATTCTCTTGTTCCTTGTTCAGATTAGTTAACTGCGTCTTGTAATGCGTTAACGTACTCTCAGTAGTCTCAATCTCACGTTTGAACGCTCGATAGTTTTCTTCACCGATTTTTCCAGCCTTAAACTGTTCCTCAACTTCGGCTTGAGCATTCTTTAAAGTCGTTAATTTTTCTTTTGTGTTTTCAATCTGCTTGGTTAAAAGCGTTTGTTTCTGAGTGATTAATTCGATACTGGCAGGATTAAATTTCAAAGCCTTATCCACTTGCCTCATCTCGCTAGCTGTACTCTTAGCTACCGTGTTCGCTTTTTCAAAAAGCTTGCTCAAGTGGTTGAATATTTCCTTGCAATTCGATAGTAATACCTTTGATGTTTCCAGCCATTTTTCACCCCTCTCTAAATTAAAAAGGCTACTGAGAACCAGTAGCCTAGAAGTATCAATATCTTCCTGTGTAAACTTTTCGCGTTTTCTTTTTATTCTTCGATTGAGAATGAAGATCGACATAATCAGTTTGAGTCTAATGCTCCTCCGACTGTTAAATACTTTTAGTTCATCAATCGATAGTCCGCTTTCCTTACAACACAGAATGAACGATTCAACTGTGAATGTCTCTTCACTAGCGTCTTCGCTCGAATCTACTTTTTAGTCACAAACGATGCTTCGATTAAAGAAACGATGCTTGTAACAATACTTTTCAAATGTTAAATCTGAATATTCGTTGTAGAATTCTAAAAAGTTTGGAATCTGTGAATTTGCAGTGAAAGCAAAAATCCAAAAGAAGCGATAAAACAATTCTGTATCGAACGCTTGAACAGAATCTTCTGATAGATTTTTTCCATAGAAAATTCTTTTTCCCTTTGAAAATGCGTGCTAGTGCAAAATAATTCTTGAAAAGAAATCTTTATTAAATTGTATGCGCTAGAGGAGTAAATGCATTACTCTCTAGCGCGATTTGCTTTTCTCCAACTTCAATAGTTTTCTTCATTATGTTCTCCTTAGTTTAATGCTGGTTTAACTTCATCAAAGAACTTGTTGTAAACTTCATCAGAAGTATTAACGTTTGTCTTATAGCGAATAGCTTTATCCGTAGAACGAGGGCTTGCTGTGAATTCTAGTTCTACTGTATTAACATCAGCCCCATTCTTGGTCTTAGTGCTAAATTTAGGACGTTTAACAACCACTTGAGGTAAGCAGAAGCGTGTCGCGTGTTTATCCCCTTCCATTTGGAATAGCAGTGAAATTGGATTACTTTGAGATGTGCTCTTTTCTACAGTTAAATCCCTTTATTTTTCTAATCCATTAACATATTCTGCGAACGATTCTGTAACGTTATAGAACGTCATTTTTCCCTATGTATCCTTCGTTAGACTCAGATACATAATAGTCGATGTTATCAGCTTTTAATTTAATTTCTGTACTGACTGGATTTAATTCCATATCCACAGCTCCAGACATTTTTTCAGGTTTAGTATAAGTAATTGTTCCAGTAGGGCTTTTAGTAACTTTCCCCCAATGAACATTTTCTAAACCAAATGTAATTGTATTTTCAATTTTTGTTGGTGTTTGTGTTTGTTCTGCACCCATTTATAAATCTCTCCTTATAGTGTAATTTGATAAGCAAACATGTACATTCGCTCTTCTTTAAGATACGTTTCTTGGAATGTATATGTTAACTTGTTTTTGTCGAATAATTCTTTTAATTTACTTTCTAACGATAGATCTTTTAAATTCTGAATAAACTTCTACAATCACATCTTTACTTACAGTGAAACGTAAGATTATCTGCGTTAGCATGTTGCTCAGACAGTTGAAATAGATAATATAAGGCAGTGTAGAGAGCTTGTCCTTCCTGAAACATATAATATTGAACAGGTAGTTGTAGAGTTTTTAAGCTGTGTATATAGTTCCTGTAGTTTCATCATTTAGCTTCCTAACCTCCTTCTGATTTCAGATTCAAATTTCTTAATTACTTCGTTTTCAATTTCTTTGATATGTGGTTGAGCTTCGACATTTCGTCCTCCATTCCTTCGGGCGTGTCCAAACTCAAGTAAGTGTGCTTTTCGATATTCTTTTTGGTTGATAGATTATACGCTCACCACGCTTATTCAATTTACTATCCCAATCATTGGCATAGTCTCCAGTTCGCCCTTGGAGATGCTCCTCTTAATTTAGAAACGGTATCGTCTGCTAAATCATCAACGATATCTCTATTTCTCGAGCGACTCTCTTCATTGAAATTCGATAAAAGCTTTTGCAATTTCTGATTCGAGATTAAAGCTCATACTTCTCTCCAACCAATTCTTCACATTGCAGCTCAGTGAATTCTCCATTTTTCTGGCTTGAATGCTCTTCGGATAACATACTTGATGCCATCGCATTCTAAGAACGATTCGTGTCGTACTCGAACCATCGAACTTGAACTACGAATACTGGCTTATATCCGAATTGAGCGCCATAGAACAGCATTGCGTTTGTTACGCTTTTTCAGTCGCAAGAATCTTTTCGTTTAATCAATTCAACGATTGGTTCCCCGATTTCATCCGTTCCATTAATTCTCTTTTGATTAAGACAATCTCTTTTATTCCACATCCACATCACTCCTAAATTTTCTAGTAGTAGATTATGAAGTCGATACTGTAAATGTTTAGGCATCAGAATATTATTATCGCGGTTGTCATATCTAAAGGCTGAATAGTCGATTAAGAAATCCATGTCATCATATCGATTAATATCAAGTTTAATCTTCTTTTGTTTTTTGATTTCATCTTGCACTGATAAAATTAAATGGTTTAAATACTCATCTCTAAATGTTCCGCTAATCCCTAGCTTAGCTTTCAGAAGAGCTAGTATCAGTTTCTGTTCCAGTATTATCATCTCCTTCTGTCTGTTGGATGAAAATAACTCCAGCTGTATTATCAGTAGTCGATAGTTCCAATAGTCGTGCTTTTACTCACTTTGCCTTTAGCAGGATATACATCCCCACAATTATAAAACCGACCGTTTGAAATTCTTCCGAACGGTCGGTAATGTCAGCAAATGCACGAATTACTTCGTACGTCATAGTCTACTCCTATACAGCGTCAGTGTATGTTACGAATACAGCAGAATCTTTGTCAGTTGCTTTTGTATCAAAGCGTGAGAATAGTCCTAGGGTTTCTCCATATAATTCATGTGGAGTCCAACGTACAGTTGTTTGCGTTCTATCGAATAATGTTACAAATTCAGCATCACCAATAAATGCTTTCATGTCGCCTTCGCTACCCTAACAATTCGTCTGGAATAGGAAAATAATTTTTATTTTAAATTTATAACCTGTTGGAGATGTTGGATCGAGGCTGTAACATATAACGACCTTGTTTGTCTTTTACTTTGTCCAAGAGCAAACATTGAATCCGTCGCAACTAAGATGACATCATATACTGATGAAACTTTCTTGTTGATAATATCTTTAATCCGTCAAATCCACTTGCGCTTTCTGGTTTTGCAGTTTTAAGATTTCTGCAATTGCATAGTTTTTAGTGTTTACATCTTGGTTTGCAGCATCTTCTTCAACTAATCTCATAATGTCGTAAGTAGCATCGTCAATCATTTCTTGTGAAACTGATAATTGACCACGATAAGTTTTGACAGACCAATCGATTGGGTTACTTTTGGTTTTCCTAATTCTGGATCCAACTCTTCTACTGTGAGTCGTTTATTCTTAGATTTGCTAATTACTGCATATTTACCAGAAGCTGAATTTACTTTAACCACTCGAACTAATTTTGATAAATCTACATTACGTGTTTTTGAAGTTGCGGTTTCAACGCTTCAACAGGAATTAATGCTCCTCCATCCACAATTTTTAATCCGTCACGTTTTTCTCCTTTTGTACGGATATAATCATTTAATGCTTTTCGTGTTTCAACTTTATTAATTTTCCATGTTTCTTTTATTCTCCTTTTCTGGTTCCTTTTCTTCTAATTCCTTTAATTCTGTTTCCAACTCAAATTTTCTTTTTCCAAGTTTTCTTTTCTTGTTTTTGAAGTTAACTCTTCTTGAATCTCTTCAATTTTGAGTTTCCACATCGTTTAGATCTTCTTCAGTTTCGACCGCTTCAATATGCAGATTCTGCTACTTCTGAACGTTTCAATCAATGCTTCTAATTCCAGAATTAATCGTTTCTAATGTCTTATTACGCATAGCGATTTTTTGTTTAATTAGTAATCCTTTATTTTTCATTCTTTAATTTCTCCTTCAATATCTAGCGTTTAACGCATCCTTTTGTAATCTTCAAAGCTTTTCTTTCTAGCAGAAATTTCCGTTTGCGGATACGCTGGGAATGCTACATGGACTTACTTCTAGCAATTCTAAATCCGTAACTTTTTAGAATTGTTCCATCCTTTTTCAATCATTTCAAATCCTAATTCGAAGAATCCAAAGCTACATCCATTTACATCCTGTCTTTCGATTCTAGCGTGCGCTCCTACTGCGTCAGGGTCGGCATTGTTGATTTCTACAAACTCAAACAATCCAATGTCGTCAGATTTCAGTTTTAAAGTTTCATTTCCTGTTCTTCCCAAACAGATATTTGAGTCATGGTTAAATAAAAGCACGTACATCCGGATTTCTGTCTAAAAGCTTTCTCAACTGCTTCTTTTTCGATTAATTCGTAAAAACCTTCCCACAATTCAGTTTCTACACCATACTTAATGAAGTAACCTTCAATGAATCGTTTCTCTCCTTCATCGCTTCGAGGTTTTAAAATTAGTAGAAAGGTAGCTTTCTCGTTTAAGCATCATTCTCACCACCTTTCAACTTTTGTTTATCTAAATCATCTTGATTCAAATAGTTTTCCAGCACAATAATATTTTCCATTTCTGGATGCGGATCTAATCCAACCCAATCTCGAAGCTCGTTTCTGCGCATGGCGGCTAACTGAACCATTTGACTTCCTGCCGAAACTAGTTCTGTAATGTTGTATAATATAGCGAACGTGGGTTTAATCTGGAAGTATCTTTTTGGACTAATCAATAAATCCCTTGTTAATGCCTGAGATATGATTTGAGCAATTGATAAAATTCTTGTATTAATGAACGTGTTATATTCCTCTTTATTAAACGTACCTACACCCAAAGAAAAAGGCAGAACACCAATTAATCCAGCAATCGTCTTCTTATCAATTTCAACGGATTCGTCAGTGCAATATCTTTTTAAGGTTAGTGGTTTAACTTGGTCGACCTTCATCATATCCGCTGGAATAATCCAAGGCTCTCCAGCGTTTGTTGTTTCTAAATAGCTTTTTATGATAGCGTTTCGTCCTTTTCTCGTTTGCTAGCTCGTCAGAATCACCATTGACACTAACTACAACGCTTCAGGAACATTTTTATTTCTCATAAAAACTATTTTTGGTTTTAGTTGCCTGCGAAAAGATTTTTCTACAATATCTTTTAAAGCTATTCTATAGCCAGTTCCAATATGCGCTCTTTGTAATCGGATTTATTGCAAAATGTACAACTTCATCTGGATTTTAATCTTACTTGCCCATATCGGATATAGTATTCACCGTTTTTCCTCATCTATAAAATCAACGCTTCGCATATTCAATGGCATTAATTCTCCAATCAAATCTTTGCCTTTAATTAGCTCCCACATGAACTACTGCGTTGCCGTCACCATCAAGTAATAAATCTTTAACGATTCTATATATCCACGTTTTTCCGAGTCATATACTTATACGGATTTATATCGATTTTCTGGCTAATTCATCACGAATTCGAATATCCCTTTATCCGTATTTTCCATTAATTGAATTGTCATGTTAGATACTAAATCTGCAATTTTATCAACAGCAATTAGCACATCTGGATGTTTATTTAGTGGAATGTATCCATCATCTCTTGATATTAACTCCCTCCACTCATACGGATTTACAAAATCCGACTGGTGGTGAAAGCTGTTTATTTCTTTTTATTCCAAAAATCGAATAATCCCATTTTTAATCTCCTTCAATCCAAAAATTCTTTTGCACGTTGCTTTATTATCACTTTCTTCTAGCATTTGTACAGTTGCGAAAACAGTCGCATCGAAAATATCGATACGCTGTGTTCCACCGTCACCATCAGCTTTTTCGTATTGCAATCATGTCGTCCGTTTTTCAATCGCACGATTTACATTTCAACACAATATTCAAAAAGCCTCACTATGCATAATAAAAATTCTTTTGTTTTTAACTTTCACTTTCGATTCGTCTGAAACCCTCTGACTTCTTCCAAAAATATTGTGGTTGGTCAACCATTCTAATTTGTTTTTCTTCATTTTGCTAACGAATTCTCTACCAAACTTTCTATCGAAGCCAACACTTCGAATATTAAATCCGATTTGTCTCATTTGAATGAACCATTTGACTACATCGTCATATAACATGATCTTTGTATTACTCATTGTTAGCCATCCATCATCCTTCCATCCAAACAATGGAATTCCACCGTCTTCCGCCTTTTCCTTTGCGGAAGCAATTGGAAACGAACGCGTGATACTGCTATATTTATTTTCTTTCCATCGTGTTCTGTACTCTCCAAACCAACGCTGCAGCGTTAAAGTCGTGCATTTATAGAGGTCAGCACCTCCATACCATTTAATTGGAAGCTTAGCTAATTCTTCAATTGTCCAATTGTATTGTTCATCACTTGCGATAAATTCATCTACGTTGAAATAAGTGTTCATTGAATTAGTAAACACGTTCAACGTTTTGTTGAAAATTCATTCGAGTTTGTGGATCATTAAGAGCCATTCTGCTTCCGCTCTCAATTCTTCAATTGTTACAGTCACACGCACGAGGATTAGCCATCATTAATGTTTCGTCTGATAAATAATTGATAGGCATTCCATCTTTATCTTCATTCGCTTTTGCATATAAAATAAACAATTCGTCATTTCAATACTTTGTTCTAATACCTTTCTGCAATATGTTAATCGATTGGCTAGGAATCCATTTGGAATATCTCCAGCAGTACTAATGATGAATAGTAGTTTATTTCTATATGCACTCATCGTCTTTTTCATCAATCCATATTTTTCGAATTTCTCATTGTATGAGCTTCATCCATGATGATAAAATTTCCATTCAATGCATCTAATCGAGATTCATCATTCGCTAACGCTTGTACAAAAAAAGAGCCATCTTTACCGAAATCGCCAGTAATAGAGTGCTCTGATTATTATCTTTAATACTAATTCTTTTATCTTTCCAACGTTCAACGTTATATCGAATAAATCCAAAATGCTTCAAGATTGCTTGATACTATTAGCAACAATGTAACATTTCGAAGAACTCATGCGTTCGATTAATGATTTACAAAGTGCTAACGAAGCAGTGAATGCTGTTTTTCCCTGCTCTTGGGATAAACACATCGCTTCTTTAAATCTGTTTCAATAGTTCCTGTCTTATAAAAACCCCATCACGTTTACAACAACGAACATTTGCCATTCTTGTAACTCCATAGGCTTAATACGAAGACTTACTGCTTTTTAACTAGATTCGCCTTGATAATGTACTACAACTTTTTCAATAAAATTTACAGATATATTAATGACTTCTTCGTTCAGATAAAATCTAGGATTTTCAATATCCCTTAAGAACCTCTTAGCTTCTAATATCTTATCTTCACAAGCTGCGATACTACTCATCAAGTACACCATTGGCATAGTTGATAGCTCGCTGTATATTGGATCTCATCCTTTACCACCCAGCTTATTCATAATATCGATGATGATGAATCGAATCTTGAGCGATGATTTCTCCATACGATTTAGGATTAAGCATGAGCCTGTCTGAGTAAGTCAAAATATCACGTCTCAGAGTTTCCATAACATTGACTAGAGGAATCTTCCTGTAGTTTTCCGCACCGGCTTTATTCACGTAAATTTCCGCTACTTCGTAATCTCGTTCAGCGTGTTCTTTTCGATACTTTGTATACTGGAATAACAAGCCGGCATAAATACTAATCAAGTCCGCATACTCTTTGCGATAAGTTCTAAAGCTCATTTCTTTTCTGTTGCTTTTCAATTTGCTCTTTGTAATTGGTCTCGCCAAAACTCGTCCCTCCTTCCTATAAGCTCCTGAGATTTTTACCTTTTTCTATAAAATGCCCACAGGTTGGAAAGTTCCTTTCCTCAGTTTCCAGCTCATTTTTATCGAAGAGGTGGCGATGATCATCAAATTTCTCGTTTTCTCTTTCTGCCACTCTTTTCCTCGTGATTTTCGTCCGCTATTACGATTATGCATCTTATTGTGTTGGATGTTCGACAGTGCTACAAGATTCCAAGCTGCGAATTCAGTTCCGGATATTTCTCTCACAGGATATATGTGATGAACCATTTTCGTTGGAACTGATTGTCCGTATCTTAGTGACTCTTGACATCGATAACCATCACGAGCCATCACATATCTCTCAACCTTTTCCATCGAGATGTGATTCAATGTTTTTCTAAACCATCTCCTACCTCCTTCTAGGAATTATTCCCTCTGAACTAAACATATCTTATATTCTGTTTAATTCGCATTTCTATATTGTTGTAATAACCTTTCTTTAAGTTCTCAAAAATGAACTAACACTTTTTCTCATTATGTTTGGTTAAATGTTATAAACCAAATTAGTCATTACTTTATCTTGCTGATCTTTGTCTAATCCCAATATATTTCAACGTAATCAAACTGGACTTGAATGGTTAAAATAGTTCCACCAATGTAGCTATATCTTTGTTCTTTTATATTGATGATATCCAAATGTTTTTCTCATTGCGTGAGTACCTACATTATCAATTCCACATTCGTCAGCTACCTTAATAATTAAGTATGCTGTGCATCTACTAATGTTGGTTTTTCCGTTTCTACTTTGAAATAAATAATGATGTGAGGGTTTTCCTTTTACGTACTCGCAATTCTTTTTAACACTGAGGTCATCTTTCGTTTTAAAGGTTTGCCTGTTTTTAGTTCTTTAGTTTTGATGTACCATCCTTGAACGTCCTTGACTCTTAGATTAATAATGTCGCTAATTCGTAAGCTCTGAGTTGATACCTAAGAGAAAACAGCATGTAGTTTCTTTCGTTCCATTCTCTTAAGTAGTCTTTTCATGGCTTGTATATCATCTTTTATCTCTGATTGGTTCTACATAATTCATGTTTCTCTCCTCTCCATAAAGAAAGAGCGTACATATTTGTACGCTCTGACAGTAGATTGGGTATTTTAGGTAATTGTCGTGGAAGGATCGAACCTTCCTTACGTCCTGACACGACACACTTGTGTAACAGTCGTCCACACTATTAACTTGGATATACCTTTTCAGGACTGGCTTCGCTTGTTGTTTCTGCAATCAAGCTGTTTTGTCTCTATCCACTTTTCTACAATAACATTATAACTCATTGCAACTCTTTTAAAATCACAACTTACTTTTCATAATTGTCCCAAAATAATCAATCAAATCATTTATACCAACAATTTCTTTTCCTTTTCTATATCTTAAAGTAGAGCCGTTATTATAATACTCGGCAATGAAGTTTAGCTCTATCGAGCAATCTATAGAACTCTGTAGATGAGTATCCTAAATCCATGTATATCGCGATATTACTAATGTTGTTTTTGATATACCTCTCAATCAAAACTTGTCTAAGGTATGGATCGAGAATTTTATTTATTGCACTATCAACCTTGTCAATAAGTTCTAGTGCTTCCTCTTGTCTAGTCATATGGTCTTCAAGTGGATTTCGAATAACTCCTGTATAGCATCGTGGCTCAAATGAATACGTTGGTGTAATCTTACTAACGTATTTTTCTCCAGCCATGGCTTTTAATGTCTTGTACTGCTCATAGTCATTGTGGTTGCTGCTTCAATCGTTGCTTTTCTATCCTGCTCACTTTAACTCCCCTTAAAACGGTAAGTCGTCTCGCTGAATTCAATTGTTTCTAGAATGTTTGTTGTCTCTTGCGTTTGAGTGTCTCTAGCTTGTTGTTGCTTTTGATTCGAGCAGTGAGAAGTTTTCTGCAATTACTTCTGTAATATAGATTTTCCTTCCGTCTTTTTCGTAGTTTCGTGTTTGCAATCTTCCTTCTACTCCTACGAGCGAACCTTTGCGAGTAAACTTTATCAAAGTTTTCTGCAGCCTTTTCCCCAGAGTGTACAGCATAAAATCTGCTTCATATTCATCACTTTGATTTTTAAACTTTCTTTTGGATAGCTAACACGCTAAACTGCGTGTAATTTTTACCACTCGTTGTAAGTTTTAAATCTGCTTTTATGAGTTAATCTTCCAACTAATACTACGTTGTTAATCATGTACATTCTCTTTTCTAATTCTTCCAATCTATCTAGATTAGCTCTACCCATGCATTATCAAAATTATCATCAAGGACTACTACCGGCAAACCTTGAAACTGTATGATTTAATTTTCTCTAATACCCCTTCAGCTTCAAATACATCAACTGTTTCAAATTTAATTTTATGTGATCTAAATACATCTTAGTCATCTCACATTGAATGCAAGACGGTTTACTATATACAGTTACTTTCATGTTGCCTCCGCATTTTTCTACAGCCCTTCTATATAAAGTGATGGCACTGCTTATATTTCCCAAATTCAAAACAACATTTTGCCCTGATTCGCTAATATCATATCCAAAAAGTACTATCATAGCTAGATGGCTTACTTGGCTTTGTAGTTGGTACCATGTAAGTCTCTGCAAAAGGATAGTGATTTGCGCAGAAAATGCCCTGTAATTAAATACTGATGACTCTTTCTCCCCACTCTTTTGCTAAATTTAGCAGTAATCACTTGATGCAGTTTTCGGATTTTTAATCTTATCTCCATGATGTAGAAAGATTGAATGTGGCCCCAGTCTAGCATGTTTATATTCATCAAATTTCAAAATCAAATTTGATTTGTGTATATAGCTTTTGCAATGCTTTAACAAATACAAAAATCCGTGGAAGGCGCGTGGTTCCCTTTTAAATAAACCAATGTGCTTTTCTGCTATTTTCTAATGCTAAATCTAGTAGTGGAAAGGATGAAGTTAAATCCATCTTCAATGCTTGCATCAAAATCAACTTCATCAATCCGTGTGCCTTTTTCAGTAGTGTTCAACAGATTATCCACATGGAAGTAATCACCGTGCAATGTGATTAGAATTTCTTCATACCCTGTTCAATATTCTATCTGCAATTTCACGTTGCAATGCAGCATAATCATATTTAGAATTTAATCCAAAGTGCATATCTGATAATGGAATCAAAGATATTCTTCCGGTATTTCTTCACACGATAACTCTATTTTTCGTGGTTTTAACTTGCTTAGTATCTTTCAATATCTTCTGCAGTGATTTCCGGTTCTTTTCTAACTGCCACAATCTTGGATTGGTAATTGTAGTAAGTTGAGTGGAAATAGTGGTCCATTCGTTGGATGTGATAGATTTTAATTTAAAATCTTGGATCAAAACCTGTAATCTTAAGTTCTTCATCCGTAGAATACTTTCTTATTCTTTCTTCCAATTTTGATTTCTGGAACCGATTGAACCATCCGCTTTTGATATCCTTCTTTTGGTATCTAGTTTTCACTTTTCTTTAGTTCCGGAATGTGTCTTGTTGAATTTCGGATATCTTGGATGCCTTCTGCATCTAAATCGGATTCTCTCAATTGCTTGTAAATCATTGAAACTCATCTTTTGTGCAACCAAGCCGGCCATGAGTAGCCTTTAAGTTTTAAACTCAATAGCTTTATCTACATCAATTTCCGTCATCTAGTCACACTCACAATCAATAAATAATTTTTGATCATCACCAAACAATTCAATAGCACGTTCGGTAACAAATCGATTTTTAAAACAAACCAAAAATATGAAAAGCATCATCCGACTGTACACATAGCGTAAATTCCTTCTTCATTCTTAGCAATAACTCATTTTTACTGTGGGTCGATATTCCCAATCGGGTTTCCATCCATCATTACACTCATCACGAAACGCTCTGAATCGTGTTAGTAGATTTCGGCGTTTTGCTTCTAGTTCTGCTGCTTGTTTGGTTCTGAAGATATGTCCTGACTGAATGCACCGTCAATCCATCACAAAATTATTCCACTTTCCACAATTAATCGTTTCCAAATTGGTCAACGTAATAAACTTCTCCTTCTTCAAAAATGAGCTCCGTATTCTAATGTTTCAATCTCTTATCTAGTTCTTCTCTTTCTTTTCTTAAAGTTTTTCAGCTTGTCCATTATTTAACCTCCTTCAATCATACATCTTTATTTATTTTTATAATCACGTGAAAATTTATCGCTCTCTTCATCAAGTTTAAATCCCTATAATCAACATAAGTCATGGATTGCTTTCTTTTTCTTAGGCTTGCAAGTTTCGTTCAATCTGCCATTTGATATTTGCTTTTCTCTTTTCCATTATCCGTTTCATTTCTGTTTCTACGGAAGGCTCGGAAGAAATATAGTTAAATGAATGTATCATCAGCAAACGATGACGATTAGAGCGATGAACGTAGTAGTTCCATTTAATCACTCCTTCAAAACGCTATAACTCCAAACAACTCTAAGATGCATAGAACCACTATTAAGATATTCCTAATAATACAAGTAACAGTCCTAGAAATTGTGGAATATGATCTGAGTGTAACCACTATCAAGCTACAAATAATACTCAGTTATTTTCATTTTAGTCCTCAACTCTTTTTATCTTTAATCTTGATTTTCAATCTCTACATGTTCGCCATTCAAAGGAATTTCAACTGCGTTATTTTCGAATTCCCTCTAAAGAATATTTCCCTGCCTTTTCAGCAGAAAGCAATTTTGCGCCACAATAATTAGTGATATTCCCATTTATGTTTAACGTTATATTCATTAATCCTCCTCCAAATCTACATAAGGATTGATAGGTTTGTTTGGTTCCAAAACTTGAGATAATGGAAACTCTTCAATTTCATCGAGAATAGCTTGAAATCTCTTTTTGAAGTCTTTGTAACGCCTCGCTCTTAAATCATCAAACATACCATCATATCCACAATCAGATTCTTCTAAATCTTCGAAAATTCGTTCTAAATAATACTCACCCGAAATGTCGAAATCTTTCTTTTTTGTCGTAAACATTCTTAATCGTTCTTCTTCGGATAAATCGTTCCATTTTTCTAACAATTCTTCCATCGGCTCAATACGTTCTGTTCCTAAATCAAAATAATATTCTTCATTTTTCACATCATTGATTGTGTTTCCATTCCATCGCCTTCTTATCTATTAATGTAGTAGCCAGCACTGCATCTAACATAAAGCATCCTTCATGTACTTCTTTTCGATCTCTAAACTCCAAGCGCCATTTTCCTTCATAAGTAAATTTAAGAGTATCTTTCATATTCAATACCGTATTCCTTATACCGTAGAAAAATATATTTCGCTTCATTTTTAAGCAACTGACGAAGTTAGTGTCATTTAATATCCCCTTCTTCAATCAACCAATCCATATTTTTCTAGCTTTCTTTTAAATCTTCCACACCGTCTGCATATCGTAATAAATATTCAACTGCGCTACACCACCGGTGCGCTTCCATACCGCTTTTTATTTTTAACAAAGTTTTCAAGAACTTCTTTAACTTCTAATCCTTTACTTCCAACATAGTGGCTTGGCTTGTTTACCGCTTCTTTAATTCGTGCATTTTCTTTTAAATCCATCTTTATACCAACTTCAATTCTTTTGATGAATTGGATCATTTAAATTCATTCCATTTTAACTCCTTCAAAAATATGCTTTTAAATTGTCTGTAATCTTCTTTCTAGTGTTTGGAACACTTGTATGGATTGTTCAAAAACTTGTTCAACGTGCTAACCTTTACTTTTAAAAATATCTTTTTGCATGTGGTAGAAGTTGTGACGATGTTCCAATCATCTTTTCTATCTCATCGCGTGCCATTAGATAATTGAGCGCTATAATCGTTTACTTTCCACAAACTTCAAACTTTCATCCGGTTTGATTGGTTCAAACGGTTTGGGTGCTGCTTGAATTAATGTGACTGTTCCTAACACGTTGTTTTTATGTTTAAACTCAAATGCTTTCTCACATGAAATAAATTCCAACGCTTTATGCTGATTCTTACAAAATTTCAATGTTTTCTTTGGATGCTTTTTATCTAAGTACCCTTCCATGAATGAATAATCTTTAAACCCTTGGAAGTACATCCCGTTATGCTTAATTACAAACATTTGTTTTCCCCTTTACTCAACCTTAACCAAAGTTTTTATTGTATTCTTCTTCAGTCATTTTTCCTGTAATCAATTTTCTTTATTGCTTAAATAAGCTTTCTTTTATCACCAGTTGTTTTCAATTCAGAAATGGCTTTGATGATAGATGTAGCGTTCCGGATTTTTCTTGTAAACCCTTAGTTCTTGTTCCATCAATGTTTCCATCAATTAACACCCCTTTGCGCTCTCTCTCATTCTGTTGTCTAAATAACTAATCCGGCAGTGGCTCAACATAGCCTTTAGGTTTGGTTGGATAATTTGAATAATTAGTTTGGATTAGAATCTATTTTGTATCGTCGTTCCAACACTCTTTGATTGAACCATGTTCCACCCTTTTTGCTTGATATATTTTAGTTTCAGTCTGATTAGCTTTCACATATTCGATGTATGATTTTAAGCCATTCTGAATTGTCGTGTGTTCAACTCCTTTTTAATAGCTTTTGACAAGCCTTTAAATGCATCGTTCTTTCTTTCTTTTCTTGGATAGATATCCCACAAATCATTGAATTGATTTTCTAGCAATTTGGCGGATATATTATTAGATTTACTTCATTTAAATTACTTTTTCTTTTTCTTTTATTTAATGCGGTACTAGGTGCGGTACTAGGTGCGGTAATTAGGTGCGGTACTAGGTGCGGTACTAGAGTGCGACATCGTTATATTGTTTGATTATTTTATATGAAGTGGCTTTCCATGATCTGCGTTTTAAACTCAATATATCCTTTTTGAGAGAGTTCATTCTAGCTTTCTTAATTCCTGCTTCGGATAATTGAGTAACAATTCTAGTCTTGAATTAGCAACAGTAAAACCATTCTTTCCAAGCACAATCGTTATTAACGTTCATTAATGCGTATAATAAGATAAATCTGTCCTGCAGAAAGTGGGTTTATAAGTTGTTGCTGATTGATTGTCAGAATTTGTTTTAAGCAATTCACATAAAGCAACTCCTTTCCTTCTAAAATTCCAACCGTTTGATTTTGTGTATTTTTATGTATAATTTATTTAAATCTTGAGGTGGTGGCTATTTTTGTCACCACTTTTTATTTCTCTAATAATTCCACTGCAGTATTGAAAGCAGCTTCTAATGTTTTGTGTGTGCTTCTGCTTGAATACTTACTTCTTTCACTTTTACTGATAGGAAATATCTTCCGTTTATAAATTTCACTGAACCAACAATTTCACTCATTCTAGCACATCAAATTCTGTATCATCAAACATGTTTCTCAATTAGACTTAATATAAATGGATCATTCTTTCTAATGTATTCTAAACGGTTGTAATTTTGGTTTTGCTGCACTCACCCAAAGATGCATGAACGCAATTACACCAATAAGTGCTAATCCTACATAGCTAAGAAATTTTTAAATACTGCTTAATAAAGTTTCTATTGAACTCTTTTCGCTTCATTTTTCTAGATTCTGTTCGTGTCATTTTGTCACTCCTTAAATTTTTGTATTTTGCCATAAATTCATCTAAATCTCTGGCATCGTATCGAATTGTTGCGCTCCTCGCTTGGTCTCTTAATTACGATTTGTTTCAACCCCATCGATACACACTGTCAAAAATCTCTATCGTCGATTCCTCCGATATAAGCCTTTTGCTTTGTTTCTTGTCATATCTTGCTGAGTGTTGTTCGCAGTAATCGTTCCATCTGCTTTGCTACAATTTCAACAACTTTTGAATTTAGAGTCGTTTCGAAATCTATGCTTAATAAATTCACGTTATTTACCCTTTCATGTCATATTGTTGTAACCTTCTTCAATCCTATAATTGAGGTTGGGAAAGGAGGTGTTTTAAATCGTAAGATGAGTTAATTTCAAAAATTCGCACAGAAGCTCTATTGACAGAACAGCAAAAATCCGATTTAGAAATTGTCCGCTCTGGAAAAAGAGTTTATTTCAAATTATTTAGAACCATTGATTAGTGAATCTGTTAAAAATAAAGATTTAAATCCAGAATTATTTAGAGTAGATACTTCAAAGGTTGGATAACTATTTTACTAAACACAATTTCATTAGGTTCTTTTTGGATTATGACTATGAAATTCCTGTCGATCTATATAATGACTCCGCTGGACTGTTTTGAAAATCGAAGGTAACCAATTATTCTCAAATGAATTCAAACGTCCTCTATCCGAAGAAGTTCTAGAACTCTATTTAGATAGACTGTTTATGGAATGCAGAGCACGAATCGATTTAAATCAGAATCATTATTGAATATTAACTTTCAAATATTCATAACGCATCTAATCTTTTTCTGGCTTTTTCTGCTGTTTCATATCCAAGCTTTAGCAGAATCAATCAACGATTTCTTTGTTTTAGACCTTGGTCCAAATGACAAAATCTTTGATTGTGTATTGCTTCGTAGTAGGCTAACTTTGCAAGTTTAGCAATTGCACCCTAAGCATGAGTAAATTTATATATATTAGCATTCATCCTCTCACCTCCTATTCCAATCCTAAGATTTCTTTTGATTTGTTCCATCCATAGCGACAGTTCCAGCGTCGAAGTTCAACAAGTCGTTTTAAATACATCCTTGAAATTCTATTTCGTTGGCTAAATCAGTAGGAGTCCAACTCTATCGATTAAGGCTTTGAGAATTTCTTTTTCAACGCTTTTTGCTCTTCGTTCATCCTGCACCTCCTGAAAAATTTTCTATTGATTTATTACATTTCTATTGACATTCAATGTAATATATTCTATTATGTCGTTGCGTAAAAATAAACAATAAACGAATAGCTTTTATATCAGTCTTGCCGGACTATTTGATTTATCTGCTTTTCTTTGTTTTGTTCTGTTTAATCTGCTTACAAGATAATAATAATGCAATATTTTCCATTTGTCAACACATAAATGTAAAATTTTTCTGCTTTTATTTTGTAAATTTTAGGAGTGATTGATATGTCGCTGTTGGAAAACGTTAAAGAGTTAGTGTCTCAACGTAAAATGACAGTTGCTGAATTGGAAAGAAAACTTGATTTTAGTCAAGGAAGCATTCGCCATTGGGATAAAACATATCCCGGTAGATAAAGTTCGCAAAAGGTTGCAGAACATTTTGATGTATCTACAGATTATCTCACTTGGTCGTTCAGATACTCCCTACATGGGCTACTAATGAAGATGTAATTGTCTTTGACCAGGCATTAAAACGTAATAGCGTAATTATGTCTTACAATGGGATTGAGTTATCTGAAGAAGATAAATTGCAATTAGAGGGCATGATTAAGGCTATGCTATGGGAGAAAATTCAACAAAATAAAGGTGGGAATTAATTGGAAGTAACTGAGTTAGTTAAACGACACAAAACGGCTAATCCGTTTATCATCGCTGAGTGTGAAAATATCGAAGTGAGATTCGTGCCGTTACCTAGCAATTTACAAGGGTTAATGTTATCAACTCCAAACGACAAACCTATGATTTGGATTAACGCTAGCATTCGTGATAGTAATCTTAAATATTTAGTAATGGCTCATGAACTGAAACACGCGTTGATCATTACGGGATTAGATGGTTTCATTACACGGCTGCATACCATGGAAAAAGGGAAACTAGAGAATGAAGCAGACAGATTTGCTACGGAATTGATGTGCTACCTTCATCAGGAAAAGTATGAAGATGTTCCGGAAAATACACTCGATACATTAAAAGCAATGCTCAGGAATCAAGGAAGAAATGTGAGAAAGTATTATTAGACTATCTCTATTTTGTGCCCGACAGATTGGCTGAAATAAGATAAAAATTGGAAACATTATGCAAATGCTAAGGAAACGTTAAATCATAACAATTTTATTAAGTTGACACTACACTTTAAAAGAGGTATACTTTCACACAGGTAAAAAGTAAAACCATCTCTGAGAGTACATCTCTATCATAAGGGGATTGTTGAAATCAAGAGTTTTTATGCAGAAAGGAAGTTTTTAAGAGTAGCAATTTTAGTTGACGTGGAGATCAGAGCTATGAAGGCTTTTTGGAAATATTAGTGCCAAAGATAGGGTTGGCTACGGAATTGCGTTAGAAGTTATTGTAATCGACATTTCAAAAGAAAATGTCTTTAAATAGAAGTACACCATGATTTGTATAGAATATCTCATTATGACTGCAACCACCAATAGGATAAAACTAAGTCTTTCATCCAGTATTAAAAACTGTTGTTGGATTTTTCAAGAAGTGACACTCAAATCATGGACGATGGGTGATATGAATTAAGCAGAAACGACAGGTAGCTCTTCGTTTAGGGAATTGAGTGAAAAATACTCGTTCATTATAATTTAAAGTGCACGACTCCACTAAACATTATGAATGGTTCTAAATCTGTTGATGACTTAGATTCATGCAGATTTTGAAATTAAATTTAGAAGGCAAAAGGTGTAGATATGCGTATTGATTAGATATTGCACAACTAGCTTACAAGTTGACAAAAATTATTTTAATTGCTGGTGACAGTGATTTTGTTCCAGCTAAGCTGTTGGCTTTCCGTAGAGAAGCTGAATTGATTTTACATATTGCATCCTTTTAGAGCTCATATTAAAGATAATCTATCATTACATATTGATGGATTAAGAACTTGCGATAATGTATTTAAAGCACCAATAGTATAAATTAAAAACACCACACTATGAATCTTGGCGGATGCAGTGTGGTGAGTTTAAAATTTACCCTAAAATAGGAAGATGATGTTATGCTATTTTACCATAAACAGAGAGGACGGTAAAGATATGGCTAGGAAAAGAATAGATGATAGAACTGGAGCTGCACAAAAAGAAAGACGGTAAAGTCTATTATCAATTTCAAATCTATTGTGGTACTAATCCTCAAGACAGGTAAAGTTGCAGTATACCACTAGGCGCGGATTTGAATCGTTTTAGCAGCAACTACTGCACTTCGAACGACTAGAAGTTGGAGTTGATGGATACTACTGGATTAGTGGTTACAAAAGTTTACTTACATAGAGAGTTATATAACGAATGTGGGTAGTAACGTATCAGAAACGCGTAAGACCTAGCACATTTCATGCCACTGTGACTTATTTTAAAAAGCACATACTGCCTGCTGGAGATTTCTACATCGATACAATTGCTGTTCAGGACTGTCAATCTCAAGTGAATCAATGGTACGTAAAGTATCCCAAAAGTACTCAGTCCCATAAGATATACGCTCAAACAGATATTTAAGCATGCTCAAAAGCTTAATCTGATTGACACCTATGAGTTTAGGTTGGACCTCCTAAATCGGATGAGTTTAAAGACGATAAATTAAAGTATGACTGACGACACATTAATCAGATTTCTTAAATATATTGAAACTGTTTACGGAAGCATATACCTCTTTATCTATTAAGTTTTCATACTGATTAAGATGTGGTGAAGCTTTTTGCCCTCACTTGGAAATGACAAGCTGGACTTCATCATTCTATGTAAACGCCGACAAGACGGTTGCACGTGTCTGATTGAAGATAAACGATATCTCTCAGGACTAAAAATGAAAGAATGGAATGCGTATACTGCATAAATAACAGCTTAGAGCGTTTACTTAATGAATGGAAAGAATTATCCGGAAATGAAACGTATATATATGTGAATCGAAATAACTCATTCTATTCATCGACACAGCCGTATACTGGTTGAATCAGATAATCAGAGGGAACTAACTTCTAGAATCGCACCTCATGGATTTAGACATACCACGCATCGTTATTAGCCGAAGCTGGAGCAGATTTAAAAGGACAGCCAAGACAGATTAGGGTCGTGAAGATATACAGACTACTCGCTAATATCTATACACGTTAGAATAACAGAAAAGATAATACGATTGATAAACTTGATAGACTGATGTCGTAAGAAAGTCAAAAAGGATAGTCAAAAACAAATAAACTAGTTTGAAAAACCACGAAACCGTTTATAAACCACCGCTCGCAGCCAGGAAAAGGATTAGAAATATTTATTTGGGAGGATAAATATTCTCTTTGGGAATAATCTAAAGTATAGAGGCACATTATGAAAAATAGTATGAAAATACAATTTTTCATTTTTGCATTTTCTTTTCACTTTTTCTATGAGTATCTTTTACTTATTTATGATAAGCATGACCAGCATTAATACGAAATGCACGGTAAATTTGTTCAGTTAATACAAGTCTCATGAGTTGATGAGGCAAGGTAATCCGACCAAATGAGATTTTACGGTCGGCACGTTTTTTCACCGCCGGGCTTAAACCAAGAGAACCTCCAATGACAAAGACCATCGAACTCTTACCATGTAGCGCGAAAGCTATCCATTTCTTTTAGCTAATTGTTCAGAACTCACTAAGTCCCTTCAATCGCCATCGCCACAACAACATCCCCATCTTTAATCTTAGCAAAGGATACGTTCTCCCTTCTTTTTCGAGCACTTGTTCCATCTCTTTATCACTTAAGTTTTCAGGAGCCTTCTCGTCTGGCACTTCGACTACTTGAAACTTACAATAGCTGCCTAAGCGTTTTGCGTATTCATCGATTCCTTGTTTTAAATATTTTTCTTTTAATTTTCCTACACTCACAATTGTGATATTCATTTGATCCCCTCATTTCACAAATTATCTTACCTTTTTTTGGAAAAAATTGCTTGTTTTATCCCTTTATCCACAGTTATCCACAAAGTTATCCACATGTACACATGTTCGCCCCCTAAATTTTTGGGCCTTTTTATGAAAAACACTAGATATTGATTCAAAATTTTTATTTGTTATCTAATTGTTATATTTTCCTAAAAGGTGTAAAAAAATATCAGTTATCCACAGTTATCCACACACTTTTTGTGTATATCAAAACACCGCTATATCAACGTTTTTCAGTAGTTTCTCACCAAAGTTATCCACAATAAAAATTTTACCATGTGAATAACTTTTTTTCAATAAAATCCATTATTTAAGCCATTTCTAGCTGATCCATTTTTCAACACGATTTTCCACTTTCACAGACTTGACAAGGGGTTAACCCTACAGTTTTTCCACAGACTTATCCACATTTTTGTGGATAACTTTGTGGAATAACACAAAAAAACCGAATAACAATCTCGCTATCCGACTCCTTGGATTTCGTTATTTTATAAACTTGGACTGTTTGTTTCTGTTAGAGAAATCGTTGTTGTTTGTTTTTGTCCATTTCTATAGTAAGTGACTTCATCTTATCGCCAACTTTATGGCTGTAAAGAACTTTACGTAAGTTTTGAATTCCTTGGATCTTTTTGTCCATCCATTTCAACGATGACATCGTAGGCTTTGTAATCCCTGCTGCTTTTGGCACTTCCTTTCGCCATGCACTTCTGCAATGACTACCTCCCTCTTCACATCTCGTGGTAAATTCAATTGCTCGATAACTCGTTCATTCACACTTGATAAGTTTCACCATTGAAATTCCAAAGAGCTGGACGAGTGATTTTTCCCATTTTCCGTTTCCAGTTGTTTAATAATCGAAAACAACTTCGTTACTTGGAATCGCAAATCCCATCCCTTCAACAGACGACTTAGAAATCTTCATTGAGTTGATTCCGATGACTTGGCCAGCGCTATTAATTAACGCTCCCCTGAGTTTCCCTGGGTTAATCGCTGCATCTGTTTGAATGGCCGTTACGACCCAGTCTTCTTGTCCATCGCCATCAACGTCTGTGGCAACAGCACGGTTAGTTGCTGAGACGATTCCTTGCGTTACACTTGTTGCGAATTCACTCCAAGAGGGAACCAATCGCGATCGCTGTTTGCCCAACTTGAACATCATCTGAGTTTGCAAATTCTGCGACAGTTGTAACATTTGTATTGGCAATACGAATCACGGCTAAGTCTGTCCATTGGTCACTACCAACAAGCTCAGCTTTTTCGCGTGTTCCGTCTGCTAAAAGAACTTCCAATTCTTGTGATTTCGCAATAACGTGATAGTTCGTCACGATATAGGCATATCCACCCTCATTTTTATAAATGACCCCACTACCTTCAGACGCAGTAGCTAATTCTCCTCCGGTTTGTTGTGTGCCGTATAAAGTTATTTCTTGAAGTGGCTTGTTTGTTAATCACTGAAACAACCGCGTTTTTCACTTCAGCAACTACTTTAGTGATTTCTGTTCCACCTTTTGTGTGCTGTAGATGTTTTAGTTGTGTCTACTTGTGTTTGTGAGGGCTGTGTAGCAGGTGTTGTTGCTTGGTTTGCTGGATTTGTTACGGCCATAATTCCAACTCCTCCGGCAACAGCGACTGCTCCTCCCAATAATCCGCCGATAAAGCCATTTTTAAAAGCTTTCGATGATTTTTTTCTTTGTAATTGTTCTTGTGACATCTGCTCACTCCTCTCGTTTGTAAATATACAATAATTTTTTCATATGAAATTTATATGAAATAAAGCTTATAGAGTGCTTAAAAAACTCTTTCGAACTTGCTAAGTTTTTAAACAGTAAATAATTTTGTAGGTTCATACGGATCCGTATGATAGAGCTCGAATGCTTGATGAACGCCTTTATCATGCGTTTGGAAGATGCTTTCGGCTGTTTGATAGGCAATTTCCTTCATATTATTATCCTGACTTAAGTGTCCTAGATAAATCCGTTTCGTGCGGTCACCCATCATTTCACACATTGCAAGCGCACCATCATCATTCGATAAGTGCCCCTTGTCGCTTAAAATACGTTGTTTCAAATGCCAAGCGTATGGTCCCATTCGAAGCATTTCTAAATCATGATTGCTTTCGATGAGATACGCATCTGCATTTTTCAACAAACCTCTTAGTTTATCACTCACATAACCCGTGTCTGTCAGCATCACGAACTGCTTGCCCTCGCGTTGGAAACTATAAAATTGAGGAGAAGCCGCATCATGCGATACTGCAAAACTCATCACATCTAAGTCTCCAAACGTTAGCGTATCTCCAGTATTGAAGATTTCTTGTTGTTCAAGAGCGACTTTCCCGATTTTACCAGCCATGGCTTGCCATGTTTTTTCATTGGCATAAATTGGAATGTGGTACTTACGAGCCAGAACTCCAATCCCTTTAATATGGTCGGAATGTTCATGGGTGACGAGAATGGCATCCACATCTGAAATGGAGCGATCAATCTTCTCCATTTGCGCAGTAATGGCTTTACCAGTGAGTCCACAGTCCACTAATATTTTTTGTTTTGGTGTTTCGATGTAAGTAGCATTTCCCGAGCTACCACTCGCGAGTAAACTCACTTTCAAACCTGATTCTTGCATGTTTATTCCCTTCTTATTGTTGCTGTACACTTTGCGTTGTTGTTGTGTTATTGGTCGTTGTACGCTGTGTTTGCGTATTCGTTGTTTCTAGCGTTTCATTGGCTAATACCGTTCCATGAATCGCATCCACACGACGAGCAATTAATTGTCCATCAGCTTGACGAATTTCAATATACCACGCAGGTGAGTAAATTGAAAAATCTTTTAACACAAGCGATTGATAATACGATAATTTCACCGATTGAACGGTTGCTTTTGAATTAATACGACCTGCCAAGTAAAGGATTTCCACTGCTTTTTGAGCCGTAATCAATTCACGCTCTTTCCCAAGTACTTGCACACTTCCAGCATAAATCTGTTCGTAGCTTACGACTTGGTCATTGGCATTAATCGTGAAAATGATTTGACTCGAACCGTCCATAATCGTTAGCTTGTCAGCTTTTTGCGTATAAATCACTTTACGAGTAGTCGGATTATAGGACGACCACGTATATTGATCTCCAAAAGCCACTTGATTATTTTCAACGATTTTTGTTAAATCCGCAAAGCTATCTGCAGATACAGATCCGCTTAAGTCTAATTGGATTGGTGTCACAAATTGCCCGTTAATAATATTTTTTTCTAGCGTTACGACTTGATTTGGTAAACTAGACAATTTTCCATCCATGGATTCTGGTGTTACTTGTATAATCGGAACGGCTTCTACCGTCGCATTTAGCGTTGGTAATGTAATTCCGTCTAGCTTCATTTGGTCGATGACGTTAATACTTGTATTCAACGGATTTTTTTCGTGTCGGTTCGTTTTTGCCACACTAATCCGAATAAGAATAAATCGAGGATGAAGAAACAGACGATGAGAACGACTGCGCTTCTCTTAAAATCCATCTGCGTCACCTCCCGTTGTTGTCGATTCATTTGTTGGTTCTGTTTGACTCTTCTCAGCTTTTAATTCAGCCAGAGTCTTCCAAGTCCCATTCTTTTTAATGTACCACGTTGGTGTAAACTCAACGATTTGTACACTTTCACTACTAATCGTCCATGAATATCCAATTCGAATATCTTCAATCTCATTCATAACGAAACCTTCGTTTAACATCTCTGTCACAATCGTCTTCCCACCAACAACCGTTACCTTCTTACTTTTTGTCGGTAATGGAGTTTGCGCAATCAGCGATGAGGTTCTCATTTTTCTCGATACCGGTAGAATTTGACCTTTAATTTGCGTAAAGCCTTCTTTTCCGCTCGATAAAATTGGATAAGAATCCACGTAACGGGCATATGCAATGAGATTATTACCTAAATCTACAGAGAATAGACTCACACCTAACTGCCATCCGCCAAGACGTTTCATCTGGTTGAAGGTTTGCGTTAAGTTATTTGTATAAAGTAGCGTTTCTTCTCCTGAACGATTTTCAAAGAAAGTGACAATATTAGTTGTACGGTCTAATTTTAACTGCGATAGGTTATCGTTATAAACAACCGTTTTTCCGTCTCCACGCGTACGAATTTCCGATTGATTTCTAAACGATTGAGTAATGTAGAAACTCATTGGGGTTTGTTCAATTAAATACGCCGATTGTTCCACTGTTACTTCATCTTGTTCAACAAAGAATTGTTTTGTCTTTCCACGATACGATTCTACTTCATAAAAATCAGCATCTGCATATAATGCCTCCAGCGCTGTTTTTAGACTCTCGTCAATTTTTGCACTATAGAGTTGCTTATTATCATCATTAATAAAATAAGCTGTTTGCGGATCATCGGTACGAATCACAATTCGTGAAAACCGTTCATTTGTAAAATCATCATGATTCGATTCAAAATAACGATTCACAATTCCAAATGAATGTAATCCATCAAATATAATCTGAACACGTGCTTCTCGTAAGACGAGATTTTCATAAGAGGTTTCATCCATAACTTCTAAACGTGTTAAATTTGAAAAACGTTTAAGCAACTGTGTATTGACTTCTTTCAAAATAGAAGCATTACTTGTCATCTCGAATTTATTTTTATTGGTAAGAACTAAGCGAGTAGGTCTAAATACATCTTCTGTTGTATAAGTCTGCATGAACTTGTACACCTGAATCTTGTTGTGCTGCAACATTATTATTTTGCTTTTGAGTGGTAAAGAAATCTACCGGACGGACAACAATAAGATACGTAAATACAAAACTAATCGCCATCAAAATAACTAGCGCTGTTAGCATTGCTCGATAACGTTTAAAATTCATCCCATTCACCGTCCTCTTCAAATGGAACATATGGTAGAGAAACAAAGAATGTTGATCCTTTGTTTTCAATACTGTTCACCCAAATTTTTACCACCGTGTAATTGGACAACTTCTTTTCGCAATAGCCAGTCCAAGACCACTACCACCCATCGCTCTTGAACGAGCCTTATCCACACGGTAGAAACGGTCGAATAAGTGTGGAATATCCTTACGCGGAATCCCCAACCCTTCGTCACTGACACTCACGATTAAATCCGTATGAGTTTCCATCAGACGAACGATAATACGACCCCCGTCTGGAGAATATTTAATCGCATTATTGATAATATTATCCAATACTTGCGTAATCTTATCTTGGTCGATTTCTACCCATAAAGTCTCGTTGTGTGATATCCGTTAAAATACGGTAATTCTTTTCACGATATTGGTCACTTGAAAGAACCATATCGAAACGGTTGGCAATATGTTTTCACCAACTCGTTCATATTCACGAATTCCTTATCGAGTTCAAGACGGTTTTGGTCCATACGTGATAAGTTGAGTAAGTCCGTAATCATACGCATCATACGGTCCGTTTCCGTTTCGATAACGTTTAAGAATTCTGGCGCAATTTCTTTATTTTCCCATGCCCCATCCACTAACGCTTCTGTATAACTCTTAATACTTGTTAGTCGGTGTCCGTAATTCGTGGGAAACGTTCGATACGAAATTACGACGTTCGCGGTCAATTTTCTCTTGTTCGGTAACGTCTGTTAATACGCAGACAAGACCGCTAATAAATCCAGATTCACGTTGAATCACTGAGAATTCACATTGAACAATCGTATCTTCGCCATCTTCTTCAAAGGTAATCATCCGTTCTTCTTGAGACTCTAGTAAATCTCTAAAAGTAACAGTGCGATCGAGTCTTAATACATCTAATAGTGGTGTTCCGACAATACGTTCGCTACGTAAGTTTAAAATATCTAACGCAGCCGCATTGATAATCACAATACGTCCACGACGGTCGGTGGCAATCACCCCGTCACTCATATGACGAAGGACACTATCCAACCTTTGCCGTTCCGCTTCGGTTCCTTCTTGTGCTTCTTTAATCTTCACAGAGAGATCGTTAATCGCTTGCCCTAGTTGTCCAAGCTCATCGTCTCCCGTAAATCATCACTTCACCCGTATAATTTCCTTCAGCAATCTGCTCGGTTTGTTGCTTCATCTCTGCGATTGGTCGCGTAATCCCTTGCGAAATCATCACGGTAATCACGATGGCCAAAATAATGACAAAGATAGAAGAACTAATAAAGATAATCCCCGATATCTTTTACTTGTGCATAACGCGATTCGATATTCGATGTTACCGAAATAATCCCAACCGGATTTCCTGAAGCAGTATTCACTGGGTCAATTGGAGAAACATATTTCCAATAACGCGTTTCCCCTTCAGTAAAGTTATAGCTTTGAATGGTATTCGACACAACGACTTGTTGAACATCCGCTTTCCGTTGAACGCGTTCCGACAACAGATTGCTGCGTTTGGTTCGTTGTTCCCAAAATATATCCTTGCATATCCATGATGCGAATTTCGACAATACTATTCCTGTTGGGTAATCTTGTAGTAATTGCGAAATTTCAGCTATCTTCGCTTCATCGGTTGCATCTTTTGCCAAAAATCGGGTTGTACGTTATTCTTCAAGAACCCTACTTGCAGTTGGATTTGTTCTTGGAAGTTAGACACCATTTGCGACTCTAATTGGGTTAAGAAGTTCGCGACAATCAGTTGCAGCGAAATGACTAAGAGCAGGATGAACAGCATCGGAATCTTAAATTGAATGGAACGAAAGAATCGTTTCACTGTCTTCATGAGTCATTTTCCCTCTACTTTTTTAGCAAAAATACGCTTTTTCTTGCCGGTAGATTTAGGTGGCAAGGAAAAGCGCATTTCAATCTTAAGCTTCTTTTTCTTGATCTGGGGTCTTAATGTAGTAACCTACCCCACGACGAGTCATAATCCATGTTGGGTGACTCGGTGTATCTTCGATTTTTCTCACGTAAGCGACGTACCGTAACGTCTACTGTACGCACATCACCGAAGTAATCATATCCCCATACCGTTTTGTAACAAGTGCTCACGTGTGATGACTTGCCCGATATGTTTTGCTAAGTAGTGAAGTAATTCAAACTCACGGTGTGTTAATTCGATTTCTTCGCCACGTTTTGAAACCACATAAGCATCTTCATGAATAATGAGAGAGCCTAATACGATTTCGTTTGCAGTTTTTTCCTCTTCGGTTTCGGCTGGAACTAATTGTTGACGACGTAAGTTTGCTTTCACACGCGCGATTAACTCACGGTTTGAGAAAGGTTTTGTCACATAGTCATCCGCTCCAAGTTCTAGACCTAAAACTTTATCAATTTCAGAGTCTTTCGCTGTCACCATGATAATTGGGACATTGCTTGTTTTACGGATTTCACGGCACACTTCTAAGCCATCAATTTTCGGTAACATTAAGTCTAAAATAACTAAATCTGGATTTTTTTCATTGAAAGCCACCAGACCCTCTTCACCGTCAAAGGCTGTAATTACTTCAAAAGCCCTCTTTTGTAAGACTAAACTTGACGATGTCTGAGATTGGCTTTTCATCATCTACAACTAGGATTTTTCATATAAATCCTCCTTTACTCTATTTCTTTTTTTATGCCCAAACACTTTCTAAAATGTTGGTTTGTTCTCTATCTGGTCCTACACTGAATGTAGAAATTCGTACACCGACTAATTCTGAAATACGGCGAACATAGTTGCGTGCATTTTCAGGAAGCTCTTCAAGTGAACGGCAACTTGTAATGTCTTCCGTCCAACCTGGTAATTCTTCATACACAGGTTCGCATTGTCCTAATTCTACTAGACTTGCTGGGTAGTGAGAAATTTCTTCTCCATTTGGCTTACGGTAAGCCACACAGATTTTTAATCGTTTCTAAACCCTGTTAATACATCGATACTGTTCAAGCTTAAGTTTGTAATGCCTGATACACGTTTAGAGTGACGCATTACAACGCTATCGAACCAACCAACACGTCTTGGACGTCCAGTTGTTGTACCGTATTCACGTCCGACTTCACGAATACGTGAGCCGATTTCATCGAATAATTCTGTTGGGAAAGGTCCATCTCCTACACGAGAAGTGTACGCTTTACATACCCCAACGACTTTATTAATTTTTGAAGGTCCAACACCGCTACCGATCGTCACCCCACCAGCAACTGGGTTTGAAGATGTTACGAATGGATAAGTTCCTTGGTCGATATCCAACATAACTCCTTGTGCGCCTTCGAATAATACACGTTTTCCCTTGGTCTAATGCATCATTTAAAATCACTGAAGTGTCGCAAACGTATTTCTTCATTTGTTGACCATATTCGTAGTACTCTTCAAAAATATCATCGAATTCGATTGGTTCTGCATCGTACATTTTAGTAAAGAGACGATTCTTTTCAGCTAAGTTGATTCTTAGACGTTCCGCAAATACTTCACGGTCCAGTAAATCTGCCACACGAATCCCAACACGCGCTGCTTTATCCATGTAGCAAGGTCCAATCCCTTTATTCGTTGTTCCAATTTTGTTGTCGCCTTTAGCTTCTTCTTGTAATTGGTCTAAGCGAATATGGTATGGCAAGATGACATGCGCACGGTCTGAAATACGTAAGTTATCAGTAGTCACATTTCTTTCGTGTAAATACGCAAGTTCTGTGATTAGAGATTTTGGATTCAATACAACCCCATTCCCAATCACGCTGATTTTCTCTGGTGAAAAAATCCCTGATGGAATTAAGTGAAGTTTATAAGTCACTCCATTGAATTGAATCGTATGTCCTGCATTGTCTCCCCCTTGATAGCGGGCAATGACTTCTGCGTTCTCACTTAGGAAGTCTGTAATTTTTCCTTTACCTTCGTCTCCCCATTGTGTTCCTACTACTACTACTGATGACATTTGACGCACCTCTTCTTTGTATTATTCATTTAAATGTCTGTGATTAGGCCATTGGAGCGTTTTGCTCGACTCCATCCGGCACAAGATTTGTAAATTTATTAAATTCTTTCATGAAGTTCAATTCAACCGTTCCACGAGGACCGCTACGGTTTTTCTCGATAATGACTTCAATGGTACTATTTGGTTCCACCTCTGGAACATGTCCATTCTCATCTGGCTCTTGACGATAGTAATCATCACGATATAAGAATGCTACGATATCGGCATCTTGCTCGATAGATCCAGATTCACGAATATCTGACATGATTGGTCGTTTATCTTGACGCTGTTCCACACCACGCGATAATTGCGAAAGTGCGATAACGGGAACTTTTAATTCCTTCGCTAATTTCTTCAAGTTACGAGAGATTTCAGAAACCTCTTGTTGACGACTCTCTTTTCCGTTTCCTTCAATCAACTGCAAGTAGTCGATGACGACTAGCCCAAGATTATTACGCTCTTGTTTTAGGCGACGACATTTTGCACGGATTTCAGCAACACGAATCCCTGGAGTATCATCAATAAAAATTGGTGCTTCAGATAATGCTCCGGTAGCCACGAAATATTGTGTATATTCTTCAGGCGTTAATTTACCTGTCTTCAAATGTCCTGCGTTGATGCTGGCATGAGAACAGATAATACGCTCTACTAGGGACTCAGCACCCATTTCAAGACTGAAGATGGCTACCGTTTCGTTCAGGTTCACGGCAACGTTCTTTGCAATATTCAATACAAAGGCCGTTTTACCAACAGATGGACGAGCCGCTAAGATGATTAACTCATCCGCATGTAGCCCTGACGTCATTCTGTCTAATCCGATATATCCTGTCGCAATCCCTGTCACTTCACCATTGTTTTTCGCACGCTCTTCTAAGCTTTCATAAGCCGTACGAAGAACCGAGCTAATTGGAATGAATCCTGCTTTATTACGTCCTTCCGATACAGAAAGAATATCCTTTTCAGCATTATCCAAGACGTTAGCAATTGGTTCATCCTCTTGGTAAGCAGTTTTTACAATATTTGTCGAAGTTTTAATTAATTTACGGCGCGTAGATTTTTCTAAAACGATTTGTGTATAGTACTCTACGTTGGCTGCAGTTGGCACTTTATCAAGAAGCTCGATTAGCGTAACTTCTCCACCAATATTCTCCATCTGATTTTTTTGTCTTAAAATCTCAGAAACGGTGATCGCGTCAATATCGATATTGTTTTGATTTAATTCAATCATTGCCGCAAAAATTAATTGATGAGAAACACGATAGAAATCTTCCGGTGTCAAAAATTCCATAACCGAAATAATCGAGTCACTAGCAAGAAGAATAGACCCAAAAACGGCTTCTTCTGCCTCAATATTTTGTGGTGGAACTAAATTTGGATATAGTTCTTCCATTCAAACACCCTTTCTACTAAAAATAACCATAAAAATACAGTTTCATTGTATCATAAAACGCTGTAATAAAACAGAAGATTGAGTCTTTTCTGGAATGTTTGTTTGCGACTTTGTGAAGTGTATCACATATAGAAAACCAAAAGAAAAAGGATTCTCCACATTGGGAAAATCCTTGGTATTTCTTATTATTGAGCGACGATATTGACCGTCATAATCGCTTGTACATCATGGTGTAACTTAACTGGAACACGAGTGTATCCTAAGGCACGAATTGGTGCTGCTAATTCGAATTTACGACGATCGAGTTCAACATTGAATGTTTTGTTGAATTCTTCGGCAATTTGTTTTGCTGGGATAGCTCCGAATAAACGGCCATCTTCCCCTGCTTTCGCTTTAATCGTTACAACTGTATCTTCACGTTCTAAGAACTCTTTTAATTCTTTTGCTTTTGCTAATAATTCAGCATTATGTTTTTCTTCAGCTTTCTTTTGACCTGATAAAGTTGCTAAGTTTGCTGAAGTTGCTTTTTTAGCCAATCCATTTTTGATTAGGAAGTTTTGTGCGTATCCATCTGCAACGTTTTTAACGTCACCTTTTTTACCTTTACCTTTTACATCTTTCAAGAAAATTACTTTCATGTTTCTTCCCCCTAATTATAAATTAATTTCACTACCAATTTCTTCGATGACTTGAATTAATTGGCGGATTGCTTCTTCAATTGTGATATCCGATAACTGAGTTGCAGCATTTGATAAATGTCCGCCACCACCCATTTTTTCCATCACACGTTGTACGTTTTTGTTTCCTAAACTACGAGCACTAATACCCACACGACCGTCACTACGTTTTGTGACTACAAATGAAGCATCGATATTTTCCATCGACAACATCATATCGGACGTCTGAGCTGCCACAACTGTCGGATATACGGTATTTTCTTCACCGTGAACAATTCCGACATTGTTAGGAAGCATTTCGAGTGAGTTTAGTAAATGAGAACGCATTAAGTACGTATCTACATTTTCTTTTAATAAGCGTTGGATCAGAATGGTATCAGCGCCAACGGATTTCAAATAGCTGGCCGTATCAAAGGTACGTGAACCTGTTCGAAGCGTGAAATTACGCGTATCTACAATGATACCACCAAGCAAGATTGTTGCTTCAATTGGTTGAATCTGCTCAGCATCTTCTGATTGATATTCTAGTAATTCCGTAATCAATTCACCGACAGATGAAGCATACGGTTCAATATAAACCAAGTCAGGGTTTTTCAGGGAATTCCTCTCCACGGCGATGATGGTCGATAATCACCAATTTATTTGCTTTTTTTAACAATCGATGGGAGCAGCGCATAGGGAAGGCTTGCTTACATCGACAATAATCACTAAAGTATTTTTCAGTAAGTAGGGTTTCCGCCATTTCTGGATTTATGATAGCAGAAGAGAGGCGTTCATCATCTTTTAATGACTTCCATCAACTTCTTGATATCATGCGAATATTGCTCTGGATTTGTAACGATCCATGAGGTTTTACCGTGCATTTTTAGCGATTCTTCGAATACCTAAACAGCCACCAATACAGTCCATATCCGGATATTGATGTCCCATAACCATTACTTGATCTGCTTCTGCAATTAGATTCTCTAACGCTTGAGAAACCATGCGAGAGCGCACTCGTGTACGTTTCTCTAACGGATTGCTTTTACCGCCATAGAAGCGTGTTTCTTCATTTTTAGAACGAACAACAACTTGGTCGCCGCCTCGTCCTAACGCTAAATCAAGATTATCTTGTGCAAATTTAGCAATTTCACCATAATTCATTTCTTCTTGAGTATCATCCGCATACGAGAACCCCATACTTACTGTTAGTGGAGTATTTTGTTGTGCCGTTGTCTCGCGAACACGGTCAATAATCTCAAATTTTGTTTTTTTCAAGCTCTGAAAGGATTTTTTTATCTAAAAAAATGCGACAAAACGGTCCGAACTCACACGTTTTTAAGTAGATGTTATTGTGATTTGCCCAGCTAGTAAGCTGATTAGTCACGAAAGTTATTCAAGTTAGACTTCTTACGGTCACTTAGCGATTGAGATACTTCAGCAAAATTATCGACGAAAATTTGCCCAAATACCGGTCTTTCATCTAAATAAGTTTCTTTAATAAGCGCATATTCTGTAATATCCATCATGTAGAGCATTCCAATATCGTTATGGTAGGCTGTTTGGAAGTATTTATCTTTCCAATGGACTACATTATCTCCATCATCATCCCAGATTCTTTACAATTGTTGCTAAATTCTGGATCGACTATTTCAAGTTTGAATCCTAATAGTTCTTTTCGTTCGAAATACTTTTGTAAATAAGGGTTAACCCACTGAATTTCACCATTATCATCAAGCAAAAGCATTCCAATCGGCATTTTAATAGAGGCATCTTGAGAACCTTTATTAATTTTATACGATAAGTTCGTTACAAAGTGATTCGTTTCTTGAATAATGTATTTTGCAAACGAATAGAGGAGAGTCCCTAATAAAATAACAAATAAAGTAAGGATCAGTCCCATCCATATATTCATCACGTACGCAATAATCAGCATACAGAGAATGATTGCTATAAATGAGAATCCGTATTTCTTCATTGTTTCACTTTTAAGAAATGTCGGTAAAGCCTTAATATGTTCTTTTAGGCTTTTCTTCATTCTTGCACCTTCTTTCTATATACCTTATTTTACCACAGTTTTGACCTCTCGTCAGTTCTCTAAAATTGTTTCACGTGAAACAATTTAAAAGAGAGTAGAGTAGAAATGTTTCACGTGAAACATTTTAAAAGTTCGATTCTCCGATAGAATGTTTCACGTGAAACATTCTAGTTTATGTATCAAAATTTATAAAAGGTTAAATGGTAAGCCACCATTTATTTAGCTAAGAAATAGTATCATCTAAATGGATACTCAATTATAAAACAAACAGTCAAATAAAACAAAAAAGGATTGAGAAATTCTCAATCCTTTAATTCATTATTATTAGTCAACTGTTGTGAATGGTAATAATCCCATGATACGAGCACGTTTGATTGCAACAGTTAAAGTACGTTGGTGTTTAGCACAAGTACCTGTTACACGACGTGGTAAGATTTTACCTTTTTCAGAAATGTAACGTTTTAATAATTCTACATCTTTGTAATCAATGTAGTCGATGTGGTTTGCACAGAAGTAGCAAACTTTTTTACGACGGCGTTGACCGCCACCTCTACGTTGTTGAGCCATTATGGTATCCTCCTTTTAAACTTTAGAATGGTAAATCATCATCTGAAATGTTGATTGTCTCTCCATTGCTTAAGAATGGGTCTGACACACCACCACCGAATGATGAAGTAGGAGTATTAAACTGATTAAAGTTATTTGTTTGGTTTTGTTGGAATCCGCCTTGTGTGCTTGGTTCGTTTGCAGGGCGTTGTTCAGTAACATTACGTGATTCTAACAATGAGAAGTTCTCAGCTAGCACTTCAGTTACATAAACTTTTTGGCCTTGTTGGTTATCATAGCTACGAGTTTGAATACGTCCTTCAATTCCTACTAGTGAGCCTTTACGAGTGAAATTCGCAAAGTTTTCTGCAGCTTTACGCCACATTACGCAGTTGATAAAATCTGTTTCACGTTCACCATTTTGGTTTTGATAACGACGATCAATTGCGATAGAGAAGCTCGCATAAGCAGTTCCGTTTGAAGTATAACGTAAATCAACGGCACGTGTTAAGCGTCCAACTAATACAACATTATTAATCATTTAATCCTTACTCCTTTCAAGATTTATGTTTACTTATAATAAACAATTATGCTTCTAATTTAACGATCATGTGACGTAAGATGTCATTGTTGATTTTCGCTAAACGGTCGAATTCATCGATTGCAGCAGCATCTTCAGCAGTGATGTTCACTAAGTGATAGATACCTTCTTGAAATCTTTTAATTTCGTATGCAAAAACGACGTTTCGCCCAGTCTTTAGATTCAACAACAACTGCTCCGTTGTCTGTTAAAACAGCATCAAATCTTGCAACCAATTCAGCTTTAGCAGCTTCATCGATGTTTGGACGGATGATATATAAAATCTCGTATTTTGATGTTTGACTCATTGACTGTCACCTCCTTATGGACTTTTGGCCTACTGAATTTTCAGTAAGCAAGGAGAGTATCATTTCTAATACTCACGTTCAATCATTATAGCAAACAAAGCTATAGAATGCAACAGAAATCCGCGCTGCAGAGGTGCTCAGGAAAGTTTGCAAGGAGCAGCCCAGTAGTAAAAAATGTTTCTATATATCATATCTGATATGAAACATATATGTTACAATTAGTTTATAAAGGAATTAGGGGGAAAAAGAAAATGGTGGATTATTTAAAGCGGCTTTTTGACCGTCTTGAAGCGAAATATGAGACTTTTAGGGATGATTTTGAAGCAGAATATTTCCTTCAAAAAAATGCCTTAGCGATGATCAGGCTTCGGAACGACTCTGGACTGACTCAAACGGAATTCGCTAGAAACGCCGGTATGACGCAAGGAAATCTCTCTAGACTCGAAAAAGGAAAGTATAATCCTACGCTTAATTATCTTCAAAAAATTGCGAGTAAAAATGGGTATGATTTAGAAATTCGTTTTAAGAAAAAGAAGCGATAAATACGATGAAATCAACAAAAATAGCTCCTACAGCCAAAAACTGTAGGAGCTATTATTTTTTTAAATTTATCCCCAAACTTCATGAACGATTTCATCAATCAATTTTAATTTATCCCATTGAGCTTTAATCGTTAAGATATTACCTTCTTCCGTAGAAGAGAACCCACATTGAGGGCTGAGGCATAATTGTTCAAGTGGAACATATTGACTTGCTTCTTTAATACGTGCAATGACTTCACCTTTATCTTCTAGGTTCCCTGATTTAGAAGTAATTAAACCCAGAACGACTTTTTGGTCTTTAATATAGCGAAGTGGAGTAAAGTCACCCGCACGGTCACTATCATATTCCAAGAAGAACCCATCCACACGACAATGACCAAATAGCGTCTTCGCCACTGGTTCATAACCACCGCTAGAGAACCATGTTGAGCGGAAGTTTCCGCGGCAAATATGCATATTCACCACTAAATCTTCTGGTTTCCATTCAATCACACGGTTTAAGACATCTACATAGTCACGAGCGATTTGTTCGAGGTCAAATCCACGTGCTTCGTATGCTTCTCGCTTTGTCTAGCGCACAGAATTCTCCCCAGCTAGTGTCGTCTAATTGAATATTGTGGCATCCTAAGTCGTAGAAGCATTGTAGCGCCTTACGGTAAGTTTTCACCACATCATCATAGAAGAGGGCTTCATTGTCTTTATAGCGCTCAATTGGCACATAGTTTTTCTCACGAACTTGCGTAATCAAATGCAACATACTTGGTGAAGGAATCGTTAATTTCACCGGTGTATCGCCAGCGTGCTGTTTAAGAATTTGAAGTGTTTTACGAATGGATGATTTTCAGAGAAATCAACCTTTCCAACAATACGTAATGTTTTTGGCTTCACATCTTTATCTTTGAATTGAACAGAGAAGTGGTCTGCTTCAACCAATTCAACCCCATCTAAGTTTTCTAAGAAATCTAAGTGCCAGAATGCACGACGGAATTCTCCGTCAGTGACAGATTTGAGGCCGAGTTCTTTTTCTTTCTCGATTAGGGCGATGATTTCTTCGTTTTCAACGCGTTCGAGTTCTTCAGCAGTGATTTCTCCTGCACTAAATTTCGCACGGGCTTCTTTTAGACGTTCAGGACGTAAGAAACTTCCTACGTGATCCAGTCTAAAGGGCGCTTTTTGACAACAGCTACAGTTTTCGTGATTTGACATCTGTTTTCCTCTTTTCGTTTATTCAGCTTCTGGTAAGTAGGCAATGGCGCGAACAGGTGAACCTGGAGTACGTTTCCAGTTTGGATATGAAATTGAAATCACAGCACCCACTGCAGGAACTTGGTCAAGGTTTGCTAATACTTCGACTTGGAAGATGTTTTGGCTTAATAAGTAGTATTCGTTTGTTAAACCATGCGCTGCTGCATGAACACCTGAGTCTGTATCTAATGTTTCATGACCAACGGCTTTCACATGACGTTCGTGAATTAAAAATTCAAGCGCATCTTTTGCCCAACCTGGTGTATGTTGAACGTCGTTTTCGTCTAAATTACGAACGGCGTCTTGGTTTGGCCAGCGATGTGACCAGTCACTACGGAAGGCAACAAAAGCACCTGGTTCAATTTGTCCGTATTCTTCTTCAAATGCTAAAATATCTGCTTTTGTTAATTCAAAGTTTGGATTTTCGGCTACTTCTTTTGAACGGTCGATGACGTAGAGTGGTAATAATAAATCTTTCAACTCGATTTCATCGAGGAAACGTCCGCCTTCATAGAAATGGCAAGGTGGATCGATATGCGTACCGTATTGTGTAACTACGGATAGTTGTTGTACGTGGAATCCGTCTTTTAATGTAAATAAATCTTTTTGTTCCAATGCTGGTAGAGCAGGGAAGTGAGGGCTATCGGCATCAATTTGATGGCTTAAGTTTACCCATTTTGCTTGTTTTAATGTTTCGTAAGCTTTTGCTAATTGTTGTTGAAATGCTGACATAGTTTTCATCCTTTCTAAATAGGGGAAGGCTGTGGTTCAAACGTCATTCTCCCCACAGCCTTTTTGTTTGTTTTATAATGTGAGGATTATTCTCCCCAAACTTCACGTGCGATTTCTGAAATCAATGCAATTTTCTTCCATTGATCTTCTTCTTTAATGACATTTCCTTCTTCTGTTGAGGCAAATCCACATTGAGTACTTTAGTATAAGTTTTCAAGCGGAACGTATTGGCTTGCTTCTTTAATACGAGCGATGACTTCATCTTTGTCTTCTAAGTCGGCAAATTTTGAAGTTAAGAGTCCTAAAACGACTTTCTTCTCGTTACCTACTTTGGCAAGTGGCTAGAAGTCGCCGGCACGGTCTGTATCGTATTCTAAGTAGTACGCGTTTACGTGTTCGCCTGCTAATAGCTCGTCTTCTACTTTTTCGTATCCACCTTGAGAAATCCAAGTAGAGTGGAAGTTTCCGCGGCAAACGTGTGTATTCACTACTAAGTCTTTTGGTAATGCATCAAGAACTGAGTTGTTTAATTGTAAGGCACGACTTGCAAAGTCACGACGAACTTCTTCTAATGGTCGGTCTGCATTGAAACGTTTTGCAAAACCATCGTCTGCTAAAGCGCCCCATGTACAGTCGTCAAATTGAAGAGTACGAAAGGCCTTCGTTGTATAAGTCTGCTCATAGACATATGCGTTTTAATCGCTTCAAACAGCTCTTTTTCTGTTGGATACACAGATGTCCATGTGCAATATGTTCAGTGTTACCCGGATTAATTCGAAATAGAACAGCGATGGAGAAGAGTTGTGAATTTCACAATAACATCTTCATCTTTCACTAAGTCATAAGTGGAAATGTTCTACGAATGGATGGATTATGTCCATCCGATTGGAGCAGTTAATGTTGATGTATCGGCTTTTGTTTCGATACCGTTAAATTTATAACCATGTTCTCCGACAGTATGTTCCACACCATTGAATCCCCAGAAGAAGTCAAGGTGCCAGTAAGCACGGCGGAATTCGCCGTCTGTAACGCCTTTTAATCCAGCAGCGATTTGTTTGAACAATCTCGCGGTCGTTTTATCTTCTGCTGTTCTTCGCGTGTAATTTCGCCGTTTGCAAATTTTGCGCGTGCTTCTACTAATTCTTTTGGACGTAAGAAACTTCCTACGTGGTCTACTCTAAATGGTGCTTGTTTTGTCATAAATTTATTTCTCCAATCTATCTTCGAATTGTTCTCTTAGAACATTATTCTCCCCATACCTCACGGGCGATTTCGCTAATTAATGCGATTTTCTACCATTGGTCTTCTTCTGTAAGGATGTTTCCTTCTTCTGTTGAAGCAAATCCACATTGAGTACTTAAGTATAAGTTTTCAAGTGATGGCGCATGTTAGCTCGCTTCTTTAATACGAGCGATGACTTCTTCTTTGTCTTCTAAGTCTGCAAATTTTGAAGTTAAGAGTCCTAATACAACTTTCTTCTCATTACCCACTTTATTAAAGAGGTTGAAGTCGCCGGCATGGTCTGTATCGTATTCTAAGTAGTACGCATTTGTTCACCTACTAATAATTCATCTTCTACTTTCGGCTGTCCCCTTGAAATCCATGTTGACCGGAAGTTGCAACTTAGACGTGTGTTCACTACTAGGTCTTTTGGTAATAGATCAAAGAACTGAATTGTTCAATTTGTAATGCACGACCTGCAAAGTCACGACGAACTTCTTCTAATGGACGGTCTGCATCGAAATGTTTTACAAAACCATCGTCTGCTAAAGCACCCCATGTACAGTCGTCAAATTGAAGCGTGCGAAGACCTTCGTTGTATAAGTCTGTAATTACATCTACATATGCATTTTTAATTGCTTCGAAAAGCTCTTTTTCTGTTGGATACACAGATGTCCAAGCTGCAATATTTTCAGGTGTAAAAATTAATTCGAAATAGAATTGTGATGGAGCAGGGATTGTGAATTTCATAATAACATCTTCGTCTTTCACTAAGTCACGTAAGAATTTGAAATGTTCTACGAATGGGTGGTTATGTCCATCAATTGGAGCTGTTAATGTTGCCGTATCAGCTTTTGTTTCGACACCGTTGAATTTTAAACCGTGTTTACCTACCCTATGTTCTACGCCGTTGAATCCCCAGAAGAAGTCAAGGTGCCAGTATGCGCGGCGGAATTCTCCGTCTGTAACACCTTTTAATCCAGCAGCGATTTGTTTTTTAACAAGTTCGCGGATTTCTTTATCTTCTACAGCTGTTAATTCTTGTGAGATTTCGCCGTTTGCGAATTTTCGCGATAACTTCTACTAGAATCTTTAGGACGTAAATAACTTCCTACGTGGTCTACTCTAAATGGTGCATGTGTTGTCATACGGTATTTCTCCAATCTATCTTCGAATTTCTTCTTGTGGGATGATTATTCTCCCCATACCTCACGAGCGATTTCGCTAATTAAGGCAATTTTCTTCCATTGATCCTCTTCTGTTAAAATATTTTATTCCTTCTGTTGAAACAAATCCACATTGTGTACTTAAGTATAAGTCTTCTAGTGGAACATATTAAAAGCTTGCTTACTAATGAGCAATGACTTCATCTTTGTTCTAATTTTCCTGATTTAGAAGTGAGAAGCCTAGAACCACTTTCTTACCATTTGTTTTACTTTAGCTAGTGGCTTGAAGTCGCCGGCGCGGTCTGTATCGTATTCTAAGTAGTACGCATGTACGTTTTCGTCTTCAGATAATGCGTCGCTTACTGAATCGTAGCCACTGAACTTGCCCATGTTGAGTGGAAGTTACCACGGCATACGTAGTGTTCACTGTTAAATCTTCTGGTAAATCTTCTACAAATTCCGTTGTTTAACTCTAGAATTCACGTTTGTGTTCTCTTCTTAATTCTTCAGGTATTTAAATGACTTTCTTTTGAGACGATTTTAAGTTATCATCTACGATCACACACCCATGTACAGTCATCGATTTGTAAGAGACGGCAACCTGCATCGTATAATTCTTTAATCACTTGTCTGTAAGCAGCAATGATATCTTTAAAGAGTTCTTCTTTTGAAGGGTATACTGAGAAAGTTTGCTCAATATGCTCTGCGTCACGAATCAATTCGAAGTAGAAGTGCGCTGGAGCAGGGATTGTTTGTTTTACGATGAAATCTTCGTCTTCGAATTGTTTCAAGAATTTGAAGTGTTCTACGAATGGGTGATTTTCACCAGTGATTTTTCCAACGACATCTACTTGAGTCGGGTTTTGTAATTTCATCGTGGAATTGGTGTCAATTTTTGCTTGCGTGTGATCCCTCCGTTTTAATCCCCAGAAGAAATCTAAGTGCCAGTATTGGCGACGGAATTCGCCGTCAGTGAATCCTTTTAATCCAGCTTTCTTTTGTTGTTCGACTAACTTTTCGATGGCTTTATCTTCGACGGCTGTTAATTCCTCGCGTATAATTTCACCTTTTACAAATTTTTCTTTTGCTTCTACTAATTCTTTTGGACGTAAGAAACTTCCTACGTGATCTACTCTAAATGGTGCTTGTAATTTTGACATTGTACATTCCTCCTATAAATAAAAAATCCTCACAGTATCGCTACTGCAAGGACGAAATTTTCGTGTTACCACCTTGTTTTGTAGAATCCTCACAAATCCTACCTTACCGAGTACGCACACTAGGTGTTATACTCTACAGCTATAATGGGCTACCCATTTACGTCTAATGATTCGACGTAAAATCACTCCGAGGCCATCTTCAAAAATTCAACTTCATCTCTTCCCACCAACCGAGACTCTCTTAGCAAATCTTATTTTCTACTCACCTGTTCTTTGTGATATCTTATGAACATGCTCTTAGGATAACAGAGAACAAACCGCATAGCAATAGGTTTTCTTATACCGTTTTTCTATCGATTGTTATAACTATTAGTTATACACTATAAAATACCTTTAAAAACTAGTTATAAAAAGACTTAGAGATAATCTCTAAGTCTTACATCGATTATTCAGAATCAACTAATTCATGTAATTTTTTCTTATAGTAGAATGTTGCAAAAATCGATAACCCGAGAATCAAGACAACATACGCAATTGTAATGAACCAAACGAAGGTACGATTCCATTCTCGTAAATGGATTAATAAATAAATCGCTCCGAATAGAAATCCGAAGAGAACAACCATGAAAATAACTGCTTTAACCCCGCTACGCGAACGGTTTAAGAGTTCAATGACATTCGTCCACGTTGGCGTAAAGAGCTTCAAGTCTCTGGCGTATCCCCAACGGCTAAGTCCTAGACTAATGATTCCCCATGAGAGAATAATGCCCAAGGTCATATAAATTGGTAAGCGAAGCACCGTACAAATGACCGTCATAAGAATGACCGGAATCGCAGACTGAATCACAAAGAGAATCCAGAATTTACGTTCCAAAAATTGATGCATATCGAATGGAAGAACTTTTAAATAATAATAGTTTTCTCGTTCGAGTGAAATTCCGACCGCTAATAAGTTGTTTCCTCCTGTATTGAAGAATGCAATGAAAGTAATAAGCATCGCAAATGGTAAGAAGGTATTTAGATTTAGGAAGTTCATAAAACTAAAGCCTACAAATATTCGATAAACTAAAGGCTATTGGAATAATGAAGAGATATGGTAATATTCCTGCAGCAATAATCGTTTGCGTTAATACAGAACCTTCCATTAATTGACGAAGTGTATAGCGAATCATGAATTTTGTTGAAAGCTTGTTGCCATCTAACTCCATTTGTTTGACACGTTCGACTTTTACTTTTGAAGACGATGTTTGCGAAACAGCTTGATAGAAGTTTGGCAATACAATGAACTTCACGAGTAGTAAAATCGCCACAAATACTAAGAGCACTAATCCAATTATCGGATAAACACTCATATCGAGTGGGTCTAAAATCGCATTATAGAAGGCTAGTTCTGGCTTAAGGAAAATTGGAATTTCTCCTATTGATACCTCTATCTCAACGGATTTTGTCAACATCATCACTTGATATCCCAAAATAGCTCCAAGAGAAATTACAAAGATTAAAATATTTGTAATCACGGATTGATATTTTCTAAAGAGCTTAATCTTCGCTAGGAAGAAGCAAAGAAGAAACATCAATATGTAAACAATCGCACTGAGTACAAGCACTCCTATTAAGGCAATCGGAATTGTGAGGAGGAAATTGCCCCCTGAAAAATACACGTGGATTACAAATAACATCACAATTGGAATAAATCCTTGCAATGTAGCTACTACAATCGAAAGGCTCTTTCCAAGAATGACTTCTAATTCCGTAAAGGCATATGGCAAATAGGATTCGAAGTCTTTACTTTCATAAAAGACATTGTAAACAGCTGGCAATGCTTGCGAAATTAAAATCATCAAGAATAAGAAAACCGTACTCGCAAATTGAAGTGGAGGGTATGAACGTCCCGAAATCGCTCCAGGAATTCCAAATAAAACTCCAAACATCAACGCAAATAGTAATTGTTGCGTCAAGGTTTTCATCGCAACATTTACCGGTTTCGATGGATTTTTCGCCTGTTTCTTTCGATAATTTTGTAATTGAGCCGGTTGCGTCGCAAAAATTAAATTGGTTTTCACCAGCGTAAGAATTCGATTAAACCGCATGTAAATCCACTCCTTCTTTTCTACCGGCTAGTGATAAGTAGATTTGTTCGAGCGTGCTATCTGGTTGTTGGCCTTTCAACTCTTGAATCGTACCGTAGAAGAGTAGTTTTCCTTTTTTCAAAATGGCAATCTTATCGCAAAGTTGTTCCGCAACTTCTAAAACGTGTGTTGAGAAGAGAACGGTATTGCCTTTATCGGCATGTTCGCGCATTAATTTCTTCAAGTCGTAAGAAGCTTGTGGGTCAAGACCTGTCATTGGTTCATCGAGTACCCAAATTTCAGGGTCTGATAAAAGCGCCCCGATAACGAATACCTTTTGACGCATCCCGTGTGAGAACGAATCAATGACTTCATAGCGATGTCCTTCAAAATCAAATAATTCTAGTAAATAAGCAAGACGGCTTTCTACTTCGTCTAGAGTCATGCCATAAGAAGAAGCGACTAATTCCCAAAATTCATTCGCTGTTAAGCGTAGGAATAGGTCTGGACTATCAGCCACATACCCAATTTTTTCTTTAATGGCTAGACGATTAGATGACAATTCTTGTCCATCCACAATAATTTCTCCGCTTGTTGGATGAATGACGCTCACGAGTGATTTAATCGTGGTTGATTTACCAGCCCCGTTGTGTCCGATTAAGCCAATAATTTTTCCACTTTCAATCGTTAAGTTAAGTCCATCTAAAGCGACAGTTTGATCATATACTTTTGTTACATTACGAAATTCAATCATATTTATTCCTCCTTATGGATTATTCCATCCTTATTGTACCACTAAAAATTCTAAAAAAATAGTACTTTTTTTGCGTAAAAGATATTTTTGCTAAAAACTTTACATTCGATTACTACGAATCCGTATGATTCTTCGTAATCTTAATGAGTGCTTTTATGGCTCTTTTTAACAAAATTAAGATATAAATGAGTAAACAAAAAAGCCATCATTTGATGGCTTTTTGCTTACTGATTATTCGTTTTCTTCGTCGACTAATTGTTGCGCAAAGTCTTTCATGTTGCCTTTGATGGCTTCATCTGAAAGGGATGCAGTTGGATTTTCTGTTGCTACTGATTCAGTCGATGAGTCAGTGGCAAGAGAATCTTCTTCTGTTTCTTCTTCGCGGTCTACAATCGCTAATGAACTTACAATCGCATCTTGATCGAGACGCATCATACGAACTCCAAGTGCACCACGGCCTGTTTGAGACACGTCTTCGGCATGGAATCGGATGATAACCCCTTTATTCGTCATGATGAGTAAGTCTTCGTCTCCAGTTACAGTACGTAGGCAGACAAGTGGTCCATTTTTCTCGGTAATACGGAGTGTACGAACCCCTTTCACGCCACGGCCTTTCAATGCGTATTCAGAAGCTGCTGTACGTTTTCCATACCCTTTCTCGCTGACCACTAATACTTCACGGTCTGGCGTTAAAATATCCATTCCGATGACATAGTCGCCCTCACGTAGAGAAACCCCACGAACACCTGAAGCGGTACGACCCATCGCACGAACTTTATCTTCATGGAAGCTTACAGCATTACCGTGATACGTTCCGAGGATGATGCCATCATTTCCGCTTGTGACCACTACACGGATGAGTTCATCATCTTCGCGTAATTGGATGGCACGTAGACCATTTGTACGGATATTCTTGAATTCTGATAGACGAACACGTTTAACCGTTCCACGTAATGTTGTGAAGAACAAGTAACGTTCTGATTCATCTGATTCAGGAACACTGATAATCGCTTGAATTTTCTCAGCCGAATCAATGTTTAATAAGTTGATGACTGGTAATCCTTTTGCAGTACGGCTATATTCAGGAATTTCATACCCTTTTTGCTTGGTAAACTTTCCCTGTATTCGTAAAGAAGAGGAGTGAATCGTGTGTTGAACATGAAATCATGTTTTTCCACGTAGTCATCATCATGGACGCTCATTCCTTGCACCCCACGTCCTCCACGGCGTTGTGCCTTGAATTCAGTGTTGGCAAGACGTTTGATATATCCATTCTTTGTTAATGTAATGACAACATCTTCTTGTTCGATTAAATCTTCATCTTCAAGGCTTAATGCTTCTCCGACTAATAATTCTGTACGACGAGGATTGTCAAAACGTTGTTGGATTTCAAGAAGCTCGTGTTCGATGATTTCGTAACGAAGTTCTTCGCTCGCTAATACTTTTTCTAAGTATTGGATGGTTGCTTGTAATTCGTTGTATTCTGCATCGATTTTCTCGCGTTCTAATCCTGTTAAACGAACCATACGCATATCCAAAATCGCTTGTGCTTGTTTATCGCTTAAGCCATATTCATTCATGAATCGGTCCTTAGCGATATCTCCACTTGCTGAACTTCTTAAGATGGCCACAATCGCATCGATATGGTCTAAAGCGATTTGTAAACCCTTCTAAGATGTGAGCACGGTCTTCCGCTTTTTTCTTATCAAATAAGCTACGACGACGAACGACTTCTTCTTGGTGATCTAAATAGTGGCGTAAAAATTTCTTTTTAAGCTCAATACTTTTGGTTCTTGGTTTACAATCGCAAGCATATTGAATCCGAAGTTTGATTGCAATGGTGTTAATTTGTATAAATTATTTAATACAACGGATGCTGAAACATCACGACGCACTTCAATCACGACACGCATTCCCACACGGTCAGATTCATCGTTTAAGTAAGTAATCCCTTCGATTTTTCTTCTCGTGGTGTAATTGTGCGATACGTTCTACTAAACGCGCTTTATTTACCATATATGGTAATTCAGTGATGATGATGCGTTCTTTTTCCGTTTTTTTCAATTCTTCGATTTGTACGCGTCCACGAACCGTAATTGATCCGCGTCCTGTTTCGTACGCACGACGAATTCCAGATTTACCTAAGACAATTCCTCCAGTTGGGAAGTCTGGTCCAGGGAGAGCTTCCATCAATTCAGTAGTGGTCACATCAGGGTTCTTCATTAATAAGTGAAGAGCAGAAATGACTTCCGCCAAGTTATGTGGTGGAATATTCGTTGCCATCCCTACGGCAATCCCTGTTGCACCGTTGACTAATAAGTTTGGAATACGTGCTGGTAATACTTCCGGTTCATGTTCTGTTGAATCGTAGTTATCACGGAAATTAATCGTATCTTTGTTAATATCGCGAAGCATTTCAAGAGCAATTTTACTCATACGAGCCTCTGTATAACGCATCGCAGCAGCTCCGTCTCCATCGACAGAACCAAAGTTACCGTGACCATCGATTAATGGGTAACGGTATGAGAAATCTTGTGCCATACGAACCATGGCATCGTAAATTGCAGAGTCACCGTGTGGGTGATATTTACCCATTACGTCCCCGACAATACGCGCAGATTTTTTATGCGGTTTGTCCGGTGTCACTCAAGTTCACTCATTCCATATAAAATACGACGGTGTACTGGTTTTTAATCCATCGCGCACATCTGGTAGGGCACGCGATACAATAACACTCATCGAATACTCTAGAAATGATTTACGCATCGTTTGTACTAAATCAGTTGATTCAAAAGTTTCTTCAAAGTGTTTCACTTCTTCAGACATAATTCGTCTCCTTTTCTATTCTTCTCTTCAAATTCGATTACTGGATTAGATATCTAAATCTTCCATATTGATGTATTTCGCATTGCTTTCAATAAATTCACGACGTGGTTCTACACGGTCGCCCATCAAGATATCTAAAAATTTGATCCGCTTCTGCAGCATCTTCCACAGATACTTGTAACATTGAACGGTTTTCAGGGTTCATGGTTGTTTCCCATAATTGTTCCGCATCCATTTCCCCAAGACCTTTGTATCGTGATAATTGTGGTTTTGGATGTGCTGGTAATTCTTTTAATTTCGCTTCTAACTCTTCATCATTTTGAATGTAGTATTCATTTTTCCCTTGTTTCAATTTGTAAAGAGGTGGTTGCGCGATGTAAATATATCCAGCTTCCACTGCAGGGCGCATATAACGATAGAAAAGAGTAATGAGCAATGTACGGATGTGACTTCCATCGACATCGGCATCGGTCATGATGACTAATTTTTGGTAACGAGCTTTCGATAAATCAAAATCTCCACCAAAACCAGTTCCCATCGCTGTAAAGAGCGAACGAATTTCTTCGTTAGCTAAAATTTTATCGAGTGTTGCTTTTTCAACGTTCAAGATTTTCCCGCGAATTGGTAAAATCGCTTGGAAATGACGTGAACGTCCTTGTTTTGCTGAACCACCCGCAGAGTCCCCTTCGACGATGAATAATTCAGTAATCGTTGGGTCATTGCTTGAGCAGTCTGCTAGTTTCCCTGGTAAGTTTGAAATTTCTAAACCAGATTTTTTACGAGTTACTTCACGGGCACGTTTTGCAGCAAGACGTGCTTTTGAAGCTAAAATCCCTTTTTCGACAATTTTACGTGCGACTTGAGGGTTTTCCATTAAGAATTTATCGAAGTGCGTCGCAAACAGACGGTCTGTAATCGTACGTGCTTCAGAGTTTCCTAATTTCGTTTTTGTTTGTCCTTCGAACTGTGGATCAGGGTGTTTGATCGAAATAACGGCTGTTAACCCTTCACGGACATCTTCACCGCTTAGTTTTTCTTCGTTTTCTTTCATCAATTTTTGACGACGCGCGTACTCATTAATCACACGTGTTAAGGCCGTCTTCATCCCTGATTCGTGAGTCCCACCTTCATAAGTGTGGATATTATTCGTGAAGCTGAGAAGGTTTGTATGGTAGCCAGTAGTGTATTGCATTGCCACTTCTACTTGAATGCCATCTTGTTCACCTTCTACATAGATTGGCTCTTCGAATAACACTTGTTTTGATTTATTCAGGTGTTCTACATAGCTCTTAATCCCGCCTTCGTAGCAGAATGATTTTCTCACTGGCTCTTCTTCGCGGAAAATCTGTGATCGTTAATTTTTAATCCTTTATTCAAAGAAACGCTAATTCACGCACACGGTTGGCTAATTTATCAAATTCAAAGACTGTTGTTTCTTGGAAAATTTCAGGGTCTGGTACAAAGTATACGCTTGTACCATGTTTATCTGTTTTACCAATGATTTTTAAGTCATCTAAAACGGCACCACGTTTATAAGATTGCTCATAAATGTTGCCATCTTTAAATACTTGAACGGTTAAGTCTGTTGAAAGAGCATTAACAACAGAAGCCCCAACCCCGTGAAGACCCCCAGAAACTTTATAGCCTCCGCCGCCGAATTTACCACCGGCGTGAAGCACTGTAAATACAGTTTCTACGGCAGGACGACCTGTTTTTTCTTGAATATCGACCGGAATCCCACGTCCGTCATCGGTTACGCGAATATGGTTTTCTTTAGTGATGTCGATTTCGATATGTGTCGCAAACCCAGCCAACGCTTCGTCGATTGAGTTATCCACGATTTCCCAAACAAGGTGGTGCAACCCGGCACTACTTGTTGAACCAATATACATCCCAGGACGTTTACGAACAGCTTCGAGTCCTTCTAATACTTGAATCTGACTGGCATCATATTGCGCAGCTAATTCAGCTTTGTTTTCTTCTGTCATATGCTAATTCTCACTCTCCGTTTTTAAAATAGTTCCTTTTTCAATCGGTATTACGACTGGTTCATTAATAAATTGTTGCTTAATCCCATCCAGGCTCGTTGTCGTAATAAAGGTTTGCACCTTATTTTCAATGGCCTTAATCAGATGAGTTTGTCTATCATCATCGAGTTCGGACAGTACGTCATCTAATAGTAGAAGAGGATACTCACCCGTCGATAATTTCATCAATTCGATTTCCGCAAGCTTCAAACTGAGAACGGTCGAGCGTTGCTGTCCTTGCGAACCGTACGTTTGAACCGGAATCTCGTTCAAATAAAAAATCAAATCGTCACGGTGCGGTCCAATCAGCGTTGTGGCTTGATCCGCCTCACGAGTTTGATTCTTCTTGAATTGATCGATATAAATTTCTTTCATTTGCGAAGGGGTTAAACCATCCTCCAGCGGAATCGTTGCTTGATACGAAACCGAGAATTTCTCACGACCAAGCGATAACTGGTCATGAATCGGAATGGCTAAAGCCTCCAATTGCTTCATAAAATCGAGACGATGAAAGACGATTTTACTTGCTAACTCGCTTAACATCTCGCTTAAAACCTCTAAGTATTCGTCCGGCTGCTTTTTCTTAATCGCTAGCTGCTTCAAATACGTATTCCGTTGTTTTAAGACACGATTATATTCCACTAAATCATAGAGGTAGAGGGAACTCATTTGTCCAAGTTCCATATCCACGAATTTACGTCTATTTTGCGGAGACCCTTTGACAAGCGTGAGGTTCTCTGGGGCAAATAGAATGACATTTCAAGTTTCCAAGGTAAGAACTCAGTCGTTTTTTTGCTCCAAATAATTCACTTTCGCGATTTTTTTCCTTTTTTTAGAAAAATTGCAATTCTAAATTCGTCTTTGTCGCTGTTTTTTTCAACGGTCCCTTTAATCGTCGCAAAACTCTTTTTTTCCATCCAATCAGTTCTTTTGTCGTTTGTCGTGCGGTGGCTCTTTGTCATCGCCAAGGCATAAATCGACTCCATCAGGTTGGTTTTCCCTTGTGCATTTTCACCAATAAAAACATGCACACCGTCTGTAAACTCTAGTTGGACAGATTCATAATTACGAAAGTTTTGTAATTGTAAATTAGTCAGCTTCATGCGTCATGTGTGTTCAAATCATTTTCATCCGATTTCATTTCTTTCACAATAAAAATACCTTCATCAGGTATTTCGACACGTGTATTCGGATATAATTTTTCTACCACGTCGATTTTTCTAACTCTCCATCTACAAAAAAACGGTATATTCTTGCAGGTACCATTTTGCTTGTCCGCCCGTTGTAATGACGTCAATATGTTTTAAAAATTGCCCTAATGTAATGTACTCATCAGAGATCGATACGATAGTTGTCATGAACTTCCTCTTTTCTAATGGATATTGGTGAGAACTCCATTAAACTCATGCATGCTCACATATTTTTAAGTAGAATAACTCTACAATATTATACAATTTTTACACGCTTTTCGCAAAGAAATTGCAAAATTTAGGGGGTTATTTCAATTTTTAGTCAAAATCAACAAAAAAGCCTAAAAAAACAAAAAACAAAATTTAAGGGGATTTTTTCAAAATTTGAAAGTTTTGGCCCAAAAATTACCCCAAAATCACACTGCCCAAAATTCACTTATAAGTGAATTTCGGGAAAATGCAAAAATAGAGTTGAAAATAAAAAAACTCGAGCCTTCAAAATGAAAGCTCGAGTGAGAGTGTTAATTCTTATGATTACCCGTTGAATGTACGAACAGGTGTCACTAATTGAATGAAGCTATGTGGAATACCAGAGTGGTCTTCTTTTAGTTTCAATGTGAATGGACGGTTTGCTTCTAAGAAGTTGATGACCGCTTCTGAAGAACCGAATAATTTCAACGCTTCTTTTAAGTAGTCTGGGTTGAATGAAATTTCAAGTGGAGCTCCTTCGAAGTTTTTCCACAGCGATTTCTTCTTCAACCGTACCCGACTTCAGGAGATTTCCTGTTAATAGAATACGTTCTGGAGAAAGTGTTAATGTCGCGATATTGTTTTTTTATCCGTATGTGACATTAATGAAGCACGTTCTACAGCTGCTACCAATTCGCTGGCAACGACTGTAATCGAAGTAGTTCGCTCCGTCGTTAATTAAAACGGTCTGTATCAGGATACATTCCTTCTAATAAACGAGAGTAGAAAGGATAATGTTTCTGTTTGGAACAAGATTTGATTATCTGTAATCGCAAAAATCGATTGTTTCTAATCCGTCGATGATACGAGATAATTCTAATAATGTTTTTACCAGGTAATGTCATTTCAAAAGTCAATGCATCACTGCCAGCTGGCATTTGTAGTGGAATGATTCGTTGGCTTAAACGGTGAGAGTCTGTTGCGACTGCTTTTTAATTGGTTGTCTTTAATCACCATATGAATCCCTGTTAAGATTGGACGAGATTCTGCAGTTGAAACGGCAACAGCTGTTTGTACAATCACTTGTCTAAATAATGGAACAGGAATAGTGATGACATGATTTTTTTCGATTTCTGGTAATTGTGGATAATCTACTGCTGATAATCCATTTAATGTAAATGATGCATTTCCTGCTGTAATTGTTGCTTGTAGTTGATCATTTGTTTCAAGTGTGAATACATTTAAAGGTAATTTTTTAACGATTTCTCCAAAGAAACGAGCAGGAAGAACGATGCTACCTGGTTCTTGGACTGTTAATTGTAATTCTTCGTCTTCGATTGGTAAGAATACTTCGATAGAAACTTCTGAATCACTACCTGTTAATGTTAATCCTTCTTCACTTGCAACTAATTTAATCCCTGTCAAAAATCGGAATTGTTGTTTTTGATGGGATTGCACGTTGCACATCTACAAGATTTTTTTAAGAACCCTTGTCTGTTTACTGAAAATTTCATAACTGCCTCCTTTAGGGTGTGCTTTTTATATTTAATTTATTTATTAATAAAATAGTAATAGTAGTAGGGCCTGTGTATATTGTGGAAAAGTCCATTTTTCCTTATAACAGAGACCATTTTTCATTTGTGGATAACCATTGTGGAAAAACTCCACCATTTTTATGGCAATTATCCACAGCTTAATAACCGAGCGAATGCTTGATTTCATTAATCACGCGAATCGTTTCTGGATCATCTTTGGCTTCTTGGCTAATTTTTTCATAGGCGTGAATAACCGTTGAGTGGTCACGACCAAAATCAGCACCAATCTTTTGAAGAGAAACACGTGTTAATTCACGAGAAAGATACATCGCGATTTGACGCGGTTGAACCATTGTCTTCGTTCTTTTCTTTCCTTTAATATCTTCTACTGTAATATTGTAGTATTTCGCAACGGCGCTTTGGATATCATGAACGGTAAGAAGCTTCTCGTCGCCTCCAGGAAGGAACGATTGCAACGCTTCTGCAGCCAAGTCTGTTGAAATATCTTGTCCGACCATAACTGAGTACGCTTGAAGACGCATAAGAGCTCCTTCTAATTCACGGACGTTTGATTGAATATGACCTGCGACATAACTCAACACTTCAATAGGAATATTAAATCCAAGCGATTGTGCTTTTATTTTTGTAAAGATCGCAATACGCGTTTCTAAGTCTGGTGGCGTAATATCTACGGATAAACCAGATACGAAACGAGATACGAGACGTTCTTGTAATTCTTTAATTTCCGTTGGTTGACGGTCACTCGTTAATACGATTTGTTTTTGGTTATTGAAAAGCGCATTAAATGTATGGAAGAACTCTTCTTGAGTCGCTTCTTTTTTCGCTAAGAATTGAATATCATCGACCAGTAAGATATCCACATTACGGTAACGATTGCGGAATTCTTGCGGTGTTTTTGATCCAATCGAAGCAATCATTTCATTCATAAACTCTTCACTCGTCACGTATTTGACACGTGCGTTTGGATGGCTCTTCTTATATTTATTCCCAATCGCTTGCATTAAATGAGTTTTTCCAAGTCCTACACCTCCATAGAAGAAAAGAGGGTTGTAGGTATTACCAGGATTATCCGCAACGTAATGCGCGGCAGCCGTGGCCATTTGATTTCCTTTCCCAATAATGAAAGTTTCAAATGTATATTTAGGATTCAAATGCGAGTCTTCCTCAATGGCAACCATTGTTGGAGTTTCAGGAATATTTGGTTGAATTTCTTCGATTCCTTGGTGGAATGGAGTGGTTACTTGCGCTTCATCTTCTGAATCAATAAAACGTGGTTCAAACGATTGTCTAAAGTAATCGTATCCAATTTCCATAATGTCTCTGATGAGGTTATCTTGCCAATATCTCGCAAATGTCTTAGAAGGCACTTTAATATAGAGAATATTTTGTTCAATTCGAATCGGTTCAGCTGGTTTAATCCAGTGATTAAAGGTAAATTCGGAATTTGTTTTTTCAAAGTGTTCTAATAATAGTTTCCAAAATTCTTGGATGGAATTCATAAATGCACCTCCTTATATCGTTTTCAAGATTCTAATCCATTTAACAGTGTACCATCTTTCCAAAAAGTTTTCCACAATCGGATGGAGAAAATCACAAAAAAAGACAACTTTTGATAACTTTATCCACAAAACGGTGGATAAGTCAGAGGAAAAAGTGGATATTCACAGAGATATGCACATAAAAATAGCAGTTATAAACAATAAAGAAAGTTGATATAAAAGGATTTTAATAGAGTTATCCACCATTGTGTATAATTTTTGTAAACAGATTGTTATTTTGTGGATAAATTGTTTATAAGTATGTGGAAATCGTCTTTTTATGCAAAAAAACTATCCACCATCGATGTGAATAACTAAAAATAGAACAAAATAGACAGTTATTTGTAGAAAATTTTTTTAGAGTGATTATGTTATGATACTTCAGTAATTTAGTGATTAGATAGTTTATATTGACAAGTAAACATTTTATATTTATAATGTACTAGACTGTCTAGGGAGACTAGATATTTCATTTACAGTAGGAGGTGCACACGAATGAAAAGAACATATCAACCAAGCAAACGCAAACGTCAAAAAGTTCACGGATTCCGTAAACGTATGAGCACAAAAAATGGCCGTAGAGTATTAGCAAGCAGACGCCGTAAAGGTAGAAAAGTTTTAGCAGCTTAGATCACTGAACGTCTCAGTGGTCTTTTTAAAAACCATTTGAGTGACTGGAGAGATTCAAGTAGATGAAAAAAATCATTTTCGAGTAAAGAAAGACCGCGAATTTCAAAAAGGTATTTCATAAAGGCAAAATCGACAGCGAACCGTCAATTCGTTATTTATCAATATAATAAGGAAGGACAATCCCATTTTCGTGTGGGAATCTCTGTCAGCAAAAAGCTTGGAAATGCGGTCACACGTAATCGTCTAAAGAGAAGAATCCGTCATATTTTAATGGAATTGGACGACCAATTGGCGCAAGATGTAGATTTTATCGTCATTGCTCGTCAACCCATCGTACAAATGTCTTATCAAGAAATGAAAAGCAGTATGATGCATGTTTTAAAATTAGCTACTTTATTACCTAAAAATTAAGATTCCTATTAAAAGAAGGAATCATTGAAAATTAAATATTCTAAAAGGTGGGACTTTTCATTGAAGAAAAAAAGCCAATTGATTTTATCATTAGCAGTTTTAACTTTATTTTTAGCGGCCTGTGGAACTTCTCCAATTACGGAGTCTAGTACAGGATTTTGGGATCGAATTGTTCTCTATAATTTATCTCAATTTATCATCTGGTTATCAAACCTATTAGGTGGAAGTTACGGTTTAGGGATTATCGTCTTTACGATTATTACTCGTTTAATTATGATTCCTTTAATGCACTTCCAATACAAAAGTACGCGTAAACAAGCGATTCTTCAACCAGAAATTAAAGCTTTACGTGAGAAGTATTCAGCACGTGACCGTGCAACGCAAGAAATGCTTCAAGCTGAAATGAATGCTTTATATGAGCGTGAAGGGATTAACCAATACGCTGGATGTTTACCAACATTAATTCAATTGCCAGTCATGATGGCATTGTATCAAGCAATTAGCCGTACAGATGTATTGAAAACAGGTCATTTCTTATGGTTCCAATTAGACCAACCAGACCCATACTTCATCTTACCAGTCTTAGCTGCGGTAACTACATTCATCACAACATGGTTAACAATGAAAATGCAAGATACTGGTGGCGCTGGTAAAGTAATGATGTACGTAATGCCAGTAATGATCCTATTAATGTCTCTTGGGTTATCAAGTGCGTTATCACTCTACTGGGTAGTCGGAAACGTATTTATGGTAGGCCAAACATTACTATTAAATAATCCATTTAAATTCCAAGAAGAGCAAAAAGCGATTATCGCTGAGAAAAAACGTCGTGCAAGAGCGCTTGAAAAAGCGAAGAGAAGACACGGAAAATAATTCTTACAGAGCTCTTGTTGAAATGTCTCAATCATGAGATAATAACAATGATTTTTATAGAGTAGGAGAGTTTACGATGACAAATACAATTAAAGTAAGTGACGTTTCAGTAGAAAAAAAGCAATTCAAAAGGATTACGTCAGTTAGGATTATCGCAAGACCAAGTGTTTGTGGAAATCATTTCTGAAGGTAAAAAAGGATTGTTTGGCTTCGGTCAAAAAAATGCTGAAGTGGAATTAACACCAGTTGCTACAATGGTTAACGAAGAAGTAGTAGAAGAAGTTTCTAAGCCTGTTGTTGAAGCAGCCCAAGAAGTAACTGTTGAAACAGTAGAAACTGTGGAAGTTCCTGAAGAAGACTTCGATGAAGATGATTTCGAAGACGAAGAAGCAGGAGACGTAGATTACGAAGAAACAGTTGACCAATTAGAAGAAGCTGCTCGTGTTACAAAAAGAATACTTAGAAGGCATCGCTAAAACGTACGGCGCTGAAGCAACAGTAACAGTTGAAGCACGTCGTGACCGCATGACTTTCGTATTCGACACAGACAAACAAGGTCTTTTAATCGGAAAACATGGTAAAATCTTGAATGCTTTACAAGTACTTGCGCAAGTATCTGTACACCGCTTCATTAAAGGACGTATTTCAGTTCAAGTGGATGTTGGTGATTACCGTCAACGTCGTAGTGAAACATTACAACAAATTGCGGAAAGAACAGCTCGTAAAGTATTAAAAACAAAACAACCTGTTTACTTAGAACCACTTCCAGCGTATGAAAGAAAAACAAATTCACGCTGCGTTAGTAAAAATAAACGCATCTCAACTCACTCAGAAGGTAAAGAACCACATCGTTACCTAGTCGTTGAAATCGCAGAATAGAAAATGACAGCTTATGACCGTTTCGGTCATAAGCTTTGTGCTTTAAAAATCGACATTTAAAAAGATAATGGCTAAAATGATTATTATATCAATCATTTTGATGAAAGATTTTGGAACGAAAATATTTTTCATGCTTACAAAATACGATATATAAAATAATATATAAAAATCATTTTTCAATCAGAAAGAAAGAAAAAAATCCCACAAAATTCTACATAATTAAAAGTTTTTCTATTGGATATATCGAAAAATAAAAGGTATAATAATTATGATATAGGAGTCATAATTTTAATAAAAGAAAGGAGATATTATGGATATTCAAATTTTTGTAGAATCGAAGAAAAGAACTAGGTTTATCTCAAATTGAATTGAGTGAGGGTATTTGTACACAAGCTACATTGAGTCGATTCGAAAAATCACGGTCAAATTCCTTCAATGAAAAATATTGACCTTGCTTTTGCAAAAAAAGTTGCAAATGGACGTAGGGGAGTTATTTCCATCTGTAGCGATTAAAGACTCAGTGTTAAATAAGAAACTTGATAAAATCGAATCCAATATTGTAAGTATGGATTATGAAGAAGCAGAAGAACTCATTAAAAGTATTAACGTCTCACATTTAACAACGCAACAAGAGTGGCGATATCTATACTTAAAAGGGTTCACGCAAACCTTAATGAAGAAAGATGATGCCGACAGTTTCTTCTATTTTAATCAATTATTAGCGGATCATTCAGACGTAGATAATAAGTATATCTTTTTAGCCTATACCGGAATTGGCCTTATTTATATGAATCAAGCCGATTACGATAAGGCAGAGTACTTCTTTGAAAAAGCTATTCACCAAATTGATTCGTATACCATCGAGTCTGTAGAAGATGTTTGTCGTGTCCTAACAGTCCTATATTACGCAGCAACATTTTATGCGACGATTAAGGAATACGATACAAGTGATGTATTATTACGTCGAGGAGTAACGATTTGTGGGGAAAATCATATTACTTACTATTTAGCACGTATTAAATATTTACTTGCAGAAAATGCATTTGTGAATGAAATGGATCAAGAAGAAGTTAAAGAATTAATAAGAGACGCTGCCGCATTTGCCAGACTGAATAAAAATACTGTATTATTAGAAAAGATAAAAGTATTTGAAGACCGTGTGGCGAAAGGAGAATAGATATGTCTATTCGTCTCAAAAAAGAAGATTTCCTTAAAAAAGAAAAGCTAGAAGTTCCTGAAACCTTAAAAGAGGAACTCGTGAGTGATGAGTATGATTTAGATAGTTTTTGGAGATGCGTTTATTATGATGCCAAAAAAATGGAAGAAGATAAACGTCAACAAAAACCCTTGAAAAAGAACATCAAAAAGGAATGGCTAGAGGATTTCGAAAACTAGTTTCTACTATAATATAGTAAACAAAATTCAAAAAGAAGACTTGGGTGAGTTCGCTCGAGGTCTTCTTTTTGTGTTTTTAAAAACGTTGACGTAAACAATTTTTTTGAAGTTTTTCATAAAAAAATTCTTACTAAAAAAAGGCGTCATTTTAGTTGAAATCA
>BNJS01001416.1_pt1 | contig 69770 bp, 86 predicted proteins | sample 8540461 | NCBI WGS metagenome assembly BNJS01 (sample SAMD00202454, study PRJDB9452) | human saliva metagenome | isolation source: human saliva | place: Japan
CGATTGACCCTCTTCGACCAGAATGCGCTTCACGCGGCGGGCACTTTACTCGATACGCGGTATTCTATCACTTCCGTTTAATGAATCACTTCGGGCTGGGGCGCAGCGCATAGAAACACAGATGGCAGTGGTGACTTCTTCTACAACCGACAGGATCGCAGGGATATAGTTGGGGCTTGTTTCTTCATTGTTTCGGGATGCTGCTGTTCTACAGCAAATGGGAGATTTATGGAAATATAGGCGTTCCGCCGTCGCGGGCTGTGGGGCGATGGGCGAACAGCAGGAACGCAGAATGAATGTTAGCGGCCGAGGGCTTTTTCGTAGATGGCGCGGGTGATCGCGTGTCAATTTGCGCGTCGATCTTTGTCGCTTTGTGCGGCCAACCAAGCGGTTTGTGCCGCCATATGAAGTCGGAGGTGTCACCACGCCCTCCTTGAAACCCACACGCGCCATGCAGATTCTCTTCCGCGCAGCTTTGGCTTTTCTCCGGTGAGGCCGAGTTTTTCGCCGGTTCGGCCAGCGCCGTTTTGGTTCACTGCAGCAGCCAGTTTTCTCGCGCGCCTCTTGCAGTTGCAGGCCCGGCCACCGCCGCATCGGCCTTAGCGGCCGCCACTGTGCTTGCCTTCGCCCCATTCCCAGATGGGGACTTTCAGCAAGAGGCCGACCTCAAAGTGCCTTTCAGCTTTTCTCGAAGCCGTTGAACATGCTCCGGATAGGTCATGCCGCATCACTTACCCGTCAAGGCGAGGGTGGGGAGGAAGGCAGCGCGCTCTCTTCACCTTCTCGCCGTGAATCGACTGCGCCAAGTCGAGTTATGCAGTTCAGGCGCGCTCCCATCGCGGTAGCCATCGGCCTTCGCAGCGGCGGTGGAAGCGGGCGAATCAGTGAGCTGTTCGTCGGCGAGGTGCACGGAATGCGTCAGTGGCAGCCCGCAAAGTTGCGCCAGAGCATGCGCGAGCGTCAAACCGTCTTCGGCGCGCGTCAGCATCATCTCGGCTTTGTTCAGTTCCACGCTCACGGCGAAATTCTCTCATTGGAGCGGGTGGCGACGCCTTCTTTCACCATTCTACATCCACCGTCCAAGTGCGGAGCATGTCGCGTGAGCCCGTGGCCAAGCGCGCCTTGTGCGTCAGCTCACCACCTGCCAGCGACTGTCCACTGGGCACCACCGCGGCGGTCAGCGCAGTTTCTCACCGACCAAAGGCTTCAGCGTAGCCACGTGATGCAGTCGTAAAGCTGGATTTTGCCGCCATGTAAGAGCGGTTGGGTGAAGAGCACTGCGCCACGGCCGCCACGTTGCGCGTGTCGGTTTCGAAATTGCGCGCCGGTTTGCTGCCGGTCTCGTTGGGGCTCTGACGCAAGGCGCGGTCGACTGCTGTGCGCGCTGCACCAACTGGGCGAGTCCGGGATGAGCGGCCACGAACTGCCGATGCGCTGCATCATCTCGGGCGAGGATTGCCCACCAGCTGCGAACCAGGCTGCCCGAAAACGCTCTGAGTCAGTCGAGGAGGGCGAGAGTTCGTCTACGTGTGGGCGCCAGGCGCCACGCCCGATGTTTTCGGAGAGGATGATGGTTGGTGCGCGCCGCGGCATGCCTCGCGCGCCTTGTCGATGCCGAGTTGAGACATCTGCAGCATCTGTTGTGGCGCAAAGCCAGCTGTCGGCAACTGTCGAGCGTGAGCGCGTCTTCATCAGCGGCCGTCGAGTACGTAAACCTGCGTGCCCAGCGCAAAGCGATGGGAAAATATATAGTTTTCTCATAAGTGAATGAATGTTTGCTGATTGCTTCTGCTGCAAAGATAGAGTTTTGTTTAGTTTAAGGTGCGAAAACAGAAAAATCGAACAATCTTTTCTGCTTTCGCTGAACTCGCTGCGTTTTTGGGCGGCGTTCGATGTCGTTCAGGGTGTGGGCGGTTGAGGCTGATTTCCAGTTATGCAATCGGAGCCTGTATAGTTCCACCTCTTCTTCTTATTTCTGCACATAACGCCTGTTTACTTCTGCGCCATTCACGGATTGCAGTGCGAGTGATTAGCAAAAGGAAAACCATGCTCTTCCACGTGCGTTCAGAAACACGTGGGCAGCGGTGTTATCGACAGCAAAAACATTGCTCACATGGACATGAAGTGACAACGTGCTGGGCAGGTATCTATCCCATGACGTCCAAACATGGGTGGTGTTCTCGGGGAGCAACAAGACGGGACAAGCCTTTTTCCTCAGCAGAGAACAGAAGTTGGAGGTGGTCATTACGATTCTGACCTGCTGTTCTATGATGTGGCGCGCAACAAACTGAGCAATGTCTGCCGCACCCGTGATGAAACCTTCCCCGCGTACGCCGACGGCGGCCGACTGTATTATTGCGCCGCGCCGTTCCGGACTTCAAACGTGGAAGCGATTCGGCGCGCGCAACGGCGAACGCGCGCCTGGGTGCCAGTGCTGAGTGCCTACAGGGTTGCGCTACAATGTAATGTCGGTGCCCTTCGACGCGCGCACCCACGCTTTCGGCACACCGCAGGTGAAATCGACTGCCGCGCCGCGGCAGAAACCTTCGTTGCCGCGCATCGGCCCCGACGGGCGCTACCTGCTGGTGACGCTCCTCGCCGATTTCGACCAATTTCTACATCTGGCACAAAGCAGCGACCTGTGGGTCAAAGACCTCAAACGGGGTTTCGCTCCTTGCGGGCGGCCAACAGTCCGGTGGACTCTTACCACCACACGTGGGTAACGACAGCCGATGGATTGTTTTCTCCTCGCGCCGACTGGATAACGGTTCACGCGCCCGTGCATTGCTTATTTCGATCCGAAGGGGCGGGCGCACAAGGCTTTCTTGCTGCCGCAGAGGACCGTTGCTGGCTGCGCATGAAGAGCTACAATGTGCGGAACTCGCGAAGAAACCCGTGCATTTCCGCCGACGAACTGCGACGCGTCATCTATGACGATGCGGCCGCAGGAAGGCGGAATACGGTAAATGATATTCGGCGAAAGCCAGCAATGAAGCCCTCTTAGACAATTAGATTTAGCGCTATCATACCCTCTTGATAGACGCCGTTACGATGGGCGCGGTGGCTGACCTCATTAATTTCAGACACGGCGTGCTCGGTCGACGCATTCCGCCCGCGCCGCTCGGCGACTGGCTCGACGTAATGACGCTTGACGGCGGATTACAGCCCGGCGACAACGAAATCCGGTCTATCTTGTGCATCGTCCCGAGCAGGAGCGCTTGCGGCATTTTGCGCTTTATGACGAACTCAACGGCAAGGCTTTCACCGATCGGCTGGGAGGAGTTTGCCGCGTGAAACGGCACTGGCGGTCCAGACGGTGGTGGATCCCGACATTACTGGTCGAGGGTGTTTGACAGATGCTCAAAAAGGCCGACACTCCGAGCGCGTGATGCTCGTGGCCGACCTCGACGGTTTCACGCCCGAAAGCACTCGTTTGGCCTCGCGCATCCGAGACGCTAATGTGCCCAACCGCCGTACGACATGGAGTAGACCCGGCCCGGAAAGAAATTACGCTCTTCACCATGCAACCCGCGGGACATGAGGTTGCTGGGAGTTGCTCGGCTATTCGCTCATGGCCGCGCTCGGGAATCACGCCAAGAGGTCAATCAGTTGCTAAACCGTGCCGCTGCTTGAAGAAGGCAAAAAAAAGCCGTGAGCGCTGATGGCGCAAAACGGTAACTTTGCGGAAAGGGTGTTTTGCCCGCAAACAGCAATCACGCGAAACAACTACGATACTCAACCACAATGGAAAGTTCTCATCATCCGGCGCCGGCGGTGTTGCCACGGTGGCCGCCGTCAAAGAATCCTCAAAAATAGTGACATCTTCGACGAAATTATGATCGCCAGCCGCACAGGTCAGAAGTGCAAGGCGATCGCCCAACACATTACCGACATGGGCTTGCGCAATGATATTCGCACCGCGCAGGTGGATGCCGACATGATGTGGAGCAGCTCGTGCGTCCCTGTTCAGCGATTTCAAGCCCGAACTGGTGATGAACCTCGCCTTGCCCTGCGAGGATCACGATTATGGGCTTGCTTGCAAACGGTTGCCACTATCGCAGCCGGCAGAACCGAAGGATGAAGAAGCCCGTTTCAGATACTCTTGGCGGTGAACATCGCGAAGACGCCAAGCGGACTTTGCGCCATCCTCGGTTGCCGGATTCGACCCGGCGTGACGTCGATCTCACTGCTTATGCCGCTAAGCTTTCCACTGACGAAATTCACTACTTGGATATCGTCGACTGCAACGCGGGCGACCACGAAAGGCCTGCCACGAACTTCCAACCCCGAGATCAGCACATCCGAGGAGATCCACGCAAAAGGGGCTTGTATTGGGAGAATGGCAAGTGGGTGGAGACCGAACCGCCTCGAAATTCATCAACCTTTGACCTATCCCAACGTCGGACCGCGCGAGAGCTACCTGCTCGTCGCGAGGAAATCGAGAGCTTGGTGATCACTTCCCACGATCAAGCGCGCACGCTTCGGATGACATTCGGACAGGAGTACCTTACGCGCACTTGCGTGATCCAAAACATCGTATGGGACTGAGTTGTGCCCATCAGCACCACGAGGGACACATGATTCAGCCTGCGATTCCCTCGGCTGCTGCCGAATCAAGACCTGGGCGAAAACTACGAAGGCGAGACGTCGATCGGTCACCGCATCCGCGGTGTGAAGGACGGTAAGGAGCATGCGCACCACGTTTACAACACGGCTGTTCGCGCGCAAGCGGCCTACGACGAAACGGGCATGCAGGAGGCGTGAGCTACACAACGGGCGTGCCCGGCCCGCGTCGGTGCGCGCTTGTTCCATGGAAGGCAAAGTGGCGCAAGCCCGGCGTACACAACGTCGAGGAGTTCGAGTCGATCGCTTTCGCGAAGAACTCAACAAGCAGGGCTTGCCTTGGCACGAAATCCACGACGGCGACCTCGAACTCTAATCGGCCTCGATTGCCAGAGGACACGACGCCTTTTCGGCGCTCTTTCGCAGAGACTAACGTCGACGCGTCGATGTCTTATATATAGGAGCGCTGACAACTTCTGACGAGCTCCGCCCTACTGCTTTCGCCAGGTTGGGCTGGCGGTGAGAGTACGATCGAGGGTCTTCTCGGCAAGCGCTGAGGCATGCTCGGTCGTCGTCGAGACCTTCTCGTTTATATTTGAGGCGTGCTCGAGTATTGTAGAGAGACTTCTCGGCAAGCGCTGAGGTGATCCTCGAGCACGGCTCGGGGCGTTGCGAAGAAAAGTCCCTGATTTTCAAAGAATACAGCCTGCAGTGTGAAAAGAATTTACAACCTCTCTGTTCTACGGTTAGCTTTGCGCACGTTCAGAAAAGTACACTTATGAACGGATCCACCGAAATTGAGAGTCGATACCTCAAAGGATAAGACGATCAACAATGAGGCGAATATCAACTCACGCTCGGTAAACACGAGGCAGCTTTTGGGAAGACGAATCGAATAAAACTCCCGCGCATAAACGAGGGCGGAAAGACGATTTCCGCCCTTTTCAAGCTCATTTTGACGGGTGGAAAAGTCGGCTGTTTGCTTTGTCTTCTTTGCAAAAGTGCCGTGTCGCCGTCAATAACGCATCGTTATAGTCCGCGAATAGTTCAAACATCGTCGTTTGATCGCGATGAACTTTCTTTGAATTCGCCGTGTGGGAGCACCTCACTTCTACGGCGGATGACGGCGTACAGGGCATGGGGAGCCAACATTGGCTGGTTTGCTCCGTGCAAGGCCTTGTTTCCACCTTTATGCCCGCCATTATTGGCATGTTGGCGAGACCGTTAATGTGCAAGCTCAGCGCATGTTGTCGACTCTGTCATCTCGTGGCGGCCGTCTTTCATGGTCGTGGTCGGTTGGATCCGCGCGAGACGATCGGGTCGCCTTCGCCGACATTTTCCTGGTACATCGCGCGAGTGTGGCGGCCTACATGCCCACTTTGGCCTTGTCGAACTTCTGTTTCTGTACAACGCCTCTGGAGCGTTCCGACCTCGACACCGTGAAAGATTTCCCGCCCATTCCTGCATCTTTGGCACAATAGGCTTCCATCGTTTCGATGTGGATTGTCGATCTTTGGGTTGGCAGCACTCTTTGAATGTGCAATTTTTGTCCTCGGCTGCTTGGGTTTCGCCGTTGGCGGCCACGCATTGTGCTGGCTTCCTGCCCGGTCAGCAGCCACGAGCGAGTAGCGCCTGGTCGAAACCATGGGACTCGACGCCTTCAAAGCTCTTCCGCGCACAAGCGCGGCCTTTGTTCTTCCTCTTTCCATGTTCCTCGGCGTGAGTTTGCAAGATTACCAACGGATTTGCCAATCCCTTCATCAGTAGTTTCGTGCCAATCCCGCTTTTCAAGGGACAATGGTTCGTGGAGCATGCCAATGTTTTGATCTCTTTTGTCGGCAGATCGCTGAGACGTTCTGCATTTTGCTCATCCCTTCTTCCTGCAAACGCTTCGGTCTAAAACCGTCATGCTTGTGCGCATGTTCGCTTGGTGCTGCGTTTCGGGCTTCTTCGCCATCGGTGTTCCGGCCTTCCCGGCGTGGTGTTCCTCCATTCTCTCGACGACGGTCTACGGTGTGGCCTTCGATTTCTCCAATGTCTCGGGTTCGCCGTTCGTAGATATGAGCGTAAACCCTTCCATTCGCGCTCAGCGCCCAAGGGTTTGTTCATGTTGGCGGCCAACGGTATCAGCGCTTCTGTCGGCACACTCGGCGCGCAAGCGGTGGTCAACTGCCTACTGAGAACAAAGACGGCTTCCAAGTGGGCGATTGGTCGAGCGTTTGGTTCATCTTCGCCGGCTGATGCCTTGATCATCGGCGTACTTTTCTTCTTCCTCTTCAACGATAAGAAGGAAAAGACGGCGCCCACAACATGACAAAAGCCCTGAAGTAATCGAGTAATTGTGCAGGGAACGATCAAGCTTCCTTCGTTGGTCGATCAAATATACCTATATATCCTCCCCCGCGAGTTTTCACAACTCGCGGGGGAGGTTGTTGTGAGGACGTTCGGAGAATTATACGCAACTCGCCGACTGTGGTCTACAAAACCTGAGTTCGATCTAAGCCTCTTCTCTTAAAATAAGGTTCGTCCGACATTTGGAGTGAGGCCTCAACTGCCGGAAGCCCTTTCTCGAAAGTGCACCGGCCTCCCACTCCAGCCCCCAACGCGCACGCGTAGCGCGCGCGTCCGCTGTTTTTCGTTTTTGCCTTCACCTCTTCACCATACGACAGTAAGAAACTTCAGAAACAGCGACTTGCGGGTGAAGGTTTCACCCTTTTGCCCTTCACCGGTGAAGGCAAAAAGAGTCTTTCTTCACACAAAACACACTGTATCAACGAATTGCGGGTGAAGGTGAAGGGTGAAGGCAAGAAATTGCGAACTCGCTGAGTGCGCGATGCGCAGGGGCGTGTCCGTTCGCGCGTAAGGCTGTGCGGATGAGGAAACAGTGGGTGAGACCGTGAGCGAAGGACGGGCGTCTTTTTCCCAAAAAGCGGGAGGAAGCAGAGAAAAGAAGGGGCGTTTCGAAAAAGAAAGTCCACAAGTTTTTGTTCGACCTCTCCCTTTTCTCAAAAAACGAAATATTTTTCTCGCAAAATCTTCGACAATTCGAAACTAAATCCTTACCTTTGCGCTTGACAAAACACAACTTCCCTCCATTCCGCCGCACTGCGGCGTCCACTATAGCGCAAAGTCGAGGAACTTTTCCTGACCCTCCGGCGCAAACGTTCTTTGACTCACTGAACCGGCGCGACGTTGCCATATCCCAACCTCTCGGAACAGACAAAAAAGCGCTACTTTCCGGCGCGCTGCGCGTCTTCACGCGACCGCGACGAGACATTCTCGAAGCTACCCAACCCTCTGTTCGTTCAGTATGCAATTCGCTGTACAACAACCGTTTGCGCTACTTCAAAAAGCTGCCGCGCAAGGGTGTCGCCCACGGACGAGGCCAAGGAGATCAGCGTGCTGATTTCTGTGTATTGCTGTCCGCGAAAGTTTAGAACTCAGTAGACTCACACGCAGACCTAAGTTCAGGCTACATCTCCCCATAAAGCATCCCAGCCGACCATAGTAGGTGAAAGGTGAATTGCTTAGACCGAACTCAGGTCTAATTTTACATTGCGGTTGACTCTACTGAAAAGCATACAATCCTTGGTTTTGTCTTTTTATTTCGTCGTGATAATTTGTTTTCTATATTTGCCAAAACTTAGTGGTGATACCGCTCGATTGATGAAAGAGAAACTGCAACTTTTTAAGTTGCCTAACCCTATTTCTATTGGGAATATAAAACATACCTCCGTTTAATTCTATCTTTTCACCCCCTTGCCCCTGCTCCCGAAGGCGATTTCTCCCGATCGGGGAAAGAAATGGAGGAGCACGACCTTATGATCCACTATTTACGTTATTGTTGTGCGATGTTCTTCGCACTAATTAGTTTCCTGCTCGCTCCTCCGCAGCGTGCGCGAGGCGCAAACCCCGCAAGGCCTATGTGGCGCAAAGCGCGGACAAGACGACGCTCACCTTCTACTACGATGCACTGCGTGCCTACCCGCGCCGCAAGTCATGGGGCATCAAGGAGACGAAAAAGGAGGGAGATGACACCTTCCCTGCATGGGCAGGAACATGGGAAGTGGACGACAGTACTACCACTCGTGTGGTGTTTGATGCCTCGTTCCGAGATTTTCGTCCCACCACCACTGCCCGGTGGTTCTGCAATTATAGTGCGCTCAAGCAGGTCGAAGGGGGTGAATACCTCAACACCCAAAACGTCACTGACATGAATGGGATGTTCTATAGTTGCTCTGGTTTAACTTCTCTTGACTTGTCGCACTTCAACACGCAAAAGGTCACCGACATGGGTTGGATGTTCTCACATTATTCTGGTCTGACTTCTCTTGACTTGTCGCACTTCAACACGCAAAAGGTCACCGACATGGGTTGGATGTTCTATGGTTGTCTGGTCTGACTCTTGATTTGTCGCACTTCAACACCCAAAACGTCACCGTCATGAGTTGGATGTTCTTCGGTTGCTCTGGTTTAACTTCTCTGGACGTGTCGCACTTCAACACCCAAAACGTCACCAACATGTCTGCGATGTTCGAAGGTTGCTCTGGTTTGCCTTCTCTGGACGTGTCGCACTTCACCACGCAAAAGGTCACCAATATACGAGGAGATATTCTTCGGTTGCTCGGGTTTGACTTCTCTCGACGTATCGAACTTCAATACGCAAAGGTCACGACATGGGTTCGATGTTCTATGGTTGCTCGGGTTTGACTTCTCTCGACGTATCGAACTTCAATACCCAAAACGTCACCGACATGAGTTGGATGTCTCCGGTTGCGCCGGTTTGACTTCTCTCGATGTGAAGAACTTCAATACCCAAAACGTCACCTACATGAGAGAGATGTTCTCCGGTTGCGCCGGTTTGACTTCTCTTGACTTGTCGCACTTCAACACGCAAAAGGTCACCGATATGAGTTGGATGTTCTCCGGTTGCTCGGCGCTAACCACCATTAAATGTCATGGGGCTTGGCAATGTTCCCGATCGGAAGACATGTTTGCCGGTTGCACGCAGTTGAAGGGCGCAGTGGCTTGACGAAAACAAGACCGATGCAAAAGATGGCGATCCGAACGGGCTATTTCACCGCTAAACCCGCCACGATGAAAAGCCGGTGATTCGGTGCAAATTCTCACTTGAGGAAAGAGCCACGCTGCAAAACTGTAGCGTGGCTCTCTTTGCTTTGACAAGCGGAAGGGAAGATAGGTCGGATATGTGGGTTGAAAAGAACGCCATGGACGGTTGAGAACAGCGTTCGGCCTAAGGCCTTCTTCTTTCTCCTTCGATGATACCTATGAGCAGAGTGAGTTGAAAGGTGTTTTGACGGAACAGATGCGCGAAGGGGATGGATGGGGAGACTGGACATCTCACTCTCGACGAGTGCGACATGGTGCAATCAGGCCGCAAGGCGATGGCCTAACCAAAGGAGGGCAAAGCCGACGATGAGGCTCGAGCAGAGGTAGGCGACGGCGGTGAAGGTGAGTTGCTGCTGCCAAAGGGCGCGGCCGTCGGCCACGAAGGTGGAAAAAGGTGGTGAAAACCGCCGCAAAAGTCCGACGGTGAGGAAGAGGCGGAGCGTGTCGGGCGCCGCAGTGCGCGAGCACGCCGCTCAGTAGGCTGATGAGCAGACAGCCGAGGGCATTGGCGGCGAAGGTGCTCCACTGAAAACGCCCGTCGGCGGCACCGGGCAGGAGCAACGTAAGACCTAAGTTCGGGCTAAGCATCTCCTAAAAAGCATCCCGCCGACCATAGTACGTGAAAGGTGGGATTGCTTAGACCGAACTCAGGTCTACAAAGCATAGATCGAGTACGCAACGAACAAAATCCAAGCCAGGGCAAAACGTACCCCACAATGCGCAACGATCAACAAAAGTTCCAACTTTCCGGCTTCAATACACAGCTTACCGGCATCAACATCACAACGAACCGGCTTCACTCTTTGTGAAACCGGTTCGTTGTTGAGAGAAAAGGGGCGTGCCCGAGCTGTGGTAGACGGGATGCCCGTCTTTTTATTCCACATTCATCTTGGCCATGCCAGAGGGACTTGCTTTCCGAGAGAATGCGCAAGAACTCTCGTGTCGCCACTTTGCGATAACTGCCGCGCAAGAAGTGGTAGCAACCTTCCATTTCGCTGCTGTCCACGCCCACAATGGGCACCGTCGCGACACCTTCCACCTGCGAAACGGTGGCCGTTGAGAGCACCGTGACCAGACGGCTGTCGCGCACGCAAACTAATCAAGGCGTTCACGTCGTTGATCTCCAAACAGACGTTGAAATCATACTGTGTGCCACGAATCAGCGATGTCGAATTTATTGCGCGCCTGCAGACCGGCGCCGGAAGTGCCATGCGGTGGAGCGTCCGTCGGCCAGTTCCACCGATTTTTGCCCGGCCAGCGGATGCGTGTCGTTGACAACGCGCAAAGTTCGCTGTCAAACAAGTAGTGCGACTCATTTGCGCGTAGTGTTGCGAGGGTTTGTAGGAGAGCACCACGTCAATTCGTGTTTGATGAGCATCTCCATCAAGTCGCTCATCGATTGGCTCACCACGTTGAGGCGTACCTGCGGAAAAAGCCTTGATGAACGAGAGAATCGCCTCTTTGAGAATCGGACCGAAGGTATAAGTCGCCCCGATGTTGATGGTGCCGCGCACCATGCGCGTCACTTCGCTGATGCTGTCACAAGCCTCCACTTCGGCGAGCGCGCGCAGCAGAGGCGGAAGCGCTCCCCGTCGGTGAGTTCCACGTGATGCGAGTCGCGTGAGAAAAGTTGCACCCCAGTTCGTCCTCCAACTGCCGCGTTTGCTGAGAGGGTGCTCTGCGTGATGTGCAACTGCCGCGATGCCTCCGGAAAAACTCTGGCGTTCGGCCACTTTAACGAAGTAACGAAGTTGTCTAAGTTCCATGCGTCGGACAAAAATCAAGGTTGCGTCGCGTTGCGTTGAGCCGTTCCCTCAATTCGTCGCGCACTTTGCGCAGCATCACGCAGGCCGTGGTTGCGGAAGGTGAAGAGCGGAACTCGTCACCCCACGACCATCAGCATAATGGTCAGCACGCAGGTGATCCAGTTGTAGTTGAGCAGGTAAAAGTAGTGATTGAAATCCTCTTCCGTGCGGTGGCTCATGCACTCCACGAGGGCTTGAATCGAGCCGTAGGCAAATTTCCCCGGCACCATGGGCAGGAGGGCGGGAAAGGGAGAGGTTTCGGCGGCGAGTTGACCACGGTGGCCATCGGGATGGAGGTGTGCCGATGATCAGGCCGCCCGCGAAGGAAGCCAAGGAGATGTACGTCACGTGGTGCATCAGCACGAAACGAGTGATGTGTCCCAGTGCCGCGAGGAGGCCGAGCGACCAGAAGGTGCTGCGTTTCGGGTTGCTGATGCTCGCAAAACCGATGGCGGCAATGGCGGCGAAGGCGCCATCGTTGAGCAAGTCGAGAAAAATAGACATATAGCGTAGAGCAGTCGTTGTGTGAGAAAGGGAGAACGGTGCGCGGTCGGCGCATCGATCAGAGCATACGGATGTTGAGCAGCAACAAAGCCAGCACAAGTCCGATCGAAAGGCTCACCGTGATCATCATAGCACCTGCACAAAGCGGCTGAAAGCACAGATGTAGTGCCCGTAGAGCAGGTCGTTGACGAAGTTGCAAAACGGCACACGGGCACCAAATACAGCACACTCGTGCCGAGGGCGATGTCGGGCGTGGTGCTCAGGCCCGGAACGGCGTAGCCGATGCAGGAAATCACCGCCGCGGTGAGCGCCGAGATGATGGTCACGGCGCGATAATCCACCTTCCAGCCCGACAAACGCTGTTTGACGAAGAAACCGCAGAAGGTGGCGCCGAACACAATGGCAGTGGCCACCAGTCGCCCCGAAAAGGCGGCAAAAACGAGGCGATGGCAGCCGAAGCCAGCAGCAAGACGGCGAAAGCCGAGAAGCGCGGAATGCTCTTGATGGCCTCGAAGCGGCGAACGGCTTCGGCGGGCGCAATACTCTGCGTGAAGACGTCGTCGCTCAGCCGACTGAGACGCGTGATCAGGTCGAAAGTGAGTGCGCCGTGCAGCAGCGGAGAGCATGCCAGAGGAGTGTTCGCCCTGAGGCATCCCAAAATGTTCAAATGACGTTCGTCGGCAAGATGGTAAACTCAGCCTGCACCCTGCCAGGCTTCGGCCATTGGCGCAGTTTGACGCTCGATGCGCATCGTCGTAGCCCCGCTGCTCAGCAAGGTGGCGGCGTAGGTGCTGAAAACTTGCGATGTGTTTGAGGCGAACGTGTATTTTCTTTGAGGTCAGCGGGTGATGTCGAGGACATCATCGTGGAGTGGTTCATCAAAATTGCTTTTGCGAGAGAAAAAGGGTTAGGGCGCGGGCTTGCAAGAAGGCTCGTCGTGGCAAAGTGTAGACGGTGTCGTCGGCGGTTGCGAGAGGCGCACGGCGGGATTCAGAACGCTTGACGAAACGGAAGAACATGGGGCACGCAGTAGAGGGCGGCGGTGAAGGCGATAAAGGCCAGGATGATGAGGGTTGCGTTGGGAGTGCTTTGAACTTGGAGAGCTGTGAGAAGTGCCATAATATAAATATAATAATGAGTTGTTTCGTTGGTGAATCCATCGACGCCCCCGGCACGCCCCACGCGGCGTTGCGTGTTTCCGGTGGTCGGTGCGCCGTTGGCGGGCGAACACCGCGGCGGCGGGAATCGTCGAGATGGAAAAAGGAATTAAACAGTCAGTGCGTCAGTGGCAGTGTGGGTGCGGCGGGTTGCGCGGTGCGCAGCGTGTCGCGTCATTGTCCGTTTGACGATGCAAAAGTACGGTCTTCTCGTGCGTTCTGTTTCGAAGTGCTATGGTTTGATTGAATAGTTGCTATCGGTTTTACTGATAGTGGCTCGCCAAGCTCCCTTAAAAGTGGTACCGAGCGCCACTTTTCTCGCGGTGAACGAGAAGGGTGGCGCTCGGTGTGGAGGTAGGAGTCGAAATTAGTCGATGGTTTCGTCGGCCTCGTAACCACCCATTTCGCGAATGGCGTTTTTGAGGTTCGTGTACTGACGGAACAAGTGGTTTTCGGCACTTCGTCTTGCGTGTAGTCGTGTGCGGGCTTTTGAGGAAGAGCTCAAGAAGCGTTGCGTGCCGTAGCGGGCCATCGCGCGCGGCGGCGTCGATGAGGAGCACGAGGTCCAAGCAGAGAGGAGCGGCCAAAATGGAGTCGCGGCAGAGGAAGTTGATTTTAATCTGCATGGGATAGCCCATCCATCCGAAGATGTCGATGTTGTCCCAGCCCTCTTTGCTGTCGCCGCGCGGGGATAGTGGTTGATGCGCACCTTGTGGTAGTAGTCCGTGTAGAGGTCGGGCTGTTCGTCGGCCACGAGGATGCTTTCGAGGGTCGAAAGTTTAGAAACCTCCTTGGTGTGGAAGTTGGCGGGCTCGTCGAGCACGAGGCCGTCGCGGTTGCCGAGGATGTTGGTCGAGAACCAACCGTTCAAACCCAAGCAGCGCGTGCCGATGATGGGGCGAAACACGCTCTTCACGAGCGTCTGTCCGGTTTTAAGTCCTTGCGGCGATGGGCATTTTTCGTCTTTTCGGCCAGTTCCCATGGCGGGATGTCCACCGTGGTGTTGGGGGCACCCATCACGAAGGGCGCGCCTTCGGCCAAGGCGGCGTAGGCATAACACATCGAGGGGCGCGATGCGCTCGGTGTCGTTAGTCTTCATGGCTGCCTCGAGGTCGGCCAAACGATAGTGCACCGCTTCGTCCACCGGCACGTAAATTTCGGTAGAAGCCGCCCGGAGCACCACCACACGCTCACAGCCGTTGTCGGCCTTGAAGCGGCGGATGTCTTCGCGCAGGGCTTCGACCATATCCCAGCGGGTGGCGCAGTCTTTCACGTTGTCGCCTTTCCAAACGTGAGGCGTAGCGCTTGTCGAAAGCGGCGGGCAAGGGGCGAATGGCCTTCAGTTCGTCTCTCAACAGGGAGGATATCTTTGGCGCGCAGCACTTCGGCGTCGACAGCGCTCTCGAAAGCGTTGGCGGGTACACGTCCCAAGCACCGAATACCATATCGTCGAGCGAAGCCAGTGAGATGATGTCGGCATACTTCAGATATTTCTTCTCGGCACCGCGTCCCACGCGGATTTTATCGTATTGTGTCATTGCACCGACGGGCTTTTGCCAAAGCCTTTACGCGCCATGAGCACGCCGGTGATGAAAATAGTGCTGACTGCGCCGGACCGACCGATCATCACGCCCAATTTCTTCCGTTTGCAGGTTTCATGTTGGGATTATAATTTGAGTATTGTTGAGCTTTGTATTCGCACGGCGACACCCAAGGCGGCGCGGCCATGCCGAAGAATCTACCCCAAAGGTACACAAACTTTCGGACGTGCGCCCGCTTTTCTGTGTTTATTTCTGTTTGATGCCGTGAAAACGAACAATCTCTTTCGTGAAAGGAACAAAAACTCGTTTTTTGCCGGAGTTTTCTTTTCAGATTTGCCTTTCGCGGGGCGCGACTTTCCCCGATTTTAGGGAGAGGAGATGGAGCCGATATCACTTTTTGCTCCGCTGTGCGCTTTTTCGCGCCCAAACGCGGAGCGGTCGGTCCAAAAGTGGTGGACGTTGCGGAAAAAGTTGACTATTTTCGGCCGAAAACGGTGGAGCTTTTCGGCCAAAGTCCACTGCTTTTTTCTCTCCCTCGGGCGGAAGGGAGCGCCCCCTGCGCCCTTCGGGGTGAAAAGCCCCCGTTCGAAGGACGAAGTGGGGGCGCGCGGCGACGCTTTCGCGCATGGGGGTGCATCGGCGAGCCCATATATAAGGAGGGTGGTGCGCTTTTCGGCACGGAAACTTTGTGTATCAGCCGAAAAGCCTTAAATTCGCAGCTTGTAAAGAACACGTTCGGCTCTGCCTGTGCCCACAGGTAGAGCCTCAGACGTAGAAAAAATCCCTCTGCCATGTCTTGCATTCTCCACATAGAAACCTCCACCGCCGTTTGTTCCGTCGCTGTGTCGGAAGATTCGCAGGTGATTTTCGAAAAACAAACCCTCGAAGGTCCCTCTCACGCCACCGCCCTGGCACCTTTCGTCGACGAAGCCCTGAGCTTTACCGAGAGCCACGCATTCCCCTCGATGCCGTTGCGGTGTCGAGCGGCCCGAGCAGCTACACCGGCCTGCGCATCGGCCTTTCCACGGCCAAGCGGCGTGCTATGCCCGCAATGTGCCTCTCATTGCCGTGCCGACGCTCAAACTTATCACCGTCGGGCCGCTCCTCTACGACGATGAGATGCCCGACAACGCCCTCTTGGTGCCCATGATCGACGCGCGCCGCATGGAAGTCTACGCCGCGGTCTCACGATCGCGCGCTGAAACCCCGCGCGAAGTGGGGCCGATATTGTCACGGCCGACACCTATCGTGAGTGGCTCGACCGCGCGCCCGTGTATTTCATGGGCGACGGCGCCGAAAAATGCAAGGCGGTGATCGATCACCCCAACGCGCGCTTTGTCGACAACGTGCATCCGCTCGCCCGCCACATGGCGCCGCTGGTCGAACGCGCCTTCCTCGACGGCGATTTTGTCGACACGGCCTATTTTGAGCCCTTCTATCTCAGAATTTCAAACCTCTCGCCCAAAAAGCTCTTTTGAGCGCCGCCCGCCCCATGCAATACAACACGCAAAAAGCGCCCGTGCGCATGAAAGCCTACGGCCGTGAGGTGCAACTCATGGTGGAACACGCGCTCACCCTCACCGACCGCGCCGAGCGCACGGCTTATGCTGGCGCGCATCGTGGAGACCATGCGCATTGTCAGCCGTCAGCCCGCCGACTCGCAGGAGGTGAACGAAAAATTGTGGCACCACCTCGCCCAACTCACCGACTACGCCCTCGACATCGACTGGCCGGTGGAGGTGGAGCGCGCGTCGGCCGAACAGCGAGCCGAGCGTTTGCCCTATCCCGCCCATCGTTTGCGCTTTCGCCACTACGGCCATTTGCTCCAAACGTGGATGGATCGTCTTGTCGAAGAGACCGACGCCGAAGAACGCGCGCGCCTGTTGCGCCGATTGGCTGCCCGCATGCAGCGTAATCTGGCCGAAGTGCGGGGCGGTGCGGTCGAAGCCGAGCGACTTGCCAAAGACATTGATTTCTGCACCGAAGGGCGCATCTCGACCGCCGAGGTCTTGCGCGCGTTGCAGACTTCTTGATTTCTCCCCCTCTTAACCCTTTCACGACATGGCCTCTTTTCTCATCGAAGGCAATCGCCGACTCCGGGGCGAAATCACCCCGCAGGGCGCGAAGAACGAAGCGTTGCAAGTGATTTGCGCCACGCTGCTCACCGACCAAGAAGTGCGTCTGACGAATGTGCCCGACATTGTCGACGTGAACAACCTCATTCGTCTGCTGCAAGACATCGGCGTGTATGTGCGTCGCAATGCGCCGGGCGATATCACCTTCCGCGCCGACAACATCGACTTGGACTATCTGCGCACCGACGAGTATCTGGCGCGCTGTTCGTCGTTGCGCGGTTCGATTCTCACCATCGGCCCGCTCGTGGCTCGCTTCGGACGCGCACTGATCAGCAAACCCGGCGGCGACAAGATCGGCCGACGCCGACTCGACACGCATTTCTATGGTTTGCAAAAGCTCGGTGCGCACTTCCGTGTGGACAACGACAACGAACTTTTCGAGATCGAAGCCGAAAAACTGCATGGCGCCTACATGTTGCTCGACGAAGCCTCGGTGACCGGCACGGCCAATATCTTGATGGCCGCTGTTTTGGCCGAAGGCACGACCACAATCTACAACGCCGCCTGCGAACCCTACCTCCAACAGCTCTGCCACCTGCTCAACCGCATGGGCGCCAACATCTCGGCATCGCCTCCAACCGCCTTACGGTGGTGGGCACGCCCCAACTCCACGGCGCCGAGCACCGCATCCTGCCCGATATGATCGAGATCGGCTCGTTCATCGGCATCGGTGCGATGGTGGGTGACGGCATCACCATTAAAAACGTGTCGCGCCGCGACTTGGGCATCATTCCCGACGCCTTCCGCCGACTCGGCGTGACGGTCGAGGAGCGCGATGACGACCTCTACATCCCCGGCCCGCAACATTATGAGATTGAGTCGTTCATCGACGGCTCGTTCATGACGCTGGCCGACGCGCCCCTGGCCGGCCTGACCCCGACCTCCTTTCGATTCTCCTTGTCGTGGCCACGCAGGCCAAGGGGAGCGTGCTTTTCCACCAAAAGATGTTTGAAAGCCGCTCTTCTTCGTCGACAAACCCATCGACATGGGCGCGCAGATCATCTTGTGCGACCCGCATCGCGCCGTAGTGGTGGGTCACGACTTCAATCTGCAGTTGAAAGCGCGTCGCATGGCCAGCCCCGACATTCGCGCGGCATCGCGTTGCTCATCGCCGCGCTCAGTGCCGACGGAACGAGCCGCATCGACAACGTGGGCAGATCGACCGCGGCTACGAGCACATCGAAGATCGTCTCAACGCACCGGGGCTTGCATCACGCGCCTCGAATAAACCAACAGGATTCTCCTTCCTTCCATGATTTTTAGACCTCGACGTTTTCTCCATCGGGCGATTCACCCGCACGCACGGCATCCACGGCGAAATCGAAGTGCATTTCACCGACGATGTCTTCGACCGCGGTGAAGCCGACTATGTGTTCCTCAAAATCGACGGGCTATATGTGCCGTTCTTCCTCGAAGACTATCGTTTCAAAGGGAGCGAATCGGCCTTGTTTACGCTCGACGGCATCGACAGCGACACCGCTGCGCGCGAACTCGTGGGACACACGGTCTACTATCCCTCGATGCCCGCCCGGCCGAGGACGAAGAAACGATTTCGTCGCTCCGTGCCTTCACGGGGTTCCGTCTCCTCATTATCGATCGTCAGGCTTTGGCCGAAACGGCTGGGGTGGGACGACGAAACGAGCGAAGACGGTGTGCCGACCCTTGAACTCGGCACCGTGAAGCACGTCGAAACCGCGACGGCCAACACGCTTCTCACGGTCGAAGTGGAGGGCGGAGAGGACGTGCTCCTGCCCTTGCACGACGACTTTGTGGTGGACTACGATCTGCGCGAGCGCTATCTGGTGCTTGACGTGCCCGAAGGGTTGATCGATCTCAACGACTGAATGCCCCTGACGATGAAACGAATTGCCATACTCGGTTCGACCGGCTCGATCGGCACGCAAACCCTCGATGTGGTGCGCGAACACGCCGGCGAATACGAGGCCTATGCCCTCACGGCGGGCATAATGTCGAATTGCCTCATTGCGCAGGCGCGCGAATTTCGCCCCGAAGCGGTGGTCATTGCCGACGAATCGCGCTACGAAACGGTGCGCGAGGCGCTGGCCGACCCTGCCCATTAAGGTGTGGACGGGCGCGGAAGCCATTTGCGACGTCGCCCGACCGCCCGAAGTGGACGTGGTGGTGACGGCTACGGTGGGTTTCTGCCGACTCCGCCCCACGGTGGCGGGCCATCGAAGCCGGCAAAACCATCGCACTGGCCAACAAGGAAACGCTCGTTGTGGCGGGCGAACTCATTACGGAGCTCGCGGTGAAACACCGCGCGCCGATTCTGCCCGTGGACAGCGAACACAGCGCGATTTTCCAGTGCTTGGTGGGCGAAGACGGCAATGCCATCGACAAAATCCTCCTCACCGCCTCGGGAGGTCCCTTCCGCTCGACGCCGATCGAAGAGTTGGCCGGCGTCACTGCGGCGCGCGCCTTGAAACACCCCAACTGGGGAGATGGGCGCCAAGATCACGATCGACAGCGCCACGATGATGAACAAGGGGTTTGAGATGATCGAAGCCAAATGGCTCTTCGGCATCGAACCCGAGCGCATCGAAGTCTTGGTACATCCCGAGAGCATCGTGCACAGTGCGGTGCAACTGGCCGACGGGGGCGTGAAAGCGCAGCTCGGCGTGCCTGATATGCGCCTGCCCATTCAATATGCCTTGTCGTTCCCGCGCCGTTTGTCGCTCAGCGGTGAGCGTTTGGATCTGGCCGCCCTCGGCCGTCTCACGTTCGAGCGCCCCGATTTTGACAAATTCGACTGCCTGCGCATCGCCTACGAGGCCATCGAAGCCGGCGGCAACCTGCCTCAGTGTGGTGAACGCGGCCAATGAAGTGGCCAACGCGGCATTCCGACGCGACGCCATCGGTTTTCTCGACATCCCGCGCCTGATTCGTCGCGCCATGGCCGACGCCACGCGCTGTTCTCGTGCTTCGCTCGACGACTATCTCGCCTCCGACGCCGAGGTGCGTCGATTGGTGGCCGATTACCTCAATCATTAAATTCAATTCTCCCCAGCAAGTTCTTTTTAGATGGAAACATTTTTGATCAAAGCTCTCCAATTGGTGCTCAGCATTTCGCTGCTCGTCATTCTGCATGAGGGCGGACACTTCTTCTTTGCGAAACTCTTCGGCATTCGCGTGCACCGCTTTTGTCTGTTTTTCGATTTTTGGAAGGGCGGTAAGCGCATGGCGTTGCCCCTCGGCACATGGGGTGGCACCCAAGTTCGCCATCGGTTGGTTGCCCTTCAGCGGTTATGTGGAAATCGCGGGCACGGTGGACGAAAGCACCGATGCCGATGCCGTGAAGCGCGAAGAAGCCGAAGTGCCGGCCGACCAACTCTTCAAAAATAAGCCGGCTTGGCAGCGCTTTGCTCGTCATGGTGGGCGGTGTGTTGGTCAATTTCTTGGTGGCGCTCTTTATTTATGCCATGATCCTCTTGACGTGGGGCGAACAGCGCACGCCGGTGACGGCCGTGCAGCACGGTTACTCCTTCAACTCCACGGCGAAGGAAATGGGTTTCCGCGACGGTGACCTGATTGTGGGTGCCGACGACAAAACTACACGTATCTCGACAACGCACAGCTGTTGCGCGATCTGGGCAAGGCGAAAGTCATCCATGTGTTGCGCGATGGCCGCCCGACCACGGTGAATGTCGACGGCCGTGTGGATTTGCTCAAGATGCTCAAGGAGCAACCGCCCTTCGTGGCTTTGACTTTGCCTTCGATTGTGGACTCGGCCATGACCGGCAGTCCCGCGGCAAAAGCGGGAGGGCGCCCCGGCGACAGCATTGTGGCCATTAACGGCAAAGCGGTGACGACTTGGAACCAAATCGACGAACACCTCGGTGTGGTGCAAGACCGTATCACGGCGGCACAGGGCAAGATCGACCCGAAATGGTTGGCCACGACGCTCGTGGTGAAGCACCGCGGCGCCACGACGGCCGACACGCTCCGCTTCTCCCTCACCCCCGAGGGAAAACTCGGCGTCTTTAAGCACAATGTGCTGATGGACTACCGCGCCGACACGATACATTATGATTTGGCGAGCTGTTTCCCGGCCGGCGCCGCCCACGGATGGAAGGTGCTTTCGGGCTATGTGAGCGATTTGCGCTACATCTTCTCGTCGGAGGGCATGAAGAGCGTGGGATCGTTCGGCACCATCGGCAGCCTCTTCCCGCTGCGTGGAACTGGGCGGCCTTCAGCAGCTCACCGCCTTCATCTCGCTGATGCTGGCCTTCATGAACTTCCTGCCCATCCCCATGCTCGACGGTGGATACATCTTTATTACGTTGCTCGAAATGATCACGCGCCGCAGATTCTCCGACAAGGTGATCGAACGCGTGAACACGGTGGGTTTCTACTCGTGTTGGCGTTGATGGCCTTGGGCATCTTCAATGATGTGGTGAAGTTCATCTTCTGATCGCCGAAAGATCCTCTACGGCATCTCGCGCTTGGCGCTATTCATCTGCGACATCGCACACCGCAAGTTGACTTGAAGTGTGCGATGTTGCTGCTTCTTGACTGTGCGAAATGGCCGATTTGCCAAGATCCGTTGCCATAATGTCTGAAAAAACCCTTTGTTTGTGGCGTAAAAGTCTTTCGATTTTTGCGGGCGAACCACAAACCGCCTATTTTTCGTCCTCGTAAACGAATCGCTAATTGAAAGTTTTACTTTTCTCGTTAACGACAGATGAGGAGAAACTGAGCGGTTCTATCCACAAACACTTAAAAGATTACGACAATGAAGAAAATCGTACTCGCACTCTGCCCTCGTAGGCGGCACGCCCGCAGCTGATGCACAAGTATACCTCGGTGGTAAGCTCGGTCTTTGAGCACGCAAAAGACGAGAAAAACGGAAGTTACGCTCGCTCCCGAAATCGGTTACAAGCTCAACAAGGACTTCGCGCTCGGTACTTCGATCAACTACTCGTTGTACGACCCCAAGGGTGACAAGAACAACACGTCGGTTTTCGAATTCAACCCCTACCTCCGTTACACGGCTTGCCATGTGGGCGCCGTTAGCTTCATCTTCGATGGTGCGCTCGGCTTCAACTGGGCTTCGACCGAAGCACAGTCCGGCAGCAAATTCGGTTGGTCGGTTGGCGTACGCCCCGGTATCTCCGTAGACCTCAACCGCAACTGGTACTTCGTGGCCAGCTTCGGTGAACTCGGTTACAGCAAGCGCGACGAAGTAGAGCGATACGGCTACCGCTTCAGCACTACGGACGTGAACCTCGGTTTCTACTACAACTTCTAAGCAGTCAGTAGCACTGAGAGTACACATCTACTTGATAGGCATCCCTCGTTTTCTAAGGAAAGCGGGGGATGTTTGCGTTGAAGAACAGACGCAACTTGCCCTAAGTCGAGGGCAGGGTGGGGAAAAGCGATCAGCGTAAAAGGGGAACGCTTCCTCCTTCTCGTTCTCGGGCGAACGAGCCGAAACGACGAGAAACTGTTGCCGCGCCCGAGACTCCCGACGGCCGGCAGTGCAAAAAGCAAGCGCCGCATTGTCGAGCAGGACAATGCGGCGCTTAGGGGAAAAGGAGGCGTCGTTAGTTGTTGTCTTCCTTTTCCAATTCAGCAGGCAGGCGAAAAGCGGTGTAGAGTTCGAGCACAGCGGCCACGGCCAGCGTGATCTTCCATTCGCCTCCGCGGAGAGGGCAGCAGGCGCGACTCGGCGGCGAGCATCAAGCAGGCCGAAATCATGAGCAGGAGGGCGCTGAGCATCTGTTGACGGCGCAAGCGACGCACGGTGACGCTGCGTCCGTCGTAGCGTTGCACCAGTTGCAGGGTGCCGAAGAGGAGGGCACCGGCGCTGAAGACATAAGGACCGTAGTGCGACAGCGTGGGCACCATGGGAAGGAGGGCACCGGCGAGCAAAAGGAGACCGCCGAGCGTGAAAGCAAGGGATTGCAGATGAGAAAGAGGCTTCATGAGCAGTGAGATCCGGGGGGACGAATGGAGAAAGGGGAAAGGAGTGGAGAAAAGGCGGTGCGAAGTCGAACACGGAGGGACGACTTCACACCGCCAATGTAGTTGTGTGTCATTCTTCGACGACAACGTAGACGTCTTCGTTCTCGTTTTTCATGAGCAAGTTCACGCGCGCCACCTTTTCGACCGCTGCGGCAGAGGTTTCGAGCATGCGCAGTTCGCGCGTGTCGTGTTCATACTCCTTGTGGTACTGTGCCACGCGCTCGGCATACTCCATATTCTGGCGCTTCAGCGACCAATACTCGTAGAAATTGTATTCGCCGAAGAAACCGGCCATCACAAAGAAGTAAATCAGGAGAGCCGGAAAGCGATAGCTCCAGAGCTTTTGTAGGACGTTGCGGAAATTGTTCATGACAGAGAGCGTTTTTTACATGTCGTGGCGGCGAAGACGTTCGTCGGCGAGGGCTTCGAACTTCGTACCGGGGCGTCCGTAGTTGGCGTAGGGGAAGATGCTGATGCCGCCGCGGGGAGTGAACAGACCGGTGACCTCGATGTATTTGGGTTCCATGAGGCGAACGAGGTCTTTCATGATGACATTGACGCAATCTTCGTGGAAATCACCGTGATTGCGGAACGAGAAGAGATAGAGTTTCAGACTCTTGCTCTCCACCATGCGTTCGCCCGGGATGTAGGAGATGCGAATCTCGGCAAAGTCGGGTTGTCCGGTGATGGGGCAGAGCGAAGTGAACTCCGGGCAGTTGAAGCGTACCCAATAGTCGTTGTCGGGGTGCTTGTTGATGAAGGTTTCGAGCACTTCGGGTGCGTAGTCGTCGGGATATTGAGTACCTTGGCTGCCCAGATGTTGCAAACCTTCAGTTTCGCGTTGAGACATAATCGAGAGAGAAGGAGATTAAACTTTGGATTTCAAATAGGTTTCGAGCCCTTCGCGGCGCAGTTTGCAGGCCGGACAGTGGCCGCAGCCGTCGCCCACCACGCCGTTGTAGCAAGTGAGCGTGCGTGTGCGGATGAGATCGAGCACGCCTAACTGATCGGCCATGCCCCACGTTTCGGCTTTGTCGAGCCACATGAGCGGCGTGTGCAGGCGAAACTGCTCGTCCATGGCGAGGTTGAGCGTGACGTTGAGGCTCTTGATGAAGTTGTCGCGGCAGTCGGGATAGCCGGAGAAGTCCGTTTGGCCAACTCCCGTGACGAGATCGAAGATGCCGCGCTCGCGAGCGTAGACGGCGGCGATGCTGAGGAAGAAGAGGTTGCGACCCGGCACGAAGGTATTGGGCGGGCCGCCGGCGGGTTTGTCGGTGTCCATCTCCAAGGTGGTATCGGTGAGAGAATTACTGCCGAGTTGTCCGAGGAGGGGCACGTCCATCACTTCATAAGGCACCTGTTGTTCGGCGCAGATCGCCTTGGCGATTTCCACCTCGTGGGTGTGTTTCTGCCCGTAGGTGAAGCCCAGCGCGTGGACTTCGTCGAAGTGTTTGAGCGCCCAAAAAGAGGCAAGTGGTGGAATCCCTGTCCGCCGCTGAGCACCACGAGGGCACGGCGAGGAATGGAGGAGGAGAGTTGAGCCATAGGGAGTGGAGATTGTCGCCGCCGCGCGCAGCGTTTTCAGCCCTTGCGGGGCGGGCGTTGACGGAGAAGAGGAGGATTGAGCCGCTTCGGCGCGCTCTTCGGCGTCGATGCCTTCGCTTTGCAGGTCGCGTCCCCAGTGTTGAGAGGCCAAACGCGCCTGTCGGTCGATGACTTCTTTCGCCTTGCGGGCGTAGACGATGAGGCGCAGTGATTGTGCGTAGGAGAAATAATTCCAAATCCAGTTGAAGAGCACGACCGTCTTGTTGCGGATGCCGAGGATGCTGCGCAGGTGGACGATGAGCCACATGAGCCACGCGAAGAAACCGGCCATCTTCATCGAGCTGAACTCGGCCACTGCGCGGTTGCGGCCGACAGTGGCCATTGTGCCGAGGTTCTTGTAGCGGAAACCTTTGAGCGGTTTGCCTTTGAGGGTCGCTTTGAGGTTGCGCGCGAGGAGTTGTCCTTGTTGAATGGCCACTTGCGCCAACTGCGGGTGACCGCCCGGCCATTTGGGGTCGCCTTCGGGCATGATGCACTGGTCGCCGATGGCATAGACGCCGTCGAGCCCTTCGACGCGGTTATATTTGTCGACGATGATGCGACCGCCGCGCCCGATGTGCGCTTCCGGGAGGTTGCCGACGCTCTCGGCCGCCACACCGCTCACCCAAATGAAAGTGCGGGTGGGGATTTGCGTGCCGTCTTTGAGCTGCACGCGGTGGTCGGTGTAGTCGGTCACCATCTTGTTCAGGAGCACGTTGACGCCCATGCGCTGCAAGAACTTTTTCACTTGCTCCGAAGTCTCTTCGCTCATTGCGCCCAACAGGCGCGGGCCGGCTTCGATGAGGTAGATGTTCATCAGGCTAGCGGACATGTCGGGATAGTCCTTTGGGAGGACGTAGTTTTTCATTTCCGACAGCGCGCCCGCCACTTCCACGCCGGTGGCGCCACCGCCCACGATCACGACGTTGAGCAGTTCCTGACGCTCGGTTTCAGACGAGCAGGTGAGGGCGCGTTCGAAGTTTTCGAGCAGCGCGTTGCGCAAGCCCATCGCTTCGCTCACGTTCTTCATCGGGATGGCATTTTCAGCCACGTTCTTGTTGCCGAAGAAGTTGGTGGTAGTGCCGGCGGCGAAGACGAGATAATCGTAATGCACCTTACCGATGGAGGTTTGCAGAATCTTCTGTTCGGGGAAGACGCTGCGCACCTCGGCGAGGCGGAAGTAGAAATCTTCGCGACGTTGAAAGATCTTGCGGAAGGGGAAAGCGATGCTACTCGGCTCAATGCCCGCCGAGGCCACTTGATAGATGAGCGGCGGGAATTGGTGGTAGTTGTTGCGATCGACGAGTACGACCTGAAAACCGGAGCCTTTGAGGCGGTTGGCCAGTTTGAGTCCGCCGAAACCGCCGCCGACAATGACAACGCGCGGTTTATCGCTTTTGGGAATGTTGAAAGCCATGTTTTGTTGTTGTGTCTGTGTGTGGAGTTGGGGGCGCCGATCGGGCGGCGATCAACGGAGGGAGTCGGTGAGCAACTTGATTTCGAGGGGAGGGGCGACGCGTTCGTAGAGAATGTTGTAGACCGCGTCGAGAATGGGCATGTTCACGTGGTAGCGGCGGTTGATGAGCTTCATGCACTTCACGCCGTAGTAGCCTTCGGCGATCATTTCCATTTCCATCTGCGCGCTCTTCACGCTGTAGCCGCGACCGATCATCTGACCGAAGACGCGATTGCGCGAGAAGTTGGAATAACTCGTCACGAGCAAGTCGCCGAGGTAGGCGCTGTCGTAGACATTGCGTTCCAAAGGATAGACGGCACTGAGGAAACGGTTCATTTCCTGCACGGCACTTGAGAGGAGCACCGAGAGGAAGTTGTCGCCGTATTGCAGTCCCGAGCAGATGCCCGCGGCGATGGCATAGACGTTTTTGAGCACCGCGGCATATTCGATGCCGATCACGTCGGCCGAAACGGTGGTCTTCACATAGTGGTTTGCCACCACATCGGCCATTACGCGCGCGCGTTCTATATTATTGCACCCCACGGTGAGGTAGGTCAGGCGGTCGAGCGCCACCTCCTCGGCGTGGCTCGGCCCACCCAGCACCATCAGGTTGTCTTCGGGCACGCCGAAGGCCGTGCGGAAGTATTCCGTGCACACCACGTTCTCGTCGGGCACGATGCCTTTGATGGCCGTCATGATCACTTTGTCGTGGAGCTTCACCTTGAGCCGCTTGAGTTGCGCTTTGAGGTAGGGTGAAGGGGTGACGAAAATGAGCGTGTCGGCCTCGCGAGCCACTTCGTTGATGTCCGAGGTGAAGTGGATGCGATCCATGGGGAAACGCACCGTGGTGAGGTAGGTGGGGTTGTGTTCGTAGCGGCGAAACTCTTCGATCGTTTCGTCGCGGCGCACGTACCACCAGATCTCCGGTACGCTTTCGAGCATGATTTTGGCAACAGCCGTTGCCCACGAACCGCTGCCGATGATGGCAATCTTCCCCGGGAAACCTCCCGAGGCGCGCTGCTCGTTGTTGGATCCGCCGAATCCGAAAAAGGAACTAAAACCGGGCATAGGACGGAGTTTGAACGATGAGAAAATGGGGGTGCCCGACGACGGACACCCCGCATGCTGTGTCGTTGGTGGGCTTATTCGCCGAGGGCTTCTACCCAAGCGGCGATGTCGGCCACTGAGGGTTTCGCCAGATCGAGCTGGTACTTCTTGAGCACCTCGCCGATCTGTTGTTGCACCTTCTGCGGGTTGGCGCCGCGGAGATCTTGCACCAAGTAGTAACCCACTTTTTGGAGCACGGGCACCAAATCGGCGGGGAATGCCGTAGGGCACATAGGCTTCGGCCTTGTCCTTGGCGGGAAGTTTCTCGGGCTTCATCTGCGGGAAGAAGAGCACTTCCTGAATGGCCGTTTGGCCGGTGAGCAACATCACGAGGCGGTCGATGCCGATGCCGATGCCCGAGGTGGGGGGCATACCGTATTGGAGCGCGCGGAGGAAGTCTTGGTCGATGATCATCGCTTCGTCGTCGCCCTTGTCGGCCAGACGCATCTGATCCACGAAAACGCTCTTCTTGGTCGATGGGGTCGTTGAGCTCAGAGTAGGCGTTGGCCAATTCCTTGCCGTTGACCATCAACTCGAAACGCTCGGTCAGACCGGGTTTGCTGCGGTGCATCTTCGTCAGCGGCGACATTTCCACGGGATAGTCGGTGATGAAGGTGGGCTGGATGAACTTGCCTTCGCACGTTTCGCCGAAAATTTCGTCGATCAACTTGCCCTTACCCATGCTCTCGTCCACTTCGATGCCCAACTTCGTGGCCACGTTGCGGATTTCGTCTTCCGACATTGCCGAGAGGTCGTAGCCCGTTTCTTCCTTGATGGCGTCGAGGATGGGCAGGCGGCGATAGGGGGCTTTGAAGCTGATGGTCTTGCCGTCTACCACCGTCTCGGGCTTGCCGTTCACGGCGATGCAGATGCGTTCGAGCATCTGTTCGGTGAATTCCATCATCCAGTTGTAGTCCTTGTACTGCACATAGAGTTCCATGCAGGTGAACTCGGGGTTGTGCGTGCGGTCCATGCCCTCGTTGCGGAAGTTCTTGCCGATTTCGTACACGCCTTCGAAGCCGCCCACGATCAGGCGCTTGAGGTAGAGTTCCGTGGCGATGCGGCAGTACATCTGTTGGTTGAGCGCATTGAAGTGCGTCACGAAGGGGCGCCGAAGCACCGCCGGGGAATGTTTTTGGAGCGTGGGGGTTTCCACTTCCGTGTAGCCCGCCTCGTCGAGGATGGCGCGGAGGGTGCTGACGGCCTTGGCACGCTTGTAGAACGTGTCCTTCACCTGCGGATTGACGATCAGATCGACGTAACGACGGCGGTAGCGCAGTTCGGGATCCTCAAAGGCGTCGTAGACCACGCCGTCCTTTTCCTTGGGGGTGGGAAGCGGCTTGAGGCTCTTGGCCAACACCGTGATTTCGCGAGCGTGTACCGAGATTTCGCCGGTCTTCGTGCGGAACACGAAAGCCCTTCACGCCCACGAAGTCGCCGAGGTCGAGGAGCTTTTTCACCACGCTGTTGTAGAGCGTCTTGTCCTCTTCGGGGCAGATGTCGTCGCGGGTGATGTAGACCTGAATGCGGCCGCGAGAGTCGAGCAGTTCGAGGAACGAAGCCTTGCCCATGACGCGGCGTCCCATCATACGGCCGGCGATGCACACCTCGCGGGGCGCGTCGTCGTCCTTAAAGTTGGCAATAATTTCGTCGCTGAACGCGTTGGTGGGATATTCGGCCGCGGGGTAGGGATCAATGCCCAGCGCGCGAAGTTCAGAAAGGGAGTTGCGGCGTGCAATCTCTTGTTCGCTGAGTTCGAGGATATTCATACTGTCGTAGTGTGTCTTGGTTCGCCCTTCGCGCCCGGTCGCGCAGTGTGCTAAAACGACGGCGCAGGCCTTTGCTGAAGGGAGAAAAACGTATATTCAATTTGGGGCAAAAATACGAATTTCTTTTGGAACACTTGGCGCACAATGTGGTGGAAATGAAAGGAAACGACCAAGGTTGCACACTTTGCGAATCGGTGTGTCGGTTTGTGCCCGATAAATCGGAAATGGGCATCATAGTTTTCGGTAAGTCAAAGATCGTTTGCGCCGCGTCATCGGGAAAAAGCCAAACGACTTGTGCTGTCGAGACACCGCAGAGCGGTGGGAAATAGGGTGGGAAGTGGGGCGTCAGTCGCAGACCGAAGTGTTTTTGTTTTGAGTAGTTTCGTTTTTTTGAATGAATGTGGGTATTCTTCTCTGTGACGAAGTGTAGGATGAAAAACAAGGGGACTTTCTTTCGATTCTTCTCTTGTTTTGCGTAAAAACTCCCTTGTTTTTTGAGGAAGTTGTGCGTTTTTTTTATGGATTTCAGTTCTAATGTCAGGTGAACCTGATAAATTCCGGTGAAAGAACCGTGAGGTTCTCGTTTTAATTGCTACCTTTGTCAGGTGAGATATTTTGATTATTTGCATGACTGTATAAGAAGGTCGGTGGAAGTTGTGACGCAAACAATTGTCTTAAGTACTTTCTCAGTCACTCAGAACTTTATAAGATTTAGAACCGGACTCAATGTCTATGAGGGCTTTCAATTCTGCTCCACAACAGCTTAACTCGTGCCGGGAAGTAATACATCTGAATGTTGTTTTAGTTTATGAACATCTATTTTTATCCGCAAACGCATCGGAAATCGTAAAGAATTGGGGCGACATCCTTTACTCTGGATGAGGGCTCCCTAACACGCTGCGACAGTTGCTCACCGTGTTTACCCTTCATGGTCTTCGCGAAGCGCAAACTGTGGTCGGTGATCTTCCGCTCACGGAGGAAGAAATTGCAGCCCAATCTGAGGAGGGGCGCGTGAAATTCGCCAGCCGTTATGGTGAAAACAACGACACGCCGGATCGTGCCCTGCAGTGATGCTTCAGGCCTTTGCCGATGGTTTGCGCATCTTCGTCGATGAGGAAGAAGTGACCGAACTCGATGCCGCATCTCTCCTGAAAGAGGGTGAAGTCGTATTTTCTTCGTCTCACCTTTCCTCGCTGGGACTGATGTGGTGAGCGGGACAAAAGCTCTTGGTGTGCTCGCTTCTCAAGAGACTTTTTGATTTCTAACGTCCCATTTCCAATATCCGGCGCTCAGTGGCCGGTCCTCATTTTATATCATGCGTACTCCGGAACAAAACAGAACAATTTAAACGGGATTATTTGGCGCGAATCGATGTCAACTCCTTGAATGAGGTCGAAAAAGTGCTGTATGCCGCGGCAGAATCCAGGATTTGTCGAATCTTCCTCCTTGGGAGCTCCACGATGCTTTGGAAAAACTGCCCATGTATTCTTTGGAACACTCGCAACTCCTCCGATCAGGCTATCATCTCCCCCATCTTTTTGCCTTCGTGGCTCAGTGAAATCTGTCGTATCTCCTGGACTATCGTGAGACGAAGAGCGAGATGCGCGGCCTCTATCGTTTCCGCTTGTGGAATTCCGGTAAACTGTCGGATTCTTGTGTGAGGGAATATGTGGTGGCGGCCTTGTTGATTGCCCTGCACGGGGCAAGTTTAGATGATCTTGTGCGCAATCGGCACACAATGCGCCCTACAGGAGTTCTATTATGTCAGTTACAGTGCGTTCATCGCAGCGGCCATACGGCAAGGAAATGCCGACGTCATTACAGCCACCAAGGAAGTTTTCGTTGCAGAAAACAATGTGGGCATCTTATCGCGAGAATTGATCTGTGCGGTTGAGCGCACTGACAACGAAGCACTCCACGATGCGCTGATCGATCTGCTGAAAGCGGCTAAGCTGCAAGAGGATTGCGACAAGTAATCCTGAGAGCGGTGATTCCTACAACATGGATTTCTACCTCAAACTCCTAAAAGTCGTCGACGAAGAGGGACTTTTGCGCTATAGCTCCGTACGTCGTGCGGTGCAAACTTGGTGTGGACTCGGCTACGAAAAGGTTGAAGATAAGGACATTGCGACCCTCTTCCACGCCATTCGCCGATATCTCGAGCATCCCGAAGAACGCGCCACTGCTTATGCAGGAGATAATCCGCTACTTGTCTATATAGCGCTCTATACGGCGGGCTGTGTCGATGCGCAAGTGGCATTTGACGAGGCGGAAGCGCTGCTGACTATTGACAAACCCTCGCAGGTCTCTGTGGCTGCCTTGTGGTATTTAAATCGTGTCAATCTGGAAGATAGGCGCTATATAGACTTTTTGCATCTCGATATATTTATTCTCCGATTAGAAGAACCCACTTTTCGAGCCTACATCATCAATGAGTTGAGAGAAACAGGCATATTGGACAAATTCGTTAAAACGAGAAAACCGATAGTACTCAGCAGGCACACTCGAAAAAAAATGGAGGTGTTACACCAAACAATTTTAGATTGGCTGCCAACACTTAAAGCGGAGAACAAAGTGGTCCATCCGGGCTTCGAGTGGTTCTGCATTTCTTTCACGCGCAAAAGCGTTATCACGTCTTATATACGATCTCTCTGCTCCTCCACACGCAAGCTGCTGTGGATAAATTCCCTTGCGCAGAAGATTCCCTCATTGAAAGTCAATATCTTCTCCTCCTATTATTACAATAGGGACAAAGATGGATACAGTGATTTCTTCTTTTCCTACGTGCTTCCTATGGGATCTCCCGAGGCGCGTCGAGGTTTTCTCTTGCGCAATGCTTTGGCTTTTGAGAACGATGCCCTGTTTCTCGTCTTCCGCGAGGCGTTCTTGCGCGAACAATTCACAGATAAGGAAATACAACCCTTGATGCCAAATTCAAATCTGATGTTTCCACCACGCGCCAACGCGCAGTGCAGTTGCTGCTCACGCAGCCCGATGACATTTTGGTGGGAGCTATGAGCGATTGCAGGGTACGAATGGCGACTATATAGTCGATTGTCTGGTGGAACTCCGTGAGGGCAGTGCCATTTTGCGCGAGAAGTTTGGCGAAGTGACTGAGTCAGAGAAGAAAATCTCTGAGGACGGTGCTGCTGACAGTGGAGCTAAAGCAGCGCAAGTTGAGATGCTGGCGACAGTCAACTACGTTTCGGCTTGTTCACTCCCACCGAGCTGCCCCAACTTCCCTTTGAAAATCCATTTGCTGACGCAGAACGTTTCGCCGCAAGCCCTGTTTCGCAGGGTGTCCATAGATTCCAAGAAAAAGTCTTTGCTTGCTCGAATCTTCTCCAGGGAAAGCAGCAAATCCAAACTAGATTTGTCCAAACTCTTCCCTTCACAGAAAAAGAGGTCAAAGCTATCTATGACGATTTTTGCCCAAAACTTGAGGACAAGCGAACTCACCTACCAAGACGAAAGTGGAGAAACGCTATGTCTCTATGACGGCGGTTTTATGGGCCGATGAGGTAGATCAGTTCCCTTACCCGGAACTCTGGAAAGGTTGGATCGAACGATACGACATCACCGACGAAAAAGTCTTAGCTCTTGATTTGATGATGAGTTATCTCAGGTACTTTAATGGAACAGATGCGGTGTCCTTGACTTTAGAGGGGTATCCTTATGGCGATAACGGCGGGCGAAAGCCGTGGACTCATTTCTGGAAGTTCGATAGTTTGGTCACTGCTCTCCAACGCATGGTGGAGAAACGTCGACCTGAGTTGGTAGCCTCCCATGCTTACACCCTCTGCCAACTGTGTTATTGGTACGCCGCACAAGAGACTTACAAGGAACCCCGTGGGTTTCGCGATGATGCAATCTATCCTATCTCTGAGGATTCCCATTGACTTACGCCCTCCCTGTGTGCGAATCGAACATGCAGGGTGAGTTTGATCGCGTAGCTCCGATGTTTCTTGCGTTCTACCACAGATGGGGCGAAGCTGCTCGCCAAGAGAACTGGGAAGATGTCTATTATCTTTCGACGGCTGTCCTGCTTCAGCTGCTTGCGCATGGAACCATCAACGAAGACCAGCTGTATACGCAGATGGAATATGGGAAATTCCGCGGCTTGCGAGAGATGATGGATCTGGCCTATGACCATCGCTGGGGAGCACTGAGTTTGAAAAAGGTGGAAGAACTGGAGAAATATGCAAGAGACGAGGTCGATTCGATGTGTTATAGCCAAAACACCTCGAGATTTAGTCGATCGATATGTCAACCAACTCTTTGAGCTGGAGATGCAACGTCGCAATGCTCCCACAGAAGCTACTGAGGCGTTTCATCAGTGCCGCCACGTTCTCGTGCTCAAAGGGACAGAGCGTCTGGCGCGCATCATGAAGGCATTGCGCAAAGATCACCCTCAAAATGACATTTACGGCACAGAGCGTCGCTCCATCCTCAGTAATTCATGATGAGTTGCCATCTTCCCACGGATACGCCTGATATGTTACAGACATCTCGAACAACTCCTCGTAGAACTCGTATTCTTTCGCCCAAATGGCTGGATTTTGTGGAACAACGTCTGAATTGGCGCGGATCCGTACCGCCTATTACTTCATCGCTCATGCTCGAGATGGGCTACGACGAAAAAGAAGGCACTCATCGCACGTTACACTGAACTTGACCCAGAAGATCCCGCGACGGTGCGTTTGACGAGGCGCCTTCCGCCAAGCACTGGAAGAAATCGGAGAAAAGCATTTTGAAATTTACAAGGCTGCCAAATACATTTGTAGTGGTGCTACCCACACGCGGGCACGCTGTTATGCAGATGTCGCAAGGCAAGGTGACAGAGGAAGAACCCTGACGCAAATCAAAGAGAAGCGCAACAAAGATGCGGTGTGTGCGTTGGGATTGCTCACCGATCGCGCCAGTGGCCTCTGCAGCTTTTACCTATGCATTCAGGAGTTCCTCAGCAGTCAAAACAGTTCGAGCGCATGACAAGCCTGAAAACGGAGGGAGATTGCGCCTCAATCTGCTCGCGGATGGGCTTTGCCGATCCTGCAAACTCACGTGGCGCATGGAAGCCTCTTCAGGTGGAAAGCGCAGCCATCACCTGAAGCGCATCGACATCGAAGATATCCTGCATCATCTCCCAAGGACGACGGCACCAATAGGTTGCAAATCCTCAAAGACGAGAAATTGCTCAAGAGTGTTCCGGCCAAACTCAAGAAGCATCCGCAATATCTGGAGATAGCAGAGGTGAGCAAGGCATGGAAAGCACAACATCGGCGCGCGCGCTTCCTACTGGAAGACATGATGCAGCGCCGCACTCCGCTGGCCGTGGACGATGTGCGCGCCATTCTCCAATCCCGTGGTGAGCCCGATGTTCAAAAAGCTCGTGTTGCTCCAAGACGAGCAGTTCGGACTTCCTACCGTCGAAGGACTAGCGACGTTGGATGGGGTGAAAAGTACGGCAAATCGCCGCTTTTGCTCGCGCACCCCGTAGATTTCAACGCAGCCGGACTGTGGGCACAATGGCAATCTCACCTCTTTGCAGAGAAGTTGGTGCAGCCTTTCAAGCAAGTGTTCCGCGAACTCTACGTGCCCCTGCCGGAAGAGGCCGAGCTGAGAGAGTCACGTCGCTATAGTGGCTACCAAATTCAGGTGAAACAAGCTGCTGCCGCCCTGCGTTCTCGTGGATGGACAGCCAGTTATGAGGGCGGATTGCAGAAAGTATTTCTCGCACAAGGCATTTGTGTTTCGCCTTTGCCCGGGCCGATTGGTTCTCGCCTTCGGATGTTGAGGCACCGGCCATCGAATATGTATTTTTCTCTCGCACTCGCTATGTGCCCGACGCGACGCAACTCCGCATTGCTGACCTGGATCCGGTGCTGTATAGTGAGGTGATGCGCGATATCGATATGGTAGTGAGCATTGCCTTTGTGGGAGGTGTGGATCCGGAAACCGGACAAAGCACGAAAGAACTCCGCGCTGCCATCGTGCGTTGCACAGCCGAGTTGATGAAATTTGCCAATGTCAGTGTCAATGGCAATCATGTTCACATCAAAGGCACGCTGGCCAACTACACCGTTCACTTAGGTTCCGGTTTGGTGCGCCAAGAAGGAGGCACCGAAATCCCCATTATCCCGGTGCACAGTCAGCATCGTGGCCGTATTTATCTGCCCTTTATGGACGAAGATCCCAAGATGGTGGAAATTCTTTCCAAAGTGGTGCTCCTTGCTGAGGATCGTAAGCTCAAAGATCCCACGATCTTACAGTGGATTCGCCCGCAAGGTTAGCCACAGCCCGCCTCTTTTACCTACCAATAAGGTAAGATCGCACATCAACAAACGAGGCCGCATCAAAACCTAATTGATTTTGATGCGGCCTTTTTGTGATCTCGTAATTTCTGGTTTAAGAGTCAGATATACCCCGGATAGCGCCTGATGATATAGTCCAATAAAAGTGCGTAAGCTCCGAACTTCTTCTGTTTATGGTGAATGTATCTATAAAAAGAAAGCGGTATCACATGGTTGTGATACCGCTTCTTTGTACACTCTCAGAGGCTCGAACTCTGGACCCACTGATTAAGAGTCAGTTGCTCTACCAACTGAGCTAAGAGTGCAACGTAGTAACGCCGGATGCAAGAGAGTACACTCTCAGAGGCTCGAACTCTGGACCCACTGATTAAGAGTCAGTTGCTCTACCAACTGAGCTAAGAGTGCAAATGCAATTGCATTGTTTCCTCGTTACGGGTGCAAAAGTACGCACTTTTCAGAAACCGACCAAGTCTTTGCCGCGTTTTTTTAGGCGGAGGGGAGATTTTTTTGTGATTTCGCCCCGAGAGTTTGGCGTGAGGTGGGGTGTGCGTGTAGGAATCGGGGTTAGTCGCGGCGGAAGAGGTCGCGCGTGTACACCTTTTCTTGCACATCGTCCAACTGGGCGTCGTAGCGGTTGGCGATGATGGCTTGGGCTTGGGCTTTGAAGGTGGCGAGGTCGTTCACTACGCGGCTGCCGAAGAAGGTTTCGCCGTCTTGGAGCGTGGGTTCGTAGATGATGACGGTGGCGCCTTTTGGCTTTGATGCGCTTCATCACGCCTTGGATCGAACTTTGGCGGAAGTTGTCGAGTTCGACTTCATGGTGAGGCGGAAAACGCCGATGACGCACGGGCGTTCGGCCGAGGGGCAGAAGTCGCCGTTGTGGTCGTAGTCGTAGTAACCGGCCATTTTGAGTACACGGTCGGCGATGAAGTCTTTGCGCGTGGCGTTGGAGTCGACGATGGCGCGCACGAGGTTTTGGGGCACGTCTTGGTAGTTGGCCAAGAGTTGTTTGCGTCCTTCGGCAGACAGTAGCCGCCGTAGCCGAACGAGGGGTTGTTGTACATGTCGCCGATGTGGGGTCGAGACACACGCCGTCGATGATTTGCTGCGTGTCGAGGCCTTTCATCTCGGCGTAGGTGTCAAGCTCGTTGAAGTAGCTGACGCGAAGAGCGAGGTAGGTATTGGCGAAAAGTTTCACGGCCTCGGCTTCGGTGGTGCCCATGAGGAGGGTGTCGATGTCGGGCTTGAGCGCGCCCTGTTGAAGGAGGGCTGCAAAAGGTGCGGGCGGCTTCGTCGAGGTGCGCGTCGCCTTCGGGGCGTCCGACGATGATACGCGAGGGATAGAGGTTGTCGTAGAGGGCTTTGCTTTCGCGGAGAAATTCGGGGGAGAACAGGAGGTTTCGGCAGTTGAGGCGTTGACTCAGTTGCGCGGTGTAACCTACGGGGATGGTGCTTTTGATGATGATGATGGCGTTCGTTGACGCTCATCACTTCGCGCACCACGCTTTCGACGGCCGAGGTATCGAAGAAGTTACGTTGCACGTCGTAGTTGGTCGGCGCGGCGACGATGACAAAGTCGGCTTCGGCATAGGCTTTCGCCCCATCGAGAGTGGCGGTCAGCTGAAGCGGTTTTTCGGCAAGATAACGTTCGATGTACTCATCTTGGATGGGCGATTGTCGGCGATTTACCATGTCGACTTTCTCGGCCACGACGTCCACGGCAGTTACTTCGTGGTGTTGCGCCAAAAGGGTGGCGATGCTCAGGCCGACATAGCCGGTACCGGCAACGGCAATGCGATAGGTTTCCATGATCCTGTATGTATAGAGCGGGAATGTTTTACAAGTGTAGGAGGGCTAAAAACAAAAAAAGTAAGTCCCCGGAGGAGAACTTACTTTTCTGTTAGGGTTCCTTTGGTAGTGCCTACGGGAATCGAACCCGTATGTCATGCGTGAGAGGCATGTATCCCTAACCATTAGATGAAGGCACCGAAGTGCGGAAGGTGGGGATTCGAACCCCGGTACTGGTTGCCCGTACGTCAGTTTAGCAAACTGGTGGTTTCAGCCACTCACCCAACCTTCAAAGGAGGCGTTTGTTTGTCAAACGCAGTGCAAAAAGTAGACAATTCTTCGTGAACCTCCAAACCTTTGAGCAAAAAAGTTGAGAAAAACTGCATTCTTTCCTCTTCTCGCCCGTGAAGTTCGTATATTCGCGAGTGTAAATTCTATTCCATGCAGCATCGATCCACCGTTTTTGAGTTATCGTGCGCGCCGATTCCCACGGTGCGCATTGCCTTGGTCGGCGCCGGTCAGCGTGGACGAGCCACTTTGTCGCGCTATCGCCTGCGTGGAGGGCGCGGAATTTCGTGCGGTGGTCGATCCCGATCCCACAGCGGTCGCGTCGGCACTCGAATTACTGCGAGAGCAGCGGCGTCCTCCCTCGAAACGTCGACGAGCGCCGCGGCTGGCGCGAACTTTGTCGCCGTGAGGACATAGACCTTATTTATATATGTACCGATTGAGCAACCACGCCGCTATGGCCGTCGAGGCGATGCGCTGTGGGAAGCATGTGGCGGTCGAAGTGCCGGCTGCCACCACAGTGGCTGACTGTTGGGAGTTGGTGCGCACGGCGGAAGCCACGCAACGACATTGTTTCATGACCGAAAACTGTTGTTACGACTGGTTCGCGCTGGCCACCCTCGATATGCACCGTCGCGGCGTCTTCGGCACGATCACGCATTGCGAAGGGGCGTACCTTCACGATTGGAGTGCGCTGTTTGCCGGCGATCAAACGGCCGCCGCGTTCTATCGCGCCGGTTGTCTGCACGGCGGAAACCCCTATCCCACGCACGCCATCGGTCCCATCGCGCAACTCCTCGGTTTTCATCGTGGCGATCGCATGGTGCGCCTCTCCTCCGTCACCGGTATGGCGGCCGGCCGCGACAGTTTGTTGGGACATGCCAACCACACGCTCATCACCACCGAGCGCGGAGTGACGATCTTGTTGCAGTTCGACGGTACCACGCCGCGGCCCTTACAGTCGCATCCAAGGCATCAACGGTACGAAAGCCTTTGCGCAAAAAAATACCCCCTTCCGCTGTTTCAAGACGCTGACGGACTGCGCGAAGGCGAAGCCGCGGAAAAACTTTCTCCATTCCGTCGCCGATTCGTCCGCCTATCGTTTGTGGCGCGAAGGAGTGGAGCGTGGAGTGCCCAAACGCCATGAACTATGCCATGGACTGTCGCCTGATTCACTGCCTGCGTCGCGGCTTGCCGCTCGACATCGACGTGTACGATGCGGCCGAATGGTCGTGTTTGGCCGAACTCACGCGACTTTCGGCGCAGCGCGGCGGAACACCCGTCGACATTCCCGATTTTCTCAACGGCGAAATGCCTCCGGCACAGCGTTAGTTGCCCCTCGGTGGTTCGTTCGTGTTCACTTAGGCTGCGACGATCAGCGCAGACGCACCGCACATCTCCGCCGGTTCACGATTCGTCTCTGCTCTTTTCTCCATTCTTTGCCTCTTTCTCCATAAACTTCATTATGCCCAATATCGTTTTTCTCGACAGTTTTGTACTCAACCCCGGCGATCTCGATTGGGGAGCGCTGGCCGAACAAGGCCAACTCACCGTCTACGAGCGCACGCCAGTGCAGAAGTCGGCGCGTGCCGCCGAAGCCGAAGTGATCATCCTCATCAAAGTGCGCATCACAGCCGAAAACTCGACCGTCTTCCCCGACTCCGCCTGATTTTTGGTCGCCGCCACGGGCTATGATGTGGTGGACGTCGTCGCCGCCCGCGAACGTGGGGTCACCGTCTGCAACGTACCCGCTTACGGCACGCTCGCCGTGGCGCAACACACCCTCGCCCTGCTCCTCGAAGTCACCAACCGCGTGGGGCAGTATGCGCAGCTGAACCGCGAAGGTTACTGGTCGCGCAGTCGCGATTTCAGTTTGTGGGACGAAGCCGTCGAAGAACTCAGCGGCGTGCGCGTTTCATCGGTATGGGCAACATCGGGCGCAAAGTCGCCGAACTCCTCCGTGTGCTCGAAGCTGAAGTGTGCGCCGTCACCTCGCAAGACGAATCGACGCTCCCGACCGGCGTGCGCAAAATTACCCTCGACGAAGCCTTTGCCACCTCGCGCATCGTGTCGCTCCACTGCCCCCTCACGGAGCAAAACCGCGCTTTCGTCAACGCGTCGCTTTTGGAGAGAGCCGCCCCCGGTTTGATTCTTGTCAATACGGCGCGCGGCGCACTGATTGACGACATCGCGGTGGCCGAAGCCTTGCAGTCCGGTCGTCTCGGCGCTCTACGCCTGCGATGTCCTCTCCACCGAACCGCCCGCGGCCGACCATCCCATTCTCTCCGCCCCCAACACCTACGTCACGCCCCACATCGCGTGGGCAACTGCCGCCGCTCGCGGCCGCATCGTCCGCATCATGGCCGACAATCTCAAAGCCTTCCTCGCCGACGCGCCGCAAAATGTAGTGTCGTGAGGGAGCGAGAATCGTTTGCTGTCGCTATGAGTTGTCGCATTGTTTGAACCCCCTGCGTTTCGACGGCAGTTATCACCTCCTCTTTTTATTACAGAACCGCAAGACGCGCTGTTGTCAAACAGTCGTCTTGCGGATCTTTTTTAGTCCGGAGTCTCACTCCTCGGCCTCTTGTTTTTTCGTGGTGAAACGATAGGTGAAGCCGATTAGGAAGTAGCGGCCGTAGGCCGTGTCGTAAATGCGTTCGATTGACGTTTCGTTGAAGTTGTGGGTGATGCCGCGGTTGTTGTTGAAGAGGTCGTGTCCCCTGAGTGAGACCGTTAAATTCTTGCCCTTGAGGAAAGTCCGCGTGAGGTCGAAATTCAGCTCATGCTCGGTGCGGCGATAGTGCTGCGTGCCCCGGTAGTCGATGTGACTCAATCGATAACGCAGGCCGAGATGGAGGTCGAAGGGAAGCTCGTATTCAAAGTCTACCATAGCCCTGGGCTGGAATGTGCGCTGGCGGTCGTAGATGGGGTTGGGACTGTGGTTGAAACTGTAAGAGAGGTTGAATGACGTTTCCGCAGAAAGTTTATCGCCGCGGTATTGAGGCCCACAAGCAAAGGTTATCGTGTGGAAGAACAGCTCTTCGGGGCGTGCATCGGCGAGCGAACCCGCCACATTGAAGTTTTGCCGGCGAGTGGTGCTCTGTGAGGCGTAATAACCGAAGAAGAAACGGTTCGCATAGTCGAGCGATTGATAAAGTAGAGATAGGAATTCGTGTCCCAGGCCCCCGAGATGTTGACCGGCTTTCGTCGTGGTCACGCCCGTGGTGCGTGGTCGAACGCGGTGAGTTGCGTCGTTTCGTTGGCCGTGGTGGTAAAACATGATACTCGCATAGAGTTGGTGGCGTTTCGTCTCTTCGCCGCGGTGCTGTTCAAATAGGTTTTTCGCCCTCAGCGAGAAGTTGTGCGTGACCTTGTTTTTCAGATCCGCTGTTGAGGTGCACATTTTGCGGATCGGCGAGGATCGGGCAGTGTGATCTCGTCTGTTATGGAAGGCGCACTCGTGCTGAGATCATAGTCGAAAGTGAACTTGCTTTGAGCCGGGCTTCCATTCTGTTTTGGTCGAGAAGGCGGGCAGCGTTTGTCGGCGCGTGAGGTGCTGTAGCCGGAAAACCGCCTTTCTCGAAATCGTAGGTCTCGCTCTCGTGTTGAGCGTTAGGTTCACTGACGAGAACCACCGATCGGCGGTGTAGCGGAGAAAGAGCGTTCCGCTGTGCGAGGTGGTGTTTTGCAGGTGTGACGCGTGATCTCATTTTCGCGAGCGAGGCGTCGCTAATCGGCGATGCCCCGGGCAGTCGGGCGAGGAGGGGGAGGGCGGTGTCGAAGGTGGTGGGCGCGCCGCTCAGGCGGTTGAGCAGGAAGCCGTCGGTGTCCATCCGGTTGTGGAGGTGCGAAAAGGCGTAGCGCGCACCCGGCACAAAATGTTTGCCCACGGGCCATTGCAGTTCCAGCGTCGAACCCAGATAGGTGTTGCCGGTCGCATTGTCACGGTAGCGGTGAAGCAAGTGGGGCAAGTTGTTCGCTTGGGGAGGAAATAGTGGTAGCCGTCGAGCGAGAAGTTGTCGGACGCCGTTTCTTCGCGCCTCAGAAACGTTTGCCAAGCGAGGTTCGCCCCTTGGGAGTTGAGTTTCTGATTGACCGTGAGCAGTTGGTCGACGTGGGCGAGCGTGTTTTCGCCTTTGTCCGACCGACTGCTTGCAGGTCACGGCACCGAACATCGCGGCACGCAGCAGGTTCGGGGCGAAAACCGAATCGAGCGGGGCATATCCCGCGTTGAAGGGATTGGCGTTCCACGTCGCGCCGCGCCCGTTGTTGTCCGAAGTGGTGCGCGAGCGCCATGCGTTATTTTGATAGAACACGTAGGTCGTCGCCGTCGGTCGCCACGTCACGAAGAGGTGACCGCCACGCGCGTCTCGTGTGAGTGGGGTGCTCTTCGGTCGCGTTGTAACTGCGCCGCCGCTGAGCCTCGTTTCCAATCCCCGTGTAGCGGGTGTTGCGCCGCGTGTTGTTGTTATAGTCGCCCGTGGCCTCGATCTTCAGATAGCCCGCGGCGTTCTCGTCGCCTTGTTGCGCCAAAACAGGGTGCCGCCCGGCGAGTGGAAGGCATTCTTACCGGAGCGATAGACGTTGAAGGAACTGATCGATCCGTCGCCGTTGTACCAGAGTTCTTGGTTCGTGTTGTTGGCATTGCCGAAGAGCGACACGCGGTAGCGGTCGGTGAAGGTGTTGCGCATAGCCTCGGGCGCTATAGAGGTCGGGCGCCGCCCGAGAGGTCGGCTTGCCCCGTCCACGTGCCCATGTATTTTTTGCGGAGCACCACATTGACCACCTGCTCGCGCGTACCGTCGTCGAGTCCCGTCACGCGCGCCAGTTCGCCGCGTTGCTCATAGGCTTTCACGCTCTTGACGATGTAGGCCGGCAGGGCTTCGAGTGCCATCGAGGGTCGTTGCGCGAAAAGTCGAAACCGTTCACCAGTAGCCGATCCACGGGCTTGCCCATGTAGTAGAGTTTCTTCTTCCGAATCTCCATGCCCGGGCAGTTTCTGAGTGCATCGTTGAGGTTGGCGCCGTCTTTGAGTTTCACGGCGTCGAGGTCGTAGATGACGGTGTCTTTGCGGGTGATGAAGAGTAGGCGCGTGGTTTTCACCGTGGCTTCGTGCAGTGCGTGTGTCTTCGTGCTGTCGGTGCGTACGGAGTCGGTAGAGTACGCTGTGAGCGAGCCGGCGCGAGCGGTGAGCCCGAGTGCAATGAAGCCGACAAGGAGGGCGATTCTCAATAGGGTTTTCATGGGCGAAGTGTGAAATTAGCAGGTTTGCTGCAAATGTACGCTTTTTTTCTCGGAAAAGACAAGGGAAAATTGTTTTTGTATCGAAACTTTCGTTAGATGTTTTTGTGTTTTTCGTGTTTCTTCGAGTGGATCGATGGAAAGCAGGGGACTTTCTCGGAAAAGCAGGGGAGAATGTTGAAAAAGTGGAGCACTTTTCGCGAGGCGTTGTGAAGGTGAAGAAGAAGCGAAAGGCGATTCGCAACGCCCTACGCGCGCGTACGTGTACACAACCGATTTTCGATTTTTGCCTTCACCCCTTCACCCTACCCCGTTAAGCGATTGTGTCTGAGGGAGGGTTGTGGGTGAAGATAAAGGCTGTGTTCACCTTCACCTATCGGGCAATCCGTTGTATTACAGTCGGTTGAGTGGTGTTTTTGTCCCGAAGGGGTGAACTGAAAGTGTGAAGCCTTCACGCGTAACTTGCAGTGAACGAGTGATTTATCGGCGTTGGGTGAAGAGGTGAAGGCAAAAATACGAAAAACGCCGGACGCGCGCACGCGCGAGGAAAAGGGCACATTTGTGCATCAAAAAACGGCGGACGAAGAGCGCCGCGCGGTGGGGGTTCCGCGGTGGGGCCTTCGTCCGCCGAGAGGGTGGGGAGGGCGACGAAAAAGGGTCAGTCGTGCACGTAGGTGCCGATGGGTTCGCCCTCGAGCACGCGGCGCAGATTGCCGGGCACGTCCATGTTGAAGACGTAGATGGGGAAGTGGCTTTTCGCGACACATGGCGGTGGCCGTCACGTCCATCACTTTCAGACCGCGGCGCAGCACTTCGTCGTAGGTGATCCCGTCGAACTCGTGGCGCTGGGGTCTTTTTCGGATCGGCGGTGTAGACGCCGTCCACGCGCGTACCTTTGAGCATGACGTCGGCTTCAATCTCGATGCCGCGGGAGCGAAGAACCGGTGTCGGTGGTGAAGTAGGGTTGCTGGTGCCGGCGCTCATGATCACCACTTCGCCGCGTTCGAGGGCTTCTGAGGGCTTTCCACTTCGAATAGAACTCGCCGATGGGTTCCATGCGGATGGCGGTGAGCACGCGGTTGGGCACGCCTTGCGCACCGAGGGCGGAGGAGAGGGCGAGGCTGTTGATGACCGTGGCGCACATGCCCATTTGGTCGCCTTCACGCGGTCGAAACCCTTTGCCGGCGCCGCTGAGGCCGCGGAAGATGCTGCCGCCGCCGATGACGATGCCCACTTGCACGCCCATCTCGCGGATTTCGCGAATTTGGTCGGCATATTCGTTGAGACGCTGCGTGTCGATGCCGTGACCTTGGGCACCCAGTGAGGCTTTCGCCGCTGAGTTTGAGGAGAATGCGTTTGAATTTTCATATCTGAAAAATGAATAGTATTGTTGCGAAACGGGAAATCAGTGTGCCGTCTGCGCTGCGGAGGGGGCGAAACTGCGGCGCACGATGGCGGGGGAGTTGCGCGCCTTGCACCAGTCTCGCGCAGGGCGAGGTAGGCGAGAAAGGCGATCCACAGCCCGTGGTTGCCGAGGGTGGGGGCGAGTAGGCCGTGGAGGGCGAAGAAGCCTGCGGCGGCCACGGCCACGCCGAGGAGCATGCCCGAGGTGGCGGTGGTGCCTACGAAAAAGGCCGTCGAGCAGAAAACCGGACATGGCGACTGGGGGAGCAGGACGGCGTAGAGGAGATAGCTTTCGGCGGCTTGACGCACGGCGACGGCGTCGGTGAAGAGGGCGATGAGCGCGCTGCCGCCGAGGGCAAAAGACGGCGGAGAACAGGAGCGAAAGACCCGCGCCCCAAGCGAAGAGCGAGCGGACGAGACGGCGGAAACGCGCTGCGCTGCCGGCACCGACGAGGTGATCGCCCACGGCTTCGCCGGCGTAGGCGAAACCGTCCATGACGTAGCTCACGAGGGTGAAGAGTTGGAGCAGTACGGCGTTGGCCGAAAGGAGGGTGGGGCCGCGCCGATCGCCGAAGGCCGTGAACGAGAACATGACGGCGATGAGACAGAGGGTGCGGAGAAAGATGAAGACGTTGACCGTGAAGAACGAACGCCACGCGCCGGCATTGCGGAAGGCGGCGGAGAGCCGCGGGTGCTGCCGTGTCGCCGCAGGGGTGCGGAGGGCGAAAAAGAGGGCGAGGGCGGCGCCGACCCATTGGGCGAGGAGGGTGCCGCCGGCGACGCCCGATGAGCCGGAGCCCGAAAGCCGTGAACGAGGAGCAGGCTGGCGCCGATGTTGAGGAGGTTTTTGCACCACGGCGATGAGGAGGGGCGTGCGCGCGTCTTGCCTACCGAGCAACCAGCCGTTGAGGACGTAGAGACTGAGCGTGGCGGGCGCACCCCAAATGAGCACGCGGTAGTAGGCGACGGCCTGCGTGGCCACGGGGGGCGGAGGTGGTCGTGAACGAGAGGCCGAAATGCAGGAGGGGTGTTTGTAGCGCGATGAGGAGGGCGCCGATGCCGAGGGCGATGAGCAGACCGCGGAGGAGGAGCAGGGCGGTTTCGTCGTGTCGCTGACTCGCCGTAGGCTTTGGGCGGTGAGACCGCCGGTGCCCATGCGCAGAAAGTTGAAGAGGGTGTAGGTGACGGAGAAGAGGGCGCTGCCGATGGCGATGGCTGCGAGATAGTTGGACGTGCCGAGGTGGCTGGCGATGGCGGTGTCGACCCAACCGAGGAGGGGGACGGTGATGTTCGACAGGATGGAGGGGACGGCGATGCGGAGGATGGCGCGGTGCTCAGACATGGGCGGTGGGGGCTGTGGTGGGGAGGGGGACGACGAAGCGCACTTCTTTGAAATGGTAGTGGCGCAGGCGGCCGTCGGTGGTTCGGAGGGTGAGTTGGCCGGTGGGGGCGACGTCGACGATGTGGGCGGAGAAGGTTTCGCCGCTCGTCGCGTCGACATAGTCGTGCGCACCGTCGCGGTGATAGAGTCGGCGGAGGTATTCGCGGTGGAGGCGTTGCCGCCGCGACATGGCGCTCATCGGGATCGGGAGGGTGATGGCGCGGAGCAGTCGGTCGAAATGATGCGCGAAGCGGCAGAGTACTTCTTCGCGATCGACGGGGCGACCGATGATTTGCCGGAGCGAAACGGGATTCGGCGCGTCGCCGACAAATTGCTTTTGGTTGAGGTTGAGGCCGATGCCGACGAGGGTGGCGGCGATCTGCGCACCGCTGAGGGTGTGGCGCAGGAGCATGCCACAGATTTTGCGGTCGTGATGATAAACGTCGTTGGGCCACTTCACGCTGATGCCTTCGGTGTAGGCATCGAGGGTGTGTGCGACGGCGAGGCAGGCGATTTCGGAGAGAAAAACTGCTCTGCGGCGGCGATGTGCTCCCGGCCGAAAGAGGAAACTGAAGAGAAGGTTTTCGCCGCGCGCACTTTCCCACACGGTGTTCACTTGTCCGTGTCCGTGGGTCTGGTAGTCGGTTGTGACGAGCTGCACTTTGCCGGTGGATTTGTCGTCGAGAACTATTTTTTTGTTCGAGGCGTTCTCGTTCGGCGTGTTTTCTCCGTTCTTTCCTGCTTTCTTGTTTTTATTGTAGAGGGCATGCTTACTTTTGCGCTTTTTGGTGCAGTGGCGTTTGTTCGGGGAGTTTTTCTTCGATTATTTCTCCCTTGTCCTCTCCTTCTTCTTTATAGAGGGCATGCTCATTTTGTGATTCCTCTGCTGGGGATGTTTACACCTTGGGCATGTTCTCTTTTGAACTCTCGCTGTTTTCCTTTCTTCTTTCCCTTTCTTCTTCAATGAGGGCACGTTCTTCGAGGGCATCCTCGCGAAGGAGTTCCATCGTGGTGGGGACTTCGGCGAAGCGGTGGCGCTGCCAGTGGGGAGGGAGTTCAGAAAAGCGGTCTTGCTCATGGTCGGGGCGGAAAGTGCGGGGCGGACGGAGGGGAAGGCGTTGACGTAGTGACGGATGCGGAAGGGCGGCTCGCTGCCGACGAGGGTGATGATGTCGAAGCGAAAGGGGATGCTGCCGGAGTTGATTGCGACGGATGTAGGCGATGGCGGCGAGCGAAAGACTCTCTTGTTTGTGAGCGATCTACGGCGGCCGCGGGATCTTCCCAACGGTCGTCGCTGCGCGTTTTCACCTCCACGAAAAACGAGTTCGCCCCAATCGTCGGCGATGAGGTCAACTTCCAACGGATGGCAGCGCCAGTTGCGTTCCAATATGTGGTAGTCGCGCTCGAGCAGGTATTGGCAGGCGGCGGTTTCACCGGCTTTTCCCAATTCGTTGTGTAGAGCCACGAGAGAGGGTGTGAGTGGGGACGAAATGCTGACGCTTTGGCGCGGAAAGTGCGTAACTTATCTTCTGCGTTTGAAGAAATCGCTCATCAGTGCGCCGCATTCTTCGGCCAGAACGCCCGAAGTGACTTGCGTTTTGGGGTGCAGCGCTTGGGGAGCGTAGACACTGAAACCGCGTTTCGGGTCGGCGGCACCGTAGACGACGCGACTGATCTGCGACCAACCGAGCGCGCCGGCGCACATCACGCAGGGTTCGACGGTGACGTAGAGCGTGCAGTCGTTGAGATACTTTCCCCCGAGTTGTCCGGCTGCGGCCGTCACCGCTTGCATCTCGGCATGGGCAGTGACATCGTGCAGCGTTTCGGTGAGGCTGTGGCTGCGGGCGATGATCGTGTCGCGGCAAACCACCACGGCACCGACCGGGACTTCTCCGCGGTCGGCGGCGGCGTGGGCTTCTTCTAAGGCGCGACGCATGTAGTGTTCGTCGGTCATGTTGTGTTTCTTTGAAAGATTGGCGTTGTGGATTGTTGGTGTGCGCGTCATTCCACGCTTTTCATGGAAAGTGCAATGCGGCCGCGGGCTTCGTCGATTTCGAGCACACGAACGCGCACCCTGTTGTTGCACGTGCACCACTCATCTGGGTCGCGCACAAAGCGGTCGGCGAGTTGCGAAACGTGTACCAAAACCTTTCACCTTGATACCGAGGTCGACAAACGCGCTGAAGTTGGTGACGTTCGTCACAACGCCCGGCAGAATCATGCCGATTTCCAAATCGTCGATGGAGTGAATGCCTTCTTCAAACGAGAACACCTCCGCTTTTCCGCGAGGGTCGCGTCCCGGTTTATCCAGTTCCGCGAGAATGTCGGTGAGGGTGGGCAGACCCACGTCGGCGGTGCAGTAGCGTTTCAAATCCAAGCGTTTGCGCGCTTCGGCATCGGCGATGAGTGCGGGCACGTCCAGACCGGCGTCGGCCGCCATGTGTTGCACGGATGTCGTAACGCTCGGGATGAACCGCCGTGTTGTCCAACGGGTTCTTCCCGTCGACGATGCGCAGAAAACCGGCGCACTGTTCAAAAGCCTTTGCTCCGAGCCGCGGCACCTTGAGGAGTTCGCGGCGCGAGCCGAAGAGGCCGTGTGCCGTGCGATACTCCACAATTTTCTTCGCCAGCGCCGCACCGAGACCGCTCACATAGGTAAGCAAGTGCGTGAAGCCGTGTTGAGATTCACACCCACGGCGTTCACGCAACTCTCCACCGTTTGATCCAAAGAGCGTTTCAGCGCGCCGGCATCGACATCGTGTTGATATTGTCCCACCCCGATGGCTTTCGGATCGATCTTCACGAGTTCTGCCAAGGGATCGGCGAGTCGGCGACCGATCGAAACGGCGCCGCGCACCGTCACGTCATAGTCCGGAAACTCTTCGCGCGCCGTGGCCGAGGCCGAATAGACCGAAGCTCCGTCTTCGCTCACCAAGAAAATCTCCACCCCCTCGACGTGTAAAGCGCGCACCAACTCTTCTGTCTCGCGTCCGGCCGTTCCGTTGCCGATCGCCACCGCTTCCACCGCATAGTCTTTGAGTAAGCGGCGCAAAGTCTGCTCCGAACGCACGGTTTCGTTCTTGGGTGGGTGCGGATAGATGGTTTCGTTGTGGAGCAACGCGCCCTGTGCATCGAGACACACCACCTTACAGCCCGTGCGGAAGCCCGGATCGATGCCCATGATGCGGCGTTGTCCGAGCGGCGGCCGCCAGCAACAACTGCTTCAAGTTGGTGGCGAAAACACGGATCGCTTCTTCGTCCGCCTGCTCCTTTTGCTCGAGGCCGCAAACCTCGTCTCGATGCTCGGGCGCAACAAACGTTTGTAGGCATCGCCGGCTGCCATTTCCACTTGTTCGGCGGCTCGCGTACCGCTCTTCACATAGCGTCGTGCCACCTGTTCCGTAGCGCGCTCATCGTCCGCCGGCGTGATCGTCACGCGCAGCACCCTCACTCTCGCCGCGGCGCACGCCAACAAGCGGTGCGAGGTGCAGCGTTTCAGCGGTTCGCTCCATTCTGAAAATAATCGCGATATTTGGCCGCTTCCGGTGTTTCGATTTGCCTTTCACCGCCTTCGACGTGATCACCGCCTCGCGGCTGTAGATGCGGCGCAGCGTTTGGCGCGAATGTTCATCTTCGCTGATCTGTTCGGCGATGATGTCGCGCGCCCTTGCAGCGCCTCGTCCACCGTGCCCACTTCGTCCGTCAGAAAACCTTCGGCTTCCTGCCCGGATCGCTGTTCGGGCGCAACAAGCGTTGCGCGAGCGGTTCGAGTCCTTTTCGCGTGCCATCTGTGCACGAGTGCGGCGTTTGGGTTTGAAAGGCAAATAGATATCTTCGATTTCCGTCGCATCCCAGCAGGCCGTGATGCGCGCTCGCAGTTCGTCGGTCAGCGCGCCCTGTGCCTCGATGGTTTCGAGCACAAAAAGCCTTGCGATGCTCCAGTTCGTCGAGCTGACGGTGCTGTTCCGGCCACAGCGGCCACAGCCACTTCGTCCAGACCGCCCGTCGCTTCTTTGCGGTAACGGGAAATCAAACGAGATCGTGGCGCCCTCGTCGAGGAGGGCGATGGTTTGTTCTACTTGTTTTTCGCGGAGGTTCAACCGCTGAGCGATGAGTTGAATGGGCGTCATAGGGCGCGTTTTTGGGGTTACACGACGTAAAAGTACAACTTTCGCAGCGGCTTACTCAAACCGTGCTTGCGAAAAAGTTCACTTTTGTCGGTCTTTGTTTCAAAAAGCCTCGACATACCCGAAAGTGTATGCCGAGGCCGATGGGGGAAATGATCAGAAGCAGAAAGGCATTAAGCCTTCACGCGGTTCTGATATGAGCCGTCGCGCGTGTCTACTTCCACGAGTTCGCTGGTTTCGATGAAGAGGGAACGCGGATCTCGCCCCTGTTTCGAGGGTAGCGTCCTTCAGCGTGTTCGTTGCCGTGTCACCGCGCAAACCGGGTTCCGTGTAGTCGATGCGAAGCACCACCTGATGGGCATTTCTGCATAGAGAATCGTCTCCGTCGAAGCGTCGCTCACCACCGTCACCACGTCGCCTTCCTTCATGTAGTCCACACCCGTGATCAGGTCGCGAGAGATGGGCACTTGGTCGAAAGTTTCTTGGTCTGCATGAAGAGGTAGTCTCACCTCCTGATAGAGGTATTGATAGGGCGACGTTCCACGCGCACGTCTTCGAGGGCTTCGCCGATGCTGAAGCGCCGAGCACGCGACCGCTCACCACGTCCTTGAGGGTGGTGCGCATGATGGTGTTAACCTTACCGGGCTTCACGTGGAGGAAGTCGATGCAGAAGTAGAGCTTGCCGTCCATGCGGATGCAAACGCCCTTCTTGATGTCCTGAGATTTGATCATGAGATTATCGTTGTGTAGTATATTTCTATTGTGCCGCAAATTTAGCGTTTTATTTTGAGCTGACATGCTTTCGAGGACGAAAACTCATCGAAACGGCTTGACGCTGTGCCTTTTTGCCCTTGCCTAAGTCTACTTTGCATAGGGCGTGCCGGTGTTGTTGAAGGGGAGCGTGCGAAAAGTGCGCGCCGTCGAGGAACCCATTTCGTCCGCCGAAGCGGCTCATCGCCGAACGCGAGTGCTCGGTCGGCCGTACGAACGAGATGCTTTGTAGTGGCGGAGTGATTCTTATGTAATAATGTACGCGTATACACGCGCGCGAGTCCAGTGTTTTTCTATTTTTGCCTTCACCTCTTCACCTGTCCGTAATTCAGCAAGTTAGCCTTTAAGTGGCTTGTATTTGGTACTTGACAAAGATACAGATTTCATGCTTACAAGCCAAATAGCCGCTTACTGTCTGCATTTTGTAAGTGTCCCAAAAAGTGCAAGTCACTAGTTATATATATATATATATAATGGTTTGCACTTTTTGGGACAGTCCGGCTAAAAGGGATATTCCACTTCTTTTGCCCTCTAAGGGACTAAGAAGATAGCAGCTTAGTGATTCAGCAGAGAAGTTCAGATAATCCCTTGTGTGGAAAATAAGGAGGCTTTGGGGTATGCTCCTTACCCTTACTCTTTATAGAAGGTAGGGGGGTATAGTGACTACTATAGTGGTTATGACAGTGACTACTATAGTGGTTATAACAGTGACTTATACAGTGAAGAGTATAGACAAAGAAAGAGAGGAAGTAAAGTGCTTCCTCTCTTGTTGGTTTTGGTGGTTGTTAGTTGGTTAGTAAGGCTTGCTTGGATTGTAAGATAAATGCGCTTTATTGTACTGTAAACAGCACTTAGATATAAGGACAAAAAAAAGTTTCACTTTTATTGCAAATAAATTTGGAAGTTTCACTTGAAAATACTATACCTTGTATATCAGTGATTGGAACAACAAAGACCAATCACAAGAAGATTGTAAATGCTATCAGATTACAAGTTTAATAAGCTGCCTTGCTTAGGTAGCACAAATAATTTTTGATTATGGAAAGTGCATTAAAGCTATTCTTTAAGAATAGGCTCTTTTGGCCTATGTAGATCACTGTAGTGATTATAATTCTCCTTGCCTTGGAGCTTGGAGTGATAGTAGATTCCCTTTGCTTTATTACAGGGCTTTGCCTTATACTTTATGTGTTTGGTATCATACCTAATCCTTTTCACCTTATAAGATAGAAAGGAGGTTAGTATGAATAATGCTATCAGGGAAAGAATAGAGAAGCAAGAACTGTTATCCTTTAATGGTTGCAAGGATATACTTACTAAGTTAGTGGAGAGAACCAATTACAAGGTTATAAGCATTTGGCAAACTGAACAAGGGTGCAGTATTGATTATATTATATAGTGCAAGGACAAAGACAACAAGACACACTACTTTATCTGGGAATAGAAGAACAGAAAAAGGAAAAAGAAGGATAGGGAGAGATACCGTAGTTCAGAACTTAAGGTAGATAAGTTACACAGGATAAATGGAGCTGTTAAGTGCTTTATGAATCAACTAAAAGAAGAAGGTGAATTAGTACCAAGGGAGTAGATACATGTAATGTATATTCAAATGCTCTATGAAAATGGAGCTACTTATGACTACACAGATTGCAACAATGAAAGCTTTATGCTCTTTGATGGAACTTCTTGGGATTAGATGATGATCTACAACCTTGATAGAATTAAGTGGAATAAGTTAGGGGTAAGTAGTTGTCTGTAGAAATAGACACAATACAATCCTAACAGCAGAATGTAGATGGATGAGATTTACTAGATCCCTTACTCTGAAGGCTTATGCTACATTAAAGAAGAGGATAAGTTATGCCGTATATAAACAAGATGACTAGCAAGAGAAGTTACCCTAAAAGGGGTAACTCTCTTATTGCTTCCAAGATCTACAATAGCAAGAAGTGGAAGAGATTAAGGGCTGCTTACTTTATGCAGAATCCACTTTGTGAGAACTGCTTAAGCAAAGGCATAACAAGCTACACAGAAGAGATACACCACATGATCCCTATCTTAAAGGGTAAAGATTTACTTGAAATGTAGTCACTTGCTTATGATCCCAATAACCTAATGGCTTTATGTGGTAAGTGTCATCATGAGATACACAATAGGAATAGATGATCTTTTTTTTTGGAAATTACAAAGGTAAATACTATGATTGTATTGAAGTCAGAAAACAAGGTTGCTTGGAAACAAGGAAAGAGCCAAAGGTTTACTTTAGGGAGGTAATAGAGCTTTTGAGTATCAACTACGCAAAGGAAACCTTTTCTTTTATGACACAAGAACCAAGGAACAGATCAAACACTAACTTTTAATTCATGCTTTATCATGACAACACAAGTAAAACGTATCAATATATATGATATATCCGCCTACTGCTTTACAGCTGGCAAACCAAAATACAACAGCTTAAAAGGCTTTAGATTATACTCTTCACTTGAAAGAAATAGGGATCTGAATGAGATTCCAGATTACATAAGCAAGAGAAGCAGAAAAGAGCTGGAAAGGCTGGGAGTAGATACTACTCTTCTGAATGATATTGCTAGATTTAGCTATGATGAAATCATTAAGCAGTATCAGAACAAATACCCACTTATTTATAGAGTGGAAAGCCCCAAATGGAAAGTGCTTTACCAAGAGGTAACTAAAGGAGAGTACTTTTCCCTTCCCTTTATCCGTTATTACATGAAGTGTAATAGAAAGAAGACACTCAAGGACAGAATGAACCTTAGAAGAGTGATAAGGGAAGATACAAACGTGAACACGCTTATTTATAATGCTTGGCTTGATCTCAAGGACTTTATAGATAACAGTGACAGGCACATATCTTTAGATTGGATATTAGAAGCTTGCCTTGAAGTAGCAGCCAAGCCACTTCAGATTATTAAGACAGATTATAAGCTATAGATAGATGAACTGAAAGAGATAACCTACCCTAAGAGTGGGATTATTTACAGAAGAGGATTCAGCACAGAAGAAAGAAACTAGATCAGAAAAATACGCAATCAAGATATATTTGATGAGTTGTATAATCCTGAATTAAGCATAGTAGAGAATTACAAAGCAATAAGCAAGGTACACAGCATAAGCTTGCGCACTCTAAAGACCTTGTGCAAAGAAAAGGGATATACAAAGCAAAATCAAAAGGAGATAGAAGCTCAAGAGATTCTTAGCTTGTATGATTGCAATTTATCAATAAGAAAGAATATAGAGGTGATGAAGGAGGCGGATTAGATGTTTCTAAAAGCAAGCTTCAAAGAATCCTCAAAACCTACACAGATGAGTAACTAACATATTAAGATCAGCTTTACCCACTGCAGGCCTTTATTAGGCTTGTTGTGGGATAAGCTGTTTATACCTATATGAAGAAGCAAACAAAGGAATATATTACAGATGTAAGGAACTACCTTACTAAGTTGCATGGAGAAGTAAAAGCAGAATGGGAAGCACCCTTAGAACTATTGGCAGACAATATGGAGCTTTACAAGGAGTGCCAAAAGTCTATCAAATAGAACGGAATCTTTGACCCTACAACAGGTAAAAAGAATCCTCTCTTATCAACTATGAAGGACTTACATGCTACTATACTGAAATAGATGTAGCACTTTGGCTTAAGCCCTTATGCTAATGCCAAGATCAAACTTACAGAATCAGATGAAACAGAAGATTTTATAGAAAACCTCACCAGCGTGTGATTACAGGTAGTATGCTTTAGATGTACAGAGTGGAAAGATAACCGCTTGCAAATATATCAAGCAAGCTACAGCAAGATACCTGAAATGGTTTGAAAGAGAAGATCTTGAGTTTAGACCAGAGAAGGTAGACAGAGTAGTGAACTTTATAAGCAAGCTTAGACACTACAAGGGAAAGGACAACAAGAAGCCCTTTAAGCTGCTGCCTTACCAGTTATGGATAGTAGCTAGCATATTTGGCTTCTACTATAAGGACACTGAAAAGCGCGTTATTAAATACTGTACTGTGAACTTGCAAGAAAGCAAGGAAAGACCGCCTTAATGGCTGCTATCTGCCTTTACATGCTGATAGCTGATTATGAGAATGGCAGTGAAGTTTATCTTGTAGCTAACAGTGCAAAGCAAGCCAAGATCTGCTTTTGAAATGAGTAGTGCATTCTTGAGCAGCATAGACCCCAAAGCCAAGTATTTTAAGAGGTACAGGGATAGCGTGAAGTTTGACAAAACAAAAAGCTTTATTCAGGTGCTTGCTGCAGACGCTTCAACCAATGACGGCTATAATCCCTACTGCTTTTGTTTAGATGAAGCACATGAGCAAAAAGATAGCCTTCTTTGGGATGTAATGGTAAGTGGTCAAGGAACAAGAACAAATCCTTTAGGGATTATCATTACTACTGCTGGCTTCAACAAGTACGGCTTCTGCTACAACTATAGAAGTACATGCTTGGAGATTCTATCAGGAGTGAAGGAAAATGATAGCCAATTTGCCGCTATTTTCACTTTAGATGAAGAAGACAATTACCAAGATGAAGAATGCTGGATCAAAGCAAATCCCAGCCTTGGCATTACTGTAGAGAAGGATTATCTTAGGACACAAGTAAAGAACGCTATCAATAATTCAGCCTTAGAGGTTGGAGTAAGAACCAAGAATTTTAATCAGTGGGTATCAAGCATAGATACTTGGATAACACATGATACACTATTAGCCAGCAGCAAGGATATAGATCTAAAAGACTACAAGGAAAGCGTTGCTTACTTGGGGGTAGATTTAGGAGCTGTTTCAGACTTAACGGCTTTATCTTGTATGATACAGGTAGATGATATATTTTACTTTAAGAGCTGGTACTTCCTACCTGAAAGTGCTTTATCAGGTAATCCCAATGCTGAACTTTACAAGCAATGGAAAAGAGAAGGGAATTTAATTGTAACTGCTGGGAATGTCACTGATTATGATGAAGTAACTAAGAAGATCTTGGAAATAGCAGATCACTTATACATAGATAAAATAGCCTATGACAGCTACAATAGCACACAGTGGGCTATAGATTGTACAAACAAAGGATTGCCCCTATATCCTTACTCTTAGGCCTTGTGGAACTTCAATAAGCCAACAAAGGAGCTTGAACGCTTAATCAAGAAAGGCAAGCTTGTTATTGATAACAATCCAATTACAAGATGGTGCTTCTCTAATGTAAGCTTGAAGACAGATCACAATCACAATGTAAAGCCCGTAAAGAGCGGAGGATAGAAGGCAGGAATGAACAAAATAGATGGAGTAATTAGCATGATAGAAGCATTAGGAGCTTACCTTGATACTCCACAATACAGCAACAGTATAGACTAATGAAAACTGTTTGGATTGAAACTATTAAGCAAGAGCAGAGAAAAGAAATAGCTCCTTATACTACATTTAATGAAGCATCAGCAGTTTGGCAGCCATAGTCAAAAAGTATAGTGCAATGACTTTATGCAGTGTACAGTGTTGAGCAGAAATTATATCTGATTCAATAGCATTACCACCTATAGAGGTAGGATTTAAGAAGATAAGAAAGATGAGAAGATGACCAATTCCTTTGCATTTTCTAGCCTTTTAGGATGGACTACTTACCAAGGCACAACCGATGAAGCTTCTATCCAGAGTGTAACACTTGAGGGTACGTGGCTGTGCTACATTGTAAAGGGCAGAAGATGGAACTCCACTAGATTTCTCATATATCTTGATCCACAATAGGTGCAAAGTCTCTGAATAAGGAGAAAAGAACTCTTTGGTATCACAGCCCTCATTTTAGGTGCTGGAAAGATTGAGCCCTGCAGGTCATGATCCACTTTAGTAAAGTATAGTCACGATGGCACAAATGGAAAATCAGTGCTTAGCTTTGCCAGGTGCAGATCTATTGAAGTAGCCAGCAACACAGAGAACAGCAGCAAAGAATTTTCTTTGAGAATGGTACTAATTTATCAGGAATCCTAACAGTAGAAGCAACAGCTATCAGGGAAACAAAGAGAAGAGAGAAGAAGCTCTTTTGGAATAGGCGCATACACATGATAGGTGGGTGCATAAGGATTGTGCCACATTACAAGGTAATATGCACTCATCAGCCTGTAAGCCTTTAATGCTAATGATGCGTAGCTTATTCAAACAGGAAATTCAGTGTAGAAGATATAGCACTTCTTGATTGAATCCTTTTACAGGTGAAACAAAATTTAGGCAATATAGAAGAAGTACAGAATCTATTTCTCTTGCATACGCTCCAGCCTTATATTACCACGTGGAGGAAGAGCGTAATAGAAAGCCACTTAAACCAAGTTGAGGGTGCACTTTACAATCAATTTAGATGAAACCTACTACTTTAGACCAACAAAGAAGCTACTGCTACAATTATTATCGGAAAGCCTCAGAGCATGGGAGGCTTTAGTATAAATGAAGTAAGAAGGAACTAGGCTACAATGCAATAGATGGTGGTGATACATTTTATACCTTTACACGGATATAAAACCAGAACACATTAAATGGAAACAAGACAGTATCACAGAACCTACTTCCAATGATAGAATGGCAGGAAGGCTATGTTTCTGCAATTTTGACTCTCCTTCAGAATATATAGGCTGCGACGGAATACATTAAGCAAGTGAGCAATAACACAAGAAACAATTTAGAACAGTGGGATGTAATCATGGGCTTTAACTGTTGATGATCTAGAAGGCAATTTGCAAGGAGCAAAAGCAGAAGTAGTAGCTTACTTTTGAAGTAGATGATAAAGGCTTGAAACTACCTTTGTAGCTCTGTACAGCTGCAGCAGGAGATGAGTGACTAGAGTACTCTGAGAGAGGAGATATTACTCTCTAGCCTTTTGCCTTTTCTACTGAAGCGATAGCGGATAAATGGTATAAGAACGCAGAAGGTAAAATCTGTAGGTATATATATCATATTGGGGCATTACATGACATAGCCCTGTATTTTAGCCAGCTGGCGTAGCCACTTCTTGCGCTAAGAGATATGTAGTTATGTGAACCTGTGCATGGAAATTGATAACAAGATGGACGCACTTATAGCAGATACCTTGAACTGCGAGAAGCAGCTTACACATAAGAGAAGAGAAGGACTCATTAAAGCAGAAGATGATTCAAGTATTATGTATAAAGATGCAAGCAAGAGATTAGGGATATAACAGATCTAGTAGCTAAAAGAGATTGAGGAATACAGAAGCAAGATAGAATCACCTCACAAAGAACTCAACCAATTCAATAACAACTGGGAAAATAATAAAATCATGGAAAAGAAATTCTCCCTTATCAGTGCAATTAGCAGGTGTCTAAGGTGACAAATAGTCACTCTGACAACTCAGCAAGCAGTAGTAGAAGCTGGCAGTAATGAAATGCGTAAACTGGCTTAAACTATATGAAAATTCAATTACCTTCTAATGATGAGGGGAGGCGTAGCTGATGAAGGTGAAGACGTAGTAGCTACTGATTTAATGGATGTAATCACTCCTCTTAAGGCTAAGAATGCCACTCTTGCAAGCGGGTTCTAGATTTGTACCTGGTCTTGTAGGTGATTTGCAATACCCTGTTGTCTTCTGCTAATGTAAGCTGGAAGGTGAAGCACTAAAAGCTAAGGACGCAAACATTACCTCCAGCAATGTAAAGCTTTCTCCTAAGCGTTTATCTGTGGTGTCATGTCTCAAGCAGTTTATTGCGCAGGATTCAGTAGTGCAGAAGCAGCTATCAGAGAAGAGATCTTCAATGCAATCACTGGCAAACTTGAAAGCAACTGTATTAGGTGCTGAACAAGGCACAGCCACTCCAGCCCGGCTGGCCTTTGCATGCGCTGCTAGTGGTGCCAAGTTGTTCCCACGGTGAACGGACTGCCAAGCTACAGACTTTGCTAAGGCCCAGAGGATGCAAATGTAGGTGACATGGTGCGACTGTATCTCCCAAGGCAAAGGCAGCCGTGCGAATACGTCATGGCGTGCTAAGTCTACCGGCTCTAGTATTGAGAATGTAGCAGACGGTACCCAAGCTCTCGGCACCAGCAACCGTAAAAGATAAGCTGTGCTTTATGGTGATTTTCAGCAACTTAGCACTTGCTCACCGTAAATCGGATATTACGGTGGACACCGTAACGCTCGCCGCTGAAGGTTAGATTAGACTCGTGGTAATGCCTACTTTGACTGCAAAGGTATTGCGTCCTGCAGCCACCACAGCAAAAAGCTGGATGATGAACTTAACTACAGACCTCAGCCAAGCACTCTTTAATTTAGATGATTAGCAGGTAGAAAATGAGCAGCGTATCTCCAGTGCCTGATTATCACAAGCAGAGAAGGTAGTAAAAACAGCACAGACAAGCGTAATTAAGTGAAATAGCAAAGGAGGAGACATTACCCAAGCCCCTCCTTCATGCGTTATGCTTTTATTGTCAGCTTTTGCATGCAAAGAGAAAGTATACTCGTTTAGCCAGCTTAAGGAAGCACCATACTAAATTATACTTTACTCTTTCTATCCTGAGATTAGAACTGCAAAGGCTGATCTCAGTGCTGCAGGAAGTTGCACTCTGAAGATTGAGCACTGCACCCACAGAATCTGATTAGAACTCTGCAGGAGCAGAGCTCTCAGCAATAAATCACTATCCTCAGCAAGAGTAGTAAAGGCGTCTCAGAAAATATGAAGTAGTTAGCTGAAAGGCTTTGCGAAGTGGTGGGTACCACTATTTTTGCTGTACATGATTACGCCTGTAGAGAGAGTGAGAATTATGAAGTGTAAGGTTAAGAATGGAGGAAATGCCACTAACATACAAGATAGTAGAAGTGGAAATGATCAAAACCAATCTGTGTAGAGAGTATTACACTTAACCTTGTCAGAGGATCTACGGGAATGGCCTAAGAGTACAGACAGTGCATAGATACAGGACCAACATGCGGAAGCGGTATCAGAAATTCCAAAAGCTTTCGTAGGAGAAATGCAAACAGCAACAAAGAGAGGGCTTAAGAAAGGGACCGAGTAGTAGAGAGAAGCAAGCTAAGAGTAAACCTTAGATCTACAGTGCATGAGGCAGGTGCCAAAAGGATTCCAAAGATACATTACTGAAAGGAGTAAGAACAAGGCATCTTTACCAATAGAGATACTACCTTGTGGGTAAGGTTAGAATAGATAGCATCAGGAAGGCAGTGATCCTTAGAGACTCAATGCTTGAGCATGGAACTATACAAGGACAAGGGCTGAGGTAGAAGATATAGAGGTGAGTAACTAGCAAAGGGGTCTTTTTCTAGAATGCAATGTTAGTAAAGCAAAACTTTGGCAACACAATTTCGAAGTAAAGTCATTAATGCAATAGACAGTGATAAACAGCAAGAAAATGACAAATGCACTACTACACTGGTAAATGCAATAGCTGGCAGTACCTTACCGAGTATAAAGGTGAGATCTTGAATAAGAAAATATCAGCATGTACCAGCCCGTAGCCACGTGCACCCGAAAGAGGAAGAGAGCAAACTAGGGCTATATAACCTACCAAAGACTAGGAGTATCTAGCATAAACACAAAAGATGGAACAAATCAAGATAGAGTAACTGGACCAACCTTGTATTTAGCAACTATACCAATGGAGTAATAGCACAGTAGCATGAGCGTTTCATTGAAAAGTAACAAGCGATAGACAATCGAGCTAAATGGCACTATATGGCCACGTATTAAAGCTGATTGATGTCTGAAAGGTAAAACTTTGACTACGTGATAGCTACATTCAAAGCTGACTTTTGAGTGCATGGCAGAGTAATAACCTATTAAAACACACAACAACATGGCAAACCAAATTATTAGCGTGAAGACTTATCGCTCTTGATGAGCGCAGTAAAGCTTAGCTTTTGCAACTTCACACACCCTGCTAAGATGAAACTGAGATGTGCAAGACATGTAGCCTTAAAGATCATGGTATGGCAGCAAAGACAGTTTAGCAAAATCAGTTGGGAAATGTCTTCTTGAAAATTTCTTTACACTGCAGAACAGCATGGCAAGCTGTTTGATAAGTATGATGGTGTGAGCTTGGCCATTGCACTGGCCCTAAGCAGGAGAATACTGAACAGACCGTAGCAGGCTGGACACCCGCCTCAATCTGGTCAGGTGATATGCATGCTATACTGGTCAGGTATTGATTACCGCTTTCAGAATCTAATGCCACTACGGGAGTCACGCCACGTGCAGTGTTACCTCGTGGTAGGCACAGGCAAGATTTCAAAAGCAACCCACACCAGGAGCTTTAATAGATATAACTCATACTGGGAGATGTGAGCAGCTATTCTCCCTCCCTTACTTTAATACTTACAGCCATGGACTATTATAGAAATCACAACAGAACAAATTACCTTGAAAGTATACATGCTCTCTTATGATTTAGTGAGAAGGCAGCTACAGAACTTCAATCCACAAGGCTATTAAGTGATATAATTCTGTACTTCATGTACAGTGCTCTAGCCAGATAAAGCATGCACTTATCCTTGATGAGTTTATGGATTGGGTTTGATGACGACCTGCGCTGAATGACTTTAGTAATTGGCCTTTCCAGCGTGTTTGCCAAGTATAGACATTACCAGCAATCAGCAGCAAAGAGGATAAGGAAGGTAAGCAAAAAGCACCGATAGTGCATGAGCTTTTTAGGGTGCTATGTTTGAATTTTAGGTAACTGTGCATTCCCGCTTCCTTGATGAATTACAGGAGGGAGATAGTTTCTATAGTGGACAATCTGAATTACTTACAGCGTCCTTGATTGAGCGTGCAAGATCAAACCCACTGCAATATATATAGAAGAGTACAAAGAAGAGCTTAAAGCCTTCAGACCTTATTACTTTCCCTTGGGGAACAAGAGGAGGTAGAATCAGCCGTCACGAGCAATGAAGATATTGAAACGCTTTAGAGGAAAAAGCAAACAAAACAAGTTAGACTCCTATGCCAAGTCAAATACACATTTAGGGGTACTGCTGATATGTCCCAGCATGATGCTGCTATAAATAGCGGCATTGGGAAATACTCGCATGAGAAAGAGGTACAGAAGACAAGCAAAGCACCAGAAGGTATAACTAGAGAAGGCAGACAAGCGGGTACTTTTGAGGCATAGGGAAAACAGTAGAAGGATTAGAGCAAAACCTTGAAGGTTTATCAGGTGGCTTTACAGGCTTATTTGACTCTAGGAGGAAGCCAGCTATCAGGGACTTATAGGATAGTTAGAGCTTGTAAACTTATACCTTAGCAGGCTAGTGCAGTTGTCTGGAGCAGCTTCGTAAAAGTCGAAGAAAGTAAAGCGCCGAAATGAATAACTTTCAAGCCACATACTGATGCTACAGATAAAGAAATGCAAGATATGAGCAGCAGCAAGATAGATGAGTCATAGTGCAGTAGCCACTAAGGAGATTACAGCTTTAGAGAGTAGCTTAGTAGGCATAAATCCTGACTACTCAACAACAAGGAAGCCTCAGCAGCTTCAGCTTAGGCGGCACTACATTTCAGGACAAGCCGTCAAAATTTCAGCAGCGTGTTGCACCGCTTTTGTGGCAGCACACGTGCCCAAGGCGGACTAGCAGGAGAGAAATCAGGTGAAGTAGCCACCGCCATAGCTGCCGGTAGCAGTGTGCGGGCGCTACGATATTGCAGGCTTGGCTACAGTAATACGTGAGCTGCACTACAATGGCAAGTGCTGGTTTTGATTATGCTGCTCAACAGCCATGTAGAAGCAGCTGGTGATAAGCGGATAGGCAAAGAGGAAGCAACCAGGCACAGCTCAAAAGTACGTACTCAAGACCGCAAGGCTACCAAAGCGAGCAACGGAACAATTTAATCCAGCAGTAGTAGGAACAACTCAAGCCTTTGGAGAACCCTTTCTAATGCTAATCTGAAGTACAGTGAACTGATAAAGCTTTGTAGGTCAATAGAATGCACCTGTATTATAGCAGATGATTGATCAAAAGACAAACTACCAAGATCTCAATAAAGCAGTAAGGACACTAATGCAGCAAATGAGATGGCAGCCAAGCAAACAGACACAATAGGTAATGCTTTGGGGAAAGCTGGGTACCACATGATAATCTCCTTACCAGCTTTGGTGCAGAACTCAACCAATGCAAGAGCTGACAGATTTCTGTAAATGGCTTTGTGATGTTCTTTACGATTTTACTGCTTTCATTGGGGAACGGAGTAGATGAACGAACAACCTTATTAGTTCCGTAGGATGGTGGCATAAATGCATCGGGATAGTCCCAAATCACTGATCTATGTGGTACTGAAGCATGTAAGCTTTTGGTGAAGCGCATTTATAGTTGGTCTGTGCTGCTATTGCAGAAAGTTTCCTGTGATTGATCTTTTGAACTTGGATCAGTAGATTTAGCAAAGACTTATGGGATAACCAATCAATATACTCAATAGGGAAAGCTTTCAAAGATGCCTGTATAGAAGCGTGGCGGTGGATTAAAAAGCTTTGGGGAGGATATTGTAAGAGGTTGAATCAATCTAAAGGAAGCATTAGGCCTTGGTGAAGGTGCTGAAGTACACATATAAAGAAACCAAGACCACAGATAACAAGAATAGTGGTGAAGTCTTTAGATCAGGAGAATTACCAAAGGAGAGCAAGAAAACAGGCAGCAAGAGAAAACAAGTAAAGCTAATAAGCAGGAAGATCCACAAATGGGACTGCACTTGAAGTACTTAGAGGAACGCTTGAGGATAGTTAAATGATGAGCTACAGAATCACTGTAGTATCAGTGATGAAAGATCAGCAGATACATGCGAAAAGAAGGTATTACAGAGCAGACATGATCTCAGTGAAAAAGCGCAATGGCTTAGGAACACAAAACCATCAAGTTAGCAGCCTAAAGAGAAGGCTAAATCAGAAGCTGGATCTTACAGGATATAGAAGAAAGATCAGCTCTAAGCAAGCCCTTTCTAAATGAAGGTGGCAGGCTCTGATGACTATAACCACTCTCATTGTGGTGGAGATATAGAAGCTACAAGACCAGGAGGGATTAGAACTTATGGGATCAAAGCCAAGACAGAAGTAGAGCAAGGATATGCAAATTATCTGCTTGGAAAGAACTTGCAAAGACTATAGCAAGAGATCACTAAAACCAAGTGGAAGATCTCCCTGAAGGTAATAATCTGGATAAACTAAAGGAGCCTCCAGGGAAGAGCTAGCCAATCTGAAAGCCAAAAGAGTACCAAGTGAAGCATCTCAGAACAATAAAGCACGTGCATAACCAAAAATCAAGACTAGAAGACTTGCAAAGATAACGCGGAAAAGAACTTCAGTAGCCTTTAGTGCCATGGGATCTGTTCTTTCTAATGCTGCTGAATTAAGCCGGTGATAGCTTTGGCTTTTTGCTGGTGCGACAGCAGGAGCAGTAGCGGAAATCATTCCTCAAATAAGCAGATTGATTATAGCTAATCTGCTACCAAGCTATGGCTTTGCGGTACCGCTCTGCATGGCTGCCATGCCTTTCCCAGCAAATTTAGCCGCTATTGGGTTTCATTATATCTACTGTCCTTGGAGTGTTTGTCACTCCTAAGCTCTGGCACAATGGTGGTATTATCTCAGGGCGTTTCGTGGCCTTTGGAGATTACAACCTGTTAGGGTAAACGGTGGAGAAATGATATTAAAACTGAACAGTACAAAAGAGGTTGTTTAGCATACTTGATGGAACAGGATCACAAAACAGCAATGCAACCATAGGAGGTAACGTAACATTCAAGATTAGCGGAAAGGAATTGGGTAGGAGTAATTCAAACTAACCACAACAGTAAAAACAAGTAAAGCCTTTTGTGATTATGTACAGACACGGATATTTTAGAAGCCTGGCAATCAACTATACAAGGTGGTAGTTATCACTAATTGGAGGAATAAGGAGATAGAACAAGTGAGGAGAGCAGGCCTATAGCTTCCCTTTCCTCAATAGAAGTACATTCTGATGAAACCGATCATCTCATAAGCTCCTATAAAATGCAGTACTGCTAACACTGTGAGATTCACTAGAAGGAATATGACGACAGCTTTAATAACAGCTTGGGGAACAATGTACTTGTAAAGCTTCTGAAGGAAAAACCTGCAAAGAGCAAAAACAAGAAGGGAGGACTATAACAGTGATAGCAAAACTATACAACTGAATGGGTGGGCTTTGCAGTTCCTAATAGCTATAACCAGAGTTACTCTAATGAAACAGATGAATCTGAACTTGAAATGCCATGACGCGCTTAGTACTCTTTCAGTATATCAAGCATAAGAGAAACTTTGCTTTGCAACAACAACGTACAGAACTATCTAATGCTATTCAGTAGCTGGAAGTATATACTAGTGTCTCATTGGCCTGAATCAATGAAAGCAGTAAAGATAAATACAGATGATAGCAGCCTTGGAAGCTTTTAGAAAAGAAGGATCATACTTGAAGATGTGTGCATGCTGAAGCGAATTAAAATTGGTTTGACGTCACGTGAGTACCAAAAACCACTAGAGGTAATAGAACAGATATGCCAATACTTTGGCAAGCTGCGTACCAAAAGATGCTATCTATTTCATAGACTATGACTAGAGTAAAGATACAGCTTTTATCAATGGTATAAGCTCTCTGATTGGAAAAGGCAGGAGTTTATTTTACTGCCAATAGCCGTATTACATTCTAAAGAGCAAGTATCAAGCAATGACTGCCAATTAAATGTGTTACAAGGTCAATATAACAAGTATCAGTTACTGCAAAGCATTACCCTATAAATGAGCTAAAATCAGAAGTTTGATGAGATGGAACTTGAGCCTACTAAAGCGTATATGGAGAAAAAGGCAATACAGGGGGTATGTGGAATTTAAGTGATGGAGAAGATAGCTTACATGTATAGCACTTCAAAGTGGGTAATAAACAGATTAGGATTACAATCTCTTCATTAGGTATAATCACTTTAGCAAAGATGATGATTTCAAGTTTTACTCCTATGTTGATAAGGATAAAACAATCAGAGACTATGAAAATGATGCTGTACTTTCAAAGGATACCTTTATAAGTATAATGTATGCACTCCTTGTGAGTTTGACAGCCAAGAAACAAAGGACTGGAATGCTGAGTAAATACTATCACTGAAGATATTACACTGCTTTGGTAATCATTAGAACGGCAATACACTGTTCAGAAATGAACATACTTAGAAGGATTGGACTGGAAAAATAAGCAAGTGATCTTGAGCATGTAATAGTAAGGAATCACAGCACCAATAGGGATAATGAACACTATGTAAATGTAAACTTCAACTATAGGACTTACTGGGGTGCTTATGCTCGCAAGGAATTAAGAACAACTACTTAAAACTTCAGTATAGGCTTAAGTTTGGGATCTGTCTAAAATGACTTCATAATGCTTGGAGTGATGAAACATACTTGCACTTTATCTATTGATGAATCGAGATATAATCGAAGAAAGGAACTTGGAAGGATCAATTAAGTATGGCAGTAACAAAAACACTTGTTCGCGCAGGCTTTACTACAGGTGATTTAGTATTTGAGCTTTGCGCCTTTATACAGGTATGAACACTGCTACAAAATTGGAATACTTCCAGAGCTCCCTTTTGAATCTACGTGGAAAGAACATACAGATATACAATGACTGCAATATCTTCACCAATATAGCAACTTAGTAAGAGGAGAACTAGATGACAGTGAAAGAATACAAAAATGCGCTTAATGATAATGCCTTTGGAAGAAATGGACAAGATTACTACTTATGATGGGAAAGCTCCTAACTACTCAAGTCCTTATATCTTTCATGATTCCAATCACTTTGTAGAACTACTTCAAAGTATAAGAGTACCTTACTTAATGGCAGAAGCCACCCTGAAGAGTATCTTGTATCAAGACTTTCAATTAGTAACACTCCACGGCTAAAGCTAGAAATATCACTTAATGAAGTGATAGATCCATCACAAAAGTAATATGCAGCTGGGTTTGCGGATAAGGGTTGTGTAGATTATATAGCTTTGAAGTGGCAGAAGAGCAGTACTTATTCATTTAGCGAAAAGAAGGCCTTAGACAATATAACAGTACTAACCTATTCCAGGTAAGGATAACAAGAAGAATGGTGATAATATCTATCATGATGAAAGTTATAAGCCTAAGGTTTACAAGGCTACTATTGAGTATGATTACACTACCAACCTTCAAACTTACCAAGAGCGGAACAATAACAATGACAATAAATGAAGATAAATCCTTTACAGCATAAGATACAAGATAGATAAGAAAAGTAGTTACTTGGTTTTGCACCTATGATGACAAGCTAAAACCACTTCACAACAATAGATGATGATGATTTCAACCTTTTAATATCAGTATAGTAACATGGAGTATTTACATTGGGCAGGTAATCCCAACCTTTGAGGAAGATTCAGAAGGGAGAAACCTATAATGATTTAGAGCGTGGTAATAACTAATGGTAGTGCCTTTGTTTGTCTGGTAACAACTAAAGAAGAACCTTCAGAGAGAAAGCACTAAGTGGAAGATTCTTTGTGAGGGTAATATGGACAAGCTTACAGATAAGCAGATTAAGCAGGTAGAGATTTATTTGCTTTTATCTAGACACACAAGGCAACATTACAACAGAGCATGCAAAGTTACTGGAAGTCTTCAGAATAAGGATAAGGACTTGGAGCTAAGATCACCCACAATAGAACTTATAGAGCAGAACAAGAAGGATATTGCAGAGCAGCGGTTTTGTAGCTGATAGTATTTCACAGACTGCAATTAAAGCAAGTACCAAGACTTCACTAATGAAGTCAAAGGGCTTAAAGCCAAGCTTGCAGATAGTAAGAAGTTAGATGAGATAGAAGCAAAGGCTAATAGTGCTAAGTCTAAGGCAGAATAACTCCTAGTCTTTTCAATGTTACCAAGTTTACATGGGGAATTAAAGATGAAATACCTAGGCTCTCTAATGATGTAGAGTATCTATAGGACAAGATAGCCAGGAGAAAGTAAGTAACCTATAGAAGTCTTACAACCAACTCCTTAATAGGCTTACTGCAATGAAGAAATTGAACACATAAGACTAAAAACAATGGTATAGATATAAACAAGAACGGAAAAATTTGACAAGGATCTGTAGCTATGGCTGCTATAGTCTTTGCCTTTAGGTGTCTTCCTTTTGGTAGCTGCTTTCTTTTTCCTCTATTGCTTCAATAGACACAACATAAACTGCTTTGGAGAGCTATTCACCTTCTGTGCTGCTCTTCTTGGTATAGATTACCACTAGCTATCTGATAGCAAGACCCTAAGCACACAAGATGAAGAACAAGAACAAAAACAGCTTGTAAATTTGGAGAATATGCCTTCTTTTCTTTTCACGCCAGATCCAGCTAAGGCACTGATGCTTTGGTGGGATGATCTTATACAAAATCACTTAATACAATGGAGAACAATTCCAAGAAAGCCACGTAGAAAGGCAAGTAAATGACCAGCAGTAAAAAAAAAAAGGGCGGATTAGGATCAAAATCTAGACACAAGACGCTTTCAGGTTTCAGACGGTATAGTAACATTTAAGGGCTTCAGCTATGAAGTGGTACAGATTACTCCACGTACAACTAACAGGCAAATATGAACAAGGGTGATAGATGATGATCTTGACAAGATCAATTCTTATGATGATCTGAAAGCTCTCCTTGATAGACTGATAGGGAGAGAAGAAAGAGCGTGACAAGAAGAAACCTAGCAAATACAGCAAGGTGACAGAGGAAGAACTACTCTTAAACCTTGCGGAAGTCGTAAAACTCTTGAGGAAGACAGGTAAAGCCCTGCAGAGTTGTGTAAAGGCGCACAAGAGCATGGAACAGCAGATGGAAAAGCAATCAAAGAAGAGAGAACTAGCTGAAGCATTGCAGAAGGCTAAAAATGGAAAACCTTACAAGCCAAGCAAGCCAACTAACAATAACCAATAACCAACAAGAAGGAAGCACTTTTCCTCTCTTTACTTATCTATACTCTTCTGTATAAGTCACTGTTATAACCACTATAATGTCACTGTCATAACCACTATAGTAGTCTACACCCCTACCTACTATAAGGTAAGGGTAAGGAGCATACCCCAAAGCCTCCTTATTTTCCACACAAGGGATTATCTGAACTTCTCTGCTGAATCACTAGCTGCTATCTTCTTAGTCCTTAGAGGGCAAAAGAAGTGGAATATCCTTAGCTGGACTGTCCAAAGTGCAAACCATTATATATATATATATAACTAGTGACTTGCACTTTTGGGACACTTCTAAAATGCAGACAGTAGCGGCTATTTGGCATGGCATGAAATCTGTATCTTTGTCAAGTACCAAATACAAGCCACTTAAAGGCTAACTTGCTGAATTACAGACAGGTGAAGAGGTGAAGGCAAAAACTTTACCACTACCTGTAAATCTGCAAATAGCTAAATATCAGCAGATTACACAGTAGGAAAGTGAGTAAGAAGCCTAGCAGCTAAGGTGGTTGTGCATTCATGAAGGTAATGCTTATCCAGCATATCAGTAAGTATGCCCTGTGATTAGCGTAATATCTTCCTTGATACTCAGCATTAAAGCAGTTGGTGATAAAGCTATGCCTTGCTGAATGGCTGTGTTCATCCACATAGGCATAGAAACAAGATTACCCTCCTTGTCCTTATAGGTTACACAAGAGAAGAGCCCAGCTAGCTTCCAAAGCTTCCTAAACTTGATTGAAAGTGCTGCTAGAGAGTATTTCAAGAATATACCTTTGCATCTTAAGGCTTAAAGCTAGTGCAAGATCCTTTTTAGCCATTGGTATGTAAACTCTTTCCTTTGTCTTCTGATTGAGGAAAGAGATCACTTTAATACCCTTGTCTTCTTCAGAATATCCTTCTGCAATATAATCTTTCCATATCTGAAAGCCTTTGCCCTGTAGAGCATTGAAGCAAGAATATATCTCTTTGTTACTCTTTTTCCCTGTAAGGTAGTCAGTTAGCCGCTTCCTAATGATTGAATCTTCCTTTTGTAAGTGTTACCTGTTTCTGCTTTCTCTCTATTGTCTACTGTCCTTATCTTTGTATATCCTTCAGTAGAGATACCACCAGAAAGTAAGACTGATAAGTATTTGGTAATTGCCAGCTGTGAGTAGCCTTACCTTTACTGATAAGATACTTGCCAAATTCAGTATTACGTCTTTATCTATATGGCTTCTTGATCCTGTAAAGTCAAGAAGGCGTTTATAGCTGTATGTTTGGCTTTGTGGTTAGAAGATTTAGAAGCAATCTCAAAGCTGCTCTTTTAAACACTCCTCTGCTTGGTTGTATTGCTACCTTTAAGGCTTCTAGTAGCTCTGAATTACTCTTATAAAAGGCTGGTTAGCTTTATCCTCCACAAGCTGTAATCTCTTCTTAATGGCTTCTATCTCCTTATTGGCTTCGCGCTATTGTGGTTGTCTAAGGACTTTAAGTTTGAGATAGCTACTTGCTTCTTTACATTCCACTGGTAAGGATATAAGCTTAATGCCTGTATTGATCTTGTGCTGTTTGCCTCTATATTTATCACGCCATAAAGAATGCTAAATCTTCCTCCTGCTCTTAGTTGAGCCTTACACCTTTAATTGGATCTGTATGTGATTTGGTACAAATTCTGTACCACAACCACCTTAGCTGCTAGGCTTCTACTCACTTTCCTACTGTGTAATCTGCTGATATTTAGCTATTTGCAGTTTACAGGTA
>BNJS01001718.1_pt1 | contig 69751 bp, 110 predicted proteins | sample 8540461 | NCBI WGS metagenome assembly BNJS01 (sample SAMD00202454, study PRJDB9452) | human saliva metagenome | isolation source: human saliva | place: Japan
GCGGGTCGATCTCGAGGAGGTAATCCTTCTTGAGACACCAGCGCCAGTTGAGCCCGACGGTGCCCGGGGTGTTCATGCGCGCACGTTCGTCGAGTCCGAGGATGTCCTGCATGGGGATGATCGCCATGCGGGCGCGTGAGGCGTACGCCGCCTTGATGAGACGCTGACAGATGGTCCGCGGACGGTCGGAGGTCGTCCCTACGAGGTTCGCAAGTGATTCGCGCAGCACCTCGTCGATGTCGCGGCTGTACCAGCCAACGGTGGTGTTGTTGTCGTGCGTCCCTGTGTAGACGATGCTGTTCTCGGGCGCGGTGAAGCCGATGCGTCCCGAGCTGCTGCCTGCGATGAGGAACTGGACGATCCGCATCCCGGGAAGCCGCAGTCGTCACGCAGGCGCTCCACGTCGGGCGTGATGATGCCGAGATCCTCCGCGACGACGTTGAGTTTGCCGAGGTCGCTCTCGATCGCGTCGAAGAACGCTTTGCCGGGGCCCTTGAGCCACGTGCCGTTAAGCGCGGTCTCCGCCTTTCCGTCCACCGACCAGTAGGACTCGAATCCGCGGAAGTGGTCGATGCGGATGATGTCCACCTGCTCGCGCAGTTTACGGAAACGGCGTTTCCACCATGCGTACTTCTCCGCCGCCATAGCGTCCCAGTTGTACTGCGGGTTTCCCCCACAGCTGCCCGTTCACGGCGAAGTAGTCGGGCGGTACGCCCGCGACGGTGTGCGGCGTGCCGTCCTCGTTCAGGTCAAAGAGGTGCTGATGCGCCCAGACGTCCGCGCTGTCCTGCGCGATAAAGATCGGCATATCGCCGAGAATCTCGATCCCCTTCGCACGTGCGTAGTCGTGCAGGCGGTTCCACTGCGTATGGAAGACGTACTGCTTGAAGTAGTCGAGCTCCATCGCATCGCGCTGCCGCTCACGGAGCGAGCGGAGTGCGTCAGGGTCACGGCGTTTGATCGCTGCATCCCACTCTGTCCACGCTGCGCCGCCGTACTCTTTCTTCGCCGCGTGAAAGAGCGCATAGTCCTCGAGCCAGTATGCTTCCTTCTCGCAGAACGCACGGTAATCTGCATCCGCCGCCCCCTGCGCACGGAAGGCACGGAATGCCTTTTCCAGAATCTCCTTCTTAAACGTGCGTACACGATCAAAGTTGATGAAGCCCGAGTTCGCCTCGTATGGCAGGGAAAAGGTCTTTCTCCTTCAGCCAGCCGCGCGCAGCGAGTGGCTCGGGGTCGATGAGCATAAAGTTCCCCGCAAAGGCGGAGATGGACTGATAGGGGGAGTAGCTGCTCCCGACGGGGCTGAGCGGGAGGATCTGCCAGACCTTTTGCCCTGCATCTGCTAGGAAATCAACGAAGCGGTATGCCTCCTTACCGAAGTCACCCACGCCGTACCTTGAAGGCAGGGAGGTCGGATGCAGGAGGATGCCCGCCTTGCGCTCGTATCTCTGCTCCTCCTGTCGCTCGCGCAGGAGCAGGCCGAAGAGCGGCGGGATGCGGACGCGCAGATGCCCGCGCTCGACCTCGTAGGTGCGCGAGGGCTTAAAGACGTCCTCAAACACACCACAGGCAAAGTCGCTCACGTCGAGATCGACGGTCAGCGTCTCCGTCCGGCTGCGGTTGAACGCCACGACAAAGATACCGGGCTCCTTCTCCTCATTGAACACGTCGTAGCCCGAGCGGATCGTGCGCGCGTAGGCGATGACGTCGCCCGCCCCGTAGAGGGCAGGGATGTCGCCCGTGCGCAGAGCATCGTTCCCGTTGCGCACGGCAATGAAGCGCGTCACCCAGTCGCGGATCTCGAGATTGCCATGCTCCCAGTCGTAGGGACGGCGATTGAACGGATCCTTGAACCCCTGCATCCCGATCTCGTCGCCGTAGTAGACGCTCGGCACGCCGGGATAGGTCATCTGCCAGAGCGTCGCCATGATGAGGCGGCGGATACCGAGCATCGCCTGATCGAGCGTCATGCGCACACGCGACTGCTCGATCGCGGGCATGCCCTCGTAGTATGGGACATCGCCGAGGATGGTGATGGCGCGCTGCACGTCATGACTGCTGATGAGGTTCATCATGGCGTAGAGATTTTCCTTCGGGTAGTTTTTTCGATCTGGCTCGCCATGCGCCGCACCGTCAGCGCACCGTCTGCCGCCCCCGTCAGGAAGTCCAGCATCGTACTGCGCAGCGGGTAGTTCATCGCCGAGTCCATCTCGTTGCCCGAGAGGTACTCACGCGGCGTGCCGTAGGCGACCTTGTTCGACGCATCCTCCCAGACCTCACCGATCATGACTGCATCGGGGCTGCGCTTCTGAGCTCGGCAAAGAAAGTCTTGGAGAAGGTCGGCGGCAGCTCGTCGATGACGTCCAGACGCCAGCCCGCGATTCCCCTCGTTCATCCAGTGATGGAGGACGCTGTCCTCCCCTGTGATGATGAAGTCCATGTAGGACGGATCCGTCTCGTTGACGTTCGGCAGGGGTGTCAAAATTCCACCAGCAGTCATACTCGTTCGGGAAATTGCGGAAATGATACCACGAGTAGTACGGCGATTCCTTCGATTGATATGCGCCAATCGAATCATACTGCTTCCGTCGGTTGAAGTAGATGCTGTTGCTCCCCGTGTGGCTGAATACGCCGTCGAGGATGATGCGGATGCCGCGCTCGCGTGCCGCCGCGACGAGACGGCGGAAATCCTCGATATCGCCCAGCATGGGGTCGATGCGATGATAGTCACCCGTATCGTAGTGATGATTGCTCTCGGACTCAAACACGGGGTTGAAATAGATACACGAAATGCCAAGTTTTTCGAGGGTAGTCGAGTTTCTCCATGACGCCGCGCAGATTTCCGCCGAAGAAGTCGTAGGCGATGATCTCCTTCGTGTCGGGATCCCTGAGATACATCGGGTCGTCCGTCCAGTCCGTACGGATGACAGCGCCCTTCTTGCGCACGATGGTATCCCCCGCGCGCGCAAAGCGGTCGGGGAAGATCTGATACATGACGCTGTTCTTGAACCAGTCCGGTGTATGCGCTCCGCGATTGTAGATCGTCACCTGATAGGAGGGCGGCTGCTCGCGATAGAGTGCGCCGACGCCGCCGAGCATCTCCGCGTTGTTCCCATAGAAATATGTGCCGCTCTCCATCGTGATAATGAAGTAGTACCAGAGAGGCAGCCGTGATCCGGCAGCTCGATCCACGCCGTGTAGAACCGCTGCGCGGCATTCGCATCATGCGACACGAGCGTGACGAGCTGCTCCCCGCCTGATCCTGCCAAAGCCGCAGGAGCACCTGCCGCACCGGCTCACCCGTGCGGAGCTGCAGGCCGAGACGCATCCGGCTCCCCGCCTCCGCCGCGCCGACGATGGAGCGGAAGTAGATGTTCTGCGAATTATGTTCTACCTGATAGGATTCCAGCATAGTGCCTCTCCTTTCCTCTTGGTTATACACAGAAACCACCGGCGAATCGTTCATTATCGTTCAAACGAATTCACCAGCGGTTTTGTGGAAAAACTCTTACAAATCAGCTAAAATCTGTTATTTCTTTTTCTGAAGGCGCTCGTAGAGCTTCTTGTACTCCCCTGCCGAACGCGTCCAGCTATAGTCGCTCTTCATCGCCGTATAGACGAGCTGACGCCACTCACGCAGGTTCTCGTAGACGGAAAGCGCGCGTTTCACCGCATACATCATCTCATGCGCGTTGTACTCGTAGAAGAGGAAGCCGTTGCCCTTGTCGGGGTCGGAACGATCGAACTGGGACGACGGTATCCTTCAGACCGCCCGTCTCACGCACGACAGGGATCGAGCCATAGCGCATGGCGATGAGCTGTCCGAGCCCGCACGGCTCGAAGGTTGACGGCATGAGGAAGATGTTCGATCCAGCATAGATACGCTGTGCCAGCTGATTCGAGAAGCGAATATTGACCGACGCCTTCGTCGGATGCCGCCACGCCAGCTCCTTGAACCACTCCTCATAGTCGTGCTCGCCCGTCCCGAGCAGAACGAACTGCATATCCTCGTGCTCGAGCATCTCGTCGATGATGCGCGTGATGAGATCGATGCCCTTGTTCGGCACAAGGCGTGTAATCATCGCCACGAGCGGTGTCCGGCGCGACTCGGCAAGCCCGAGCTCTCGCTGCAGGCGCACCTTGTTGTCGACCTTGCCCTCGGCAGCGCTCTTCACGTCATAGTTGATATAGATCTCCTTGTCCGTCTTCGGATCGTAGATTGTGTTGTTGATGCCGTTGACAATCCCAAAGAGATCCTTCTGACGCTTGCGCAGGAGTCCGTCGAGATGTTCCCCGTAGTACTCGTACTGGATCTCCTCGGCGTAGGTCTTGCTGACAGTTGAGATATAGTCGGTGTAGATGAGCCCCGCCTTCATGAAGTTCACGGCATCGTAGAACTCAAAGTCCCCATTGTTAAAGTACTTCCAGTCAAGCCCGAGCACATCCGACATGACATTTTTCGGGAAGATGCCCTGATACCGCAGATTGTGGATGGTAAAGAGCGTCTTGATCTTCGCATAGCGCGGATCATCCGGATGCTCCAGCTTGAGGAGGACGGGGATGAGCGCCGTGTGCCAGTCGTTGGCGTGGATGATGTCGGGCTGAAAGTCCAGTGCGGGAATGCAATTCAGCACAGCGCGGCTGAAGAAGGAGAACCGCTCCGCATCGTCAGGGTAGCCATAATAGCCCTCGCGGTTAAAGTACTCCTCGTTGTCCACGAAGTAGTAGGTCACGCCTTCGTACTCGTAGGAGTCGATGCCGACAAATTTCTCACGCCATGCGACATGGAGTGTGCCGTCATAGATATGCTTCATCTTGCTGCGGATTGCGGGGTCGATCGACCCGTACTTCGGCAGGATGACGCGGCAGTCCACGCCCGCCTTGACGAGGGCAGCAGGGAGCGATCCTGCCACATCAGCGAGTCCGCCGGTTTTTACAAAGGGTACTGCTTCCGATGCTGCATATAGTACCTTCATCCCAATATCCTCCTTCTCATGTGGCCGGTGCCGTAATCATCCGACCGTTTCTTCTATCCCCGCCTGTGTTCGGTGCAGATCTGTGCGGGTTATACCTTGGCGGCGCGTGCCTTCTTCGGCGCGGACTCCGTATCCTGCACCGTCTTGCGCGCGGACTTCTTGGCGGCGGTCATACCCGTTTTCTTCTTGCCCGTTTCGGTGTCCTTCACCGCCGTTTTTACGCCGCGTGCGGATGCGGTCTTCTTCACGGTCTGCACCGCGTCCTCATCCTTCTTCGCCGTACGCTTTGTCGCTGTGCGCTTCTTTGGCGCAGCCCCGGTCTCCCGCCGCAGCAGCTGACGTCTTGGCGGCAGCCGTGCGCTTCGAGTTTCCTCCGCAGCGTCGGAGACAGACTTCGTCGTGCGCTCTTCGGCGCAGATGGGCTTTCGTCGCGGTGCGCCGCTTGGGCGCTGCCTTTGCCTCAGTCGCGGGGCATCCTCTTTAGCGGCAGCTTTTTCGGCGCAGCCTTCTTCACGGCCACCTTTTTCTTGTCCACCGTCTCCGTACCACGTCCGCCGGCACGCCGACGCTCCGCGACGACATCGGTCTTGACCGTCTCACTGATCGGCGTTCCTGCCCCGCTCTGTCCCCTTCAGACGATAGAACACCGTCGCGAGCGGCGGAACAGTGATGACGATGGACTGGTCGCGCCCGTGGAACGGATAATCCTCGCTGGTGATATCGCCCGCATTGACGACGCCGCTCCCGCCAAACTCCTCCAGATCGGAGTTGAACACCTCGACGTAGGTGCCCTTCGTCGGCACGCCGATGCGGTAGCCGTGGCGCACCTCAGGGGGTAAAGTTATGGACGCAGACGAGGAAAATCGCTGCGCTCCTCGGCGCGCCGCACGAGGGCGACGACGCTGTTCTCATTGTCGTTGCAGTCGATCCACTGGAAGCCGTTCCAGTCGAAATCGACCTGCCAGAGCGCCTTGCTCTCGACGTAGAATTTATTCAGAGCCTTGGAGTATGCAAGCATCTTCGTGTGCATCGGGTACTGCTCGACGAGATGCCAGTCAAGACTGTCGTCGAAGTTCCACTCGATGAACTGCCCGTACTCACCGCCCATGAAGAGCAGCTTCTTGCCGGGATGTGCCATCCAGTAGCCGAAGAAGCCGCGCAGCCCCGCGAATTTCTGCCAGTAGTCGCCCGGCATTTTGCTGATGAGCGAACACTTGCCGTGCACGACCTCATCATGCGAGAGCGGCAGGACGAAGTTCTCGGAGAATGCGTACATGAGCGAGAAGGTGAGTTTGTCCTGATTCCACTTGCGGTAGATCGGGTCGAGGCTCACGTAGTCGAGCATGTCGTTCATCCAGCCCATGTTCCACTTGTAGTTGAACCCCATGCCGCCCATGTAGACGGGCTTGGAGATCAGCGGCCACGAGGTGGACTCCTCGGCGATCATGAGCGCCTGCGGATGATACTTGAAGATCGTCTCGTTGAGTTTCTTCAGGAACTCCATCGCCTCGAGATTGCCCGTGTCGCCGTATTTGTTCGGCTGCCACTCGCCGTCCTTGCGCCCGTAGTTGAGGTAGAGCATATTTGCGACCGCGTCGATGCGCAGGCCGTCGATGTGGAACTCCTCAAACCAGAACAGAGCGTTCGAGATGAGGAAGCTCTGCACCTCCGTGCGGCCGTAGTCAAAGTTGGTCGTGCCCCACTCCCAGTTCTCCGCGCGCTGCTCATTGTCGGACTCGTAGAGATTCTTTCCGTCGAAATGGCGCAGTCCCTGCTCATCCTTGCAGAAGTGCCCCGGCACCCAGTCCATGATGATGCCGATGCCATTCTGCATGGGCGGTATCGACGAGGTAGCGGAAATCATCGGGCGTGCCGTAGCGGCTCGTCACGGCGAAGTAGCCTGTCGCTTGATACCCCCACGACCCATCGTAGGGGTGCTCGCAGAGCGGCATGAACTCGATGTGGGTATAGTGCATCTCCTTGACATAGCTGATGAGCTGATCCGCCATATCGCGGTAGGAGAGATACTCACCGTCCAGCGTGCGCCGCCACGAGCCCGCGTGCACCTCGTACGTAGAGCATGGGGCGCTCGTAGGGAGGACTCATGTGCCTTCTTTTTCCTGCCACGCTGCGTCCTTCCACTCATAGTGGTTCATATCATAGGTGCGGGATGCGGTCTGCGGTTTTTTTCTCCGCATAGAACCCGTAGGATCCGCCTTCATAATGCGCGGTCCGCCCCACTGCGGCTCGATGGCGTACTTGTAGATCTCGCCCTCGCCGAGTCCCTCGACGAAGGTCTCCCAGATCTCACCGTCTCTGACCCGCTGCATGGGCTGCGCATTGGCGTCCCAGTCGTTGAATCCGCCGACAACACTGACGGACTTTTGCATTCGGCGCCCACACGGTAAAACGGACACCGCGTTTGCCGTCCCGTTCGATAAAGTGCGCGCCCAGCATTTCCTGTGCGTGATAATTCGTCCCCTGATGAAAGAGATAAAGATCAAACTCACTGAGTGCCGACGTCTTCATAAAACCCCTCCTATTTGCCCCCGAATACGCTGTCAGGGAGATGATCAAAGGCTTGATGTCCCAGATATCCCGTGCGTATTCGTCAATCGTGCGGTCAGACGAGAAGCGGCCGGAGTACGCGACGTTCATCGCCGCCGTACGCGCCCAGCCCTCCTTGTCAAGGAACCGCTTCATCACCTCAACGCGTGCTTCATCGTACGCGTTGAAGTCCTTCAAGATAAAGAATTCATCGTTCGCGTGCAGGAGATAGTCATACAGCGAACGGAAATCTCCATAGGTGCCGTCGATGAGCTGCCCCAGCACATTGCGCACCTTTTCATTGGTATTAGACTCATCCCACGCCGAGTAGGTAGCCATTCGCGTAGTAGTCCATGACCTCCTCGGCGCGCAGCCCGAAGATGACGCAGTGCTCATCGCCGACCGCCTCGCGGATCTCAACGTTGGCTCCGTCCAGCGTGCCGAGCGTAATGGCACCGTTCATCGCGAACTTCATGTTGCCTGTGCCCGACGCCTCCTTCGACGCCGTCGAGATCTGCTCGCTGACGTCCGCCGCCGGATAGACCAGCTCGCCGATGGAGACGCTAAAGTTCTCGATGAAGATTACCTTCATCATGTCGTTGAGCGAACGATCCTTGTTGATGCGGTCGGCAACGGCATTGATGAGACGGATCGTCTCCTTTGCGATGTAGTAGCCCGGTGCTGCCTTTGCCGCCGAAGAAGTAGGTCACAGGGCAGTGTGAGATAGTTTTTGTCCTGCTTTGCACGCTGGTAGCGGTACATGATGTGCAGGATATTCATCAGCTGGCGCTTGTAGGAGTGGATGCGCTTCACCTGGATGTCAAACATGGAGTCCGGGTTCAGGCGCACGCCGTTGTGCGCCTCAATGTAGCGTGCCAGCCCCTCACGGCGCAGATGCTTGATCTCCATCAGGCGCTTGCGGAAATGCGCATCCTCGACGAATGGATGCAGTCCGTCCATCTGCTCCGGGTGGCGATGCCATACGCGCGAGCCAAGCGACTCGTCGATCAGAGCAGTCAGCTCGGGGTTTGCCCCCATCAGCCAGCGGCGGTGCGTGATGCCGTTCGTCTTGTTGTTGAACTTGCGCGGCGTGTACTCGTAGAAGTCATGCAGCGTCGTCGACTTGAGGATATCCGTGTGGATTTTCGCCACACCGTTGACGCTGTGCCCGCCGACAATGGAGAGTCGTGCCATGTGCACGACACCGTCTTGGATGATGGAGAGTGCGCGTACCTTCTCCTCGTCGCCCGGATAGCGGCGGCGCACCTCCTCGAGGTGGCGGCGGTTGATCTCGTCGATGATCATGTAGATGCGCGGGAGCAGCGGGCGGAACATATCGACGCTCCACGTCTCAAGCGCCTCGGGCATGATCGTGTGGTTCGTATAGGCGATGGTGTCGCGCGTGATCGCCCACGCATCCTCCCCACGTCAGCTCCTCGTCATCGACCAGCACACGCATCAGCTCCGCCACGCAGAGTGCAGGGTGCGTATCGTTGATGTGGATGCCGATCTTTCTGCCAAAGTCGTAGATGCTCATGCCCGTCTTTCTTGTAGTGACGGACAATGCTCTGTACGCCTGCCGAAACGAAGAAATACTCCTGAATGAGGCGCATCCGCCGCCCCTCGAACGTGCTGTCGTCGGGGTAGAGATAGCGCGTGATCGACTCGACAAAGTCCCGATACTGATTGCGCTGGTGGATCTGCTCCTGGGTCAGCGCCCCGTAGTCGGAGAAAGTCGCGGTTGACCTCGGCGTTCCACATGCGCAGCGTATTCACCGTCGCATCGTGGTAGCCGACGATCGGCATATCGTACGGAACCGCCATGACGATCATCGGATCCTCGTGGACGAGCTCCAGCTTGCCGTCCACCTCACGCATGTAGGCATTTCCGTAGAACTTCACATCGACAGACTTATCGGGCTTGCGGTACTCCCACGCGAAGCCGTCACGCAGCCAGTTGTCAGGCAGCTCCACCTGATTTCCGCCAACGATCTTCTGCTCGAAAAGTCCGTACTGATAGCGGATGGTGCAGCCATGCCCCGGCAGACGGTGTGCGGCGAGCGAGTCGATAAAGCAGGCGGCGAGACGGCCGAGGCCGCCGTTGCCGAGTCCCGCATCCGGCTCTTCCTCGTAGGCGTCCGAGAGCTTTCAGGTTGAACTCCTGCAGAACCTCCTTCATCGCCTCCTCAATGCCCGAGATTGATGAGATTGGAGCGCAGGAGACGACCGAGCAGAAACTCAACGGAAAAATAGTAGATCTGCTTGACGCGCTTCTGCATGTACTGCCGATTCGTCTTGATCCAGTTGTCCGAGATGGACTGCTTCGCCGTCGCTGCAATCGTCTTGTAGATTTCGGCTTCGGTCAGCTCGTCGAGATCCCGGCCAAAGAGAACGTGCGCCGTTGTGATAAAGCGGCTCTTCAGGATCTTCTTCATCGTTTCGTAAGACTTCCCTGCGGGTCTTGCCATCTGTTCCTTATGTGCCAAAACGTCCACTCCTTTTCCAACGCCCCGAGAGTTCCCTTATTCCGCTTCCTGCCGGCGGCAGGCATCCCCAAAAGCAAACCAGAAGCCGCAAGCGGCTTCTGACAAATCCTATACGCCTATATCGTCGCATTCTTGCGTATCACGAGCGGGTATTCCATGGCTCCCTTCAGCCACTTGTCCGCCGTGATGACGACATTCTTATCGCAGATGACGTTCTCGACGCAGTGCGCCATTCTGGATGTCGCATTTCTGCATGATGATCGAGTTGCGGATCTTCACCCCGCGCCCGACGGTCACGCCGCGAAATAGGATACTGTTCTCCACCTCGCCGCGTATGACGCAGCCATTTGCGATGAGAGAGTTCTCCACCTTCGCCGTGTCCTTGTACTGGACGGGGACGCCGTCCTTGATCTTCGTATAGATCGGGCGCTCACCCATGAAGAGCTCCTCCCAGACCGACGGATCGAGGATCTCCATGTTCGCACGATAGTATGTGGACATCGAGTCCACATGCGCCATATAGCCGTCGTGGGCGTAGGCAAACATCGTGTAGTTCGCAGCGCGGCGGATGATACCGTCGAGCAGGAATTTCTGCCCGCCATGCTCGTAGGCATAGCGGACGCACTCGACAAAGACGTCCTTCTCCATCAGGTAGACGCCCATGGAGACCTTCATCCCCTCGTAGGCGACAGGGCTTTTCTCAGTAATATCGAGAATGAGCCCGTTCTCCGCCGTCTCAATGACCACATTGCTGCCCGTGTTCTCATCCTCAGTCGTATGCGAGACGAGCGTGATATCCGCGCCCGTGTTCTGATGGAAGCGCAGCACCTTGTCAAAGTCCACATTGTAGACGAAACTGCCGTTCGCGAGCAGAATATAGTCTGCCGAGGCGTGCTCGATAAAGTCAAGATTATGATAGAAATTCTTGAGATCGCCCTTTCGCTGCTGCGTCTCATCAGGCACGGCAGGAAGGTAGAAGAGCCCATCGTGGCGGCGTGCCAGATCCCAATCCTTACCGGAACGCAGATGATCGAGGACAGAGCGCGGCTCATCGGGGAGCATCACGCCCACCTTGCGTATGCCGGAATTGACCATGCTCGACAGGGCAAAGTCAATCAGGCGGTACCGTCCGGCAAAGGGAATGGATTCCACCGCACGGCGGTCGGCAAGCTCACGAATCAGCGAGCCGTCCTCCTGCAGATTGATCAATCCCATGATAGTGTTCATCGTCTCACCTTTCCATTCACAGCAGCTCAGCCGACCTGCTGCTCACTCTCTGCAGCTGTCACAGTCTCCCCCTCGGGGATCACGGCGATCTGCGACTGCTCACCGACGACCTGTGCACCCGCGTCGACCGTGACGTTCTGTGCCAGGATGGCGTAGTCCACCACCGCATCTGCGCCGACGCGTGCCGAGGGCAGGAGAACGGAGTTGCGTACCACAGCGCCCTTGGCAACATGCACGCCCGGGAAGATCACGGAGTTCTCGACTGTTCCGAGGATCATCGATCCCTCACTGATCATCGAGCGCACGATACGTGCTTCCTTGCCGACGAACTGCGGCGGCATCGACGGATTGAATGAGTAGATGCGCCACTTGCCCGACAGTTCAAACGGAGGTTCGTCCTGCAGGAGATCCATGTTTGCCTGCCAGAGGCTCTCAATCGTACCGACATCCTTCCAGTAGCCGTTGAATGCGTACGAATACAGGCGTCCGCCATCTGTCAGCATCTTCGGAATGATGTCCTTGCCAAAATCGTGGCTGGATGTCTCACTCTTCGCGTCCGCCGTGAGATATTTCTCCAAATAGTCACGGCTGAAGATATAGATGCCCATCGACGCGAGATTGCTCTTCGGCTTCGCGGGTTTCTCCTCGAACTCGATAATGCGTCCGGTCTCGTCCGTGTTCATGATGCCGAAGCGCGGTGCCTCATCCCACGGCACCTCAAAGACACCGATGGTCGCCTCTGCCTTCGTCTTCTTATGCTGCTCGAGCATCCACGCATAGTCCATCGTGTAGATGTGATCGCCCGAGAGGATGAGCACATAGTCGGGATCCGACATATCAATGAAGTTAAGATTCTGATAGATGGCATCTGCCGTGCCGCGATACCAGTCTGCTCCCTTTTCACGCGCATACGGAGGCAGGACAAAAAGCCCTCCGTCGCGCTTATCGAGATCCCATGCGCTGCCCGAGCCGAGGTACTGGTTCAGCTCAAGCGGACGGTACTGCGTCAGCACGCCGACGCGCTCAATACCGGAATTCACACAGTTGCTCAGTGGAAAATCAATGATGCGGTACTTCCCACCAAACGGGACAGCGGGCTTTGCGACACGCTTCGTCAGTGCGCCGAGGCGGCTGCCTTGCCCGCCTGCCAGAATCATTGCCAAGCATTCAATCTTTCTCATAGGACATTCTCCCCTCACGGATACCGGGCGGTATCCCCACCATGTATGTCAATGGCTGATCGACGAAGTCTATGGTGCACTTGTTCGACACGCCATGTTTCTGCCGATTTGAAACGCATTTCAGCTTCTTTCCAACGCATTTCTTCTCGCATTCTCTCCCCCTGCTTATTGTTTCATAGGTAAATATTCGATACACGAAAAGAATTTTCCTGCATTTTTCTTTCAATTTTCAAAAAAATTTTTTGAAAAAGGCGTGACGTTTCGCCCTCTCTACATCATTTTATCGTAGCATGATTATAATATATGATTCTTGTAATGGCAAGCGCAGAAACAATAATAAATTAAGGAATACAGTACCCAAGGTGAGTGCCCCAAAAGCGTCCCGTAAAAAATATTGCATTTTATTTATCCGTGTGATAGAATGACGCAGTACATTTTTCATTGAGGAGGTGAACGATTTGCCAAACATTAAGGCATCCATTCTGAGTGTAAAATCTGACGCCAAGCGCCATGCACGCAATGTTGCAGAAAAGACGCGCGTCCGCCGTGCCATCCGCAGCGTCAACGATGCTGTTGCTGCCGGCAACGCAGATGAGGCGAAAACCCTCCTCGTCGCAGCATATAAGTCCATCGACCAGGCTGCTGCAAACAACGTCTACCACAAGAACGCTGCAGCACGCAAGAAGTCACGCCTTGCCAAGAAGGTCAACGCGCTGGCACAGTAAGGATAGAAAAAACGCCATTCCATACGAAATGGCGTTTTTTTGTTGCTTATGTAAGAAAGCACGGAACTATTCGCGTCCTATTTATAATTACCACATTATTAACAAGAGGATTTCACCCATATACGTCGAAATAATATTCTTATTAGTTTTTTCTGTCTAATAGCACTTTTCCTAAAACGGAAAAAGAGGCAGAATTGTATTTATTTAGGAGGTATTTAAATGGCAACCGAAATGCACGGCAGTGCACCACCAAAAGCAGGAAAGTGTCGGAGGAATCCTTGGATGGATCGAGAAGATGGGCAATCGGATTCCCGACATCACCATGCTTTTCATCTGCGCCTTTGTGATCACCTGTGTCCTATCCGCAATCCTTTCACAAATGCACTTTGACTACGTGCATCCGTCGACCGGTGCACCGATCGAGGTCACCAATATGATGAGCCCGGCCGCTCTCGTAACGCTGCTCACAAAGATGGTGACGAACTACACGGGGTTCCCGCCACTCGGCATGGTTATCGTAGCCACGCTCGGCATCGGCATTGCCGACGGCTCGAGCTACATCAACACGAGCCTGAAAAATCCTCTCCGTCACGCCGAAAGCCCTCATCACGCCGATCGTCATCCTCGTCGGTATGCTGAGCCATCTGGCACCGGACTCCGGGTACATGATTATCATCCCGATCGCCGCGTATATGTTTTATGCGACGGGAAAACACCCATTGGCGGGAATCGGAGCCTCCTTTGCCGGGATTGCCGGTGCATTCGCGGCCAACTATACGCCCTCGGCAATCGACCCTGTCATTCAGGGATTCACCCAGATGGCTGCGCAGATCATCGATCCGACCTATGAGGTCAATGTTCTGTGCAACTATTTCTACGCCTTTGGCTCGACATTCATCGTCATCGGTGCCTGCTGGTGGGTAACCGAGCGCATCGTCGATCCGTGGTGCCGCAAAGCATGCCCGGTCGATAAGGATATCGATGTACCCGCACAGGATCTCTCCGTCACGCCGAAGGAAAACCGTGCCTTCTACATCGCAAGTGCTGTCCTCACCCTCCTGCTCATTGGTCTGGTGCTCGCTCTCCTGCCGGAGGACTCCATCCTGCGTGACCCGAACGGCAACATTGCCAGCTTCAAGGCTCCCGTCATGCAGTCCATTGTGGCAATCATCTTCCTGCTCGCCGCCGCAACTGGTGTCGTCTATGGGATCATCAGCGGAAAATTCCGCAGCTCCAAGGACTTTACCAAGTCGATGGAAGAGATCACCAAGACGCTGATTCAGCTCATTGTATTCTATTTCTTTGCGGCACAATTCATGTATGTTTTCGGTGCCTCCAACATCGGCGCGCTGATTGCAATCTCGGGTGCAGAGTTCCTCAAGTCTCTGGCACTGCCACCTCAGGTGACAATCTTCGGTATCATTCTTTTCGTCGGCATGCTCAATCTCATCATCACATCAGCCTCTGCAAAGTGGGCAATTCTTGCGCCGATCTTCGTGCCGATGCTGATGGCCGTCGGCATCGCACCGGAGCTTCACAGGCGGCGTTTCGCGTCAGCGATTCGGCGGTCAATGTCTGTACGCCGATGTTCGCTTTCTACCCACTGATCATTGTCTACTGTCAGAAATACTACAAAAATACGGGGGTCGGAACGCTCAGCTCTCTGATGCTGCCGTACACGATCACGCTTCTCATCTCATTGACGATTATGCTCTATGTCTTCTGGTGGCTGAACATTCCACTCGGTTTCCAGGCGGACTATGTCTATCCACGCGTCATGTTCTGATCATCCAGGAGGAATTACAATGAATACGAAAGAACTCGAAGAATCCTTGGTGGAACGCTTTCTCCGCTACGTGAATGTTCCGTCACAGAGCCACCCGAACGGCGGCTCAAAAGTCCCCAGCACGGAGACGCAGTGGGATATGGCACGTCTCCTTCAAGGTGAGCTGAAATCCCTCGGTTTGAAGGATATATCCCTAAGTGACAAATGTGTTCTGACTGCACAGCTTCCGGCAAATCTCCCCGCCGGCACGCCGCTGCCCCCAACAATCGGCTTCTGTGCACATATCGACACCGTTGATGTGTCGCTCAGCCCCGTCGTAAAGCCACGTCGCCTCCATTACACCGGCGGCGACATCACACTGAACGCAGAGAAGAATATCGTCATGCGGGCAGCGCAGCACCCGGAACTCTCGCCCTACGTCGGACAGGAACTGATCGTCACCGACGGCACCAGTGTCCTCGGCGCAGACAACAAAGCCGCTCTTGCGAATATCATGACGGCACTCGCAACGCTCGTCAACGATCCTGCGATTCCTCACGGCGACATCTGCGTCGCCTTTGTCCCCGATGAGGAATGCGGGCTCTGGGGCTCAAAGAACATGGACTTTTCAAAGTTCCCGGCCGATTACGCATACACCATCGACTGCTGTGCTCTCGGAGAAGTCGTCTACGAGACATTCAATGCGGGCTCCGCAGAGATCACCATCCACGGCGTCAGTGCACATCCGATGAGTGCAAAGGGGGTTCTAGTGAACCCGACACTGCTCGCCGTGGACTTTGTCAATCTCTTTGACCGCAAGGAGACACCAGAATGCACCGAGGGCACAGAGGGATATATCTGGTGTCAGACGATCCGCTCCAATCCGACGACCGCAACGGTCGAGCTCAACATCCGCGACCACGACAAGGCACGCTATGAGAGACGCAAAGCCCTGATTGCCGAGAACGTTGAAAAAGCTGCGCCGTATGGAGCCGCGCTGCCGCGTCGAGTACACGATGGAGGACACCTACGGCAATATCGCAGATGCGGTCACGGATGAAAATAAACAGGCAATCGACCATATCTACACGGCAATGAACCGCCTGGGGATCACGCCGCACACGATCGCCATGCGCGGCGGAACCGACGGCTCATTTATCTCAACAAAAGGGATCCTCACACCGAACTACTTTACGGGGGGGCTCAATTTCCACTCCAACTGTGAGTTTCTCCCCATCCCGTCGCTGCGCAAATCCTACGAGGTGACCATGATGCTGATTGCGCTCGCCCTAGGGAAGCACTGATAAATTTGACACCAATCTGGCAGACCTCATTTTATCAGCGACCGCTAGAAAATCACGGAATGCGTTTGAACACATAGAACCCGATCGTTGCCTGCAGGATGCTGAGTGCGGCGAGCATGGCAAATGCCGTCTGCAGCGTTGTGAGTGAGGAGACGAATCCGATGGCGGCAGGTCCCGCGAGAATGCCGAGGTACCCCATGGTGCTGACGGCGGAGACCGCCGCACTGACCGGCATGACGTTCTGCCGCCCCATTAGGGAGAAGAAGACGGGCACGATGTTCGCGCTCCCGATGCCGATGGCAAAGAAGCCGACATAGAGCAGCGCATCTACGGGCGCAAACATGACGAGCAGAATCCCGCCGAACGCGAGCAGTGCGCCACCGACGGCAACCAGGAGCGCGCCGATGCGTTGGACGACACGGTCACCGAGAAAGCGCATCGTGAGCATCGCGGCGGAGAATACGGAATAGCCCGTGCCCGCAAGCGCGAGATCCATGCCGCGTACTGTGGTCAGATAGACGCCGCCCCAGTCCATCACTGCCCCTTCGCTGAGGAAGGCGATGAACGCCGTCATGCCGACAAAGACGATGATGCCGCGCGGCAGTGCGAGCAGTGCGCCGCCGCCCCCACCGTACGGAATCAGATGGCGTCCGTACACCGCCGTCAGGAGGAGGATGAGCCCCGCTGCAATCGCTGTCGACTGAAATGGCGTGAGACCGAGCAGCCCGACCCATACGCCGTAAAGCCCCGCACCGACGAAAGCCGCCGAGGCTCCAGAACGCGTGCATTCCGCTCATGATGCGCCGCCCAATGCCCTTTTTCCACCAGTACGGCGACGATGTTGACCACGACGTCGATGCAGCCCCATCACCGCACCGAAGATAAGTACGATCGGCACGGCAAGCGAAAGTGCGTCCACGCATGAGACGAGCAGAAGAATTGCCGCAAAGAGAATCGAGGCCGTCATAACGACGCGGCGACACCCGAGCCGCATGGCGAGTGCACCTGAGAGCGGCATCGTCAGGAGCGAGCCGACCCCGATGCAGAGCAGCAGCATCCCGAGCACATCGTCCCCCACCATCAGCCGCTCGCGCAGGAGCGGAACGAGCGGCGCCCACGTCGCTGTGCCAAAGCCTCCGATGAAGAAAGAAGGCACGTGCCGCGTGCACCTCGCGCATCCCAATTTCTTTTTTCCTCGTATCCCCCATGATGCTCCCCATTTCGCTGCAACGTCCAAAAACTCACGCCATTCTACCATAGAGATAGAAAAAGCAAGCTGCGTTTCTGGACAGATATGGTATTGCACTGTAGAATTACAATAGATATAGTATCTCACGGATAAAGAGGATGATGACATGAACGAACCGGCAGTAAAGGAACCTCTCCGGACGCGCGAATTTCTCGGCATGAGCCTCGTCAGCTTCCTCATCTATCTGACCCAATACGCAATGATCGCAGCACTTCCCATTGTCATGATGCAGGGAGTACGGAGGCGGCGACGTCGAGGCCGGTCTCGCCATGACCTTCTTCCAGATTGGAACGGTCGCTGCGCGTCCCTGTGCGGGCATTCTCATGACGCCGTCAACAAGCGGCGGCTCGCGATTGTCATCAGTGTCCTGTTCTTCATCGTTATGGCACTCTTCCTCGTCGCCTCGGCGATCTCCATGCTCTACGGGCTGCGTCTCCTCCACGGCATCATCTTTGCCGTGGCGACAACGACAGCGGCGGCTCTCGCGGCACTGATCCTCCCGCCATCGCGCAAGGGTGAGGGCATCGGCTACTTGCTCTCTCCACCAACCTCGCGATGGTTGTCGAGCCCCATGGTCGGTCTGCTCATCATGGAACATTTTTTTCGAGCACGGCGCTCTTCGCTGCACTCAGCGTACTCGCCGCACTTTCCGTCGTGATGAGCACGATGCGTCTGCCCGCTGCCGTCATTCTGCCGCAGGGTGCACGACGCCGTCTCTCGTCCAGACGTTTATCGAGCGACGCGCGCTCGCGCCCGCCCCTTATCGCGGGGATTCTCTTCTTCGCCTACGGCAGCGTGCTCACCTTTATCCCGCTCTATACGCGCAGTCTCGGGCTGTCGGCAGAGACGAGCCTCTTCTACGCCTGCTATGCGGGAGCGATTCTCGTGACGCGTCCCTTTGTCGGACGCATCTTTGACCGCATGGGGCCGGACGATACGGTCTACCCGGGTGTACTTCTCTTTGCCGTGGGTATGGCGCTCCTCGGCAGCATCACGGGGCTCACGGGACTGATCGGCGCTGCCCTGCTCCTCGGCGCAGGGTTCGGCGCGGTCACGCCTGCGCTGCAGACGCTCGCCGTGCGCAGTGTCCCCGCATCGCGTGCCGGTGTCGCTACTGCGACCTACTTCGGTCGCTCGACATCAGCGTCGGGCTTGCCGCCGCCGGGCTCGGCATCGTCGCCGTCACGTACGGCTATGCGTTCACCCTACCGCATCGTGGATGTTGTCGTCATCATCGTCGCCGCACTCTGCTACACCATCTGGCGACGCATGGGGAAAAAGGAATAAAGGATACGTCAAAGCGGCTGCTGTACGAAGAAATCATACGTACAGCAGCCGCTTTTCACATCCCACTCTCCTTTTTCTGCTCCTCCTCTGCTTCCCTCGCCTTCTTCTCTTCCTTTTTACGCTCCTTGTAGGCACGCGCATCGATTCTTTCCAAATAGCTGTCGGGGATGCGGGCGACCGCCTTCGGCTCGACCGCATAGAGTTTTTGTAGTAGTCCTCTGCCGCATCACCGTTGCCCATCTCATCGTAGATCTCTGCGGCGATCAGATACCCATAGGGGCTCTTTGCATCCACCTCGATCGCCTTCAATGCGTCGGCAAGTGCGCCGTCACGCTCACCGAGCATGCGCCGTACATCCGCACGGTTGACCCACGTGAGGACGTCTGTCGGAGCATCGGCGACACCGCGGTCGGCATCGGCGTGGGCGCGGTCAGCGTCGCCCAGCACAGCATAGGCACGTGCACGAATGACATAGCTGAGGGCAGGCTTGTCGTCGTGCGCCGCACCAAAGACACGCGCCATCAGCATGAGGGCACGCGTCCCGTCGCCATAGTCACTGTAGGCGTCGCTGTTCTCGCGTATTTTATCCATCGCCTTCGCATCGGCGCTCTCAACCGCCGCATGCTCCGCCTCGCGTTCTGCGGCACGCGCCTGCTCCGTGCTGCGCAGCCTCTCCCGAGCGCCGCTCGTCGTCTCCCCGACGTACGCATCCCCAACGAGAGCGATGAGCTGTGCCCCCGCCTTGGCTTTTCTCCACCAGGGGCAGGAGTGCCGCATTGATCCGGGCGTCGCCGCGCATCGATACGCCGCCGCCGCGCGTCAGAGCGAGCCCCCAGTCCGCCGCCGTATCATAGTCGTGAAAGGCACGGGCTAATGCGCCTGCAGCGAGATAGGCGTTCTCGGGACTGTTGTCATAGTCCTCATCCGTCTGCCTCGCCGTGAGGAGCGGCGTACCGTCGATGCAGACCGTCCGCCGATCCGTCACCGTCACGTGCCCCGCACTGTATGCCGTAAGCATCTCCGCGAGCTTTGCCTCACGCCGCTCTGTCGCTGGATGATCGGAGAAATCGTCCTGCGGGAGATCCTTGTCCTTTGGATTCTGGTACTCACGCAGATCCTGGGTCACATACGTCAGATAGTAGCCCATGCGCGCCATCGCCGCCGCCCCGCCGCCGGGGTTAAACCCCGCACTCGTCATGATGTGGAAGCCGCCCTCGTCTGCCCTCGTACTCTGTGGGCAGAGTGATATTTTTGGCAATGGAGTAGCCCGCCAGTGCGTTGAGCTTGTTCCAGTCCATCAGCCCCGCATCCATGTTGAGAAAACTCAGCCCGTAGTACTGGGCCGCCGCCTTCGCGTAGTTGTGTGCACTGTGCTGGCGGATGCCGTGCGTCATCTCATGCCCGAGCACCGCCGCGAGCTCATCCTCGCTGCCGTTCAGCCCACGGATCAGCCCGCGGTTGATGCTCACATAGTCCGTCGGATAGCACGCCGCGTTAAAGATGGGGACTGTCGTTCACCGCCCATACAAAGGGAAGCGAGTTCACACGGAGCACATAGTCTCCGTCCCGCACGAGCCGCTGCATCACATGATCGACCAGGGCAATATCGCGTGCATTTCGTGCACGTCCGTTTTCCTCTATATCCTGTCGCTCGCTCTCATGCTGCGCATGAACATCGTTGCCGAGCGCGAGCACCGCACCGAGTGCCGAGTGGTACGCGCCGAGCACGCCGAGTGCCTGCGCCGCAATCCCCCACGCATCAATCGCCTCCGCGCGCATCGGCGAGACAGCAGTCCGCCTCCGATCACTAGGGGCGGAGCATGCTGCGAGAATTTCTCTTTCGCATCCGATCACTCCCTTTCGATTGGCACTATACCATGACAATCTTATTTTCTGCTGAAAGCGATTTGGGGCAGAGGAGCGATGGAATAAACAACATGATATATATGCAAAGCCAGTATATCTCTCCTCTCCAACAAAAAAGACAGCGCAGGGCTGTCATATATGATATAATGTCGTTAGGTGCTGCCAAGACGGTAGGCGGTCAATCTTAGCCCCTGAAGGGGGGCAAAGCCTATGGAACTATACGACTTTTTGGCGTTAGTATTCATGGTGACGATTTGCATCGTTGCATTAAAGGCATAAGAACCTCCGCCTGACCCTGAGAAGTTAGCGGAGGTTCTCGTTTAACAAGTCGGGGCTGACCGTCTACCGGCAGCACCTTTTCTGTCTCTATTATATGACACATTCCCGCTGCCGTCAACTCCTATGCGTAGTCTGTCACGCCATTATAAGTTGTAAAAATAAATTAACAAAAAGCATATTTGTGACGCAACTATGGTATAATGAAATCATCGATGAAAAGGAGGATCACCATGGAATTTAACGAACTCATCCGCGAACGCTTTTCCTGCCGTGCGCTCTCTGACAGGGAAATCCCACACGAATCCATGAACCGCATTTTTGAGGCGGCACGTCTCGCTCCTACGGCAGTCAACAAACAGCCGTTTCAAGATCTGGGTATCGAAAGCCCCGCCGCGCGTGCAAAGCTCGCCGAGACGACAAGCTACACCTTCGGTGCCGGCGTCTTTCTCGTCATCGGCAGCAAAGGTGGACGAGGCGTGGGTGCGCCCCGACGACGATCTGAATTTTGCCGATGTGGACGCCGCCATCGTCGCGACGCATATCATGCTCGCCATCCACAACGAGGCCTGCGCGCAACATGGGTTGGCAAGTTCAACACGCCGAAACTCAAGGAGCTGTTCCCCGTCATGGAGGGCTACAACCTCATCGCGCTCTTCCCTGTCGGCTATCCGACGGAAAAAGGGTGTCCCCTCCCCACGCCACAAGGAGCGCAAAGAGTGCCGTGGACATCGTACAGGTACTTTAGGGACAGCAAACCACATACAAAAATCCCCACCCTAGGGTGGGGATTTTTTGTATCCTGAGGATCTTCTTACTTCGTGAAGTTGAACGCGCGCTTGCCCGGATAGACCGCACTTGCGCCGAGCTGCTCCTCGATGCGCAGGAGCTGGTTGTACTTCGCAACACGCTCGGAACGGGACGGTGCACCCGTCTTGATCTGTGCCGTGTTGAGTGCAACAGCGAGATCGGCGATCGTCGTGTCCTCGGTCTCGCCCGAACGATGCGACGTAACCGCCGTATAGCCTGCCTTATGCGCCATCTTTGATCGCCTCAAGCGTCTCGGAGACCGAGCCGATCTGGTTCAGCTTGATGAGGATGGAGTTCGCTGCGCCGAGCTCAATGCCCTTCTTCAGGCGCTCCGTGTTCGTGACGAAGAGATCGTCGCCGACGAGCTGAACCTTATGTCCGAGTGCCTTCGTCATCGCTTTCCAGCCGTCCCAGTCCTCCTCGTCGAGACCGTCCTCGATCGAGTAGATCGGGAACTGGTCGATGAGCGACTCCCAATGCTTGATGAGATCATCCGACGTGAACTTCTTGCCGGACTTCGGCTGATGATAGAAGCCCTTGCCCTTCTCCTTGTCCTTCCACTCGGAGGAAGCCGCATCCATCGCGAGGACGAAATCCTGTCCGGGCTTGTAGCCGGCATTCTCAATCGCCTTCAGGATGTGCTCGATCGTGTCCTCATCGGAGTCGAGATCCGGGCGAAGCCGCCCTCGTCGCCGACCGCCGTCGTCTTGCCTTCCTTCTTGAGGAGTGCCTGCAGCGCATGGAACACCTCAGTCGACCAGCGCAGTGCCTCGCGGAACGTCGGTGCGCCTGCCGGCATAATCATGAACTCCTGCGTATCGACAGAGTTCGTCGCATGTGCGCCGCCGTTCAGGATGTTCATCATCGGAACGGGCGGGACATTCGCCTGCAGTCCGCCGAAGAAACGGTAGAGCGGAATATCCTCGGACTTTGCCGCCGCATCCGATGCTGCAATTGAAACAGCAAGAATCGCGTTTGCACCGAGTTTCGACTTGTCTTTCGTGCCATCCACGTCGAACATCGCCTGATCAACGGCATAGATGTCGCTCGCCTCGAGGCCGAGGAGTGCAGGAGCGATCTTCTTGTTGACGTTGTCAACCGCCTTCGAGACACCCTTGCCGCCGAACTTCGACTTGTCGCCGTCACGCAGCTCCAGTGCCTCGAACTCACCCGTGGATGCACCCGAGGGAGAAGCACCGCGGCCAATCGTGCCGTCCTCGAGAACGACCTCTGCCTCGACCGTCGGATTGCCACGCGAATCGATGATCTCACGACCGATGACCTGAGCGATTCTTAAATAATCACGCATGAAAATTCCTCCTCATCACCATAACGAAAGGGTACCCCTTCCGAATACGCCAATTCCCAGGCGCATCCTTCTCTGTGATATTATACGTTCTTTCTTGCCAAAAATCAATGCAGTAGCACCTCATGCCGGAACTTCGTAAAATTTTTAGGAAAGCACGAAAAACACTCAGAAGAACCTTGATGCAAGAATAAACGACACGTATTTGATATTATTAGTGTATATTTTTTTCTATTGTGTGACCTAGGTTACAAAATTTTCAAACAAAATATGATAAAATACGAAGTGTCAACGGGGAATACGAAACGTCCTCCCCGACATCTTTCTCCCCCGTTGATCATCCCTCTATGGGAACGTTTCCCTGCGTTCCTATTTGTGAGCAAAATCCTTACATCCCATTTCTCAAGCCGCAGGTATTCCCAACCTGCGAGCATCCCTTTCCAGGAAAAAGAGCCGACCACCCTGTCGGCTCTTTTTTTCTGTGCGTACTTATCCGAGCGCGACATCGAGCATCATCATGAGCGTAAAGCCCACCGCGAACGAGAGCACGCCGATGTTCGAGTGCTCTCCCTCGCTCATCTCCGGAATCAGTTCCTCCACCACGACGTAGATCATCGCGCCCGCCGCAAAGGAAAGTGCATAGGGCAGAATGGGCACGATGAGTGCCGTTGCAAGCACGGTCAGCACGCCGCCGATCGGCTCGACCGCCCCCGAGAGGACGCCGCCCGCAAAGGCGCGCCACTTTCCCATCCCCGCGCACGCAGCGGCATCGAGATGATCGCCCCCTCGGGAAAGTTCTGGATGGCAATACCGAGGGAGAGCGCGAGCGCAGCACCGAGCGTAATGCCCTCGCTGCCGCTCAGCCAGCCCGCGTAGATCGCACCGACTGCCATCCCCTCGGGGATATTGTGCAGGGTCACGGCGAGGACGAGCATCGTCGTCCGCGAAAGGCGGCTGTGCGGTCCCTCCGCCTGCTGCGCATTCATGTGCAGATGCGGAATAATGTGATCGAGGACGAGGAGAAAAAGCGTCCCCGCCCAGAAGCCGACGACGGCAGGAACAAAGGCAAACTGCCCGAGATCAGCGGAGCCCTCCATCGCAGGGATGAGGAGGCTCCAGACCGATGCCGCCACCATGACGCCCGCAGCAAAGCCCGTCAGCCCACGCTGCACGCTGCGGTTGAGTGTATCCTTCAGGAAGAAGACACAACCGGCACCGAGTGCCGTCCCGAGAAAGGGGATCATAAGCCCCTCAAAAACATCTGACATAGCATCACCTCTCTACGAGAAGTATATCAGATAATTACGTCAATATCAATGATAATTTTTCTCATTTATCGCGGCATCTCATGATAGTCAAGAGCTCCGCCATAACAGTCACAGAGTTTCTGCGCGTATGGATCATGTTCCTCGTCGAAATTTTTTACAGCGATTGTGCCCAAGGAATATCGTTTGTAGAGAACGGATCTGGGAATCACCATGCCGCGGTCAATCACCTGTTCTTTCAGATCCATCAGCTGCGCGAAAATCACCTCATACAAGGCAACCTCAGGAGACATCTTCCGCAGCTGATCTGTTTCTGCCATCGCCTGTGCCATGATCTCCTGATAATACGCCTTGGTTCTCCGCGTACTGAGTCTGATATACATAGTTCCTTTCTCTCCATCGAATAGGCAAAAAAGGCACGCTGCTCCTACGAGTGCGTGCCTGAAATCTGATAAACTTCCTTTACTCCAACGAAACAATTTTTGTTCTTCAGTACATAGACGAGTGCCTGCGTGCGGTCATTCACCTTCAGCTTGTGAAAGACGCTCGTGAGGTGGTTCTTGACCGTCTTTTCGGAGAGCCCCAGCGCCTTGCCGATGTCCTGATTCGACAGGCCTTTTGCAATACAGCCGAGCACGTCCATCTCGCGCGGAGTGAGACGTTCTCCACGGCTCTCGTCCCAGATCTCCTTTGCCATGCGCCCAACGTCACCTGAGATAGCAGGGCGTGCCAAAAGAGACGCTCGGCGAGCTTCGGATAGACGAATGGATTGCCCTCGTTGACCATGTGGATTGCCTTAATGAGCACATTCGGTTCGACATCCTTGAGCAGGTAGCCGAGTGCCCCGTTCTTCAACATTTCGAGCACATAGTTATCGCTGTCGTGGATCGTGAGCGCGATGATCTTCACGCGTGCGCGCGCCTGCTTCAGCTGCTTCGTCACGTCCAGCCCCGTCAGCCCCGGCATATTGATATCGAGCAGGAGGATGTCGGGTTTGAGCATGAGCGTGCGCGCCAGTGCTTCCCTGCCCGTCCTCTGCTTCGCCGACGACCTCGAGATCGTCTTCAAAAATTCAGTACGCGCTTAATCCCCTGCCGCAAGAGCGCGTGGTCGTCTGCTAAGAGTATTCTGATTGCCACCCTTGATCTCCTCTTTCCGTCGTATTTCATCACTCGTCCAACACATGTGCTGTGAGAAAAATCATCAGTTCCGTCTCATTTCTGCTCGTCCGTACCGTGCGGAAGAATGCCCCCAAGAGCGGCAGGTCGCCGAGAAACGGAATCTTCGCGAGCGTACGCGACTCGTCGCTGTCAATGAGCCCGCCGATCACCATCGTCTCGCCGTTTTTCAGGCGGACCGTGGTGTCCGCGCTCCGCTTTTGGAAACGGTACGCCTTCAGATCGTCAACGAAAACAGGCGTACTGACCTCCGTGTGCACGCGCGCGACGATGTTGCCATCTGCCGTGACACGCGGCGTATAGCGTAGGATAATCCCTGCCTCGCGGTACTCGATGCCGGTCGTCGTGACATTATTCGATGTCGTCACGACCGGCACGGGTACCTCCGCACCGATATTGATCAGTGCCTCACGCCCCTGCACGGTCGTCACGTTCGGACGGGCAAGCATCTTTGCCTTGCCCTCCGAGACGAGTGCGCGGATCGCCGCCGTGTAGTAGAACTCATACGGCATTCCCTCGGGTCCGCGTCCAAAGCGTATGATCCCGGGGGCACTCGTGCCGTCCATCCCCGCATTTCGTCCGCTGACGTGCCAGCTGCCTGACACATCGCGTGAGACGTCCGGGTACTGCGGCAGAGATGACCATGACCAGTCGATGCCAAGTTCCTTTGCCGCCCGCTTGGAGACGGCAACAACACGCGCCTCAAGCGACACCTGACGCGGTGCCGTGTCGAGTGCAGAAACGATCTCACGCACGGCACGAGCCTCCGACTCCGTACCGTAAAAGAGAAGCGTATTCGTCGCCGTATCTACAAGGACACGCTGCGGCGCATCGGAATCCGAGTCCTCATTTTCGCTCGTATCTTTATTATTTTTCGACACGATTGCGCGTTTTCCTTCACCCGTGAGGGATAAATTTGCCGCATGGGCGAGTTCCTCGGGATCAGCATAGCGGACGACATAGGTATGAACGCGACGCTGTGCATCGCGCACCTCTGTGCCGACGGCCAGCCACACATCCCCATGCCGTTCAAGGTGGATCCCGCGAGCGGCGGCAATGAGGTGCAGCACCTCCTCCGCCTCGCCCGTAAGATGCGCCGTTACCGTCCCCGTCACGCTGTCATCGACGATGAGCGGCAGATTCCCCATGCGCGCCGCCGCGAGGAGCACAGACCGCACATCGCCGCCCGTCACATCAACGGTCACGGATGCAGCAGAAACCGGTGCAGCAAAAAGCAGCAGTCCAAAGAACACAGCCCTGATGATCCATCGCTTCATCCTATTTACTCCCTCGTAAGCGTAATGACGCCATGCGCCGTGCGCAGTGTCGCCGTTCGCTCAGTTAGTGCGTCAAGGGTATAGCCATGCCATGTATCGCCCGCAGCAAGCGCCGCGCTGTCCTTCCCTCTAGCGAGGATGGCGATCCTCCGTCCGTCTGCCCCCGTCACAACACCGCGCAGCACGAGCGGCGTCTCTGCCTTAGGCTGCGCCTGCGGCAGAATCGGTGGAGCGGCAGGAGTGAGCTGCGACGGCGGCTTTTCCTCGTGTGGCTTTGCCGAAATTGGCATAGCACCTGTCTCACCCTCCGCTGCATGCGCCATGGTAAAGGGGTTGTGCAGAGCCCTGCCCTCCGCCGCAGCGGACAGCCCCTGCACCTCTGTCACGGACACGTCAGAGCGGCTGACCGTGGGCGGCACTGGCACCGGTGGAGGATCCTCATGGAGCATGGCACCAAGAGAAAGGAGTAGGAGTAGTCCCGCGCCGACCGCCGCCTGCTGACGCCGATACCGCGCACTGAGATAGTCTTTCCAGCGTTCGAGCACGCATGCCTCCGATAAGCAAAGAGGGACTGCTGCTGCAGTCCCCCCAAAAACATATCCACATCGCTCAGACGTGCGGTTCCCACACCGCATGCCTAAGCATTTTTTTAGCCCTTTTTCTTCAGCTCTTGCAGCTTCGGTCCCATGATGCGCTTATACGCCTCAACACCCGGCTGATCGAACGCATCGACATCCGCCAACTCACCCTCGTAGGCAATGGACATCGCAAGCATGTAGAGCAGCTCGCCGAGATGATACGGCGTCAGCTCCGGCAGTGCAAACACGGCACTGTAGCGCTTGTTCGACGCAAGTGCATCGGCGTTTGACTGGCGCGCCACCCTCGCGCCGCCCCCCATCGTCACACCCGCCACATCCGCAAGTTTCTTGACCTCGGGGAACACATTCGGAATGACAAGATCATCTGCCCACTTGTCGATGCGGATGAACTGCACCACCTTGTTGAGCTTGCCCTCCTGATGCTGCTGCGTCTGCGCGTGCATATCCGTCGTGCCGACCGCAACGACAGGCGTACGGCCGTAGCAGACTTCCTTGCCCTCCTTGTTGAACTGCTTGCCGAGCGACTCGGCGAGCAGCTGAATGTACCACTCGGAGACGGACTTCAGATAGTCGCCGTAGGGCATCGTGACCTCGATGTCGCGGCCGTGTTTCTCGGATGCCGCAAACTTCAGCGCGGCGTTGAGCATCGCGGGATTCTTCCAGAGGTCGTCATTCTGACAAGCCTCGTCCATGTCACGCGCCCCCGCGAGGAAGCTCTCAATATCAAAGCCGATGCACGCGGCGAGCGTCAGCCCGACCTCGGTAAAGACGGTGAAGCGTCCGCCCACGCCGTCCGGCACAGCGAACTGTTTCCAGCCCTTGTCCATCGCGAGCTTTTTGAGCAGCGTCGGCTTCTCCTCGTTCGGGTCGGTGACCGCGACCACCTCAACCTCGATATTGTCCGCCTTCATGAACGCATCGTACATCACCATGAAGTTCGACATCGTATCGAGCGTGCCGCCCGACTTTGAGATGACGAGCAGCATGATACGCAGCGGCTGTCCGCCATGCGTTTTCTTGATCTGCGCAACATCCTTCATGTGGTTGATGATGTCGCCCGTGCGGCGCGGGTCGATGTTGTTGCCGCTGAAGTAGATGCGCGGATAGTTGTCCCGCTGCTCGTTCGAGAGCGAGTTCCAAAGCTCGCCGCAGTGCACGTCGAACAGCACCTTGTTCCCGAGGAAGGAGCCGCCGATGCCGAGTGAAATGACGACATCCGTATTCTCCTGCACGTGCTTACCGAGCTCCTTCAGACGTGCGATAGACGCGGGCGAGTTGATATTGCCTTCCTTGATGTACGGCGTCTGCGAGAACAGCACCTTCTCCGGCTCCCCGTCCTTCGAGAGATGCCCACGGATAAAAGCCCGTCTCACGCATGACCTTCATCGCTGCGTGCGCTTTTTGAGCGCATCGGCGTAGGAGGCGAGATCGGCATCGGTCACCTTTCCCTCACCATAGAGATCGTCATAGTCAAACGTAAAACCCTGACTTTCAGTACAAGACTCATCCCAAAAAGCCCCTTTCCTTTATGCGCGGATCTCCGCGAGCAGTTCGTCCGTCTTCTCCTTTAACAGGGCTTTGTCCTGACGCGTCTCCACATTGAGACGAATCACAGGTTCTGTATTCGACATACGCAGATTGAAGCGCCACTTGTCAAACTCGATGGAGAGACCATCCACCTTCGTCACCTTGCCGCCCGGACCGTACTTTGCTTCGATGCGATCCATGACCGCCTTGGCGTCGGCGACCTTGCTGTTGATCTCGCCCGAGGTCGGATAGCGATCCATACGTGCCTGCATGAGCTCCGACAACGTCTTGCCGCCCGCCGCGCTCATCAGCTCTGCGACGAGCAGCCACGGAATCTGTCCGCTGTCGCAGTAGGAGAACTCACGGAAATAATGATGCGCGCTCATCTCGCCGCCATAGATCGCGTTGACCTCGCGCATCTTGTCCTTAATGAAGGCGTGGCCGCTCTTGCACATGACTGCCTTGCCGCCAAGCTGCTCGGCGATCTCAAGCGTATTCCACGTCAGACGCGGGTCGTAGATGACGCTCGCGCCCTTATTCTTTTTCAGGAATGCCTCGGCGAGGAAGCCGACCATGTAGTAGCCCTCGATGAAGCCGCCCTTCTCGTCAAAGAGGAAACAGCGATCGAAGTCGCCGTCCCATGCCACGCCGAAGTCCGCCCCCGTCTCGCGCACGACCTTCGCCGTCGCCTCACGGTTCTCCTGCAGAATGGGGTTCGGCACGCCGTTCGGGAAATTGCCGTCCGGCTCGTTATAGACCTTGACCAGCTCGAAGGGCAGGAACTTCTCCATCGCATTGATGATCGGGCCTGCCGCACCGTTGCCCGTATTGACGACGATCTTATACGGTTTCAGCTTGCTCACATCGACATAGGAGAGGATATGCTTAACATATTCATCCAATATATCCTTCTTCTCGATATGTCCCGCCGAGGGTGCGGGGTCGGGATAGGTACCGCCAACCGCCATCGCCGCGATGTCCTTGAGCCCCGTATCGCTTGAGATGGGGCGCGACTCCGCGCGGACGAACTTCATCCCGTTGTACTGCTTCGGGTTATGGCTCGCCGTAATCATAATGCCGCCGTCGAGACCCAGATGCGCCGTCGTGAAGTAGATCATCTCCGTGCCGCACTGGCCGATGTCAACAACGTTGCAGCCCGCCTCCATCAGCCCCTTCGCGAGTGCATCGCGTAGTGAAGGTCCCGACAGTCGTATATCATGCCCAATGGCAACCGACTTCGCCCCAAACAGCGTCGGAAAGCTGCGTCCGACACGATACGCCAGTTCTTCATTCACCTCGTCCGGATAGACGCCACGCACATCGTATGCGCCAAAGCCCCTTGTCTGTTACTGCCATAAACGTCCCTCCTCATGGGTGCCCACGCGCCCCCGCTCCCCTCTCGGCAGTCATATAAACGATGCCGAAGAGGCATGAAAAATCGTATATAGTAGTATTTCGCCATTTTTTTCGCATTTCCTGTTTGCTTCCCAAAATTTTGAGAACGTTTTACTAAGAGTAACTCAGGAATCACTGATAAAATGAGGTCTGCCAGATTGGCGTAGATTTTTTCGTCCGAACGAGGTGGAAAATCGGACGCAGAGTGGTGCTCTGTGGAGGATTTTCCGCCGAAGTGCGGGCAAAAAAGATGCGTCAAGATGGTTGTACCGAATTTATCAGTGCTTCCTTAAGTTTACATCAATGACCTCTTGTGCTAGGGATAAAAAAATATCATAGAATGTTATCATTTGCTGCATGAAAGTCTGGTGTCCGCATGGACGAAGTTATGTCACGGCTGATCTTCCTCGTCACCGATCTGATTCTGCCGCTCATCGTCGGCTACGTTCTCTATCAGCGCCGACTGCTCTCCGACGGGATGCTCAATCGCCTCATCCGCATCAATATCGTCGCCTTCTTTACGCTGCTCTCGCTCTTCAGTTTCTGGGCTCTGCCGCTGACCAAGGATGTACTCGTCCCTGCCCTTTTTTTCTTTGCGTTTTATCATCCTCTTTCCGGGATTTATCAGTTGGCGTTTCCTCGGACGGCGGTTCCACAGCTCCATCGACCGCGGCACACATCTCATCTCCGCGCTGCTCTCGAACATCGGGACGCTCGGCGGCATCTGCGCCTATATCATCTACGGAGAGCGCGGCTTTGCCTATGCGCAGATCGGCAGTGCGTGTCAGAACCTCGTGCTCGTCCTGCTCGCCTTCCCCATCGCCCAGTACTACTATCTCCTGCACAAGAGCCACGGGCGCAGTGCCCGCCTTGACGCACGCGGCTTTCTGGGGCTCCTCATCTCGTGGAATCAGCTCAGCATCCTCGGCATGGCGGCGGGCTCGCCCTCAATGCGGGCGGTGTCGTGCGCCCGCCCTGTCCTCGCAGAGACGTTCTCCTATCTCATCCACGTCTCTGCATGGATTGCGATGCTCCCGATCGGCTCCCTCATCAACTTCCGACGGGCGCGCCACTTCATCTATCTGACCCTCGACATGATCCTCCTGCGCTTTCTGATCGTCCCCGCCGCCACCTTTATCGTGGCACGGCTCATCATCAGCGACCCCGTCATCCAGAACTCCCTCGTTCTCTTCGCGGGCGTCCCCGCTGCGATCAACGCCACCCTCACCGCCCGTCTCTACCATCTGAACGTCGACTACACCATCGCCGTCTTTCTCGTCACCACCGTTCTCTACCTCTGCATTCTCTTCCCCATCACCTTCTTCCTGTTTCGATAAATGAAATGCACTTTCTGGAGAGAAGGTGCCCGCGCAAACACCACCATAACAAGCCATCACACTAGAAAGGAGTCCTTCCCGTGGACAGTTCGGATTTTCGCATCATCTACCCTATTTACCGACCTTCTCGCGCCCCTCATCGTCGGTTACCTTCTCTATCGGCGCGGCATGATCTCCGATGACCCTCATCCGACGCATCCTGCGCCTGAACGTCATCGTCATCTACACCATCCTCGCCCCTCATGAGCTGCTGGACACTCCCCGATCTCGTGGGATCTCGCGCTCATCCCCGTCTATGGCATCCTCATCGTCCTCTTTCCGGGGCTCATCGGCTGGGCATTCTTCATCCGCAAATACCACAACCCGCTCGACCGCGGCGCCTTCCTCTGCAACGCCATGATGTCGAACATCACCACCCTCGGCGGAGTCTGTGCCTACATCATCTACGGCGAGCAGGGTTTCGGCTACGCGCAGATCATGGGCATCTTTCAGACGATCCTGCTCGTCCTCGCCGTCTTTCCAATGGCGCAGTTCTACTGTCTCCAGCATGAAAATCACGGCGGCACGGGCAAGGTTAGCCTACGCGTGCGCGACATTCTCCTCTCGTGGAATCAACTCAGCATCCTCGGCATGGCGGCGGGGCTTCTGCTCAACGCGGCGGGCATTGCACGTCCACCCGCTGTGGGCACGGCATTCGAGGGACTGATTCACTTCGGCGCATGGTTTGGCATGCTGCCCGTCGGTGCACTCATCAACCTGCATCGCACGCGTCGCTATGCGCCCTACACCCTCGACCTCTTCATCCTGCGATTTCTCATCATGCCAGCCTTTATGTTCGCGATCAGCTATCCCTTCGTCCGCGATCCCGTTCTGCTCGGAGCGATCATCGTCTTCTCCGTCACGCCCGGGGCAATCAACTCCGTCACAGCAGCAAAGCTCTACCGCCTCAACGTGGACTTCACTATCTCGGATTTTCTCACGACGAGTATCGCCTTCTTCTTTCTCGTCTATCCCGCACTCTACTTTCTGCTGCGGTGATTCGTTTTTCTCATCAAAGGGGACTGCTGCACGAAGTTTACAGCTCGTGCAGCAGTCCCCGTTGTTGATCAAATATGTATCAGATATTGAACCGTCCGACCTCGTTCTGCAGATCGGTCGCAACCTGTGCGAGGCTCTCGCTCGCCTCCGCAATGTCCGCGAGTGCCTGCGTCTGCGAATCCACCGATGCCTCGGCTTCATCCGTCGTCACATCGTTCTCGTTCGCGAGCTTCATCGAGACGCTCGACGATGTCCCGCGATCGACTTGTTCTTCTCCGACAGCTGCTTTGCTGATGCGTTCAGGCGCTCAACGACGCCGTCCGCATTCTGCACCGCCTCGCCGATCATCTCAAAGCGGCGCTGCGTCCGTCCGAGGTTGACGTTGCTCTCCTCGACCAGCTTCTTGGAGACCTCCATCGTATCCACCGCCTGCTGCGACTTCGTTTTCAGCTCGGCGATGATGCCGTTGATCTCATCCGTAAACCCGCGCGACTGCTCGGCGAGCTTGCGGATCTCCTCGGCGACGACCGCAAAGCCGCGGCCTGCCTCACCTGCACGCGCCGCCTCGATCGCTCGCGTTCAGCGCGAGCAGATTTGTCTGCTCCGAGATCGACTGGATCATCGCGCTCGCTTCTTCGATGCGCTCCGCGCGCTCGTTCGTCTCCTCGACGACGCGCGCGACCTCCTGTGTAGCGTCCGCCGTCTCCGTCGATTTCTTCATCAGATCGGAGAGGATCTCCGCGCCCTCGGTCTGGCGCTTCTTGATGTTGTCCGTCGCCTCGTTGAGGGCAATCATCACTTTTTCATTGTCTGAGAGAAGTCCGAGCACCTCATCCGTATGATCCGATGCCGTCTGCGTATCACTGACCTGTACGCGCGCACTCTCGGCGATGCCGTGGATGCCGTCGCGCACCTGTGTCGCGGAGTGCGCCGTGTTCTGTGCCGTCGCCGTCAGCTCCTCGCTCGTCGCAGCGACGGACTGCGATGCGCCGTTGATCTTGCCGACCATGTCGCGCAGGTTGTTTGCCATCCGTGCCAGCGAGGTGACCATCGAGCCGATCTCGTCCGTGCGGTACTGATGCTCGCGCACCTTCGCGCCCTTGTCCTTGTCGAGGTCAAGATCGGCAAAGCGTGCGAGCGTATCCGACACATCGCCGATAGGGGATGACCAGACGGCGACGCACGAAAGAGCGACAGGATAACGACGAGCACCACGATACCGATGATGGCGAGGACGACGGAAAAGATCACCATGTCGCGCGCAGCACCGACGAACTTGCTCTTTTCTGTCGCCGAGTAGATGGACCAAACGGTGTCCGTTCCCGGGAATTTCAGGGCGTGATAGATATAGACCATATCCTTGCCCGTTGTCGGTGAGACACGCGTCGTCGTATACATCGTATCCCCCGTACGCGCCCTTCTTCTCCTCCTCGGGGGACTTCATCAGCTCAAAGGCATTCTTCAGCAGGATATCCGGACTCGTTCCATGCCCGACCAGCTTGCCGGTGCTGTCAACCAAAATATAGATATTGTCCGGTGTACTGATCTTGGCGAAATCTTCCTGCACCTGCGAGACAGAGAAACCGAGCACAATCGAGCCAATGAACTGTCCATTCTCGATGATCGGCACGCCGACAGACACGATCATCGTATCCTTGCCGGCAATCGGCTCCAGATACGGCTCGGTGACGACGGGCTTCTTCGTGCTCTTCGGTGCCACATACCACGTTTTTGTGCTCGAAGCCCTGTCGCCGGCTCATACGCGACATCGCTGCCGACGCGTGAGGCATAGGACATCATGCGCCCCGACGCATCCGAGAGGGGGTTGCCCGCATAGGCTGCATCCTGCCCATCCAGAACGTCCGGTTCAAAGACCACGCCGGCACCGACCAGATAGTCATTCGCAAGCACGGTATCACGCAGCATCGCCTCGACCGCTGCGCGGCTGCGCATCTCGGTCGGCTGCTCCATGAGTGAGAGAATGCGCTCGCGCAGATCCTCCCCGGACTGCTGAACGCTCTCGTAGCGTGAGAGGATCGTCTGAGAACGTCCCCCCAGCTCGTTATACTGCGCACGCGAGCCTATCTCGAGGAGCCTCGTCGTATGCACGATACCCTACAAACGCAACGAGAATCCCCACCATCACCGCCACACCGACGCAGATGATGAGGTTCATCTGGAATCCGATACCTCTTCCCATCTTCTTCCCTTGATCCAAAAATCTTTCTCCTTTCTTTGACGCGGATTCCTCACGAGTATCGCGTCTCTGCACAGCCATGCAAGGCGCGCACAATCTCTATGGCTATCATATTCGACGCAACTGTTCTTTATCCTTCTTTAAGGAATCACTGAAATGAATCCTGCCGCATTGGCGTAAATTTTTGTTTCTGCACATTGGCGGAAAATGTTCCACAGCGTGATGTACGGCATAACAAATGCTATATGCTGTACGAAAAAAGCTGTCGCACCTATGTGCAGCAGCTTTTTTCGTTCAAATACGCATCAGATATTGAACCGACCGACCTCGTTTTGCAGGTCAGTCGCGACCTGCGCGAGGCTCTCGCTCGCCTCTGCGATGTCTGCGAGTGCCTGCGTCTGCGAATCCACCGATGCCTCGGCCTCGTCCGTCGTCACATCGTTCTCGTGCGCGAGCTTCATAAGACGCTCGACGATGCCCGCAATCGCACTGGTTCTTTCTCCGTCAGCTGCTTTGCTGATGCGTTCAGGCGCTCAACGACGCCGTCCGCATTCTGCACCGCCTCGCCGATCATCTCAAAGCGGCGCTGTGTCCGTCCGAGGTTGACGTTGCCTCCTCGACCAGCTTCTTGGAGACCTCCATCGTATCCACCGCCTGCTGCGACTTCGTCTTCAGCTCGGCGATGATGCCGTTAATCTCATCCGTAAACCCGCGCGACTGCTCGGCGAGCTTGCGGATCTCCTCGGCGACGACCGCGAAAGCCGCGTCCCTGCCTCTCCTGCACGCGCCGCCTCGATCGCCGCGTTCAGCGCGAGCAGATTCGTCTGCTCCGAGATCGACTGATCATCGCACTCGCTTCTTCGATGCGCTCTGCGCGCTCGTTCGTCTCCTCGACGACGCGCGCGACCTCCTGTGTGGCGTCCGCCGTCTCCGTCGACTTTCTTCATCAGATCGGAGAGGATCTCTGCGCCCTCGGTCTGGCGCTTCTTGATGTTGTCCGTCGCCTCGTTGAGGGCGATCATCACTTTTTCATTATTCTCAAGAAGTCCGAGCACCTCATCCGTATGATCCGATGCTGTCTGCGTATCGCTGACCTGTACGCGCGCACTCTCGGCGATGCCGTGGATGCCGTCGCGCACCTGCGTCGCGGAGTGCGCTGTGTTCTGTGCCGTCGCCGTCAGTCCTCGCTCGTCGCGGCAACGGACTGGGATGCGCCGTTGATCTTGCCGACCATATCGCGCAGGCTGGTCGCCATGCGTGCGAGGGAGGTAACCATCGAGCCGATCTCGTCCGTGCGGTGCTGATGCTCACGTACCTTCGCACCCTTGTCCCTTGTCGAGGTCAAGGTCAGCAAAGCGTGCGAGCGTATCCGACACATCGCCGATGGGGATGACCAGACGGCGACGCACGAAGAGCGACAGGATAACGACGAGCACCACGATACCGATGACGGCAAGGACGACGGCAAAAGATCACCATGTCGCGCGCTGCGCCGACAAACTTGCTCTTTTCCGTGGCGGACAAGATCGACCAAACCGAATCTGTCCCCGGGAATTTGACACTGTGGTAGATATAGACCATATCCGCACCCGAGGTCGGCGAGACACGTGTCGTCGTATACATCGTATCCCCGTAGGCGCCCTTCCGCTCCTCATCGGGGGACTTCATCAGCTCGAAGGCATTCTTCATCAGGCTGTCCGGACTGATCCCATGCCCCACCAAAGCTCCGGTTCCATCGACCAATGCGTAGAGATTCTCCGGCGTACTGATCTTCGTGAAGTCCTCTTGAATCTCCGAGACAGAGAAGTCGAGCACGACAACCCCGACGAACTGTCCGTTCACGAGAATCGGCACACTGACAGAAACCAGACGCATCTGTTTGCCGCCGACCGTATCCGTATACGCCTCGGTGATGTTCGTCTTCATCGTGCGCTTTGGTTTCTGATACCATTCCTTGCTGTAGGTCGGTGCCCCCTCAAACGAGACATCACTGCCGGAACGCGCGGCGTAGGTGATGACGCGCCCTGTGCCGTCAGAGAGTGGATCATCCAGATGAGCCGCGTCCTGTCCGTCAAAGGCATCCGGCTCAAAGACGGTGCCGACGCCGACCACATCGTCATTCGCAAGGACGGCATCACGCAGCATCGGCTCAAGTGCTGCACGGCTGCGCGCCTCGATCGGCTGCTCCATGAGGGAGAGAACACGCTCGCGCAGATCCTCGCCGGACTGCTGGACCCGTTCGTAGCGAGAGAGAATCGCCTGGGAGCGATAGCCCAGTTCGTTATACTGCGCACGCGAGCCAATGTCGAGGAGCTCGTCGTACGCACGATAGCCCACGAAGGCAACAAGAATCCCCACCATGACTGCCACGCCGACACAGATGATGAGATTCATCTGAAAGCCGATGCCTTTTCCCATTTTCTGCCCTTGCTCCAAAGCCATCTCTCCTTTCCCTGACGCAAATCCCCTGCAGGGACCGCATCTTAACGCACCTAACAAAGAGGTACGAACACTCTCTATGGGGACTTATTCGGCACGTTTCTTGCTTTTCCTTCTCTAAAAGCGAACTTAATCATCAAATATATAAATTAAATTTTTTTAAGGTTTTATCACTCATGAATAAATTGAATACTTTGTCATATTTTCTTTCGCAAGTATCACATATAAAGAGGGCTGTTGCACGAAGTTTGTAGCTTCGTGCAACAGCCCCCTAGATAGAATCAAATATGGAAGCGTCCAACCTCGTTCTGCAGATCGGTCGCAACCTGCGCGAGACTCTCGCTCGCCTCTGCGATATCCGCGAGTGCCTGCGTCTGCGAGTCCACCGACGCCTCGGCTTCGTCCGTCGTCACATCGTTCTCCTTCGCGAGCTTCATAAGGCGCTCGACGATGTCCGCGATGGACTTGTTCTTTTCCGTCAAATCCTTGGACGATGCATTGAGGCGCTCGACGACGCCGTCTGCATTCTTCACCGCCTCGCCGATCATCTCAAAGCGGCGCTGCGTCCGTCCGAGGTTGACGTTGCTCTCCTCGACCAGCTTCTTGGAGACCTCCATCGTATCCACCGCCTGCTGCGACTTTCGTCTTCAGCTCGGCGATGATGCCGTTGATCTCATCCGTGAATCCCGCGCGACTGCTCGGCCAGCTTGCGAATCTCCTCGGCGACGACCGCAAAACCTCGTCCCTGCCTCGCCAGCACGCGCCGCCTCAATCGCCGCGTTCAGTGCGAGCAGATTTGTCTGCTCCGAGATCGACTGGATCATCGCGCTTGCTTCTTCGATGCGCTCCGCGCGCTCGTTCGTCTCCTCGACGACGCGCGCGACCTCCTGTGTGGCATCCGCCGTCTCCGTCGATTTTTTCAGCAGGTCAGAGAGTATCTCCGCGCCCTCGGTCTGGCGCTTCTTGATGTTCTCCGTTGCCTCGTTGAGGGCAGTCATCACCTTGCCGTTGTCCTCGATAAGGTGCATCGCCTCCTCTGTATTCTCTGAGGCGGTCTGCGTATCGCCGAGCTGTACGCGCGCACTCAGCGATGCCGTGGATATTGTCGCGCACCTTGCCGGCTGCATGCGATGTATTCTGCGCTGTCGCCGTCAGCTCCTCGCTCGTTGCGGCGACGGACTGCGATACACCGTTGATCTTTCCGACCATTTCACGCAGATTGTTTGCCATCCGCGCCAGCGAGCTGACCATCGAGCCAATCTCATCCGTGCGGTACTGATGCTCGCGCACCTTCGCGCCCTTGTCCTTATCGAGATCGAGATCCGCAAAACGTGCGAGCGTATCCGACACATCGCCGATGGGAACCACGAGGCGGCGGCGCACAAAGACGGACAGGATGATGGCAAGCACGACAATGCCAATGACGGCAAGCACAACGGCAAAAATGACCATATCATGTGCCGTCCCGACGAACTTGCTCTTTTCTGTCGACGAGAAGATCGACCATACCGAATCCGTTCCCGGGAACTTGAGTCCATGATAGATATAGACCATATCCTTGCCCGATGTCGGCGAGACACGCGTCACCGTATACATCGCATCCCCGTAGGCAGCCTTTCGCTCCTCATCGGGGACTTCATCAGATCGAAGGCATTCTTCATCAGGCTGTCCGGGCTCATGCCATGTGCAACGAGGTTGCCGGTATTGTCCACGAGCAGATAGACGTTGTCCGGCGTGCTGATTTTTGCAAAGTTCTCCTGCACTGAGGTGAGGTTGAGATCCGCATCGACGACACCGATGAACTTGCCATCTTCGATGAGCGGAATCGAGTACGAGACAAGCATCGTCTTTTCGCCGTCAACCTCATCGTAGAACGCCTCCGTCAGCGTCGGCTTCATCGAGCTCTTCGGCTTTTTGGTACCAAGAGGCGCTGTCATAGCCCCCACTCGGACTCAAACTCGACATTGTCATTGTCGTCACGTGCCGCATAGAGCGTCACACGTCCCGAGCCATCCGATAGTTCGTCACCGACGTGGGCGGCATCCTGACCATCGAACGCATCCGGCTCAAAGACCACGCTGACACCTTCGATATTGTCGTTGGCGAGTACGATCTCACGCAGGATCTCGTTCAGATCCTCACGGCTGCGCGCTTCCTTCGGCTTTTTCCAGTTCCTTGTTTCACGCGCGCGCGCATATCCTCCGTCGACTGCTTGATGCTCTCATAGCGTCGACAGGATGAGATTCGCACGACCCTCCAGCTCGTTGTACTGGGCACGTGAACCGGTTGCGAGCAGTTCGTCGTACGCACGATAGCCGACGAAGGAGATGAGGATCGCAACCATCACCGCCACCCCGATAAAGATGACGGCGTTCAGCTGGAAGCCGATGCCCCTCCCCTGCTTATGTCCTTGTTCCTCCACAATTTCCTCTCCTTTCTCCTGTTCACCTTCCCAGCGCACAGGATACTCTTTCATAACCCCACAAAAAGTATGATGCTCAATCGAGATATGTTTCCCTTCTTTTTAGTTCGTCATTAATGTTTCTTTTCCTTCTCTAAAAATTTATTTGTTTTTTTCCGCTCTCTTTTATGGTATACTGTTGAACAGTTCTCACAACAAAGAAAACACAAAGGAAGTGCTTCTATCTCATGACAGCAACCGCATGGTCGATTCTGCCGCCGATTATCACCATTATCCTCGCCCTCTGGACAAAGGAAGTCTATATGTCCCTCATCATCGGCATCTTCTCGGGTGCGATGCTCTTTGCGGGCGGGAATTTTCTGCAGGCAACGCTCACGATGTTTCAGGTCATGGCGGACAAGGTGGGCGGCAACGTCAACATCCTTGTCTTTCTCGTCATCCTCGGCATCCTCGTCGCCGCCATTACGCGCTCGGGTGCGATGAACGCCTACGGTGAGTGGGCAACGCGGACGATCAAAGGGAAGCGCAGCGCATCCCTCGTCACCGTTCTCCTCGGCATCGTCATCTTCATCGACGACTACTTCAACTGCCTCACCGTCGGCACGGTCATGCGCCCTGTCACGGACAAGTTCCAGATCGCGCGGACCAAACTCGCCTACATCATCGACGCGACGGCGGCGCCGATCTGCATCATCGCCCCCGTCTCCAGCTGGGCGGCAGCGGTCGGCTCGTCTCTCCCGGAGGACTCTCCCATCGACGGCTTCATGCTCTTTCTGCAGACCATCCCGTTCAATCTCTACGCATGGCTGACGATCCTTTTATGCTCTATATTATATGGACGGGCGTGACTTCGGTGCGATGCGCAGGAGCGTCGAGAAATCCAACGTAGCGTTCGAGATCCCGAAGGAGTATCAGGATACGGCGGAGGCATCAGCAAGTGCGGCGAGCGAGGGACACGGCAAGATGATCGACCCTCGTACTCCCCCTGCTCGTCCTCATCGTCGCCTGCATTTACGGGATGCTGTATACGGGCGGCATCCACGAGGGCAAAGAGCATTGCGCAGGCATTCGCCGGCTGTGACTCATCAAAAATCCCTCGTGCTCGGTTCGTTCATCGCCTTCGTCTTTACGGGGCTGCTCTACCCTGCCGCGCCGCGTTGTTTCATTCAACGTATTCTGCGACAGCTTCGGCTGGGGATTCAAGGCGATGACCCCGCCATCTTCATCCTCTGCCTCGCGTGGACACTCTCGGGCATCTGCAGCAAGGAGTACCTTAAACCTCGGCGGTTTCGTCGGCACAGTCGTCGCCGCCAATGCGGGCGTCGTCATGTTCCTGCCGCCGCTCTTCTTCCTCGTCGCAGCAGGGCTTGCCTTCGCGACGGGCACGAGCTGGGGGACGTTCGGCATCCTCATCCCGATCGCCATCGCCGTCCTCGGACAGACGGCGCCTGACATTCTCGTTGTCTCCGTTGCTGCCATCCTCTCGGGTGCGGTCTGCGGCGACCACGCATCGCCCATCTCCGACACCACCATCCTCGCGTCGGCAGGAGCGCAGTGTCACCACCCTCGACCACGTATCGACCCAGCTTCCCTACGTCGCCGTCGTCGCCTCCTGCTCCCCTCATCGGCTACATCGCCGACGGACTGACCGAAAACGGCTACATCGGACTCGCCGTAGGCATCGTTTCCCTCGCCGTATTCATGCTCGTGCTCTCCTCACGCGTCACTTCGGCAGAGCGGTGAAAAACAATACGATACGAAAACGCCGCCAACGGGCTCTATGCCCCGTTGGCGGCGTTTTTTATCATATCTGGTTGTCAGCCCCGCGTCTTTACCGCCGGCGACGTTGTACGTAACGCCGTGGATATAGGATGCACGCTCCGAAGCGAGGTAGGGCGACAAGATCGGCGACCTCACTGAGCTTTCCGCTGCGTCCGAGCGGTGTGGTCTTCGTGCTCGCATAGCCCTTGCGCAGATCATCGACGGTGATGCCGCGCGTGTAGGCAAGAGCCTCCTCATAGGCAAGAGTACGCAGGCCCGTTGCCTCAAGAATGCCGGGCGCCACTGCGACCACGCGGACGCCAAGCTTGCCGAATTCCTTTGCCCATGAACGCGTAAAAGAATTGACCGCATTCTTCGTCGCTGCATAGATGCTCTGCCCCTCAGAGCCCTCGATGCCGCTCTCCGAGCTCATGTTGATGATCACGCCGTGTCCCTGTGCGACGAGCTCGCGCCCGACTTCCTGTGCGCAGAGATAGACGCCCTTGAGGTTGACCGCCGTCACCTTGTCAAAGACAACGTCGTCCAGCTCATACTTCCCATGCGGATCCTTCGGGTCGACCAGAAGGCGCGGGATGTTGATGCCCGCATTGTTGACGAGAATGTCGATGTGTCCGAACTTCTCCTTCGCCGCCGCAACCATTGCCGCAACGCTGTCGCGCTTTGTCACATCGGTGACCACGTAGAGCATCTTGCCCTGCGTTTTCATCAAAGGCAGGTGCCTGCGGGTTCATATCGCAGACGACGACATTCGCGCCCTGTGCCAGAAACTCCTCGGCGACCGCCTTGCCGATCCCCGACGCGCCCCCGGTAACAATCGCAGTCTTTCCCTCGAGATTCAGCCAGCTCATTGCATATTCTCCTTTTCCCTACCATTAGTTCTCGTACAGCCCCGCGCTGGCAATCCACGCGATGATAACCGCAAGCGGGCCAGTCATGAAGCGGGAGTAAAGGACAGCGGGCACACCGATCTCCACCGTCTTGGCATCTGCCTCGGCAAGACCGAGACCGACGGGGATAAAGTCGCAGGCACACTGGACATTGATGGCGAACACCGCAGGAAGCGCGAGGTTCGGCGGAATGTGTCCGAGACCGATCTCAACGCCGATCAGCACACCGACCACCTGCGCGATGACCGCACCCGGTCCAGGAACGGGGACAGGAGCGGGAAGGAGCAGATCAGTGCCAGGATGACGAGACCGATCGGCGAGGAAGCGAGCGGCGAGATGAAATGCGCCACGAAGTCGCCAAAGCCCGAACCGAGGATAACGCCAATCAGCATAGAGACGAACGCCATAAACGGCAGAATCGTCGTAATCATGGTATTGACGGACTCACGTCCTGCCTGATAGAACGTCGCGACAATACCGCCCATCATCTGTCCGATCTTTGCCATAAGGCCGCCGGACTGCTCGGTGATCTTCTTCGTCGTATCGTACTTCGGCGCGGGTGCCGCCGCAGCTGCATCGGATGCAGCCGGTGCAGCAGGCGCTGCCGAGCCGTCGCTGAATGCGATATTGTTCGGCTTGACCGCCGAGACGTAGATATCCTCCTTGATGTACTGGGCAAGCGGACCGGAGGGTCCCGTCTGCTTGACGTTCACCGTAAAGATGCGCTTTTGCGGGTAGATACCGCAGCGCAGCGTGCCGCCACAGTCAATGACCACTGCGAGGATCTCCTCCTCGGGGACACTGGTCTTGAAGCCATCCACAACCTCTGCGCCCGTCATCTCGCCGAGGCGAAGGGCAACATCCGAGATGACCCCGCCCGTAATATTGACGATTTTTATGCCGCTTCTCATCCGGCGTCAGTGTGAGCGGACCGCCAAATCCGCCCTGAACCCTGCCGAGACAACAACGCTTTTATACTCTGCCATAGTATTGCTCCCTTCTTCCTTACTTCAGCACAGCAGGCTCTTTGCTGAGCTCGACGCCCCTGCTGACGCTGCACATACGCCGTCGTGAAGTCCGTCAGCCAGCCGCGCAGGAAATTGACCACGAGACCGACGAGCAGATAGCGGACGGCAAGATCCGTATAGGGCAGTCCGAGTGTCGTGATGCCGTTGGCAACGCCGAGGAACACGAACATCTCACCGGGATTGACATGTGGGAACATACCGTTCATCGTATGGCACGCCGAGGACGATGCTGCATAGTAAGAAGGCTTGTAAAAATTCCGGGAGGAATTTTCCCAGCGAGAGTGCCATCGGGTTGCAGAGGAAGAACACCCCGATAAACGGCAGAATGACATAGCGGGAAAAACGGATTGCCCGCGCAGAAATGAGCAAATCGCTCCACGCGCTCATTTCCGACGAAGAGAACGATTGCGTTCATCGCGACGAGCAGACAGAGCAGCGTCGGGATAATGCCCGTCACCCAGCTGATGAGTGTCTCACCGCCCTTGTTGAACATCCCGATGAAGCCCTGTGCGAAAAAGAATGAGTGTGTCCATGCGTTTGTCTCCTTTCACATGGAAAAAGTTAGGGGAATCGCTGATAAAATGAAGTCTGTCAGATTGGTGTAGATTTTTGTCCTGTCAAGGAGACAAACCGGACGCATAGCCAAAGCTATGTGGAGGGTTTGTCGACGATGGCAGGGCGAAAAAGATGCGCCAAGATGACAGGGCTGAATTTATCAGTGCTTCCTGAGTCTTATGCTGAACCGGCGAATGCCGTGCCCTGCTCCTGATAGATCATATACTCCTCACGCGCGCCAAGTACGGCGCGGCGCGTTTGGCGATCATAGCGGGCGACATGCTCCTCATCGAGATCGAGAAGATTCACCCCATTGAAATCATCAAATGGTCGGAATCCCGCAAAGACGGTGACGCCCTTCATGATCTCCCCACGCAGGATATTGCAGTCCCCATCGATCACAAAGAGTACAATCGCTCCTGCGGCGAAACGTCCCTTTGCCTTGCCGATGGCAACGCGCCCCTCATGCCGCAGCTCACGCACATGCGCGGCAAAGCGGCGAAACTGGAGAATACTCAGTACAAGCTGAAGAACCCACATGCTCACCGCGATAACGATCAGCCAAAACATTGTTCTCACCCCCGAATTATTCATTGAGTAAAATCTTTTGCTGTCTCCTCATCCGTGATGAGAACATTGATATAGCGGCCGCGCAGGGCGCCGAGAATCGCAGGCACCTTCTCGCGCGACGCAGCCATGCCGATGCAGTACGGCAGGCTGCGGAGACGCTCGAGCTCGACGGCAATGATGCGGTCATGAAACTCGTTCGTCACGGGGCGGCCGTCCGCATCGTAAAACACGGAACAGATCTCCCCCACAGCGCCGCTGCGCAAGAGGCTCTCGATCCCCTCCCGGCCGAAACTCCCCATCCAAACCAAGTTGGAGGATTTGACGGGGGCGCCGATGCCGACAATCCCAACATCGAGCTTTTTCCCAAAGTTTTTGAAATCTGCTCGAAATTGATATCCTGTCGAATCGCCTCTGCGATCTCGCCCGTGCGCGCAATGGCAGGGGCATAGATATAATGACTGCGCCCGCCAAAAGCGTTTGCGAGCTCATAACAAAGCGTGTTCACATGAAGCTCGCTGTCGAGGCTCTCAGGCCCTCCATCGAGCGGAACAAAATCCGCACGTACCGCACGCATTTGTTCCTCGGACGCACAGCGCGTCAGTTCGCGGATGCTCGTCCCCCACGCCAGACCGATGGTCTGGCCATCGGCCGCAATCCGGCGCAAGAGGCCAAGCCCCGCCTGTCCCATGCGCTTTTTGACCAGCTCGAGGTCAATGCTGTGTGCGACGACACACGCCTCACGCAGCCCAAAGCGCCGCTCCAAGGCACTCTCGAGTTCCTCGTTGCTGTCCATCGCGACGGTGATGCGTACGATCCCCGACGCGAGCGCACGCCGTAGGTACTTGCTGACCGTCGTGCGGTCCACGCCGAGCCGCTGTGCGATCTCGCTCTGCTTCAAGCCTTCTGTATAGTATAGATTTGCCGCCTTGATAAGGATCCGTTTATCAACGGCCTGCATCATCATCCCCCTGTCCCATCAACCTTCACTTTTGTGACGAACCGGCTCACATGTTTCCGTTACGGATAGAATATAGCGCATTTTGTTATTGATCGCAAGAAAAAAAGACCATGATTTGAAATAATCACGGTCTTTTCCCAATAATTGATCAAACGTCGTCACATAAGTGACATCACTATATCAAAAGTGACAATGTATTACTTATCCATCATTCCGTTCATCCAGTCGCGCAGAACAACTGCCTGATTGAGCTGTGGATCCTTCGCCCCATAGAGGAGTGTGACATTCTCCCCCTTTGCGAGATGCTCAGCGACCGTCTTAGTATGGGTGGGGGCAGCCGTCCCCGTCGAGAGCTCCGTCCGATATTTCTCGGTAAAGGCCGCATAGTTCTCCGCCTTGTGGCCGAACCACTTGCGCAGCTCCGGTGTCGGCGCGATGTCCTTCCACCAGTCCGAAAGAGCGGCGTGCTCCTTCGAGATGCCGCGCGGCCAGAGTCGATCCACGAGAACGCGGAACCCATCATCCTCCGCCGGTGACTCATAAACGCGTTTGATACGAATTTCTGCCATAATAACGCTTCTTTCTATCACATCGAAAATATAACTACATTCATCTTAGCACATTTTCGCATCTGCGTCAGAAAATCTTTCGCATCTGGTCATATCTCTCAACTATAAGCCCCGCCTCACGCCGAACGGGCAGCCTTCATCGGTGCATCCATACCGATATAGTCCTGAACGGAGCGCACCTCACCCGTGCGCAGCGCCGCAATCATGCGGTTGATGCGCGGCGGCGGCGTCCACTCGAGTGGAAGGAAACACCCCTCGCAGTGATTATACATGACGTGCAGATCGTTCTCCGCCTGCCGCCGCAGCACTGCATACTCCGCCGCACGCCGCTCATAGCGCCGCCCCGCACGCAGATAGCCGATCACACTGACCGCCGCCCACAGGACAAAGTAGTACGTCCAGACGAAATGCGGCAAAAAGGGCGACAGCGGGAAATAGACGAGCGCCGCAGCAAGCCCGCCTGCCAGCCCCCAGAACAGAAAAGACGGATGCGAAAATCCGCTCTCAATATATCGCAGATCATCTGCTACCTGATAGAGATTGCTGTACTCCACAAAGTAATCCCGCAGCCGCTCAAGTCCCGCCAGCTGTGCTGCCATCGTCTCCGGCGGCGGACACGGTGCATTCAGCGCGACTTCCTTCGGCATCGCATGGCGTTTACTTGCGGCCGTATCGGCGATGAAGCTCCATGTCTCAAGCTCGTCATCGACGAGGGCACGTCCCCCGCAGTGCGGACAAATGCGCGTCAGATTCTCGATCTTCGCGCCGCATTCCTTGCAGATCATCCGTCTCTCCTTTCTGAAAAATACTTGCTGGTATAACTATCTCAACCGATTGATAATTATTGTGTAGCCAATCGCTTAGAATATAGGAACATTCTACCACAAAATATTATCTTTGTCTAATAAAGCAGATTTTTATCCACAGGACATCTGTCATAAGTGATCGCAGATAAAATGAGGCATGCCAGATTGACGCAACTGTATTTATCCGTGCGGTTCTGTGAGAATCAATGAAAAAAATGCTGCTGCACATTGATTTCGTACAGCAGCACCCAAAGTCCCAGCTTACCAGACAAACAATCCACAGATTGCGGCAGACAGCAGCGAGACCAGCAGTCCGGACAGCATCATGTAAACGACGTTGCGCGCGACGATCAGATTGCGCTCAGGGTCAACCAGTCCCTTGAAGCAGCCGAGGATGATGCCGACCGTTCCGAGATTGGCGAATGACGTAATGAACACAGTCATCACGGCCTGCATGTGCGCCGGCCACGTCGGAACCATCTCCTGAATCTGCAGCATGACGACAAACTCGTTCGTGATGAGCTTTGTGCCCATGTACTGGGCAATCTGGAACGCCTCTGCCGGCGCAAGGCCGAGCAGCCACGCAAACGGGAACAGCACGACGCCGAGGATGAGCTCGAGCGAGAGCGATGCATGCAGCAGACCGAGCAGGACATTAACGCACCTAGAGTAGTGCCACGATGGCGATGACGTTCGCACAGATGATGAGGACAAGACGCCCTGCACCGAGAATCGACTCTGCGAGGTAGGAGAAGAACGGCTCGCGCTCCCCGCCCTCACTCAGCGTAGCAATCGTGTCCGCCTCCGGCGCAACCTTCACGGGATGGAGAATCGAGGAGACGAGCAGCTTGCCGACCCAGCGGATGATGAACGGCAAAATGCCGAAATACGTGAGGATGTCAAAGAGCGGCACGACGAAGAGGATCGGCAGGCGCCCTGCCGCGAAAAAGTTCATCTGCGGTACGTTGACCCAGTCAGGGAACACGAACGCGATACCGACGTACGAGATGTTGATCAGCTCTGTGAACCCGCTCGCAGCGGCCGTAATCATATCGCGGCCAATCTGGAACGATGTCAGGAACCACGCGAGCACAAGGTTCAGCGTGAGAAGCGAGGCAACCGAACGCCACTGGATCGCCTTGCGGTTCCGCGAGGCGAGCACGCCGATGCCGAGGAACACCACAAGGCCGAGCAGGTTGACGAAGAAAAACATTCGAAATTCTCCCCGTAAGAGTTTTTTTGGCTAGGGGAATCGCTGATAAAATGAAGTCCGTCAGATTGGCGTAGATTTTTCGTCCGATTGAGGAGGCAAACCGGACGCATAGCCAAAGCTATGTGGAGGATTTGCCGACAAAAAGCGGGCAAAAAGATGCGCTAAGATGGCGGTGCTGAATTTATCAGTGCTTCCCTAGTACCGTACGACCTTGTCTTTTCCACGCGGGCATAGACAAGCGGACGGCTGGGCGGCACCTCTTTTCCAATGGTAATCGCCGCACGGAAGAGCTGCGCCGCGCTTTCGCCGCGCTGCGTGCTCTCGGTATAGAGCGTTGCGATGACATCGTCCGACGTCACTGCATCGCCGTACTTCTTATGCAGGATAAGCCCGGCGGCGAAATCGATCGGACTGTCCTTCGTCTCGCGCCCTGCGCCGAGCACAACGCTCGTCTCGCCGATTTTCTCCGCATCCATGGCGGTGATATAGCCGTCCGCCCCCGCGCGAATCTCCATCTGCACAGCCGCCTGCGGGAACTTCGATGCGTCGCGCAGCACGGCATCGTCACCGCCCTGCCGCCGCACCATCGTACAGAACGTCTCGAATGCCGATCCGTCCGCAATCGACTGCTCCGCCATGCGGCGACATTCCTCGATCGTCCCCTTGCCGACGAGGTAAAGCATGTTCGCCGCGAGCTGGAGCGACACCTCCGTCAGGTCATGCGGCCCCTTGCCGCGCAGCACGTCCATCGACTCTGCGACCTCAAGGCTGTTGCCGATACCGTGACCGAGGGGCGTATCCATATCCGTGATCAGCGCAACCGTGCGCCGTCCTGCCCCCTCGCCGATGGCGACCATCGTCTGCGCGAGCGCGATGGCATCGTCGAGCGTCTTCATGAACGCGCCCGAGCCCGTCTTAACATCGAGCAGAATGCAGTCCGAGCCTGCGGCGAGCTTCTTGCTCATAATCGAGGATGCAATCAACGGGATGGAGTCAACCGTCGCCGTCACGTCGCGCAGCGCATAGAGCTTCTTATCCGCTGGCGCGAGGTTGCCCGACTGGCCGATGACCGAGACGCCGCACTCGTTCACGATGGAGAAGAATTTCTCCCGCGAGATCGCCGTCTCATAGCCGGGGATTGCCTCCAGCTTGTCCACGGTGCCGCCCGTATGTCCGAGACCGCGCCCGCTCATCTTTGCGACGCGTCCCCCGCAGGCGGCGACAATGAGGGCGCAGATGAGCGTCGTCTTGTCGCCGACACCGCCGGTCGAGTGCTTATCCACCTTCTTGCCGGCAATCGCCGAAAGATCGACACGGTCGCCCGAGTCCGCCATGGCAATCGTCAGTGCGGTCGTCTCCTCCGCCGTCATGCCGCTGAACCAGATCGCCATCAGCATGGCGGACATCTGGTAGTCCGGAATCTCCCCCGCAACATAGCCCTCGACCATACAGCGCAGTTCCTCGGCAGTCAGTTCGCCGCCGTGCTTCTTCTTCGTAATCAGGTCATACATGCGCATGGGTACATCCTCCTCAGCGGGCAAGAATGCGCGGCAGCAGGCTCTCGCCCTTTGTCGTCAGCGCTGCATCGAACATATCCGCCACCGTCGCACCGATCATGGCGAACGTCGGATACGTCCGAGGTTCGTGTTCGGGCGGATCCGCGCACCATAGACGAGGAGCGGCACATACTCGCGCGTGTGGTCGGTGCCGGGCGCGCCGGGGTCGCAGCCATGATCTGCTGTGATCATCAGCACATCGTCCTCGCGCATATTCTCCATGAACGTGCCGAGCTGCACGTCGAACTCCGTCGTCGCGCGCGCATAGCCTGCGATGTCGCGCCGATGCCCATACGCCATATCGAAATCAACGAGGTTGACAAAAGCACAGCCCCGTGAAGTCCTCCTGCTGGATGCGGAGCGTCTTTTCCATGCCGTCAGTGTTGCTCTCGTTGACGCCCGTGCTGCGCGTGATGCCGCGTCCCGCGAAAGATGTCGCTGATCTTGCCGACCCCGATGACCTCACAGCCCTTGCGCACGAGCGCATCCATCATCGTATCGCCCGTCGGATCGAGGGAGAAGTCATGACGATGTGCGGTACGCTCGTAGTTCGGATAGCTGCCGACATACGGGCGTGCAATAATCGCGCCCGACGCCGTGCTCGCCCTGCATGATCTCGCGCGCCGCACGGCAGTAGTCATAGAGGCGCTCGACGGGCACATCGGCCTCGTTCGCCGCGATCTGCAGCACGCTGTCTGCCGACGTGTAGACGATGAGACCGCCCGTCTCCTCCTGCTCACGCCCGTAGTCGTGGATCACCTGTGTGCCGGAATAGGGCTTGTTGCAGAGCATCTTCTTTCCATCGCACGCCGCCGAGAGACGCTCGAGGATCTCGGGTGGGAATCCATTCGGATACGTCGGCATGGGCTGCTCGGAGACGATGCCCGCGATCTCCCAGTGTCCGATCGTCGTATCCTTGCCGCGCGAGAGCTCCCGCAGGCGGGCAAAAGCGCCGATGGGGCTGTCTGCCGGCGTGCCGCAGCCGACGCCGTCGATGTTGAAGAGCCCCAGTTTCGTGAGGTTCGGCGCGTGCAGCTCCGGCGAGGTCGTCAGCGACGCGAGTGTGTTGCATTTCCCGTCGCCAAAATCCGCTGCATCCGGCTCATTTCCCGATGCCGAAGCTGTCGAGCACAATGATGAATACGCGTTTGATACCAGCCATGGCTGTCTCCTCCCTCCGTTAGGCGATGGACGCCTCCAGTGCAATCTCGATCATCTCGCTGAACGAGGTCTGACGCTCCTCCGCCGTGGAGGGCGGCTCGTCGCTGACGAGATGGTCGCTGACGGTAAAGAGCGCGAGCGCACGCACGCCGAACTTCGCCGCGATGAGGTAGAGTGCCGCCGCCTCCATCTCGAGGCCAAGGACGCCGTAGCTCGCGAGCTTCTGGATGTCCATTTCATCATCGTAGAAGCGATCCTGCGACATCACGTTGCCGACGCGCACAGAGATTCCCTTGTCTGCCGCTGCCTGATAGGGCGTGACGCAGCAGGTCAAAGTCCGCCACCGGTGCAAAGTTGACCGAAGCGCCGAAGATGTTGCGCGGCATGGAGGAGTCGGTCGTCGTCGCCCTGTGCGATGAGAACGTCGCGGATGTGGATATCCTGTGGCACGCGCCACAGCTGCCGATGCGGATCAGCGTCTTGCAGCCGTACTCGCGGATGAGCTCGTTGACGTAGATAGAGATCGAGGGCATCCCCATGCCCTGTCCCCTGCACGGAGATGGGATGTCCCTTATACGTGCCGGTGTAGCCGAGGATATTGCGGATGTTCGTGTACTCCTTCGCACCTTCGAGGAAGTTCTCGGCGATGTACTTGGCGCGGAGCGGGTCACCCGGCAGGAGAATGCGCTCGGCGATTTCGCCCTTCGCTGCGGCAATGTGTGGGGTTGGCATAATGTGTACCTCTCTTTCGTCATGATAGAAAAATTTTTATCGTAAACCGCCATAGCGGTCTATGTCACTAGTGCTGCCTCAAAGACGAGCTGCAGGAGAAACAGTACGCCGAGGACGTAGGAGAGCGTTCCGAGCTCATGGCGGCGTCCCGTGAACACTTTCATCATGGGGTGCGCGGCAAACCGAACGCGAGCCCCGTCGATATGCTGTTCGTCAGAGGGATGAGCACGATGATGAGGAACGCAGGGAACCACTCGGAGAAATCCTGAAACTGGATGTTTTCGAGATGCTGCATCATCAGTGCGCCCGTGATGATGATGACGGGCGCGACAGCCGCCTGTGGAACGTAGGCGAGCAGCGGAATGAATACGAGTGTGAGCAGGAACAATGCGCCGCCGACGAGTGCCGTCAGCCCGCTCCGCCCTCCTTCGACAATGCCCGCCGCACTCTCTGCGGCAGCGACGGTCGGGCTCGTTCCGAGCACCGAGGACAGCACCGCCGTCAGGGACGAGGCGCGGAATGCATTGCGGAACTTTTGCCGTATCGGGCAGCAGTCCTTCGAGCAGGCCGATGGACTCAAAGACGAGGATCATCGTCATCGAGAAGACCGCGAGCCAGAACGAAACGGTCAGCATGGAGGAGAAGTCCTCTGCAAAGAGCAGTGCACCGTACTCACCGAGCCGCGTCATATCGATCTCAATCGTATTGGCTTGAACCAGACCAAGCGCATTGGCAATGACCGTCACGATGAGGATGGCGATGAAAAATCCGCCCTTCACCCGCCGCTGGTAAAACAGCAGGCTCAGCACGAGGCCGAGGAGCGCGAGCAGCGCAGAGGGATTCCGCAGATCGCCGAGCGCGAGGATCGAGTTCTCGCCGGCGCGGATCAGCTCCGCCTTCTCAGACCGATCTCCACGAGGAACAGTCCGATGCCCGCCGTCACAGCATATTTCAGCGATTTCGGCACAGCATCCGCCAGCACTCTGCCCGCACGCGTCACCGCCAGAGCAAAGAAGATGAGCGCTGAGACGAGCGAAATGGCAAGTGCCTCCTGCCAGCGAAAGCCCATGTTCACCACGACGGTATACGTAAAAAGAATGCGTTGATGCCCATGCCGGGCGTCAGAATGATCGGCGCATCCGCCCAGAACGCCATCAGCAGGCACCCGATCGCCGAGGCGAAGATCGTCGCGAACACGCTCAGCTCCGCCGGGAATCCCCCAGTCCGCAAGGATCAGCGGGTTGACGATGACGATGTACGAGATGGCGAAGAACGATGTCAGCCCCGCCATCACCTCCACGCGCCTGTTTGGCACGTTGTTCGAACTCATATCTCATCCCCCTTTTTTAATAAGTATATCAAATAAAAATAAGCGAAAAAGGACATGTGACTTTTTCAGCGCGAATTTTATTCGTTAAAAATAGAGGAGAAATGATACATCCCGCGATTTCCATATAAAGAGGAGCATCATCATGCTTTTTGCCGCCATTTCCCCGAAGTGCCGCCGCACCTCCTGCGCACGGCACGTCCGCTCCCATTCCAGCCCGACGAGATCATCCGCTGCAAGGGAACGCATGCCGACACGGTTTACATCCTCCTCGCGGGACGCGTGCGCATCATCAACGAGTTCGCAAGCGGTGATCGCTATGTGTTCGCCATCGCCGACCCGCCCATTCCTCGGTGAGTACGAGGCACTCGCTGGTACGCCGTACTATGCCGCGACATGTGAGGCAGAGACAGTATGCGACCTGCTCGCCATCAGCATCGACGCGTTCGGTGCATGGCTCCAGCACGACGCGGCAGCAGCGTTTTCCATCGCCTGCATGATCGCGCGCGAAAATCATGGCCCATCTCGGACGAATACGGTCAGATCAAATACCTGACGGTGCAGTCGCGCTCCTCGCCTACCTGCAAAAGCAGCTGCCCCCGACCGATGCCGCCGTGCGCCTCCCCATGCGGCGGCAGGACATCGCCGATGCCATCGGTACGAGCCTGAAGACGGTCAACCGCAGCGTCGAACGCCTCCGCGCAGAGGGGATACTCTCCCTCGACCGCGGCAAGATCGCCCTCACCCCCGAACAATGTGCGAAGGTGCGGACAATGGATGTGCACCAAAAAACATAGGGATCCTGCGGCACTTATTCTGTGATACACGAAAGGCGCTGCGCGAAGTTTGTAGCTTCGTGCAGCGCCTTTTTAGTGCCCCTTCCACCGCTTGCTGACCTGTCCAGAAGCAAGCCCCTAGAGCGCAGCTGATTGGGAAACAGGTCGTAGTGCGAAAAACGTCCCAAGAACACGAGCGTTAGCGACGTGTGATTGGTTGACGTTGACCGCTCGAGTTCCCTTCCCCGTCTCAGCCTAGTTTTCCCTCTTGCGCTTTGACCGATAGCCGAGCCAGAGCACGATCAACCATATGGGCAGGATCGGCACGGCAATCTACATCCCGGGGATCTGTGCCATCATGATGACAACCCCCGCGAGGAAGATGAGACAGAGGTAGTTGATCCACGGATAGAACGGCGTGCGGAATTTGATCGGCTTTCCCTCACGCGCGCACTGCCTGCGGAATTTCAGATGCGTGACGACGATGGTCGTCCAGCTGATGACCGCCGCACAGGTCGCAATCGCGATCAGGTGAGAAATGCATCCCCCGGGAAGAAGTAGTTGAGAAAGACGACAATGAGCGTCATCCCCGAGGAGATGAGGATGCCGCGTACGGGCACCCCGCGGTGCGAGAGCTGGCAGAGTGCCTGCGGTGCATCGCCGCGCTGTGCGAGTCCGTAGAGCATACGACTGTTGCTGTAGATCGCGGAGTTATAGACCGAGACCGCCGCCGTGAGTACGACGAAATTCAGGATATGCGCCGCCGCAGGGATGCCGACGTTGCGGAAAAATCTGGACAAAGGGGCTCGCATCCGCGCCGACCTCGTTCCACGGCCAGAGTGCCATGAGAATCGCCATGGTGCCGACGTAGAAGATGAGGATACGCCAGATGACCTGATTGATCGCCTGCGGGATGGTACGGTCGGGATCCTCTGCCTCGCCTGCTGTGATGCCGATGAGCTCAATGCCGCCGAACGAGAACATGACGACCGCCGTCGCGAGGAGGAAGCCCCACCAGCCATTCGGCAGGAATCCCCCGTGCGCCCAGAGGTTGCTGATGTTCTCGGGGAACGGTGCGCCCGTCACGAGCAGCCAGCCGCCGAGCCCGATCATGAGGCACAATCGCCGTGATCTTGACGAGTGCCATCCAGAACTCCATCTCGCCATAGGCACGCACATTCGTGAGATTGAGGATGGTGATGACCGTGAGACAGACGAGCGCAGAGAGCCACTGTGGCAGATCGGGCAGCCAAAAAAATTCATATAGATGCCGACCGCCGCCAGCTCCGCCATGGAAACGATGATGTAGTTGAACCAGTAGTTCCAGCCGGAGAGGAAGCCCGGAAAGTCGCCCCAGTACTTTCCCGCATAGTGACTGAACGAGCCGGAGACCGGCTCATCCACCGCCATCTCGCCGAGCATCCGCATGATGAAGAAAAATCAGCGACGCCGCCGAGCAGATATGCGAGCATGACCGCCGGCCCCGCGAGCGCGATTGTCGAGACAGAGCCGTAGAAAAGCCCCGTGCCGATCGCGCCGCCGAGGGCGATCATCTGGAGATGCCTGTTCTTGAGCCCACGCCGAAGGGCGGGCGATGCTTCCTTTTCCTGCATAAATCCTCCGTCCAAAATACTTCTATCCGCGCTGACGCGATTTTAGTGTCTGTTCCACTTCGCGTTTTGCCGCCTTTTCCTTCAGCGACTGCCGCTTGTCGTAGTTGTGCTTGCCGCTCGCGAGTGCCAGCTCGAGCTTTGCACGGCCGCGCTTGAAATAGACCTTCAGCGGGATGAGCGTCATGCCCTTTTCCCGCGTCTTGCCGAAGAGCTTCAGTATCTCCGCCTTATGCATGAGCAGACGGCGCACGCGCAGCGGGTCATGGTTGAACTGATTGCCCTGATCGTAGGGGCTGATGTGCATGTGGTCGAGGAATACTTCCCCGTTCTTGATGTAGGCGTAGCTGTCGCGCAGATTCGCCTTGCCGGCGCGCAGGGACTTGACCTCTGTACCGACCAGCTCCATCCCGCCTCATAGGTCTCGTGGATGAAGTAGTCGTGCCGCGCCTTGCGGTTCTCACAGGCGATCCGTACGCCCTCGTTTTTCTTTCCCATTGATGTTCCTCATTCGGTGCCTCGCGTGCCGCCCTCCGTCTTGCGGTTCATGCGGCGTGCGGGGCGCGGCGCGCGGCGCGGCTTCTCCGTCCGCTCCGGCTCCTCACTCCGGCTGCGGTAGCCCGGCGGATCGGGCCAGACCGCGCTGTTGAGCCCCGTCACCTTGACGCGGTGATAGTCGCGTCCGCTGCGCTCATCGTCACGACGGCTCTCACTGCGACTGCGTCCGCCGCGTGGCGGGCGGTCTGCGTTTGGCTTTCCGCCGCGCTCACTGCGCCGCGAGGCCGGCTTGCCGTCCGTCCGTGCCTTGCGCGGCACGCTCTCCGCCGCCGCATGGGCGGCGCGGTCGCCCTTCTGGGCGTGGCTGCCGCTCGTACCATGTGCGCCGCGCGTTTTTCCTGCGCCGTTCGCCATGGCTTTCGCCGGCTGCAGCGACGGGAGCGTCGCGGCGCTCGCCCTTCCTGCGGCGCGGGCTGCGCGTCTGCTCCGTCCCCGCATCCTTCTTCGCGGGGCGGAGGGCAGCGCCGCGCTTCGCAGGGGAGGCCGCGTTCGGATCATAAACGCCGTTGTCCTTCAACACGAAGTCGAGCGTCCGCGCCTGTACGTCGGCGCGCGTGATGATGATGGTCACCGTATCACCGAGGCGATAGCGTGTGCCCGTGCGCTCGCCCACCATCGCATACTGATCCTCGACGTAGGTATAGTAATCATTGACCATGGTCGGGACGTGGACCAGCCCCTCGACGCCGTTCTCGAGCTCGACGAAGATGCCGAACGCCGTCACGCCGCTGATGACACCCTCGTAGGTCTCGCCCACGAACTGCGCCATGTACTCGATTTTTTTCATATCGGTCGTCTCGCGCTCCGCCTCGATGGCGATCCGCTCACGTGCCGAGGTGTTCCGCCGCCTCGGGAGGAGCGCACGCAGACGCTCGCGTTTCTCCGCCGCGATATGCCCCGTGGCAAACGTCTCGCGCAGGGAGACGATGCACGAGGGAGGTCGGGGTAGCGTCGGATCGGCGAGGTAAAATGCGTATAGTAGCGCGCCGCAAGACCAAAGTGCCCAAGGCTCGCCGTCGAATAGCGCGCCTGCTGCATCGAACGCAGTGCGACGGCCCCGATGATGCGCTCCTCGGGCTGCCCCTGACGCGGTCGAGCACCTGCTGGATGTCGGAAGGGCGCACCTTGCCGTCCTCATCGACATGGAGGCGCAGACCAAGCGCTGCGAGGAGGCTCTGCAGACGCTCGATTTTCTCAGAGGTGGGCGTCTCATGCACGCGGTAGACGAACGGCTCTTCCTTCAGCTCCATGTGGCGCGCCACGGTCTCATTGCCGCGAGCATGCACTCCTCGATGATGGACTCGCCGATCGAGCCCGTACGCTTTTTCGAGCGCGACGGGATGTCCATCGGCGTCGAGCTTTACCTTGACCTCGGGCAGCTCAAAAGTCAATCGAGCCGCGCCGATGACGCTTGGCGCGCAGCACCTCGCGCAGACGGCGCAGCGTATCAAGCATCGGGCGGATGTCGCCGTTGTCCGAGACAAACGGCTCATCACCGGCAAGAACGCGGTTGACGAGCGTATAGGTAAGGCGGCGCGCAACATGGATCACGCACGGCACGATCTCATAGCTTCTGACCTCGCCGTCCATGCCGATCTCCATCTCGCACGCCATCGAGAGACGATCCACGCCCTCGTTCAGGCTGCAGATCCCGTTCGACAGCTCCTTCGGGAGCATCGGAATCACGCGGTCGACGAGATAGACGCTCGTCCCGCGCCGCGCCGCCTCACGATCGAGGCGGCTCGCCCGCACGGACATAGTGGCTGACATCGGCGATATAGACGCCGAGGAAGAACCCACCGTCCTTCTCATAGGCGTAAACACCGTCGTCAATGTCCTTCGTATCCTCACCGTCAATCGTGACAATGGGGAAATCACGTCGGTCACGCCGCCCTGCATACTCCTCAGGAAGCGGATCCTTCGGGCAGCGCGCCGCCGCCTCTGCGACATCGGGCGGGAACTTCTCATCGAGATCGTAGGCGCGCATGACGGCGAGCACGTCTACGCCGGGGTCGCCCGTCTTGCCGAGCACCTCGACGACACGCCCTCGGCGCTCCTGCGCTGCTCCGGCCACTTCGTGATCTCGACGACGACCTTGCTGCCCGTCTTTGCCCCGCCAAAGTCCTTTTTCAGCACAAAGACATCGCGCCCGATCTTCGTGCTGTCGGGCGTGACAAAGCCGAACGCCTTGCTGCGCTCAGAACGTGCCGACGATATGTGTATTGACACGCTCGAGGATACGGATGATCTCCCCTCGCGCGCGCGTCCCGGCTGCTCGGACGGCGTGACGCGTGCGACCACACGGTCACCGTGCATCGCCGTCCCCATCGCACTGCCGGGGACAAAGACATCCGTCTCCTCCTCCGTCTCGCGCACATCGGGGATGATAAAGCCGAACCCCTTCGGCGACATGGAGAGCCGCCCACCACGAGATTCATGCGGCTCGGCAGACCATAAAGGCCGCTGCGGTTGCGGATGACCGCACCCTCGGCCTCAAGTGCGGCAAGAGCATCGGAGAGCTCCTTCCTTCGCTCTCCGGGAGCCCCAGCCCCATACGCAGCTCCGCCTCAGGCAGCGGGCGATAGGCGTCCTCCCGCATAAAGGCGTAGATCCTCTCCCTTGAGCGTATCCAGTTGTTCCTGTTCCATATTTTCCTCTTTTTCGTTTCTACGATCTTCTTCCCCTGCACAGCCTTCTCCAAAAATCTGCCGTGCGCTCAAATACGCGCTCCCTGACCCCCTCGTCGAGCGGAAGCAGATGAGCCCGCATCAGGGAGAATCACCGTCTCACAGTCCGTGCTTGCCACGTGTGCGCGCAGCTCCTCGGCACTCTTCGGATCCGCCGTATGGTCACGCGCTCCGTGGACGATCAGGAGCGGCGCGCGCACCTTGCCCAGCTCGCTGCGGGCAGCGGCAATCACATCCATCATCTCGCGGACGGAGACGAGCGGCATACGCCGATAGGTGTTGTTCGCTCCCTGCGGGACGTTCTCCGGTTTGCGGCGCGCCTTCGGCACATAGCGACCGACGCTCGCCGCGCGCGTCGGCAGATGCTCGATCCCCTGCTCGCGCGCAATGATCAGTGGCGCACCGAGGCTCACAACACAGGTGACCTCCGCCTCGACCGAAAGCAGCAGGGGCAAAGATCGCTCCCCATCGAGTGCCCCACGACGGCGATGTCGTCACACGCACCACGCAGAATCGCGTAGCCGTCACGCACAGAGTCCATCCAGTCCTCATGCTCCGTGCGGCTGAGATCCTCTGCGGTTGTCCCGTGCCCTGCAAGTCGTATGGCGAGCACCGTAAAGCCGCGCGCATGAAGGTACTCCCCATGAGACGCAGCTCAGCGGGAAGCCCGGTAAATCCATCGAATGAGGAGGACGCCATGCCGTCCGCCCAGCAGAAAAAGGCTCTGCGCCCAGTAAATGCATGACGTATCCCCTTCCGACAAAAACGATTCCATGCATCCCAAAATAAAGCCCTGCCCCGCAGAGCGGCAGCAGGGCTCCTGCACGAATACGGTCAGCTCGACAGCCGCGCGATAATGATCGTAATCACCCCGAACAAAATCGCGAACACGACCGTCACGCGTGCGAGCAGCGCATCCATGCCGCGCGCCTTGCCCGGGAACACCGTATCCTCGCCGCCGTCCAAGCCGCCCATGCCGGCAGACTTTGCCTCCTGCCCGAGCACAGACGCGATGAGGATGATCGCGACGATTGCATCAAGTACCATTAAAAGCGTGAGCAAGAAAAAGCCCCTTCCTTTTTAAAACGAACGATATTTTGTAATCATAACACAGAGAACGCGAACGTGGCAAGCGAAATGTATCCGCACCGCCATACGGATTCCGTCACTTCTCCCCGCCGGCGGTCGGGAGCTCCTGTACCACGAGCATCGTATGCGGCATACGCAGCAGTACGCGCGTGATGCGGATGCCCTCTACCTCCTCACGTAGAGAGCGCGCCCGCATGCGCCGCCATCTGCCCGACGCGCGGCGCCTCGCCGAGCTGGTCGCCAGAGCCAGCCGCCGATGCTGTCCACATCCTCATCCACGATGCAGACGCCGAGGAGATCGTCGACCTCCTCGAGCAGCAGCTTTCGCATCGATGGAGCAGATATCGAGCCCGCGCCACTCGACGCTCTCACGCTCGACATCGAACTCGTCGCGGATGTCGCCGACGATTTGCTCGATGATGTCCTCGACGGTCACCATGCCCGCCGTTCCGCCGTACTCATCGACGACGATGGCCAGCTGCGAGCCCTGCTCACTGCATCGTGCGCAGAAGGATGCTGCCGTCCATGCTTTCGGGAACAATGAGCGCCTTGCGGATGTAGCGGCGCAGATTCAGTCGCTCTCCGCGCATGAGCGGCGGCAGGAGATCTTTCACATGGATAAATCCGATGATGTGATCCTTGTCCTCGTAGCAGACAGGATAGCGCGTCTGCTGCTCCTCGATGATGGTCTTGATGCGGTCGGCGGGCGGATCATCGAGATAGAGGCAGATCATATCCGTGCGCGGCACCATGATTTCACGTGCGTTCAGCTCGGTAAAGGAAAAGACCTTGTCAACGAAGTCCGCCTCCGTGCTGTTGATCAGCCCCCTGGCGGAAGCTCTCCTTCATCAGGAGACGGATCTCCTCCTCCGTGTGTGCATCCTCGTTTTCGCCCTTGACCTCATAGCCGAGTTTGCGGCTGATGTGGTTTGCCACCGTGTTGAGCACCCAGACAAGCGGGCGCATGACGCGCCCAAAGAGCACCATGGGGGAACGCGATCGCAAGGAGGATGCGTTCCACGTTGGCGATCGCCATCGACTTCGGCGTCAGCTCGCCGAGCACGATGTGGAGCGAGGTGATGAGGGTAAAGGCGATCGCGAGCGCGACCGTGTGCCCGACCTCATCCGGCAGCCCCATGTGCTGCGTCGCGGGCAGAATCAATCACGGCAATCGCCGGCTCGCCCACCCAGCCGAGACCGAGCGAGGCAAGTGTGATGCCGAGCTGCGTCACGGACAGCGAGGAGTCGAGGGTGATCGGTCAGCTGCTTGGCGTATTTTGCACGGCTGACGCCCTCGGCGATCAGCGTCTCAAGGCGCGACGGGCGGATCTTGACGCAGCAGAATTCCGCCGCGACGAAGAATCCATTCATAAAGATCAGAAAGATGACGAGCAGTAAATCGAGTAATGTGGGCAATATGTCCACGAATCAAGGCCTCCTTTGGGCAGGGCAATCAATCGAGCTGTTTCACATCGAGTTTCATGCGCGCGGCGAGTGTCTTCAGCCGCTCCACTTCCTTGGCATCGACGAGCGAGATGACGCGCCCGCCTTGCCCGCGCGTGCCGTCCGTCCCGCACGGTGACGATAGGTGCGCACATCCTCGGGCAGATCGACTTGGACGACGCAGTCCACATCCTCGATGTCCAGACCGCGTGCAGCAAGGTCGGTGGAAATGAGGAGCTGTGCACGCCCCGCGCGGATCGCATCGAGGGCAGCACGCCGCTGGTCGCGCCGCTCGCCGCCGAGCAGAGCGGCGACGCGGATGCCCTCGTACTGCAGCTTTTCCACGGCTTTCGCCGCATCGAAACTGCGGCCGACAAAGACGAGCCCGCGACGAATCGGCAGGCGGCGCGTCAATTTTGCACAGCCTTTATTTTATCACGAAATGACACAATATGATAGTAGTTTTACACGTCGTTTCCTGCGCTGCCGCACGGATGATGCGGGGCACAGAGTTCCTCCGCTGCCTGCACAGCCCTGCGGCCGCCGTCGCCGAGAGCAGGAGCATCTGCCGCTCGCGCGGCGGGAGATGCAGTGCGGCACGCACCTCCGCGCTGTGCTGCCTGCCGAGGAGACGGTCGAACTCATCGAGCACACAGAGACGCACCCCTGCGGTTTTAGTTTGCGGAGGCGGTGCAGCTCCACGATGCGCGGCGCGGAGCCGAGCGATGAGCGCGGGCTTTTTCTTCAGCGCGTCAATCTGCCGCTGCACATCTCGCCCCGCCGATGAGTGCCTGCACACCGACAGAGAGCCCCGCCGCCGGTACGAGCTCACGCGCAACGCCTGCGATCTGCATCGCTAGCTCATGTGTCGGCGCGAGGACGAGCACCTGCGCCGCACGCACGGCGGGGTCGATGCGCATGAGCGCGGGCAGGAGATAGCGAGCGTCTTGCCCGTTCCCGTCGGCGCCTCACCGATCAGGTTCTCACCTGCGCACGCGGCAGGTATCACCTCCCGCTGGATCTCCGTCGGCTCCGTGATGCCGCGCGCAGCCAGTGCTGCCGCGAACGGCGCGGGCACGCCAAGTGATGTAAAGTCCATAGTCTCCTCCTGCTGGAATAAAAGGATTCACTGAGTTCGCTTTTGGCTTTGCACGGCTATCATTACTCAGTCACCAAAAACAGCGCATCCATCTCCGCCTGCTCATCTGCCGTCGGCGTATAGCTGCGGCGCGCCGTCATTGCGGCGGCAGGGGGACGCGTGCCCGTCCCGCCGCAGAGCCGGGCGGCACACGCCGCCCGGCAAAGTTCGGCTTGTCGCCCGCATCATCCGCCGTCATGCGGCACTGCGGAAATGCCGAGCAGCCCCAGAAGTCACCGTGCTTTCCTTGCGCTTCAGCATGACGCCGCATCCGCAGGCGGGACATGGGATCCCCTCGCCGCCCGCGATCTGCGCGGTCCGCGCTGCATCACAGAGATCACGCGCGAATGCCGCCTGCCCTGCGAGGAACTCTTCGGGCGTCCCCACGCCGTCCGCCATCGCGTGCAGCTGATCCTCCCAGATCGCCGTCGCATCGGGGTACGTCATCGTGTCGGGCAGTGCGTCGATGAGCAGGTACGCCTCCGCCGTCGGCGTCAACACCTTCTTCTTGCCCGCAGCATGGAGAAACTTGCGGCGGATGAGATCCTCGATGATGCTTGCGCGCGTCGCCTCCGTCCCGATGCCGGACACATCGCGCAGCATCTTTTTCGCCGCCTCGTCCTTGACGTACTTATGAATCTCCTTCATCCCCTGGAGCAGCGTCGCAGGGCGTAAAGCGCGCGGGCGGCTTCGTCTGCCGCTCCTTCATCTCCGCTGAGACGAACGCCGCCGCGTCGCCCTTTTTTCATCGGCGGAGAACCGCGCTTTCCTCGTCCTCCTTCTCTGCATCCTCCGGACTCGTTCTTCCCCGTGCGGTACATCGTGCGCCATCCCGCCGTGCGTTCCGTGCGCCCGCGCGCCGTGAACGTCTCGCCGTGATGCGTCACCTCCCGCCTTTGTCTGATCAGCAGACGTAGTTCGGGCAAAACTGGGCGATATAAGCACGCGCGATCAGCTCGTAAATATTGCGCTCCATCGCCGTGAGCCGCGCGAGATTTACAGGCACGGTCGTCGGGATGATCGCGTGATGCGCCGAAATCTTCGCGTCGTTCCACGCACGCGACTTCTTCGCAGGATCTGCCGCCTGTGCCCACGCCGCAAGTGGCGTATCGGGGAGCGCGGTGAGATTGCCGAGAATCTTCGCCGCATCCTTGTGCTGGCTCACGGGCAGGTACTCTGCATCGGAGCGCGGATAGCTGGTCAGTTTTTCCTCGTACAGTTTCTGTGCCGTATCGAGCACCTGCTGCGGCTCATAGCCATAGCGTTTGCCCTGCGAGCACCTGCAGAGCCGAGAGCGAAAAAGGGCAGCGGCGGCGGCTCCTCCTTTTTCTTGCGCTCATGCTTCGTCACCACGCCGTCCGCAGGCGGCGCGCTAGCGACGCCACGGCAGCATTGACCGCCGCAGGATCCACGAGCCGCCCTCGAGCATCAAGCGGCGTACGCTCCTCCGACGGCTTCCACCGCGCACGGAACGTCTCTCCTGCCGCTGTGCGAAAAGAGTGCATCGACGAGATAGTAGGTCGCGGGCGTAAAGTGCTCGATCTCGCGCTCGCGCCGCACGACGAGTGCCAACGTCGGCGTCTTGACCCGGCCGATGGGCAGGACGAGCCGCGCATGACCTGCCCGCCGCGCTGCGAGCGTATAGGCACGTGAGATTCATCCCGATGAGCCAGTCCGCGCTGTGCACGCGCCAGCGCCGAACGTTTCAGCGGAAGGAAATCCCGTTATCGCGCAGGTCATTCAGTGCATCGTGGATACTCTTGTCATCGAGCGCATTGATGAGAATGCGCCGCACGGGCTTGGTGTTGCCGAGATAGTCCAGCACCTCATCGACGAGCAGCTGCCCCTCGCGGTCGGGGTCGCCGCCGTACCTGATCTCATCGGCGCGCGCGATCAGCCCTTCACCACGGCGAACTGCTGCGCCGCGCCTCATTCACAACCAGCTGCCACTCCCTTCGGCAGGATCGGCAGATCCTCTGCGCGCCAGCGTTTCAACGCAGGATCGTACTCCTCCGGCTCCGCCTGACGCAGCACATGCCCAAAAGCCACGTCACCACACCGCCACCCGTCTCGATCCATCCCGCCCCTTGCGGTGCGGCGCAGGAAGACACGCGGCAAGCGCGCGGCCGACGCTCGGCTTCTCCGCGATGTAGAGCCTCATGAAAACACCTTGATGAGCGCCCAGATGAAAATGACAATCCACAGTACCATCAGAATGGATGCGCCGATGAGCAGCCACGTACCGTAACGCTCCACGCGACGCTCGCCTCCGCGCGCGTATGCGCGGGCAGCATACGGATCAGCAGCGACGTCGCCGCAGGGAGGATCACCATATCATCCACCGCCCCCACGAGCGGGAATCGTATCGAGGGATGATGTCCACCGGACTGATGAGATAGAACAGCGAGAGTGGAAAGAGAAATTTCACGACACGCGGCGTATCGCGCTGCAGCATTGCGTAGAGCAACAGGGCGATGTTGTGCCGCATGGCGCGCAGGAGAATGAGAAAGCGCAGCATAAAAGCCTCCGATCATGAAGTAAATATGATCTAGTATACCATTCTGTCCAATCTCTTTCAAACGAAAAAGGACAGGTGGCATGCACCCGTCCTTTCCGAGACGAAACGAAAAGGTCTTACTTCAGCGTCACGAGCGGCTTGCCCGTCATCTCCTTCGGAATGGGAAGCCCCGCCAGCGTGAGGAGTGTCGGCGCGATGTCGCAGAGCGCACCCTTGTGGATGTCCTTCACGCGGTCAGAGACAACGATGAACGGCACGGGATTCGTCGTGTGCTTGGTAAACGGCTGATTGTTGTCGTAGTCCCACATCTTATCCGCGTTGCCGTGGTCTGCCGTGATGCAGACCTCGCCGCCGACCTCGCGGATGGCATCGACGAACCGTCCGACGCAGGTATCGACCGTCTCGACCGCCTTGATGACGGCAGGGACGACACCCGTATGCCCGACCATGTCGCAGTTGGCATAGTTGAGGATAATGAAGTCATACTTACGGGACTTGATCGCCTCGACGACCTTGTCCGTGACCCTCGATCGCGCTCATCTCGGGCTGCAGATCATAGGTCGCCACCTTCGGCGAATGCACGAGAATGCGGTCCTCACCCTTTGTACGGCTGCTCGACGCCGCCGTTGAAGAAGAATGTGACGTGTGCGTACTTCTCTGTCTCCGCAATACGCAGCTGAGTATAGCCGAGATCCTGCACATACTGTCCAAACGTATTGTCGATCTCCTCGGGCGGGAACGCCACAAGTGCGTTCATCCCTGCCTCGTACTCCGAGAACGTTGCAAAGGGGATCTTCAGCGACTCGTCGCGTGCAAAGCCATCAAACTTCGCATCGACAAAGGCATGTGTGAGCTGACGCGCACGGTCGGGACGGAAGTTGTAGAAAATCGCGCCATCGCCGTTCTTCATGCCATGATAGCCCTCGACCACGAATGGCACGACGAACTCATCCGTCACACCCTCGGGCTTCTCGCTCGTATCAGCATACGATGCAAGCAGTCCTGCCACAGCGGACTTCGCCACGGTCTTTGCCTTCGCGTGGGCAATCGCCCTCATAGGCGAGCTGCTCGCGCTCCCAGCGCTTGTCGCGATCCATGGCGTAGTAACGCCCACTGACCGTAGCGATCTTGCCGACGCCGATCTCCGCCGCCTTTTTCTCGACCGCCTCGAGATACTCCTGCGCGCTCTTGGGCGGCACGTCGCGCCCATCGAGGAAGGCATGAATCCAGACCTCGGTCAGACCCTCGGCTTCGCGAGCTCGAGCACAGCAAAGAGATGATCGTCGTGACGTGCACGCCGCCCGGGGAGACCAAGCCCATGACGTGCAGCGCGCCGCCGTGCTCCTTGACACCGTGCACGATGGTGAGCAGCGCCTTGTTCTTAAAGAAGTCGCCGTTCTTGATGTCACGCGTGATGCGCGTGAGCTGCTGGTAGACGATACGCCCTGCGCCGATGTTCGTATGTCCGACCTCGGAGTTGCCCATCTGCCCGTCCGGCAGACCGACGTACTCGCCCTGATGCCTGGATTTCCGTATGCTGGAACTCCTTCATCAGACCGTCGAGCACAGGCGTCTTTGCCATGGCGATGGCATTGTACTTCAGATCGTTCGGATCGCCATCCCCGAATCCATCCATGATGATGAGCGCAACAGGCGCGTTCTTAAGTTTTGCCATAATATTGGTATCTTTCTAAGAGCTTTCGCTCAAAACTCGTATGGCGCTTCATTTCCGCTGAGCGGAAAATCCACGCCATACAAAAATGAGAATACGATAATCAGAAATTCACGATTGCCGCGAAATCCTGTGCCTTCAGCGAGGCTCCGCCGACGAGTGCACCGTCGACATTCGGCTGCTGCATGAGATCCTTGATCGTCGTCGGTTTGACGCTGCCGCCGTACTGGATGCGGATCGCGTCGGCTGCCTGCTGGTTGAACTTCTTCGCGACGGCCTCGCGGATCGCCTTGCAGACCTCCTCCGCCTGCTCGAACGTTGCCGTCTTGCCCGTACCAATCGCCCAGATTGGCTCATAGGCGATGACGAGCTTTCCTGCCCTCGTCCGCCGTAAAGCCTTCGAGCGCGGCGTTGATCTGCGCAACGACGTGCGCGATATACGTGCCCGCCTCGCGGATGGTAAGCGACTCGCCGCAGCAGATGATCGGCGTGATGCCGGCTGCGTATGCAGCACGAGCGCGCTTGTTGACGCCCCTCATCCGTCTCGCCGAAGTAGTCGCGGCGCTCGCTGTGGCCGAGGATGACGTAGTCCACGCCGATCTCCTTCAGCATATCCGTCGAGAGCTCGCCCGTATAGGCGCCGCTCTTCTCCCAGTGCACATTCTGCGCACCGATGTGGATGTTCGTGCCCTTGACCGCATCGGCGACAGCGGCGAGTGCCGTTGCCGTCGGGCAGGCGACGACCGTGACCTTTGCATCCTTGACGAGCGGGATCAGCTCCTCGATGAAGCGAAACGCCTGCGGCGATCGTATTGTTCATCTTCCAGTTGCCAGCGATAATCGGGGTCCGTGCCATAGTTTTTCTCCTTCTGTATCAAACGTAGATGTTCTTACTTGTCTGCGATGGCTGCAATGCCCGGCATCTCCTTGCCCTCAAGGAACTCGAGCGTCGCGCCGCCGCCCGTCGAGACGTGGGAGATTTTGTCCGTCAGCCCCGTCTTCTTGAGCGCCGCGATGGAGTCGCCGCCGCCGACGATGCTCGTCGCACCAGCCTCGGTCGCATCCGCAACCGCCTTTGCCACGGCCAGCGTGCCCTTTGCGAACTCGTCGCACTCAAAGACACCCATCGGTCCATTCCAGATGATCGTCTTGGCGCCCTTCAGTGCATTGACGTACTCCTCGGAGGTCTTCGGGCCGCTGTCGAGTGCCTGCCAGCCATTTTTCGACCTTGTCGACATCGACGACCTTGACCTTGCCCTCGGCCTTCCACTTCAGCCTCGTCGGCGAGCGGAACATATTCGCAACGGCAACGTCGAGCGGGAGGACGACCTTACGCCCTTCGCCTCGGCCTTCTTGAGCAGGTCGCGGGCGAGATCCATCTTATCCGGCTCACAGAGGGAGTCGCCGATCGGCAGCCCCTTCGCCGCATCAAAGGTATGAGCCATGCCGCCGCCGATGATGATCGTGTCAACCTTCTCGATCATGTTGCTGATGACGCCGATCTTGTCGGAGACCTTTGCCCCACCGATGATCGCAAACGAACGGACGCTGCGGATTCTCGAGCGTCTTGCCGATGTAGTTGATCTCCTTCTCCATCAGGAATCCCTGCGACCGTCTCGATGTACTTTCGGCACGCCCGCATTCGATGCATGCGCACGATGCGAGACACCGAACGCATCGTCCACAGCGACATCGGCGAGCGATGCGAGCTGCTTTGCGAAGGCAGGGATCGTTCTTCTCTCTCCTTGTGATAGCGCAGGTTCTCGAGCAGGAGGACTTCGCCCGGCTTCAGCCCTGCCGCGAGCTTCTCTGCCTCGGAGCCGACGCAGTCGGATGCCCACTTGACCTCACGTCCGAGGAGCTCTGCGAGATGCTTGACGAGATGCTTCGTGCTGAACTTATCCTCACGTGCCTCGGTCGGACGGCCGATGTGGCAGGCGATGATGAGCGCCGCGCCGCCGTCGAGGAGATAGTTCAGCGTCGGCAGCGTGCGCACCATGCGCGTATCGTTCGTGATGTTCATCTCGGCATCAAATGGAACGTTGTAGTCCACGCGGACGAATACCTTCTTGCCCTTGACGTCGATATCCTTAATTGTCTTTTTGTTCATGCTGTCCCTCTCCATAAAGGAACGAGGTCCGGCCCAAACATCGGCCGGACCTCGAAAGATCGTATGCTGTAGGAGAGCATGGAGCATATCCTGCCCTCCCAAGAAAACAATGTTTACTTATCAGCCGAGTTCAGCAAAGTACTTTGATCGTGCGAACCATCTGGCTCGTGTAGCTGTTCTCGTTGTCGTACCAGGAGACGACCTGGACGAGCGTGTTGCCGTCGCCCGTGTCGCTGACCATCGTCTGCGTTGCATCGAAGATCGAGCCATAGGTCGTACCGATGATATCGCTGGAGACGATCTCGTCCGTGTTGTAGCCGAACGACTCCGTCGCCTCTTTCTTCATCTGCTCGTTGACCTGATCGACCGTGACCTTGCCCTCGACCACTGCGTAGAGGAGCGTCGTCGAGCCCGTCGGGGTCGGAACGCGCTGTGCCGAGCCGATGAGCTTGCCGTTGAGCTCGGGGATGACAAGGCCGATCGCCTTTGCCGCACCCGTCGAGTTCGGGACGATGTTGACTGCTGCTGCACGGCTGCGGCGCAGGTCGCCCTTGCGCTGCGGGCCGTCAAGCGGCATCTGGTCGCCCGTGTAGGCATGGATCGTCGTCATGATGCCGCTCTTGATCGGAGCGAGATCGTTCAGTGCCTTTGCCATCGGTGCAGAGGCAGTTCGTCGTGCAGGATGCCGCCGAGATGACCTTGTCTGCCTTCGTCAGCGTCTTGTGGTTGACGTTGAAGACGATCGTCGGGAGATCGTTGCCCGCAGGAGCGGAGATAACGACCTTCTTTGCGCCGGCCTTGATATGTGCCTCAGCCTTTGCCTTTGCCGTGTAGAAGCCCGTGCACTCGAGCACGACGTCGACATCATGCTTGCCCCAGGGGATCTGCGTTGCATCCGCCTGTGCGTAGATGTTGATCTTCTTGCCGTTGACCGTGATGGAGTCCTCACCGGCCTCAACGGAATCTGCATACTTATAGCGCCCCTGCGTGGAGTCATACTTCAGGAGATGGGCGAGCATCTTCGGGCTCGTCAGATCGTTGATTGCGACGACTTCATAGCCGGGCGCATCGAACATCTGACGGAAGGCGAGACGACCGATACGACCGAATCCATTGATAGCAACTTTACTGCCATTGAAATACCCCTGTGCGTTCCCTAAACATCATGCGCTGCAGGGCTTTCTGCCGCGCGCTCATTACGCTTTATATTATAAACCATTCCCAATAAAAGTCAAACTGTTTATCCTCCTATCGGCACTCATTTTCATGATTTCTTTATGGAAAATGCTTGCAAGCCTCGTGAATTTTCGCTAAAATATGACTA